>Ga0315281_10002822_pt1 | contig 25688 bp, 24 predicted proteins | sample YL17G07_0_MG_FD_204540 | JGI IMG/M metagenome (GOLD analysis project Ga0315281, IMG submission 204540) | Sediment microbial communities from Yellowstone Lake, YNP, Wyoming, USA - YL17G07_0 | ecosystem: Environmental > Aquatic > Freshwater > Lake > Sediment | place: USA: Wyoming | collected... | reverse complement strand
CGCTCATCCACGTCAAAACCGAAAAGTTCGTACGCCAAACTACGATCAACTTTCTTTTGATTGAAATTGATTGTCGCAAAAACATATGCGTGATATGGGCTTGGAAGCTCAAGAAAGACGACGCAAAGCAACTCCATCTTTCTCTCTGGTGCATCCGTGGGGAGTTTTTCGAAAGCGTGCAATCGATGCTGACCATCGATAATTGACGCTGACCGCTCATGAGATGAAGGAATATGTAACGTCCAAGGTCCATTAGTTGGCCCATCAATGCGCCACCTTCGTGCCTCATCTTCAATATACCTCCCTTCGTGATCATAATTCGCCGCCAAGATTATGGCATTGGGAAATGTAGCTTCGGTTGTCCTGATGAAGGATGCAATCTCTTCAAGGCGCTTTTTGCTTTCGCCTCGCTGAGTACCAAAAATTGAGTATCCGCCCTTATTGTCATCCGATTCCTGCACCATCCGCTCCATTACCGCAGCTGGCTGGGAATATGTGATGCGATCTAAAACGTCCGCGCCAAGGCATAAAGCGTAGAACGTGCCGAGAGGTTGCCGTACCCGAATCGCAAGCTTGTCGATGGGTTCGCTGGCGGTCGATGTGGCCGTCACTTGAGCCCCCCGCCACTAAGGTTGGCTGGTGAAACCTCGGAACCTCCTAGTGAGCCGGTAGGAGGAATTTTTTCGTCAGGCTCAAATCGCCCCGAATACAACGAAATGAAGAACCAAACGATGAGAGACATACCCATCCCTAGGAGCCCTGTCGTCCAATCCCATGATTTGCCGTCCCTTACCAAAGCGGTAATCGCCAATGCGCCTGCCAAGCCGCACACGGCGATGAGACGCATGCGAATAATCTTTGAAAGCTTCTTCCAATATGGTTCATGCAAAACCGCGTCGGCCAACAATGGTGCCAGGATCGCAAAGATGTAGGTGGCGAGGCCATCCGGGGCAAGGCTTTTTCCCGGAATAAGTAGCGGCAACCAAACGCCCGCACCGCCGCCGATGACGACCGCAAACACACCGTACCAGAGGATAGCTTCAACAGCGCCCTGCTTTTTTGTGTTCTCGTTATTCATCGCCACGCATGTCCCCCTGATTAGAACGCCTTTACCTTGATCGGCTTCGAATCCTTCACCGTCATGAACACCCCCGCTGGCAGCGAGGCGAAGCTCACTTTTCCTCGAAACATATTCTGCAACACCTGGTTGCTAGCAGCGTTAGTTTTGAAACAGACTGGCAAGCCGATATTCTCTAGGTAGTCATCGCCCGCGCCGTCGTAATCGTCCGGACTTTGCGAAGCAAGCGCCACCATGAGGCCCTTCGCTCGGTGCAGGCGAATATTGTCTGACAAGGCCTTGTGCCGCGACGCCAGTAGGTGACGCGCCTCGTCAATGGCCAGCACTACGCGAATAGCGCGATGTCCCTGAGTATCCTGTGGGGCCTCCGGCGTGCGCTTCAAAAACATGTTCAATGCGTCGAGCAACAAATAAGCCGCGAGATTTTTCTGTGTGTCGTGTGCATTGGCGAACGTGATGATCCAACTCTGCAAGAAAAACTGCGACGGTGGCATTTCCGGTTGAAAGATGGTCCGTTCGGTCAAGTCACTAATTGTGGAAATGACGCTGTCCGTTTTTAGATCACGATCATCGTAGAAATCGCGCAGTGCCTGGCTAATGTCGTCCAGCGCGATGTTCTTGCGGCGCGAAAACAACGGACGAAGCGCTTCCTTCATGGACTCCAATTGCACCGCGCCCGCCTTGCTCTGCATGACTTTGGCGAAAGAGTCGCGGAAGCCCATGATTGCGTCAGAGGCGGTCAGATCGGACTCGTCTGATCCATGGAACATGTCAAGCGGGATAGGATCCTCTGGCACACGAAGCACGCGCGCATTTATGGCCTTGATGAAGTCGTGCTTGTTCGCCAAGTCACCCTTGCCCAAGTCCAACAGAATGACGGGTGCTCCGCTCTGGTTGCGAACCTGCACCAGCATTTCCAGCATGGTGCGGGTCTTGCCAGATCCCACTTGCCCCATCACTGCAACGTGCGGCGAATAGCCCACGCCGTTGACCTTCCAGCGAAACGGTTCGTCGGTGTCCACCTCACGCCCCAAGTCGACCAGAATTGGACGGGGATCACGGCCATTGGCTTCCCAAGCATCGTCGCCAATTGTTGTCGTGGCAACGGGGCTGACTCCGCCTGTTTCCGGCAGGTTGGCCCGGCGGCGTACGAGCACGTCCACGAAATGGTTGTAGTCCTCGCCGGCTTCGTCCCAATCCTCCATAAGCAGAGCAATCCCACGGTTCCAATGGCGCTTGACCAGATCTTGTAGCGTGGCTAGCGTTAACTCCGCGCGCGGGTCGGTTTTTTTCAGGTGCGTGAATAGTAATCCCACCCACAGCGGTAGTTCGTCCAAGCCAAACAGAACATCGCCCTTGATGGGCCTCCCTGCCCCGTCTAGGCTGCCCGTGGGGTATGTGGCTTCGGACAGGGACCGTCCGATCGCCAGCCGCGCAATACGATTTTTTGCGGACAGCCCCAAGCTGGACCGTAATTGTTCGGTGCGTCGATCAGCTTCCGCCGAGGTCTGAAACCCCGCTAGTAGCACTTGTTCCAATGTGACCACTGTCATTGCACCAGTTCCTCGAAGTAATCATTCTCCGACGCAACCGTGCGACCAACGCCGCTGCCAATCTCCGAATATTGGAGCAGGTAGGTCTTGGCGACGCTGGGCTCCAACGTCTCATAGGTTTCCCGGTCAATCTCCTTATCTTGCGAAAGCAGGATGACTTGGCGCTTTTTATCCGAAACCCAGTATTTAAGGATGTTGGCACGGTGAGTGCTGTCCAGACGGCCCAGCGGCGTATCTACTACCAGCGGGGCGTCGATGCCGGAGATGTTTGCTAGCCCAGCAAGCAGAGCAGTTGCAAACACTTGATTCTCGCCCGCTGATCTATCGAACGGAATTTCATCGCCTTCCCGGCTCAGGATGCGAGTTTGGCCAGTTTCGTCGATGTCTATTCGGTGCACCTGGTTCTTGTGGGCCAACTTCTTGTACACGTCCGTCATCGCCTCGGCGAGTTGTTTGACCTTCAAGGTGTACAACTGCGGAATCAACTCGCCGATCAGGTTACACACGCGTTCCGCGCGCCCAACCATGGACTTCACCGGGTTGGCGTGCACAAACTTCTCATGCTCGCGGGTGTACAGCGCGCGCTCCTGGTCGATGGTGCCTTTGAGGCTCGACAGGTGACGCTCCACATCACCCAATTCGCGTTGCTCTTGATCCAACGTTACGTTGACACCGGTCAACTCGGCGTTGAGCTTCCCAAGCGTTCCATCACGGTCCACGCCTTCAATCTTTGTGTAACGGTTCACCAGCTCGCGGATTTTCTTCTGCAATGCTTCACGCCTGGCCACCAAACTGAGTACGTCTTGCGCGCCCATGCGCAAACCGTCCATCGCTTGAAGCAGAGCAGGGCGCTTGGCACCTAGGTAATCGTGCACGATCGTAGCGGCGCAGCCATCGGGCATCGGGTAGAACAGGCTCTCCCACGCCGCGTTCAACCGCGCGTCCAGCGCGGCCTCTTGGCTGGATGTTAGATCCGGCTGCAGCGGTGGCTCCGTAGTAGCATAAAACGTGGCGATGAACTTGGCCTTCTCCGGTTCCAAGTTCTTCTTGCGAGCGTCCCAACTTTCGCGCGCGATCTCTTCCCTCACCTGCTTGGACAAGCCTTGCAACACTTCGCGCGCAACTAAATGGAATGGCAACTTGGTAGCGACCACGTCGTCGAGCGCGTCCTCCGTTGCCTTCAACTCGGTTTCCGCATCGGCTTGCTGCTTCACAACATCCGAAACGCTTGCAACGTCCCCTGCGCCTGCTCCAAGTTGCATCATGCGATTCGTCAAATCTGTACGCCGCGATTGCAGGCTTTTCACGGACTCGTCGAGATTGCGGTGTTTCTTTTCAGCGTCTTCGTACTCGCGCTCGTGGTGTGACAGTTCCTCGAACAGCTCGCGATGTTTTTGCTCATCCATAACAGAAACGCCGCTCGAACGATTAGCTTGGAACTCTTCAAGACGCTTTTTGAGCTTGCGCAGCAGGACTACACCCAACAACCCTTCGATCCCGCTCTTGATTTGATCAACACGACTTTGGTCAGCCAGCTTCTTGACCTCTTCACCGTCAAAAAAGAAAAACGGAGCGACGTGCGCTGGAATAAAACGCTGTTCCTGTAACTCGGGCAGCCTTTCGGCAGGAACTGCGCGACCTCGAATCCCATCGCGCACCTCGTATATGACAACCTCGTCTTCCCCGGTCCAGTCGCCGGCGCGGCTGAAAAACCACTTGCGTGTGACTTCGAAGCCTTCAGCCGGAGACTGGTTGATCTGCACTTTCACCCACATGGAATCCCGCCCCGTTCGGATCGCGGTGCCATGTAGCGCGCGTTCGAGAAACTTGCGATAGCCAACATCGTCCTTGAGTCCCGCACGCCCAAGGTGATCGACGGATTCTTTGCCGTACAAACCCAGATACAAAGCCTCCAAGATGGCCGTTTTTCCGTACCCATTCATGCCCCCAATAAGCACTATATTGCGGCCACCGCTTGGCTTCGGAAACTCGAAGACTTGGTGTTGGTAACTCTTGAAGTTGAAGAGCTCTATTTTCGCGATCCACATGGTCTTGGTCTTACTCAGTCCATGCGGCTCAGAACTTCTTCAATGCGCGGGTAAACGTTACGTGCCCGTTCCTCGCCCGAGCGGTCACGCTGGATGCCGACCAGTTCTTCCAGTACGTCCATCGGAACGTCGTGCTTGATGCACAACCCCTCCAACACGGCACGCGCGTTGGGGTCAGACCATAACGGCAAATCGCCTAGAAATACATCACTCACACATCGTCCCCTCGTTGACGTACCGGTTTGCTGATTTCTTCAGCCCATATGGCGTGGATTCGCTGAATTTCGTCGGGCGAAATCAGCGCATCGCCATAATCGGCTTGAGTGGCCAGTAGTTTGTCCAAAATCATTTTGCGCGCCTGAATGGTGAACGGTCCCGGCACGTGTTGAATCTGTTCGCCGCGCGCGTCAAACCGAATTTCACCGTTACGGCGCTCGACCGAGCGATAACGCGGGTCATTGCGGATATTTTTGAGCCATTGTCGAAACTCGATCAGCGCCGAGAAGTGGTGGTTGCCCGAATCCACAAAACCTTGAAGGCTCTTATCTTTTTCGACCACCGTGCATGTCCAGCAACCGAAACGGCTGTTGGATGTACCGCATCCTGGCGCCTCGTCCTTACTCAACACTACCGGACATTCCCCACCTTCGGCGTCACGGTAGAGCTGGATCAAGTCGTGGTGCGTTCCACCCCACGGCGGCGGTAAGCGGCCCAACACCTCCCATACGTCGTCCACCGTAAGATGAACAATCGGCCGATAAATGAACGCACCCGGCAAATCCCTGTGCGGTGTGAGGTTCGAATCCGCCAGGTTCTGAAATTTATTGATCGACTGACGGCGGCTGTCACTCTCGTCAAGACGCACGCCAAGCGCCACGATTGCCGCGCCATGGGCGGAAACGTTGTCGAGAATATACCGGCTGGTTGGCAATATTTTCAGGCGATCAGTACACCAGCGCATCGTCTGGTTTGGGCTTGGGTACCCCTTGCCGATCAACAGTGTCCAGAATGTTTTGTCAGGCGCGGGGCGGGTCGTCACTACCGTGATCGGCAATCGAAAACTCTCGGCCATGCTGGCAATCGCGGATTGCACCTTGGCCAAGTGCGCCATGACCAACGGGCTTTCAACCTGTGTGTCGTTGGACACCAAATGAACATGGCGCTTTCGCCGGGATGGAGTGACCTGCAGCAAGGCCTCGAAGACGGCTTGTGCGACAACGGTAGAGTCCTTGCCGCCGGAAAAACCGATGATCCAAGGAAAATGCTGGGCATCGGACAGGTATTCTGCACGAACAGATTGGACGACCTCATCCCAAAAGTCGGTACTATCATCTAGTACCGGCGGAATTCGGCGTTCGTTGCGGACGTCTAAGGCTTCATTCAACATATACGTTGGGTAAATCAAAGGGGCCAGGCACGAATATTCCACCCGGCCGGCAAATCGGCAGCCTCGACCAAATCCACCCGCATCGGCAAATCGCTTTCACTGAAAGCCTCGCGCAGCGCGAACGACTGCTCCAGCTTCAGTGGCGGCCCCTCCAGCGCCAGATCGAGGTCGGAATGCGGTTTGAGACGGCTGAGGTCACCCGGCTCGGACACGACGCGAGAACCGAATGCGTAAGCACGATGCCGCGGCGCGTGCGTGCGCAGCAATGCGCGCACCAACGCGAGGTGTTGGGGTGCGAGCACCAATTCGACTTTTTCCTTCGTACGGACAGTCATTTTGCAACCTCGCGCAACTGCGCATGCAATGCCTTGGCGTCGCGCAAAAACTGGGGTAAGGCGCCAAACACCCGCTCGGCCTTCTCGGGATCATAAACATGGCTGGTGATGTTGCGCAGTTCCCGGTAGCCGAACCACGGTTCATCCGACTTGAGCAGCCCGCGCTCGACTCCTGAACGGATCATGTCCCGGTATCCCAGCGCATCCACGTCGGCGGGTGAGTCCGACATGGCCTCCAACTGGCGGCGCAAAGACTTGACGCAAAGCTCGTACGTGTATTCAAAACGCTGGATCGCCGCGTCGCGGACGAACTCATCGCCGCGCCGCGTCTTGGAGGCATCGAGCGCAACCGAGAGCGAAGCAATGGCTTTGGCCAGAGATGAGAAGTCGAGCTTGGACATGTCTTGAATAAAATAGAACGATATGAATTAAGCGTCAATTGTTCTTGCGAACTATTCACCTTTCTTCGAGCCGCCTTTTTTCCCGGCGACCGCACCGGCCTTGTTCTTCGCGTCTTGCCTGCCGAGTTCTTCCTTGGTCAGTTTGACCTTTTTCACCTTTTCGGTCTTGACCTTTTCCTTGACGATTTTTTCCTTCTTGACCTTTTCCTTTTTCACGACCGGTCCCTTCAAAGCCTGCTTCTCCAGCCGCTTGGCTTCCTTGACTGCCCCCTTGAGGAGCTTCTGTGTTTTTTGATTTTTTCGTCTGGCTTTCAGCATTGTTGCGTGTGTCAATTTAACCTCCGGTTGATAAACAATAAAATTGTGCGGTAGTTTGATCTGTTTTTGTGTTTTTGGCTAATTTTATGACTGGGATTAATTTGTGGCGCTGGGCAGAGCTTGCGCGAGCAGAAGAAAGTAGCCTTGAGGTTACGCCGCCAGTTTCAACTCCACCTTTTTCCCTGCCCGCGTTGCCAGGGTGATAAGCATGTCAAGGCTGAATTTCTCCCACTTGCCGCGGGTCAGGTCGGACACGCGCGATTGCGAGATGCCGAGCACTTTGGCGGCCTCGGCTTGTGTCCATTTCATGTCGCGGATTTTGATGCGCATCTCTCCCATCAGTTGGGCGCGCATGGCCAGGATGGTGGCTTCCTCTGGCGGGAAGCCGAGATCGAGAAATACATTGCCGCAGGATTCGGTGATTTTGAGCTTTTCCTTTTTCATTTTGCAATTTCCTTGAGTTGCTTGTACCGGGCAGCCGCCAACGCAACGTCTTCCTTGCGCGTCCGCTGTGTCTTTTTCTGAAAGGCGTGCAGCACGTAAACCGCATCGGCGAATTTCGCCACATAGATCGCGCGCCACTCGTCCATGATATGGATGCGAACTTCAAATGCGCCAGCACTGACATTCGGCATCGGTTTCCAGTCTGAGGGCATCAAGCCAAGCTGCTCTTGCCAAAGCTCATGCCCAGCCGCCCCTTTCGCTTCCTTGGGAAAACTGGACAGATCGTCTTCGCTGGAGCCGATAAACTTGAGCGGCTTCACGAATACTATATATAAGTATTTATATGGAAGTGCAAGCGACTGTGAGTCTCAAGCAAACCGGTGGCTGCACCTTCTCTCATGCCGGCTCATCTGTGGAACTATTTGGGAACAGACCAGGATTTCTTATTCGCCACCGCCAGCTTAATGTTTTGCTGCGCTGCCCGGCGCTTAACTTCGCGAATGGCCTTTCCCATTGCCGCGCGAATCTCCGGTTCCGTTGGTTCGCCTACTTTTTGCCTATTTTTGCCAGCTTCACCAGTCTTTGCCATTTTTGTTCCTCGATAATGTTTGCGCCAGTACCATGGCCGTACGCGACAAGCGCAGGTGTTTTCAATTCCGAATTGTCGTACACAAACCATTCATCCACAACCTCGCGATAACGGTGCATCAAGTTATCCAGCGAGCGGAAAAAGCGGCGCTCAATGACCTGATCCGGTATCGAATGACCACCCTCCTTGACTCTTCGTGCAACACGTCTTTTTGCAAGCAGCGCGGATGGCAGCGCAACGTACAGCAAAGTCACACGATAACCCGACGCCTGCGCCCGCTCAATAAGGCGCGTGAAGGATTTACTTGCGAGGGTGGTTTCGAATGCAAAACTGCGTTTGTCTTTCAAGAGTACCTGAATGCGTCGCAACATGATGCGACCCGCTTCGAATGCAACCTGATCCGGTGCAAAAGCTGAGAGTCCATTGGCGATTGCATCCGCGTTTACAAATTCACCGATGAAATACTTCTCGGTAAGCAAATACTTGGATACGGTGGATTTCCCTGCCCCATTCGGGCCCGCGAGGATGACAATACGGGGTTTTGACATTGGGTATTACCCGATTTCGATGCTCGGGCTGCGCCAATTCATTCCCTGCTCAACCATGCAACGCCTCAAGCGCCTTCGGGTCCGAAGCAACAATCTTTAGCAGCGCCCGAGCGGGGCCGGTGGGCTTGGTTCGCTCCTGCTCCCAATTCTGTAACGTACGCAGGTTCACGCCAATCAGCTTGGCAAACTGGCTCTGACTGATCTGCGCGGCCTCGCGGAGGCTACGTACGCTTGGCGCCGAAAGTTCAGCAGCCTTCGCGCCGCGCACCTTTTTGCCGACCACATGCCGCTTCATTTCGCGCACGCCCTTCACCAACTGCTGAAAATGTTGCTTATCCATGTTCGATGTCCTTCACCCAATCCGCCAGGATTTTTCGACAAATCATAGAAGCAACTATACGCTGCAAGCGTACATGTGGCAAGCGGGCTGCTACCGATACCACTCCGCCGGCACAGAGCAGAACAAATTGCGGTCACCATATACCCCGAATGCCCGAGGGCAATGCCTGCTCTACGCGCGGGTATCACACCGCTGTGGCGATTTGGACCCGGTTGCGCCCGGCTGCTTTCGCCGCATAGAGCGCTTTGTCTGCCGCCTCGATGAGCGTGTCGTGCGTGGACTCGCGCGTGGGGACGAAACTCGCCACACCCAGACTGATCGTGACATGGGCGCCGATCGGGGATTCGCGATGCGGGAAATTTAATGCTTCCACCGCTTTCCGCATGCGCTCCGCCATCAGCGCCGCGCCTTCGATCCCTACCTCGGGTAAAACCGCGACAAATTCTTCCCCGCCGTAACGCGCCACCAGATCGCCCGGGCGATTGACGCATTGCTTAATCGTCAGCGCCACCTTGGTAAGACACGTATCGCCAGCCGGATGACCATAGCTGTCATTAAAGTTCTTGAAGAAATCGATATCAACCATGATCAGGGACAGCGGTTGGCCGCTGCGCTGCGCCCGTCGCCATTCTTTTTCCAGAAGCTCCTGGAAGCAGCGGTGATTATGAATACCCGTCAGCCCGTCCAGAATCGATAACTGTTCGAGCTTCAGCGTGATATCGAGGAGCCGCTTTTGCGACTGTTTTAGCCCGCGGTTAAGATTCAGAATATAGCCAGTGTTCACGCTCAACAACAGAATGACGCCTATAACAACCGCAAGCCAATACCAATATTGCCTGAACACATCCACTAGAGTGACTTTGCCGTAATCCTGATACGGCCCCACGCGTAACTCCCTATAGAGATCGTGCACCGGCGTGTAATCGAGCGGCACGGTCCAACCTGAGGACTTGCTGGCCTTGGCCGCAGGATGATCCGGGGTCATGCTCATCAACACAACCGCGACTTTTTGCGCGAGTTCGTCCGATGTGTGTCTGACCTTGGCGAACGGCCACTCGGGATAAAGCCGGGTGCTCAGTGCAAACGGAAAGCCGCCGGCATGCTGCTGGTTTAGCACCCGGAACTGCTTGAGGTCGATCTTGCCGGCGGCCGCCATGCTTTCAATGGTATCGGTACGCACCATGCCTGCGTCCACTTCGCGATTCAACACGGCATACACGATTTTTTCTTGCGGCAACCCGACAAACTTCAGTTCCGAAAAATGGCGGAACGGATCAATGCCGATCTTCTTAAATTCCAGCCAGCCCATCAGAAAACCGCCGAAGGCGTCCTTGTGAAGGATTTTCCCTTGATATCACCGAGCTCCTGAATGTCGCGGCGATCTTCGCGCGTGAACATGACCGCACCGAATTGCGTATACGGCCTCCCCTGACGCAGATTTCTCAGCGTCAGCACCCGGGTGACGCCATAACGGGCTTCCAGGCCAATATAAGATCCCGGATTGGTAATGACGAAATCCACTTCCCCGCGCTCCACGGCGGGACCTATGGTGCTGTTATCCAGCGGCACTATCGTAAATGAAAACTCGGGAATGGCTTGGGTCATGTATGCAGCGGTGGGCGCCCACATATTCATACTCTCTTCGCGATGCGACAGCACCCCAATCCCGATGGACGTTCGCGCGCCTAATGAGATGGCGGGGAGCAGGAGTACGGCAAGTAGCGCGATGACAGAGCTGGAAGGAACCCTGAATAACCTGGTGGTTGCCACGTTTGGCTGTCCATTTGCGAGTGGCGGGCGGTTAACGGCGATGTAAAGAAAATCCAATTCTGCGCCAGACACACGGCCTTGGGAGAAGTCTTTTTGAAAAAAAACGGTAGTTGCAAAACCCTTCCCTTTTCTTCATTGGCTCGATTCATCGTTGCTTATCAGCACGATTCGGATGTTATCCCATTTCGCAATAAAAACACCCTTAATACTTTGCGTAGCTTGGGTTAGACGCGAAGCGGCGTAACCCAACTAATTACCCCACATTGCCCTTATATTTTGTTGGGTTACGGCTACGCCTAACCCAACCTAGATAATTGCATTTTTTATGCGAATTGGAATTACACACTGCGACGCGCATTTCAGGTTATTGCACCACCTACCCATGATGCGCCAGCTTATCGATATTGCGCATCAGGCAATACCGCTGCCGCTGTTCAGCCAACCTGGATTCCGTCCAGGTCAGACCACGAGGAATTGTCTCGCGACGGACGACTTTCTCGCTCTCAGCGGCAGGAAACTACCGATACTCCTCCACCGGCACGCAGACGCAGAACAAATTGCGGTCGCCATACACGTTATCGGCGCGCCCCACCGGCGGCCAGTATTTGTGCGCGCGCATGCCAGGCAGCGGGTAGGCCGCGAGTTCGCGCGCGTATTTGTGGTTCCAGTTGTCGGCGAGCACCATGGCCGCGGTGTGCGGCGCGTTCTTGAGGGGATTATCTTCGGGGTCCATCTTGCCTTCTTCCACGGCGCGGATTTCGGCGCGGATGGCGATCATGGCGTCGATGAAGCGGTCGAGCTCGTATTTCGATTCGCTTTCGGTCGGCTCGATCATGAGCGTGCCGGGAACCGGGAACGACATGGTCGGCGCGTGAAAGCCGTAATCCATGAGGCGCTTGGCGACATCGTCCACGGCGATGCCGCTGCCTTCCTTGAGCGCGCGCAGGTCGAGGATGCACTCGTGCGCGACCAATCCTCCCGGCCCGCTGTACAGCACCGGGAAGTGCGGCGCGAGGCGCCTGGCAATGTAGTTGGCGTTGAGGATGGCGACTTCGGTCGCGGCGCGCAGGCCGTCGCGTCCCATCATGGCGATGTACATCGACGAGATCGGCAGGATGGATGCGGAGCCATAGGGAGCGGCCGATACCGGGCCGATCGCCGTGCCGCCACTTTCGCTTGAGGTGCGCGGCAGGAAGGGTGCGAGATGCGCCGCCACCGCCACCGGGCCGACGCCCGGCCCGCCGCCGCCGTGCGGAATGCAGAAAGTCTTGTGTAAATTAAGGTGCGACACATCGCCGCCGAACCTGCCCGGCATGGCGAGCCCCACCAGCGCATTCATGTTGGCGCCGTCGATGTACACCTGGCCGCCGCGCGCGTGCACGATGTCGCACAACTCGCGGATGCCTTCCTCGAACACGCCGTGCGTGGAAGGATAAGTGACCATGATCGCGGCGAGGTTGGTTGCGTGCTGCGCGGCCTTGGCCTTGAGGTCGGCGATATCGACGTTGCCGAGCGCGTCGCACGCGACCACCACCACTTGCATGCCGGCCAATTGCGCCGAGGCGGGATTGGTGCCGTGCGCCGAGCTGGGGATGAGGCACACGTTGCGATGCCCCTCGCCGCGCGAGCGGTGCCATGCGCGAATGATGAGCAACCCCGCATATTCGCCCTGCGACCCGGCATTGGGCTGCAGCGACACGGCGGCATAGCCGGTGACGGCGCACAGCATTTTTTCGAGATCGTCGATCAGCTCGCGATAACCTTCGCTCTGCTCCGGCGGAACGAAGGGGTGCATATTGGCGAACTCGGGCCAGGTGACGGGGATCATTTCGCTGGTGGCGTTGAGCTTCATGGTGCACGAGCCCAGCGGAATCATGGCGCGGTCAAGCGCGATGTCCTTGTCGGCGAGCTTGCGCAGGTAGCGCAGCATTTCCGTTTCGGAACGATGGCGGTTGAACACCGGATGGGTGAGAAAGACCGAGGCGCGTTTGAGATTCGCGGGGAAAGCGTTTGCCGTGCCTGTTTCAATGACGGCAATGTCCGGCAGCGCCTTGCCGTGCGGCGCGAAAATTTTCCAAAGCGTCAGCACATCGTCGCGCGCGCTGGTTTCGTCGAATGAAATGCCGATGCGATTGGCGTCGATGCGGCGCAGGTTGACGCGTTGCGCTTTGGCCAGTGCATGAATTTCCTCGGCGTACCCGGCAGTGACAACCGTCAGGGTATCGAACCAGGTCGCGTTATCAATGGCCAAGCCAAGCTGCTTCAGGCCCGTGGCGAGGATGCAGGTGAGCCGATGCGTGCGCGCCGCGATGCGCGTAAGTCCTTGCGGGCCGTGATATACCGCATACATGCCCGCCATCACCGCGAGCAGCACCTGCGCGGTGCAAATGTTGCTGGTCGCCTTTTCGCGGCGGATATGCTGTTCGCGCGTTTGCAGCGCGAGGCGGTAGGCGCGATCGCCCTGGCTATCGACCGTCACGCCGACCAGGCGCCCCGGCATGCTGCGCTTGAGATCGTCCTTCGTAGCGAAATAGCCCGCGTGCGGCCCGCCAAAACCGAACGGCACGCCGAAGCGCTGCGCCGAACCCACCACCACGTCCGCGCCCCACTCGCCGGGTGGCGCGAGTAGCGTGAGTGCAAGCAGATCCGCCGCCGCCGCTACCAGGCTGCCTTTCGCGTGCAGCGCATCCGCGAGCGCGCGATAGTCGTGCACTGCGCCGTCTACGCCGGGGTATTGCAGCAGCACACCGAAGCAATCGGAGGCAGGGGCCGCATTTGCCGGGCCTACCTTGACTTCGATATCGAGCGGTTCGGCGCGCGTTCTCACCACTGCAATGGTCTGCGGCAGCACGTCGTCGGCCACATAGAAAATATTGCTCTGGTTTTTTGCACTGCGCCGGCATAGCGTCATGGCTTCTGCCGCGGCCGTGGCCTCGTCGAGCATCGACGCATTGGCGATGGTCATGCCGGTGAGATCGCAAATCATGGTCTGGAAATTCACCAGCGCTTCAAGCCGCCCCTGCGAGATTTCCGGTTGATAGGGCGTGTAGGCCGTGTACCAAGCCGGATTTTCCAGCACGTTGCGCAGGATCACGCCGGGCGTGTGGGTGTTGTAGTAACCCTGGCCGATGAAGGAACGGAATACCTGATTCTTCGCGGCGATTTCGCGCATGCCCGCAAGCGCCTGTTCCTCGCGCATGCCCTCGGCCAGCGGCAACGCGCTCGTGTCGCGGATCGCCAGCGGCACCACGGCATCCATGAGCGCGGTGCACGAGGCGAACCCGAGCACGCGCAGCATTTCGGCCTGTTCGTGTTCATCCGGACCGATGTGGCGCGCAAGAAAGGCATCGCGCCCTTCAAGATCGGCAAGCGTTGCGTTGGCGGCGTCAAGCGTGACGGCGACCGATTCAGGCATGGCGCTTCCCATGTTCATTTCTCCGCGTGCCCGGCATAGGCGGCGGCGTCCATGAGCTTGCCCGCATCGGCGGCACTGTCAGGCTTGATCTTGAACATCCATGCGGCGTAGGCATCGGCGTTGACTTTCTCGGGCGCGCCCGCGAGTTCGTCATTCACCCCCACGATTTCGCCCGAGACCGGCATGTAGATATCCGACGCGGCTTTCACCGATTCGATCACGGCGATGGTATCGCCCGCCTTCGCCTTGCTGCCAACTTTGGGCGGATCGAAAAATACGATGTCGCCCAACGCCTCCTGGGCGTGGCCGGTGATGCCGACGGTGAGCGTGCCGTCGCTTTCGGTCTTGATCCACTCGTGCGACTCGGTGTATTTCAGATTCTCTGGGGCTTTCATGTGTTCTCCGTTTTTGTCTGTGAAGGCTCTGAACAAGTGTCTTCCCCGCGAAAGCGGGGAACCATTTTCCCTTGTAAACATGGATTCCCGCTTTCGCGGGAATGACAACCTGGGATTTGATCAGAGACCTCCTAAGTTTAAGCAATCAAAATCTTGCCATTGCGCACAAACGGCAGTTTCACCACCTTCGCCGCAAGTCGCTTGTCGCGAATCTCCACCTGCACGGTCGCGCCGGCTTCGATGCCCGGCGGAATACGCGCCAGCGCGATCGACTGGTTGAGCGTCGGCGAGAAAGTGCCGCTGGTGATTTCGCCGTCGCCCGCGGGCGTGACGACTTTCTGGTGGCTGCGCAGCACACCGCCCTTCTCGATCAACACGAGTCCGGCGAATTGCTGCTTCTGTCCGTTTTGCCGCAGCGCGGACTTGCCGGCAAAATCGCGTTCGCTTTTGAGATCGACCGTCCACGCGAGCCCCGCGTCGAGCGGTGAGATGTTCTCGTCCATGTCCTGGCCGTATAGATTCATTCCCGCTTCGAGTCGCAGGGTATCGCGCGCACCCAGGCCGCAGGGTTTGACGCCGGCCGCAACAAGACGATTCCACAACGATTCAACCTGGGTTGCAGGCAGCACCACCTCGAAGCCATCCTCGCCGGTGTAACCGGTGCGCGCCAGCATCATGCCATTGAAGAAAACGCCATTGAAGGGCTTCAGCGGTTCGGCGATATTGCGCGTCCCGGCAAGAACGCTCCACACCTTTTCGCGCGCATGCGGGCCCTGCACCGCGATCATGGCGAGGTCGCGCCGCGGGGTGATGTCGATATCGGAATGGAAACGCTGCTTGAGTGTTTCAAGCCAGGCGATGTCCTTGTCCGCGGTTCCGGCATTGACCACCAGACGGAAATAATCTTCGCGGAAGAAATACACGATGAGGTCGTCGATTACCCCGCCATCGTCGTTGAGCAGGCACGAATAGAGCGCCTTGCCGGCATCCTTGAGTTTATCGACGTTATTGGCGATGGCCTGTCGCAGAAAATCGCGTACGCCCTGACCATGCAGATCGACCACGCGCATATGCGAGACATCGAACATGCCGGCATCGTGACGCACGGCATGATGTTCCTCGATCTGCGAACCATAGTTGACCGGCATGTCCCAGCCGCCGAAATCGACCATGCGCGCGCCCGCGGCGCGATGTACGGCATTGAGGGGGGTGATATTGAGCAAGATGCCTCCGGTAACAATGGAAAAGGGGTAATGACGGCGATTGCGCCCTCATTACCCCTCTGTCCTCGATACCTGAGAGATTACGCCGCGATACTCTGCGCCGCGCGCCCCTTCGGTGGTCACCGTCCGGTGACTGCTCTCCAGAGTTCGGGAAACAGTAATTTCCCGCTCGACCGGTCCTTTTTGCCTGAGAGTTCTGGGTATGCCCCTTCGGCGGCGCCAACCACTTTTACTGCATTTTGGAGCCGGCACACTCTCCCGATCGAATGGCCGCCACTTTATGCGCGGCACGCGGATTTGTCAATGAAAGCGTAGCATGCCGCGCCGCACGGCCATCCCTCAAGGTGTAAAATTCACTCCTGGAATCACTTTAGAATCGCACCATGAAACGCAAACGCAGCACGCCCGTCACCCGCCTTACTCCCGATGCCGAAAAACTCGTCGCGCTGGCCCTCGGGCTGAATGCCGCGGGCAGCCTCACCGAGGACCGCTACTGGGAAAAACAGATCGCGCGTCTCATCGTTCAGCTTCTCGACAGCGGCCGCGAAAGCGCCATCAATGCCGTGCTCGACCATCTCTTCCAGTTGCAGTCGCAATCGCAGGGCAATGCCTACGAGATGCTCGTCGATCAGGTCGAATCGCTCACCGAATCGGCGACGCTGCAACACGACGGCAAGAACTGGGATGCGCTTCTGGTCGCCGTGCCGGTCGTCGCATGGTCGAAATACGCCATACCCTCCGGAGCAATCAAGGACGAAAGCGCACTCACGCTTGCCGCGCACCTGCAGGCGCACGTCATGGCGCGCAAGACGCGGCTCACGCTTGCGCCGTATCTGTACAGCATCGATCAGTTGCCGTCGCATTTTTACGATGTGCGCAAACTCGCCATCAAGCTCGGCGAGGCGGCACTGAAGGGCGCCGGCGTCAAGCTCGATTTCAGCCGTCTTCCCGAAACCGCCAGCCTGCTCGCCGATGCGCGCTTTCTGCTTGCAGCCGTGGTCGCCCCGGAAGGCGAGCCGTTGTTCCGCTGGCAGGAAATCTCCACCAGCGAGCACGCGAGCCGCAGCCATTGCCTCGAACAGTGGATCACGCAGGGGCGCCCCAATCTCGCGCCGCTATTGCAAGGATGCGTTTTCGAATGCCTGCTGCCGGAAGCGTATTACGTAAGTTGCCGCGAGGCCGACCGGCGCGTGCGCCCCTACTCGCTGCGTTCGGCGGTGGCGTTTCTCGAAGCGGCGCTCAACATCCGCGCCGAGCAGCTCGACGCCGTCGTGGCGGGGTTTGGCCAGGAGCGCATCGACGAATTCCGCGTCAGCTTCATGGCGCGCGACAGCGAAGAGGTGGCGTATGGCGTCGTGTGGCCGTTATTCGGCCGCGAGGATGAAAGCAACGCGCCCACGCCGCTTGACGACATCCGCACCCAGTTGCACGAATGCGGGGTGGTGCGCGTCAACGAGCTGAAAGGGATTTTCGCTCCCGAGTTCTGCGAAGACTGCGGCGCGCCGCTCTTCCCCACTGCCGAAGGCGAAATGGTGCATGCGGGATTACCGGAAGAAGCGGATACCACCGAAGCGCATTATCACTAGCCCCTCTCAGGGTTTCAGCGCCCGATACAGAAACGGCAGGCTCACATTCATGCGGTAATCGACGTCCGAGTGTGTGTCGTCGAATTCCTCGTAAGTGTGCTTGATGCCGTTTTCCGCGAGGCGCTTGGACAGAATGCGCGAACCGTAGTGGATGTGGTACTGGTCGCGCGATCCGCAGTCGATGTAAATTCCCTTGAGCGTTTTGAGCGCGGCACGGTACTTCTTCACCAGATTGACGGGGTCGTGTTTCTGCCACTGCTTCCAGCGCGCGGGAATGAGTTCGCCGGTCTCGAGATTGAACGGCAGGCGGAAGCCATTGGCAGCGCCGGGATCGGGATCGTAGCTTGCTGCCATGCACAGATTCATGATGCAGTGGCCCTCGGCCATGGATATCTTTTCCTTTTTCCACACCGCATGCAGGAAACGGCGCACGCGGCCATCATCCAGGCCCTCGTTGGTGTCCTGCCGCGCGTTCTTCTCCTCGCGCCTCACATTCACCTCGCCGGGCAGGCGCTTGTGCGCGCGATGCTTGGCCAGTTCGTTGAGCGTGTTGGGCCAGTCGTGGTAATAAACGATATCGAAATACGCGTCGCCGGAATGATCGGCGATCGCGCCCCAGTGCTTCGCATATTTCATGCCGTGGATAATGGCGCCATAGCCGCCGGAAGATTTGCCGAAGCAGCCGCGGTGCTCGCGCGAGGCAAGCGTGCGAAACTCGCGGTCGACACAGGGAATAATCTCCTGCGTGAGGTAGCCGGCATAATTGCCGATGGCGGAGGAGTTGATGTACTGGTTGCCGCCCAGCGCGGTGAAGCAGTCGGGGAAAACGAGAATCGCCGGTCCCATCTTCTTTTCGTGGATGAGCCGCGCGACACGCTCGGGGACGTTGTCGCTGAAGTTTTTCCAGTTGGTGTGCGACATGCCCGTTCCCGTGAACCCGACCAGATCGACCAGCACCGGGAAGCGTCTGCCGCGCCCATGGCCGGCGCCCTCGTCGTACTGCGGCGGCAGCCACACATGCAGTTTGCGCACATGCGGATCGCCGAGCGCGTTGCCGCGAAGTATTCCGGAGTCGTGTTCGAGAACAACCAGCCTGCCTGCATGCCACGAGGGACGTTTCAGTGCCATCGCATTTCCTTGCCAAAAGCGCAAGGGTAGCGCAAATCGCGGAAATCCAGCGCCATGCAAAATAGAAACGCGGGGGAGGCGAACCACCCTCCCCCGCGTAGCGCACGAGACGGCAGAAGCGACTCAGTGCACCGTCAGCCGCCGGGTGACGGCTGAAGCTTTTTTCGGCAACGTCAGTTCAAGCATGCCATTGACATACTTTGCATCGGACATCGATTCGTCGATATCCACGCCCAGCGTGAACGAACGCGTCATGGTGCCGAAATAGCGTTCGCAGCGCAGCACCTTGCCGCCATTTTCCTTCACGTCCTTTTCCCGCTTCACTTCGGCGGTGATGGTGACGAGATTGCCATCGATGTTGACGCCGATGTCTTCCTTCTTCACGCCCGGGATTTCCGCCCGGATGGTATAGCTTTTATCCTGCTCCTCGACATCGATCTTGATCGGAGGAGGGGCCATTTCCTGTTGCTCGAACATCGTGGGGCGGAAAAAACCGCGAACTACTTCATCAAACGGGTTGGTCACAAATGGATCGAATACCTGCAGTCTTGCCATGATCGTCTCCAATGAATCTGCCGCATGCGGGCGGACGCCCGTCCGTCGTTCCAAGCACCGGCAATTTGCTAATTCACAGATAACCATACGCCGGAAAGGTTGGCGCATTTTGACCATGATCAATTTTTTCGCGAATTTTTCTTCGCCCTTACGCAAACCGGCAGTGTTGTAATCGCACAACATCGCGCGAGTGCGGCGTTTGATATCCCAATGGCACTGGGCGCCCGCGCTTCCACTCCGCCGGAACAGCGGCTTTCAGACGAGACTGGCATCCCTGCATTGGGTCCGGAATGTCCCACATACCACTCCAAACCAAGGGGTTGCGTACCGACCCCAAATGCCTGCGTGTGTTTGATTTGATTTGGATCAAACCTCGGCATGGCTAAACACTATCCAATACCGAAAGAGAAAAAGAAGGAAAGTAATGCCTCAATGCCATCTGAATTCAAAACACAACTATTCATTTAGTTACTTCAAATATTTTCCAAAAATTCGAAAAAATCAACCTCGCAAAAAAATCGGACAAGCGTCAAAAACATGACAGGATCATTTTGCAATTCAGGAAGTTGCAGTTTTTACGACAGTGCCATTCAATTAGCAAGGTACTGCCCACCAATAATGCAGTGGGAAACGGAGAACTAAAATGCAGAGCTTACGAAAATTGCTTGTTTTTTCCGTATTGGCAGTCTTTCTAACCGGATTTACCTGCGCAATAGCAGCCGATGGTCCTCCGAAAGCGGTGGACAGAACTCTGGCGGGTGACGCGGTCTGCACCAAGTGCCATGACGAAACCTGGCCAAAACCGATCCTGTCCATCTACCAGACGCCTCACGGCACCAAGGCCGACGAAAGAACTCCCGGCTGCCAGACTTGTCACGGCGCAAGCGAGGGTCACCTGAAAAACCCCGGGACGGAACCGGATATGGTGTTCGAAACCAAGTCGAAGGACGCAACTCCGTCAGAAGCTCAAAACGCGGTTTGCATGACGTGCCATCAGAAGGATTCCAAGCGTTCGCATTGGGCGGGCAGCTCGCACGACACCAAGGGCGTCTCCTGCGCTTCGTGCCACGAGGTGCACAGCGGCCACGACAAGGTTCGCGACAAGCGCACCCAATTCGAAGTCTGCTTCACCTGCCACAAGGACAAGCGCGCCGAAGTGAATCGGCCCTCGCATCACCCCGTCCTTGAAGGCAAGGTTGCCTGCTCGGATTGTCATAACCCGCATGGTTCTGCCGGCACGAGCAACTTGAAGCGCGATAACGTGCGCGACACCTGCTTCCAGTGCCATGCCGAAAAGCGCGGGCCGTTCGTACATAACCACCAGCCGGCCACCGAGGCCTGCACTATTTGCCACAACCCGCACGGTACGGTGGTGGAAAGCATGTTGAAGGTGCGCCCGCCATTCCTCTGCCATCAGTGCCATACCCCGCATGGAGGCTTCATCCCGCAAATCATCGGCGCCCAAGTCACGGGCAACAAACCGACAACGGCAAATGGAATAGGCAAAGGCAACACCAACCTTACCCAAGGGCGTGGCTGCCTGAACTGCCACACGGAGGTGCACGGAAGCAACAATCCGAGCGCGACCAACCCAACCCCGCAATTCATGTTGCGCTGAGAAAGGGGCACACAAAATGAAAACCTCCAAACAAAATCTCTGTGTACGTCAAACCATCCTCGCGGTAGCGGTACTGGCGGCCATCGGCCAGGCTCGCGCCCAGGCGACCGATGCGGCTACAGAACTCTCCACTCCCGAAAGTTCGGTCAGCGTGGGCGTGGGAAGCGCCAGCGGCGACAGCAAGGATCGCGCGCAGTTCGGCGTATTCAACGGAATGCGCGAGAACAGCGAGTACCTGCTGTTCGATCTGAACTACGTCACGCGCGACAATGCCACAGGCGCCTGGACAACTTTAAAGGGGCGCAACCTGGGACTCGATAACCGGGAACTCAGCGGTGGCATGCAAAAACAGGGGGACTGGAAATTCTTCGGGGAATATAACCAGATTACCCGCCACAGCCCCTTTACCGTAAACACCGGCATGCGTGACGCCGGCTCAACCAAGCCGGTCGTGGTAGTGCTGACCGCGCCGGGAACCGGAAGCGATCTGGACTTCAAGACCGAACGCAAGGCCTTGTCCGGAGGCGTAGAAAAATGGCTGTCTCCCAGTCTGAAATTCGAGGCAAGCTTCAAGAACGAGACAAAAGAGGGCACCCGGCTGTGGGGACGCGGTTATGACTGCGCCGCCTATGTGTGCGGCACTTCAACCACCACCGCACTGAATCAGGCCAACTTCCTGAAAAATGCCATCCTGATGATGCCGGAACCGATCGATTCCACAATCCGGCAGCTCGAGGCAAGACTGAATTTCCACGACGAGAAATTGAACCTGAGCGCCGGCTACTACGGCAATATCTATACCAATTCCCCCGGGAACATCAGTCCAATCGTGCCGAACAGCCTGTATGGCGGCAACGGCACGCTGGTGGGGGCGCTCTATCCGGCCGTCGGCGCCAACATCATCCCCGGTGGCGGCACCAGCCTGCAGAACGTGCTGCAACTGCCGATGTCCCTTCAACCTGACAGTCAGGCCCATCAGTTTTCCCTCTCCGGCAACTATGCCTTCACACCGACGACCCGGGCCACCTTCAAGTACGCGTATACCCACGCCTTCCAGGACAAAAGTTTCGACAGCATGGGCCTCGCTGCCGGCGCTCCAGGCGGCGTCAGCAGTCTGGAAGGCCGCGTCGACAACGTGGCGGCGCAGTTTGGCATGACATCCCGGCCGATCAAGGACCTTTCGCTGCTCGCCAATGTCAGTTATCTGAGAAGGGAAGACAAGACGCCCAACGAACTCTACAACGTCGAGGCGAAGCCGGTTTTCCCGGCGACAACTCCGGCCAGCTATACCAACATCAACCAGGTTGGTGTGCCGGGCGCGGTCTGGAATAACAACCACGTTTCCAACACCAATCTCAACAGCAAGCTGGAAGCCAGCTATCGGCTGCCTTATGGCATCAGGGCGACGGGGGGCGTGGACTACAAGTACATCGAACGCCTGGTGCCGGAGTCGCGTGTCGAAGAAGCGCTCGCGGGCCTGGGTCCGTTGCGCGAGAACAACTCCGAAATCGGCTATCGATTCGAACTGCGCCGCAGCATGTCGGAGACCCTGAACGGCAGCATCGGCTTTTCCACCAGCAAGCGCACCGGTTCGGACTGGACCAACCTGAGCACGCTTGACCCAACTTCGCTACCGGTCCCCAGCGCGCTCAACACCTACCTGATCAATACCTACTGCGGCGGGAATCCGTGTTATGGCCAGGTCTTGCCTGCTTATGCGATTCTTGGATTGAACGCGAACACGCCTTTCCCGATGTCGATGGCAGATGTGCAGCGCGACAAATGGAAAGTGACTGCCGACTGGACCCCGTTTGAACGGTTTAATGTGCAGTTGATGGCCGAAGACGGCAAGGACAAGAATAAAACGGAAGTCGATCCGGTGGCCGGGGGCAAGGGCTGGCGCGACAGCGGCGTCTCGTTCTTCGGCATCGATGTCTCGTATGTGCTGTCGGATACATGGAAGCTGTCGGGTTATGCCTCGCAGGGTGACCAGACCAATCACATCAACCACAGTACCGGTTACATGGCGGACCTCAAGAACCGCAGCGAGGCTATCGGACTGGCGCTGACCGGCCGGGCAACCAGCAGGCTGCAGGTAGGCGCCAACCTGACCTACATAAATGACGTCAACAAGTATGGTGTCGCCGCCAACACCGGAACCGCGGGAGACCGCCTGACCGGATTGACCGTGACGCAACCGAGTGCCACCAACCTGGCACAGGCAGCGGTCGGCCTGCCGGATGTCACGTTCCGCAAAACACTCGTGACTGCGTACGGCCAGTACACGCTTGACAAGAAATCCGACATCCGTCTGGATGTGGCACATCAGAAGTCGAAGTACAACGACTGGGTCTGGGGATCGGCAGACGCACCATTCGTCTATGCCGACTACACGACCGTGAAACAACAAGTGGATCAGACCGTGACCTTTATTGGTCTCACCTACATCTACAAGTTTCGTTGATCCGAGTACAAGAGCCCGCCCGTGAAAAAAGAGCGGGCTCGATCGGAGACAATATCCGGGCGGGCTATCCGCCTTTTTTTTGCGAGGCTGGAGCACGTTGTACCAGCCGCCTGTACATCTCGAATGGCAGACGCAAAAAAACAGAGTCAAGTTGATCTAAATCAGACCGGGAGGAACACCGAGGGGAGATGATTGTTCTTACAGACTGAGCGCTCGAGGACATCAACGATTCTGCAAGTCAAAGTGAATCGATAACTTATTAATCGACATGCTGATAGGAGCACTAATGAAGACGATGCTTACGTTAGTAGCAGTCGCAGCCGGCATCATGATGGCGACAGCGGCAAATGCCAATCCAGCCGAAGACCTGGCGAAAGGCAGGGGCTGTTTGAAATGCCACACTGTAGGTGAAAAAAAAGTAGGCCCTCCCTACAAAGACATCGCCGCAAAATTCAAGGGGAAAAACGACGCCGAAGCGACACTGGCCGCCAAGCTGCGCGACGGCAAGGGTCACGTGAAGGCCGCGGCTTCGGAAGCGGAAATCAAGGCGCTGGTGCAGTGGGTGCTATCGGCAAAATAACCCGGCCGGTATGTGCCGGCTCTTGCGCGGCCCGGCGATGTTGCACGGCGTAACAGAGTACGCCACCGGCGCCGAGGACCGGCAAGACCCGGTTTTCGATCCGATCGTTCTTACCCAACTCCCATGTCGAACATCCTGATCCTTTACGCAACAGTCGAAGGACAAACCGCGCGCATCGCGGAGCGCATCGCGCAGACGCTACGCGACAACGGCCACCGGGCGGAGACCCATCCCGCCACTCGCGATGGCCCGGGTTTGGAACCGGCAATCTACGATGCGGTGATCGTCGGCGCGTCAATACACTATGGCCGGCATCCCGGATATCTGCGCTCATGGGTGCGCGATTGCCGCGGGGCATTGGACGCACGGCCGAACGCGTTTTTTTCGGTAAGCCTCAGCGGCGGCGGACCGGGTGCGAAACCCGAGGCGGCGCAACGCTATCTTGACAAGTTCCTGCGCCAGGCGCGCTGGAATCCTGGGCAAACCGCGACATTCGCGGGAGCGCTTCAGTTCAGCAAGTATGGTGCGTTCAAGCGCTTGCTGATGGTCTTGATTGTCGGTCTTGCCGGAGGCGATACAGACACCTCGAAAGACTACGAATACACCGACTGGAACGCGGTCGGACGGTTTGCGGAAACATTCGCGCTGCGGCTCGGGTCGCCGCGCGCGAACGCGTCTGTAGAAACATTGCAATAGCCAGTTCGTCATGTCAGGAACGGGACGACGATTCGTTTAATGGAAACAAAAAGGAATGAATGGCCATGCGTGCTAAACATCTTACAACTGGAATCGTCGCGAGCGCCGTTTGTTTGGCGGGAGCATTCTTTTTTTGGCCGGCTTCGGACCGGGGCGCGGAAGCTGCTGCCGCCAAAGCCGGGCAAGCGGTCGACACCAAGGCCAAGCCATCCGCGCCGCCGATCGACAATGAAACATGCCTGGGCTGTCATGGAAGCGAAGAATTCGGGGTTCCTGGCGCAGACGGGAAAATGCGCCACCTGTATGTGAATCAGGGCAAGTTCGCCAAGAGCGTCCATGCCGGGCGGGGTTGCGTCGAATGCCACAAGGATATTACCGAAATTCCGCACCAGCCAGGCGTGCAGCATAAGGTCAGTTGCGTGGAGTGTCACGAGTCTCTGTGGGACAACGCCATAAAGGAAAACAAGACCCAGGAGTTCGCGAGACTGGGTGTGGTGGTCGAGCAAATCGACAAGTACATGAAATCCGTCCATGCGCGACCCAGCAGAGCCGATCAATCGCGCACCAACGCAACTTGTTATAACTGTCACGACGCTCACAATATCTACGCGAAGGGCAGCGAGGGCCGGCAGGAGTGGCGCCTGAATATTCCGAACATCTGCGGCAAATGCCACATTAAAGAACGCGAGCAATACGGGACTTCGGTGCACGGCAAGGAAGTTCTGGAGAATCGCAATCCTTACGCGGCTACTTGCTCGGACTGCCATACGACGCACGACGTCGAGCACACTTCCAAGCCTTCGACCAGGGTCGCGATCACCAAGAATTGCGGCAATTGCCATCCCGACAGCCTGAAGAGCTACATGGACACCTATCACGGCCAGGTCGCCACGCTGGGCTACGCCTATACCGCAAAGTGCTTCGACTGCCATGGCAATCACGGCATCCAGCGCGTCGGCGATCCATCGTCGAGCGTGCATCCGGACAACCGGCTGCAAACCTGCCGCAAGTGTCACGCGGACGCCACTCCGGGATTCGTCAGCTTCGAGCCGCACGCCACGACCCATGACTTCGAACGCTATCCCCATACATGGATCGCATCGAAATTCATGATTGGACTGCTCGGCGGCACCTTCGCGTTCTTTTGGACGCACACCGCGCTGTGGTTCTTCCGGGAATACAAAGATCGCAAGCAGCGCAAGACCCGGCCGCATGTA
>Ga0315281_10002821_pt1 | contig 25689 bp, 26 predicted proteins | sample YL17G07_0_MG_FD_204540 | JGI IMG/M metagenome (GOLD analysis project Ga0315281, IMG submission 204540) | Sediment microbial communities from Yellowstone Lake, YNP, Wyoming, USA - YL17G07_0 | ecosystem: Environmental > Aquatic > Freshwater > Lake > Sediment | place: USA: Wyoming | collected... | reverse complement strand
AGCCGCTCGACTCCTGTCCGCCCTGGATCGCCTCGCCGAAAACCCTTCCCTCGACCCGTATGCCCTGCTCTTCGCCCCGCCCAAGCCCGAATCGCCCTCCTCCCCCCTATGACTAACCGATTACCCCGCGCATCGGTCGCGTTTGACAACCGCCGGGATTTCGTAGTATATTTGCTGTGTTGCCGGGCGATTAGCTCAAGTGGCTAGAGCGCTTGCCTTACAAGCAAGAGGTTACTGGTTCGAGTCCGGTATCGCCCACTTGAGAGCCGATAAAGTTCGCGGCCCCGTAGCTCAATTGGTTAGAGTGCCAGATTGTCGATCTGGATGTTGGGGGTTCGAATCCCCTCGGGGTCGCCAGGAATTCAGGGCCGCGTGAGCTTTCGGCAGCGGCCGTCGTGAGGGCGTTTTCGGGGATATAGCTCAGTTGGGAGAGCGCTAGAATCGCACTCTAGAGGCCGGGGGTTCGACTCCCCCTATCTCCACCAATTCGGAAGGCCCGTCAACGTTGGATTTCTCCAATGTTGATGGGCCTTTTCGTTCGCCGGCTGCCCCTGTTACGATGCCCCGTGCACATGACCCTGTGTGACTGGAAATGCGCCGTTAAACACGCCATCGCCCACAACAAGGTCATGGTCATTGACGGCCGCATCGTCATTACCGGCTCGTTCAACTTCACGAAGGCGGCGGAAGAGTCAAATGCCGTGAACCTGCTGGTCATCCGGGACGCTGAACTGGCCGCGAAGTACGCGAAGAACTGGCAGGAGTACCTGGAGCATTCGGTGCCGTATGAGCGTCCGGCGAAAAAGCGAGAGGGATGACGGGCGAGAGAGTCCAGAGGCGTGGGACCATGCTCTTGCACTGACGGTCGGCTGGAGCGACCCGTTCGCTTGCTTTTACGTTTGTGGAGGGTACAATCCCGGTATGAAGGCTCACGGCGGTCGTGAACCGCCGGTCATCTGGAAAATCCCGGCTTCGAGAGGGGACGAGAGAGCTGCTTTCCGCCCGATCGGGGAAACGGCTAGGAGACATCTTGAACAAGCTTTCCACTGCCTTGGCATCCATAGAAGCAACTTGCCGACAGACGCTGCAGTTCTACGACAGCGACCTTCACGGGCTATCGCATCTGCGGGAGGTTGCGATGCTGGCGGGGAAGATTGCCGCAGAGACCGGCGTGGACATTGAATCGGCCATGGTGGCGGGGCTGCTGCATGACTGCGGGCGTGTCAATGATGGCGGCGGGAACACACATGCCATCGACTCCGCGACAGTTGCCCGCCCCGTATTGCTCGAGAGGTTCCCCCACCTCGACGCAGACCGCATCTGCGACGCGATCGCTCGACATGCCGACGGCCAGGTGTCGGACGATCCGCTGGCGGGGGCCCTATGGGACGCGGATCGGCTCACTCTGATCCGGCTGGGTTGCCGCATCTTGGAGGACTTGCTTTCGACTTCACCCGGCAAACGGCTGGCTCGAGAAAGAAACGACGCGCGCCGCGACCCGGAGAAGCATGACCTAGGCCGGAGCGAAGCGTTTGTCCGCGAGACGGTTCAAGCGACCAGTCCGCTTCTCTATCATGGCTCGCCTTTTCTTGTTGAAACGATCGAGCCACAGGCAGCGCAAGGCCGTGGCCCCGATGGCGAGCAACCGTTGGCAATCTACGCCACGCCGTTTAGGAAATTTGCCATCCCATTCGCACTGACCGTCGTGCGCGCCACAAGCGATAAAGGCAGATGGCGACTTTCTTTCTCTGAAGGTAACTTCACGATGCGCATTACGAACGGCCGTGTCGATTTTTCGCGCAAAGGATATGTTTATAAAGTTGCGGCCGATTTTTTTGAGCCGGCGGACGAGCAATTGTGTGAGTGGATTTCGCGCCGGCCCGTAAAGCCCCTGTCCTATGAGGAAATTGATCCCCTCGACTACGCGAAATATATTGCTGTAGATACATCCGATTGACCTGGCTCAAACTGACCCTCCTCGAGATCGAGCGGATGGGCAGCGCACGACAAGCGCGCCCGCCCTGCCGCTAAGTCCTTAGCCAACGGACGGTTAAGCATACGGGACAACGGCTGAGACCCGCCCTTGCCGTGGGCGGAGGATGATCCGGGCGAATAAGCTTGACAAAGCTTCCGTAGCGAGATACAGTGCCGAAAGTTTGCCGACGGCGGTCGTCGGCGGGGAAAAGTCATTGTGGAATCCCGCGAAAAGGAGGTTGGCAGTGAAAGACACGGAGTTCAAGTTGACACTGAAGGGACGTACCTTATCAGAGAAAGAGAAGAGTGCGATCTTGGGCAAACTCAAGAAAGTTCTGGCCGAGGAGGCTCCTGGACAGAAAGACGTTCAAGGGCAAGACGACAACATTGTTGTCGGCTGGTCAAAGGGTTTCTGATGCAGCCGACATGTCTCTAAGTGGCTGGCAGGCTGCAGGGCCATGAGATAATAGCCAGGGTGAAGGAACTCTCCCCAAGGGTGGGGAAGGACAAGCGTCCACGTTCGACATTTTTCTTCCAGCTCCGGCCTCGTCCGCAAAGCTTTTCCAGAGAGTCCTCAGAAGCGACGGCCAGCGGGAAAGAGGGATTCTGCGCACTGTCAAATGCCGCTGCCGAAGAGCGTACTATGCCTGGGGCCGCCAGGTCGCCCATAGCATAGGGTGTGGAGATATGCCGTGAAAGTTGCACTCATAGCGCCCCCTAGTGGAGGATTCCTGACCAGCCCCCCTTTGAGTTTGCCGAGTCTAACGGCGCACCTCCGCAGGTCGGGGCACGAGGTGTATCAATGCGATGCAGGCGCCATGAGCTTAAATGCGATGCTCGCTCCTTCCTATCTCCGACAAATCTATCCGCGCATCGCTTCCGCCCTGGAAAACCCTCGCCTTTCGCGCCCTGCCGAGTCTCGACGGCGAAATGAACTCCTATTCGAAGCCTCAATTCGCGCCGAGCATATTTTGGCGAACATAGAGACAGCGACATCTACGTGCCGTTCTCAGAGGGCTTTTTTTGACCGCGAAGCCTATGTTAGGGCTAAGAACGTGATTGAAGGGGCACTGAAGTTAATTGCCGCCGCATATTGGCCCTTTATACTCGGTCACAACCATGTCTACTTTGGCTCACCGATGACTGTGGAACACTTGCTGCAAGTCGCCGCAACGGAGGATGTGAACCCCTTTATCGCCCCTCTGCAGAGGCTGCTCATCCCAGAGCTCATAGCCGAGAACCCCAGAGTCATCGGCATTTCCGCTACGTTTGACGGACAACTTTACGGTGCGGCCACGCTTTCGCGTCTCATCAAGACTTTCATACCCGCCGCTCACGTTGTCCTTGGCGGCGCTGCTGTGACAGCCGCTGAAGCCGTCCTCCGGGCTGATCCGAACACGTTTGCGCTGGCCGACAGCTTTGTGTTCGGTGAGGGCGAATCCGCGTTGGGGTGCTTGCTCGAGATCCTCGAATCGAAGTCCGGCAAGAGAAACCAGCGTAACAACCTGTACATGTCAATGGATCGTGAAGCCGGACACATTCAGAAGCTTTCTTTTTACAACGGCGCGGAGCGGGAAGATTTCAATGCCCTTCCCACCCCGGACTACTCCGGCCTCAACTTTCATGATTACTTGACTCCTGAGCCTCTTTTTCTGCTTTCGACCAGTCGCGGGTGCTATCATGGCCGATGCGCTTTCTGCAATGTATCCCTTGCATTTCGCAGCGGATTTCAGCAGAGGCGCAAAGAGCTGCTGCATCAGGATCTTTTGACGCTTCATGAAAAGTATAATGCAAGGTGGCTGTTCATCGCAGACGATTGCATTCCACCTTCCCGTTGTTTGGAGATTGCAGCGACGGTTTCGCAGTTTGCACGGCCGTTGTACTGGACGGGCGAGGTGCGATTTGAGCCGCAGTTCAGCGGGAAAGTTCTCCGTCAGCTCTATGCAGGTGGGTGCCGGCAACTGTGCTTCGGCAACGAATCGGCAAGTCAAAGAGTGCTGGATCTTATGGATAAGGGAACCTGCACCGACACTGCACGGCGCATTATCCGTGCGGCGACGAGGGCCGGAATCGCAGTTCATCTGCAGAACTTCCTTGGTTTCCCGGGAGAAACAAAGGAAGAGGCGAGGCAAACGACTGATTTCCTTGCATCGAATCGGCATCATATAACTTCATTCGCTCTCGGGACCTTCCATCTTTGTGAGTACTCACCCACGCACCGCTCACCGGAAGCCTTCGGCATTACCGGCCTCAGGCGCATGCGCCGCAACTGGCTTGTGCCTCGGTATGTATTTAATGTCACGCACGGGCAGAGCTCCGCCGCGGCGAGAAAGCATACACATGAGGCGATCATTCGGCTGGAGAGAGCCTACTCCAGAATCGGGTGTTTTCTTGACGGACCTTATGCCCTGCACGCCTTAATGTATATGACCACCATGTCATGCATAAAACTGGAAGATCTCTTCCCTTCGCCGCCTGTTCCCCGGAACCTGTTTTGTTACAGGCCCCGCCTGGCCAAAGATGTCACTCTATACAGTGATAGCACATTGGACAGATGCGTTCTTCTTAATCAGGTCAGCGGCAGCGCGTGCCGACTGCGGTGGCCAGCCCCCTGGTTGGTTTCCGCGGACGGGGAGCGCTCCGTGGAAGAATTGATTATTCTATTGTCCAAGCGGGGGCGATGGCGGACCAGCGATGTTTTTGCCGAGAGGGCCGCCCGGCTTGTCGCTCGCTACATAGATTTGTATCAGGCCGGCTTTCTGTCTCTGTGCTAGCACGCTTCGACGATTACCCCGGAAGCAGGATGCGTTTGCGACCCAGGTCTAAGACATTGACAGGCTGTTGCGAAGCGACCCTATGGACTTTCCAGGTGATTACCGATCATTGCCTTCGGGTGTGTACCGGAGCACTCTTGAGCTGTTTTCGGATTTCGCGGACCATAGCCCAAACAGCTCTCTGTGGCACGATGTGATCGCACGCGCAAAACCTCCGGGCGAGATGCCACCTTGCGAGCCGGTCGCAGGAAAGGAGGTTATTCTCGGTGACTTTGCGGGGGGCGAGTTGCCACGCGGGGCGGCGCTCTGCAGGCGCGTTGCTCGCGTTGCTGAAGATGCCGGGAACACAGCGCTTCCAGACGCTCTTGCCTGCGAGTTGTGGCAGTTCGCATCCGGATTGTCCGCTTCGGAACACCTGGCTTTAGATGTTCTGCTCCGACGAGCCCTTGACCCAGTTGAGGCGTTGGCCACATGGCCCCTAAGGGCTTTTTTCAACCCGCGCGAGGTCAAATGGCTGCGCCAGGCGCATCGTTCAGAGATCCCGGCACAACCGGCTCAATACAAGTGGAAGCCGGGACAAGACTCCGACTATTCTGAATGCGTCCATATTATCGCGAAAGTCACGCGTCGTTGTAACCTGCGATGCATGTATTGTCACGATTGGCGCGGCGGGCCGCATCAAATAATGTCTTTTGCCGTGCAGGCGCACCTATTTCAGAAAGCCCTGAGCTGCCCTTCGTTTGGAACAGTTCACATAATCGTGCATGGAGGAGAGCCTACGCTCATCGGACGACGCGCTTTTCTGCGTATTCTGATGCTTCAGCGTTGGTTTCGGCGTCCGGGACAGCAGGTCTATAACCATCTTCAGACAAACGCCACTACGCTAAACGCTGCATGGATTCGGTTCCTGGCGCGTTATCGGTTTCAAGTGGGAGCCAGCATTGATGGCCCTCCTGAAATACACGATCGCACTCGCTCCCACGCCGACGGGCGCCCCAGCTTCGGCGACGTCCTGGACGGCATTCGTAAGCTAAGGAATGCAGGTCTGCTAGGTGGCGTCTGCCTTGTTGTCACCGATGAACTTGTCGCCTTTGGTGCCGACAGGATTATTCGGTTCTTGCAGAAGGAAGGGATAACGCGTATCGGATTGCTGGCAATGAGCCCCAAGAACAGGCCTGAAGGAAATGATCATCATTTGGATCGCCACGCTTATATTCGTTTCCTGTTAGCCGTTCATCGAGCTCGCCAGATGAGTCAGGCGCCTTGGATCCGCGTGCGAGAATTGGATGCCGCGCTTCGTTCACTACGCGGAGAAGTCCCCGGCAGCTGTGAACTGCAGGGGAATTGCTTTGGAGCGGTGTTTCATGTTGAGCCGAACGGGAGCGTGGCACATTGCGACAAGTTCGTCGGAGATGCGACTTATACGTTGGGAAACGTTCTTCGGGAGGATTTCGATCAAATGCGGCGGGGCCCCTCAGCGCGAAGAGTTGCTGCCCAGCTTCTCAAGAATGTGGAACCCCACCAAGCCTGTCGTTTTTTCCGGTATTGCCGCGGCTGGTGCCCTCACGAGACCTACCTAACCCAAATTCGCGGCCGAGACGTTGAAACGTCTTCCTGCCCGCTGGCTGAGTTGTTTCATGCCTTGGAGCGGGAATCATGTGCGTGAGGAACGCGCATGGGCGTATCGTTTTCCAGAACAGCCGAGAAGCACTTGACAACGGCCATAAGCTTGCACGGTCTCCGTCGCGCAAAGTCGTATTTCAATCCATTGCGAGTGACGGATGACCATGTCGCAGCCCGACAATAGGATTCTCCGACATAGGCAGATCTGCCTTGGAGGACGGCATTTTTTGAGCCCGGACCGGCCAACCGTTCTGCGAGCCTCTGCGACACGGCGGCGACATGCTCCCCCTGCGAATCCCGCAACGGACAGTTACGTATGCGAAGGTCAATAACATTTCGTTCGCTTCCGCTCGACGACCTTCGCGTACACCTTCATCACCTCCTCGAAATTGCGCTCGGACGAGTGGGCCTCGGCCAGGGCGCGCGCGGCGACTGAGGCCGCCGCGCGGCGGTCGCGGTTGAAGAACTCGCCGATGCGCTGCGCCAGTTGCGGCGCGTCGCCGAACGGGACGGCGCAGCCTTCCTTCCCCGTGAGCAGTTCGCCGGAGCCGTTCGTGGTGGTCGTGACGGAGGGCAGGCCGCAGGCGAGCGCCTCGAGCAGGGCGTTGGCGCACGGATCGTAGTAACTCGGCAGGCAGAAGATGTCCGCCGCGGCGTAGAACTTCTCCGGCTGATCGGTCGAGCCGGCGAAGTGGACGAGGTCGCCGACTCCGAGTTTTCGCGCCAGCCGCTCGCACGGCGCGCGCCAGCCTCGACCGACCACCACGATCCGAAACGGCGCGCTGAGCCGCCGCAGCGCGGGCAGCGCGCGGATCAGCAGCGGCACGCCCTTGAGCTTGAAGTTATTGCCGACGAGCAGGATCATGATCTCGTCGTTCGGCAGCCCGAGTTCCTGCCGCGCCGGCTTCCGGAACCGCTCGCGCACGTCGGGCGTGAACCGCGCGAGGTTCGCGCCGTTGTGGATGACCGTGATGCGTTCCGGCTCGCAATGATAATGCCGGATGATCTCATCGCGCACGCGGTTCGAGACCGCGATGATGTCGTGCGCGCCGCCGGGCTGGAACTGGAGCTGCTCCAGGCGCAGGAGCAGCCGATGCCGAAGCGACGTCGCGCGCCGGAGCCGCATCCACCATCGCCGCGCCGGGCTCTCCATCGCCCGCGCCTCGTGTTCGAGCAGCGACCGGCGAACGCCGCCGCCGGGCCGATAGACGTCCATGTGGACGCTGCTGCCGAAGCCGTGGATGAGGTCGAACCGCTCCTTCATCAGCAGGTCGCGCGTGCGCAGCGCGCAGGCGTAGTCGCGCAGCGCGCGGAACGGCGGGACGGGGACTTGATGCCGGACGATTCCCTTTTCGCGCGCGTCGGACGAGGCGGCGTAGATGTGGACTTCATGGCCGTCGCGGGCGAGCCTGCGGGCGAAATTGCGGATGTAAGTCTGCGCGCCGCCTCTCGCCGGGTCGAGGCGCGAATCGGTTATGGCGATTTTCATCGGCCGGTTCTCATTGAGCGCGGGCCCGCCAGCGTGCCGAGTCCGTCGCCGCGGAGGTTCCTTTTCGCGCCCGTGGCCGTCCACCAGGCTTCGTGCGCGCGGCCGCTGGAGGCGAGGCGCCGGGCCCACCGGCGCATCAGCGCATGCGCTTCCGGGTGACCGCGCACGTAATCGCGCACGAACCGAAGCCGGTCCCACCCCGTCAGAACCGTGTCCGCGATGCGGACCTTGCGGACGGACCGAGCCAGCCGCTTGAGGTTTTTCAGGCGCCGTTCCGAGTCCAGCGGCGGCCCGGCCGACGCGCGGTCGAAATCGAGCAGGTAAACTTCAGGCGTGGCGTCCGCCCGGCGGCGCAGAAGCAGGTTCTTCAGGTGCAGATCGGCGTGGTCAATCCCCAGGTCGTGCATCTTGCGGATCTGCAGCGCGGCCTCGCGGATCACGCCGCGCTTCTCCAGCGCGGCCGTCTCGGGCGGATACTCGCTCAACCGGCAGCCGTAGTGGATCAGGTCCTCCGATTCCGCGACCTCGACGCTGAGGAACGCCAGCCGCCAGAACGGGCCGTACATCCGCTGGCCGAGCGCGCCGATCGGGTCGGGCGTCCGCACGCCGCCGCGCTTCGCGGCCTCGGCGACGATCAGTTCCGCCAGCGCGCGGTCCATGCCCCAATAGAGGTCGCGCCCGACCCGCGCGAAAAGACCGCCGTGGACGTACCGCCGGACCATCATCGCAGGAAGGTCTTTCCCCAGCGGAAAGGAGACGATGCCGGCGCGCCCCTGCGCGGTGAAGCGGCGCTTGGCGATCCGCGCCCAGGCCTGGTACAGCGGCGCGAAAACCCGGTGTGCTGCCTCGGCCCATGCCTCGCGCACGACGAGGACCGCGTTGCCTTCCTCGATCCGCCGAAAACCGGGCGGGACGAGGTCTTCCCCTCGGGAGCTCAGGCGGCAGCGTACTGCCGCCGCCTTGCGCGCCCCGCTTTTTGTGATTTCGGACACCGCGACTCCCATCATCGTCGGAACTGAACGGCGCCGGATTATATCACTCCCCGAAGCGGTTGCAAAACTTCCGAGCCGCCGCTTGACGCGCGGCGCCGCTTTCGGTACAGTTCAATCGTTGAACGCTCCATTCATGCGAGGAGGTTGCGGTGAGCAGATTCGCGGAGTTGCAGCGGCGGCTGGCCGCGCTGGCGGAAATCGCTTCGGACGGCGCGATCACGCAGCGGTCGCTGGCGTCGAAGCTGGAAGTGTCGCTCGGACTGGCCAACGCGCTGCTGCGCGGGCTGGAGAGCGACGGGCTGATCAAGGCGGGCGCGCCGCGCGCGAAAAAGGCCTCGCATCGTGCGCCGCACTCGGCGCACTCTGGTTACGCGATCACGCGCGCCGGCCGCGGCGCGATGCAACGGATGTCGCGCGCGTTCGCCGCCGAGGCCGCGGCGCTGCTGCGGAAATCGCTGGGATCCAGGGCCAAGGTCGAGCGGCTTTCTGCGGGGCGCCGGGCGGAGGCGAAGCGTGGCCGTTGAAGCTCTCGTCTCGGCTGTGATTCCGACCCACAACCACGGCGCGCTCGTGCCGGAAGCGGTGGAGAGCGCCCTCGCGCAGACCTGGCCGAAGATCGAGGTGATCGTGGTGGATGACGGGTCCACGGACGATACGCTCGCGCGTCTCGCGCGTTTCGGAAGCCGGATTACGGTCATCCGGCAGGAACACCGCGGGCCGGCGGTCGCGCGCAACGCCGGCATCCGCGCGTCGCAGGGCGAATGGATCGGGTTCCTGGATTCGGACGACCTGTGGATGCCGGAGAAGATCGCCCGGTGCATGACTGCGCTCGAGGGCGCACGGGACGCAGGCGTCGCGTACACGGCGGTGCGGATCCACGAACTCGACACGGGGCGCAAGTACCCGCTGCCGCAATACACGATGAGCGGCAACCTCGCGCGCGACCTGTTCCTCGAGTGCAAGGGCGTGAACACCTCGACGCTGGTCGTGCGGCGCGCCGCGCTGGACAAGGTCGGACTCTTCGACGAGGAATTCTTCCGCGCGCAGGACTGGGACCTGATGGTGCGGCTGGCCGAACAATATGACTACGTGCACGTCCCGGAAATCCTGACCGAGCGCCGGCTGCACGGTGGAAGCCTCTCGGTCACGCGCCAGGACCTGTACGCGAAGTATAACCTGCTCGTGATCCGGAAGGCGCTCGCGCGGCGGCCGGACCTCTATTCGAGCCTGGCGGAGGATTCGCTGAGCCGGGCGCATTTCAGGTTCGGGATGGCGCATTACGCGGACTTCCGGATGTCCGACGCGCGCGGGGAGTTCCGCCGTTCGCTGCGTTATCGCCGGAACTGGAAGGCGTTCAACTACCTGCTCCGTTCGCACCTGCCGAAGGCGGTGGTGCGGAAGCTGCGCCGCATCCGGATGGGCGGTTGACGATAGATTGCACCGCAGAGGCGCAGAGCACGCAGAGGACGGAGGTTAGTGAATCGTTCAGGGGACTTGTCGTTCTCCGCGACCTCTGCGCCTCTGCGGTGAAATTCGTACGAGAAGAGTGATTGGGATGCCATGACTGAAAGCCGCGCGAAAATCCTGCTCGTGGACCTGCCGAGCGTCTCGCCGAACGAGCTGAACCTCGGCCTGGCGAGCATCGCAGCGGTCATGCGCTCGCGCGGGCACGAGGTCCGCGTGCTGGACCTGAACAACCTCAACGTGCCGGGCGGCCGCGCGCGGCGGCTGCGGCAGGCGCTCGAGTGGGCGCCGGACGCGCTGGGCGTCAGCCTTTTCCCGGCGTGCCGGATCACTTACGACGGCGCGCGGAATCTGCTGCGCGAGGTCCGCGCCGCGCGCGGCGACCGGACGCTGCGGGTCGCCGGCGGCGTGGGGATCAGCGTCGCGCCGACCGACGGAGCGCGCGCCGTGGCCGGGCTCGCAGACATCTGTGTTTCCGGCGAGGGCGAGGTGACGTTTGCGGAGATCATCGCCAGGCGCCTCGCCGGCGGACCGCTGACCGGCATCGCGGGCACGGTGCGATTCGAGGGCGCCGAGCCGGTCCAGGAACCCGCGCGGGAGTTCATCGAGGACCTCGACACGCTTCCGCCGCCCGCCTACGAGCTCTTCGACAGCGTCGGCGAGACGCTCAGCGAATATCCGATGATGACCAGCCGCGGCTGCCCGTTCAACTGCATTTTCTGCCTGAACAAGACGCTCACGCGGCGCACGTTCCGTCCGCGCTCGGCGGAAAACGTGGTGGATGAAATCGCCTGGGCGAAGGAGCGGTTCAAGTTCGACGCGCTGTACATCTGGGACGATCATTTCAGCCTCATCCGCGAGCGCGCGGAGAAAATCTGCCGCCTGATGATCGAGCGGAGTCCGGGCCTGCGCTACTATCTGCCCGACGGCATCCGCGCGGATTCGGTGACGCCGGAGTTCGCGCGGCTGCTGAAGGCCAGCGGCTGCGCCGGCGTCAGCGTCGGCTTCGAGGACGCGAACCCGGAAACGTTCGCCCACATCAAGAAGGGGGAGCGATACGAGACGATCCTGGGCGCGATCGAAATTCTCAAGGCGGCCGGCGTGCCGGTCCGCGCCTCGATGGTCATCGGCCTGCCGCACACCACGTACGAATCCACGCGCGTGGCGATGCGGAACATGGCGAAGCTCGGCATCCACGCCGAGTGGTACCTGGCCACGCCGTTCCCCGGCACCGAGTTTTACGATTATGTCATGAAGCACGGCCGGCTGCTGGAGGACCCGCTCAGCCTGCGCGCGCTGACGTTCCGCCGCGTGGTGTTCGACACGCCGGAGTTCCCGAAGCGCAAGCGCTACCGCGCGTTCTACGAAGCGTTCGCGCACTACTCGTTCCCGGAGCGCGCCTTCTACGGCAAAGTCTGCAACCCGCTCGTCCAGCAGAGGTACAAGCTGGAGAAATACGTCCTCTCGATCTTCACCGTCGCGCGGTACATCCCGGAGCGTCTGCCCGCGCATATTTTGAATCTGGGCCGCGACCTGGCATCGGCGGTTGTCCGCAGAGTGAGAAAACTCCTTTAGGTTGACTTTGATGGCGACCATCCGATGCGCTAGAATGCGGCTAGGCATGACCTGCGCTAGCGTGGCGTTGCATTCCGCGTGTCCGTGAACAAGGAAGGAGGCGAAAAGGCCCCGCCATGCCAAACCGCGTGCCGTCAGATCCGTTGACGTTCATACAAGAAGCGGTGAGGGCGCGACGGGTTTACTGGACGTATCACGTATCCATGCGCCTTAAAGAACGATTCATTGAACGCCAGATGATACTGAACGCTATCGACACGTTCGAGCTGATCGAGACATATCCTGATGACAAGTACCTTCCGAGCTACCTCTTGTACGGACGCTGCGAAGGCGAGGAGTTCCACGTCCTCTTCGCCGTGGACGTGCAGGAGCAGAACGTTCGGGTCGTAACGGCTTATCGCCCTGACAAGTCAGATTGGGGACGAGATTTGAGATGGAGGCGGCGAAAGAAATGAAATGCCAGGTGTGCGGAGCGCGGATGAAGGCGGCTACGACGAACCTGCCCTTCAAGGTCACCGAGCACACGATCGTCATCGTTAAGAGTGTGCGCGTTTTCCAATGTTGCGGCTGCTCGGAGTACCTGATCGAGGACGACGTGATGAAGCGTGTGGACGAAGTCCTGGAAAAGGCTGACCGGTCAGCGGAGCTCGAAGTGGTCAAGTACGCCGTTTGACGGAGCCTGTTCAGTCGAACGGTTTCTCCGAGCGGGAAGGAGGGTATCCGGGCATGAACGAGCCGGTGGCCGACCTTCTGAACCGTGCCCGCAGAGCCATGAGGACCGCGGAGATCAATCACTCCGACGGCGACTATGACGCGGCAGCGTCGCGTGCTTACTATGCCGCCTTCTATGCGGTGGGTGCTCTACTGGCCTTGGAAGGCAAAAGTTTCAAAAGGCATTCAGTGGTTGAAGCGGCGCTGCATCGGGACCTTATCCTGACCGGCCGTTTGTCCGCGCCTATCGGGGCTGCCTATAAAACACCTCATTCGTTTCGCAACACCGGCGATTACGGCGGCATTGGAGCATGTGACTACAGAACAGTCCGCCGAAGCTATCAGGGCAGCTCAACTGATCCTTGATGCCATCAACCGTTGTCTTCCCACTTGAAAACTTGGACCGCTTGATGAAGCCCATCCGCGTTCTCTTCCTCACCGGCTCGCTGAACCTCGGAGGCACGGAGCGGAATATCCTGCATCTGGCGACGCGGCTGAATCCGGAGAGGTTCCGCGTCGAGGTCTGGAGCGATTACGAGGGCGAGCCGATCCAGGCGGAACTGCGCGCGCGCGGGATTCAGTGCCGCGCGCTGAAGCCGGGCCACTCGCTCGGCAAACCGCTTCTGAGGAGGCTGTTCAAGCACAATCTGCCGTACCAGTGGCGATTGTTCCGGCTGCTGCGCGCGAATCGCGAGTCGGTCGTGCACGCGTTCGGCTTTCCGATGGCATATTACGCGGTGCTGGTCGGCCGGCTCGCCGGTTGCCGCAGGATCGTCTTCGCGGTGCAGGACTGGGACGTCTGGAAGCGCTCCGGCGTTTACAGTTTGCTCGACCGGGTCTGCTCCAGGCTGGCGGCGCGCGTCGTCGCGGACGGACAGGGCGCGCGCCGGCTGGCGGCGCGCCGGCAGGGAATGGCGCCGGACCGGCTGATGACGATCTACGACGGCGTGGACGTGGAGGAGTTGAAACCGAGCCGTGCTCCAGCCGAGACGCGGCGCGACCTCGGGCTGGTGCCGGACGGCGTGACGGTCGGGATGATCGCGCGGCTCGACCTGGCCAAGAAAGGGCAGGACATTTTCCTTCGCGCGATCCCGGCGATTCGCGTGAAAGCGCCGCAGACGCAGTTCGTCATGGTCGGCGACGGGCCGGACTGCTCGCGGATCGAGGCGCTGCTGGAATCCCTGCCTGCCGGCGCGAGGCCGGTGATGGCGGGCCGGCGGTCGGACCTCGCCGACGTGCTCGCGGCGTTGGATGTCCTGGTCATTCCGTCGCGATGGGAAAGCGTGCCGAAGATTCTGCTGGAGGCGATGTGGCTGGAGCGGCCCGTCGTTGCGGCTCGCGTGGGTGATATTCCGGAAATACTGGACGAAACGTGCGGCGCGCTGACGCCGCCGAATGCGCCCGGCGCGCTGGCCGATGCCGTCGCGCGGTTGGCGGGCGATGAGGATCTCCGGTCGCGGATCGGCCGCGCGGCGCATGAGCGGATTCGCAGTTTCGGGCTGACTCTGGACGACTCGGTGCGGGCGTACGAAAGACTATACGAGGAGCTTTAGCGCGGAAAATCTTTTCGCGGAGAGCAGGGAAGCCCCTTGACATATCAGAAAGATTATGATATAGTGCTTTCAGACTGTCTTCAACACGGAGGCACGGAGACGCCGAGAAACACGGAGAAAAAGTCAGGATTTTAAAATGTTAGGAAGATTCCTCAGTGTTTCTCCGTGTTGAAAACGGCAGATGGGAAGTCGCAAGATGGCGGCGGAAAAGAGGATTACGCGCAAAAGGCGATTTGAAAAAACGAACCCAAGCGGCGCGGTGCGCCGCAGAGCAGGTGAGAATGGAACAGGTGAGCAGGTGAAAACGAAAACGTCGCGATGCGGCGAGCCGCATGTGCAGATCACGCGACTTCACCTGCGGTCACCTGATCTCCTGTTTACCTGATCATCCGTTCAGGCGGCGATGTGAAAAAACGAACCCAATTTGTCGCAACCGGTTGTGCAACTTGGTCTTATGATTAACGAACACGACCTCTCGCGTTACGATTACGATCTGCCGCCGGAAAGGATCGCGCAGCGGCCGGCCGAGCCGCGCGACGCGTCGCGGCTGATGGTGGTTCATCGCGCCGATGGGAAAGTCGTCCACGTGGTTTTTCGCGACCTGGGCCGATTCCTGCGCGCGGGCGACCTGCTCGTGCTGAACAACACGCGCGTCTTCCCGGCGCGGACCATCGGAACGCGCTCGACGGGCGGGAAGGTCGAAGTCTTTTTCCTGCGCGACCTCGGACAGGGATTGTGGGAAGCGATGATCCGGGCGCACGGCAAGCCGAAGTCCGGAGAATACCTGCAACTGGAGGACGGGCGGCTGGTCGTGAAGCTTGCGGAGAAGACGCCGGCCGGCCAGTGGACCGTGCTGGTGCCGCGCCAGGTGGACCTGGTGAAGACGCTCCATGAGGTCGGGCGGACGCCGCTTCCGCCGTACGTGAGCCGGGGCGAGGACCGGTCGCTGGAGACGCTTGACCGTGAGCGCTACCAGACGGTGTACGCGCGGCAGAGCGGCGCCGTAGCCGCGCCGACGGCCGGGCTGCACTTCACGGAGGCGCTATTGCAGGCATTGCGCGAGGGCGGCATCGGGACGGCGGAGATTACGCTGCACGTCGGCCTCGGAACGTTTCAGCCGATCAAGGTTGACGACCTCCGCCGGCACAGGATGCACGCGGAGTTTTTCTCCATTGACGCGGAGGCGGCCGCGCGGATCGCCGAGGCGAAGCGCGCCGGCGGACGCGTCATCGCGGTCGGCACCACGTCGTGCCGGGCGCTGGAGACGGCCTCCGCTTCGCCGCGGGGCTTCGGGCCGTTTCAGGGGGAATCCCGGCTGTATGTTTACCCGCCGTACACGTTCAAGATGACGGACGCGCTGCTGACGAATTTCCACCTGCCGCGCTCGACGCTCCTCCTGCTCGTGGCGGCCTTTGCCGGGCGCGAACGAATCCTCGGAGCGTACGAGGAGGCCAAGCGGATGGGCTATCGGTTCTATAGCTATGGCGATGCAATGCTGATAGTCTAGGGTGGCGTCCGATGAATGACTTGCATAATTGCTGGTCATTCCGAGCGGAGCGAGGAATCTCACACGCTGTGTGCCGGCAACGGTTCTTGGTGTGAGATGCTTCGCTGCTCAACATGACGGACTACGGCGCACTTTTCGAGGACGACGACGAGGACGATTTTGAGGAAAGACCATGACGCTTCCGGACCCGGACGCGAAGGTTGAAACGGCGCCTTCGGCCTCGGCGATCCTGCTCGTGTTTCTGCTCTACGTCGCGGGCACGACGTGCAATTGGGGTTTCCTGACCTGGTGGAGCCTGCCGCTGGCGCTGAGCGCGGCGGCGCTGGCCTTCTGGTTTCACGCGCGTCCGCGATGGAACGGGCCGTCGCCGGAAGCGCTGCTCACCGGAATCTTCATCGCCTGCGTGGCGGCGAACTGCTGGCTCCCGACGGGGCAAAACCAGCTTCATCTGACATCGGAGCAGGGTTGGACCTGGCCGCAGGCGCTGGCTTCCGAGAAACTGACTGCGCCGGGAATCGCCATCAAGCTGTTGGCCGGCGCGGCGCTGCTGCTGGCGGCGAGCTATCTCTCGCGCTCCGCCGGGTGGATCGCCCGCCGGCGCTTTGCGGCGCTCATCCTGCTCGCTGTGGCGCTGCGGGTTCTCATCATCATCTCGTCCCCCTCGCCGAAGATGGACGTGTTTATCAGCCAGGGAGCGGCCGGCGCGGGGTTGCTCGAAGGCAAGAACGTTTACACGATGAAGATGCTTTCCCCGTACAAACCGGGCATGCTGATCCCGAATTTCGGCTATCCGCCTTCGGTCATCTATTGCAACTGCATCTCTTGGGAGATGTTCAAGGACGCGCGGGCGGTGTGGGTGATTTGCGACGTGCTGGCCGCGCTGCTGATGTATTTTCTCGCGCGGCGGTTCAATCCGGGCGAGAAGGGCGCGCGGCTGTGTCAACTGTTGCCGCTGACGTTCCTTTTCATGCCCAGGTCGCTGTTCGTCATCGAGCAGTCGTGGACTGAGCCGCTGGTGGTCGTTTCGCTGGCGGGGTTCGCGCTGGCCGCGGCATCATGGCGAAGCCCGGGGCTGACCGGCGCGCTGCTGGGGCTGTGGCTCAGCAGCAAGCAATACGTCGTGCTGGCGATTCCGATGGTCTTGAAGCTGCGCCGATGGCGTGCGGCGACGTGGGTTTGCGCCGTCGCGGTCGTGCTGGCGCTCGTGCTGCCGTTCGCGATCTGGGACTTCCACGCGATGATGGAGAACATTTTCGGTTTCTTCGTGAAGTCCGAAGGCCGGGCGGACGCGCTGTCGCTGTACGGCCTGCTGCTGATGCTGCGAGTCCAACTTCCGCCGGCCGTGACCGGCTGGGTGGTGGCCGGCCTGTGGATCGGCGGCATCGCGTGGTTCACCTGGAAGATGCCGCGGAACCTCGCGGGCATGCTTTTCGCCACGGCGGGGATGTGGATTTTCTTCTTCCTGCTCGGGAAGCAGGCCTTCATGAACTACTCCTACCTGGTTGCCTTCACGCTGCTGCTGGCCGTGGCGGCGTCGCCCGGCGCGGCGGACCGCGCGAATGAGGCGTGAAAAAAAGAGCGGCGCGTCTCTTTCAGGACACGCCGCTCCTGGCGTCTTGGAATCTCACGACGAATGATGCCGGTTTACAGAACTGCTTCCTTGCAGGCTTTGGCCACGCGGAACTTGACCACCTTCTTGGCCGGAATCTGAATCGGCTCGCCGGTCTTCGGGTTGCGGCCGACCCTGGCGTTGCGGTTGACGAGCACGAGCTTGCCGAGGCCCGGCAGCGTGAAGCCGACGCCCTTCTTCGCTTCGCGAACAGCCATCTCGGTGAGGGCTTCCAGCGCGCACACGGCCTGCTTCTTGCTGATCTCCGCCGACTCCGCCAACTCTTTGACGATCTGCGTTTTCGTCATGGCCATCGAATTCCACCTTTCTGCCAAGAACCCAGTCTAACCGGCGCGGCCCATTGCCGCGCGCGCTCCTCTTGCCTGTGTCACTCCCTTGCGCTTGCCCCTGAATGCGCGGTAGCATATCACATGGTTTCTGCGCTTGCAACACTAAATGAACATATTTCTTTGCATTTTTCAAGGGTTATTCGAGGTTTTTCTTGAAGGCTGCGCCGCGCGCGGGACGGTTTGCCGCGAGCATCGGACGTGCGCTCGATCAGGAGTCGCTGAGAAATGGCTGAAGACCGGACGCCGCGACGCTCGCTGAAGACATCGCGCGAGGACGAAGGGCGCCCTCTGAAGGACTTCATTGCTCGCCATTGTCCCGAGGCGCCAGCCGGTTTTCTGAACAAACTCGTGCGCAAAGGTTTCGTGCTGGTGGATGCCGCGCCGGGCGGCGAGAGGACGCGTTTGCGGGCAGGGCAGCAGGTTGTGGTTCGATTGCCCGCCGGCGCGTTCCTCGTGGCGCCGAATCCGGAGGTGCCGGTCCGCGTCATCTATGAAGACGACTCCATCGCGGTGCTCGACAAGCCGGCGGGACTCGTCTCCGAGCCGGGCATCGGCCACAAGCTCGACACGCTGTTGAACGGGCTGATCGCGCGCTACGGCGAGGCGCAGGACCGGATCGGGCCGGAGCACGACTACGGCATGGTCCATCGGCTCGACCGCGACACCTCCGGCCTGATGGTCATCGCGAAAAATGTCGAGGCGCATCAGCGGCTCTCGGGGCAGTTCCGGCGGCACGAGGCTCAGAAGCGGTACACGGCGCTGCTCGTGGGCCGGCTTCCGCAGCAGTCCGGCGAAGTGCGGTTGTCGCTGGGGCGGATTCGGCGCGGCGGGCGCGCCGTGGGCGTTGCGGGCGCGGGCGAGCCGCAGCGGGCGCTCACGCGGTACCGCGTCCTGGAGCGCTTCGATTACGCGACACTGGTGGAAGCCCTTCCGCAGACCGGCCGCTGGCGGCAGATTCGACTTCATTTCAGGGCGCTGGGCCATCCGGTTGCGGGCGACCCGGACGAGGGCGATGCCGCCGCCAATGCGGAGTTCGCGCGGGCGGCGGGCCTGGGTCGGATGTTCCTCCACGCCGGCGCCCTGAAGTTCCGGCACCCCGGAACGGGCCGCCCTCTGGCGTTTTCCCTTGCGCTGCCGGACGAGCTGGAAAAGGTCCTTAACCGGTTGCGCAACGTCCGATCACTTGAAAGCCACAAAAGACGTGGGCTATAATCCGGTCCTGTCCTATGCCTCTTGCGGACTCGGAGATTTCACGCATGCCGCTGGAAACGGACTACGAATTCGGCAAGCGCGCTGTCAGCGCCGGGCATCTCGATCAGGACCAGCTCGAGGAGTGCGTCGAGATCCTCGTGGCGCTTGAGCGCGTCGGCTCGAAGCAGCGGCTCTGGCAGATCGTCCAGCGCAAGGCGTACATGGCGGAAGCCGCCATCGCCGAAATCCGGGTGAGTGTGGAAGGCGCGGCGCCGAGCGCTCCGCCGGCCGCCCCGAAAATCCCCGCGGCTCCCAAGGTCCCGGCTGCCCCGAAAGGGATGGCCGCAGCGGAGGAAACGGCGGAAGACCTTCACTTGCCGCTGCGTCATGTGCGCGGCTTTGTGCTGGCGCATGTCCACAAGGGCGGGCAGACGAAGGTCTACCCGCTGCCGCCGCGCGTGGTGACGCTCGGCAAAGGCGCGAGTTGCGATATCGTCCTGTCGGATGCCGGCGTCCTGGAGCAGCATGCGCGGCTTAGCTTCCGCCAGGATGCCTACGCGATCGAAGAAGCCGTGCCCGGTCGCGGCATTGTCGTCAACGATCAGCGCGTCCGTGCCCGCAAGCTGACTCCGTACGACCTCATCGAGGTGGGCGGCGCGTTGTTGCTCTTCCTGCCCGACTACGGCGATCAGCCGGCGTTGGAGCCGGTGGACCTGGTCGCGGCCGGCGGCGTGGCCCGCGCGCGAGTGCGGATTGCGGAGGGCGCGCGCAAGGGCGCGGAGTTCTTCCTGGGTTCGTTGCCGCTGGTCATCGGACGGCACACGCTGGCCAACGTGCGTCTGAGGGAAGCGGCCGTCGGCGAATTCCAGGCGCAGATCGCCCGAACGCCGCAGGGGACTCGGCTGGTGGACCTGCTGAGCGCGACGGGAACGAAGATCAACGGCGTCCGCGTGAGCCGGCAGTTGCTGAACGAAGGGGACAATATCTCCATAGGGCCGGTCACGCTTGCGTTCGACGTCGTGGTCCCGGCGGCCGCCGGAAAAACCGGCCGGCCGACGGAACCGGTCATCGGGGAGAAGTCCGCTGCGGCGCCGGGGCCGAAGGCGGAAGGCGATTTGGATTGGGACATCGCTGCGGAGGTCGAAGTCGAGCCGGTCTCCGATCCGTTCCTGCGCAGGGGGACGAAGGTGCCGCGCGAGGACAGCATTGCGCGCACGGCGTTCAAGGCCTTCAAGCCGGGAGATCTCCAGTTGATGTGCATCGAAGGCCCGCTGGAAGGAAAACGGTTCGTCATCGCCCGGAGTCCGATGGTGATCGGGCGCGAAGAGGGGCTTGGCCTCACCATTCCGGACGGATCCGTCTCGAAGCGTCACGCCGAGATCGTTCTCGGGCCGACGAAGGCGGAAGTGAAGGACCTCGGCAGTCACAACGGAGTTTTCGTCAACGGCGCCCGCGTCTCCGCCGCGTCCATCCGGCCGGGCGACACCCTTCGTTTCCATAAATCGCTGTTTATCGTGGAAGAAATCCCGCCGCGCCCGCAGCCGCGGAAGCCGTAACGGCTCCGCAGGCCGGTCTTCGTGGAAGCATCGCGCGGAGTTTTCAATCAAATGAAGGAGCGCTCTGTGTACAAGATCGGAGTGATCCCGGGAGACGGCACCGGCCCGGAAGTGACCCGCGAAGCGCTGAAGGTCATGCAGGCGGCCTGCAAGAAGCACAACATCAAGTACGAAACGGTGGAGTACGATTTCGGCGGGGAACGCTATCTGCGGACCGGCGAAATCCTGCCCGATTCCGCCCTTGAGGAAATCCGCGGCCTGGACGCCATCTTCCTCGGCGCGGTCGGCCATCCGGATGTCAAGCCCGGAATCCTCGAAAAGGGCCTGCTGCTGCGGCTGCGCTTCGAGCTGGACCAATACATCAATCTTCGGCCCGTCCAGCTTTATCCCGGCGTGGATTGCCCGCTGAAGGACCGGAAGCCCGAGGACATTGACTTCGTCGTGGTCCGCGAGAATACCGAAGGGCTTTACGCGGGCGCCGGCGGGTTCCTCCGCAAGGGCACGCCGCAGGAAGTGGCGATCCAGACCTCGATCAACACGCGCGTGGGCGCCGAGCGCTGCCTGCGGTACGCCTTCGAGTATTGCCGCGAACGGAAGAAGACCAAGACGCTCACGCTCTGCGGCAAGACCAATGTGCTCACGTACGCCTGGGACCTCTGGGAGCGCGCGTTCCACGAAATCGGCGGCCGCGATTTCGCGGACATCAAGCGCGAGTATGCCCACGTGGACGCGACCTGCATGTGGATGGTCAAGAACCCGGATCGGTTCGACGTGATCGTGACGGACAACATGTTCGGCGACATCATCACCGACCTGGGCGCGATGATCCAGGGCGGCATGGGCATCGCCGCCGGCGGCAACATCAATCCCCAGGGCGTCAGCATGTTCGAGCCGATCGGCGGGTCCGCGCCGAAATACACCGGCAAGAACGCGATCAACCCGCTGGCTGCGATCTGCGCGGCGGCGATGCTGCTCAATCACCTCGGCAAGAAGCGCGCAGCGCAGAACATCGAAGCCGCCGTCAAGAGCGTCACCGGAACCAAGCTCAAGTCCATGGCCGCCGGCCGGATGGGCTACGGCACTCGCGAAGTCGGAGACCTCGTTGTGGCCGCCTTGGGATAGGTAAAATCTGGAGCACTGAGAACGATGGCGATACGTCCGACCAACTCCACCGGCACGTTCGCGGAGCAGCCCTGGCGGGTGCTGCGCGTCATGAGCGAGTTCGTGCAGGGATTCGAGGACCTCGGCGGCATGGCGCCGGGCGTTTGCGTCTTCGGCGGCACGCGCTCGAAACGGACCAGCGCCGAGTATCGGCTGGCGCGCCGCCTCGGCGGCATGATCGCCCAGCGCGGCGTCGCGGTCATCACCGGCGCCGGACCGGGCATTATGGAGGCGGCCAACCGCGGCGCGTTCGAGGCCGGCGGCGTCTCCATCGGCCTGAACATTGACCTGCCCACCGAGCAGAAGCCGAACCCGTACCTCACGAAGCTGCTGCATTTCCGGTACTTCTTCACCCGCAAATACATGTTCCTCTATCACTCGCTCGCCTACGTGATCTTCCCGGGCGGATACGGCACGCTCGACGAATTGTTCGAGTCGCTGACGCTGATTCAGACCAACCGGAACCCGCATTTCCCGGTGGTCCTCGTCGGGAAGGATTATTGGCGGGGACTCCTGGACTGGCTTGATCGAAAGACGATCCGCGAGGGCTACATCCTGCCGGCGGACCGCTCGCTCATGGTCATCTCCGACGATCCCGAGGAGATCGTGGGCATGGCGCTGGCCCGGTCGTCCTCGGCGGAGAGCACCGTCCGCAAAACCAGACGCATGCGCACGTAGAATGCCGGCCAGGCTGAAACTTCGGCGGAGTTTCAGGCCGGGACATCCGGCGGCCCGGCGGCGCGCCTTGCTGCTGCCGCTCTTCGCATTCCTCCTCGCAGTCGCCGCTTGACAGGACAGGACACACCGGCTAGGCTTCCGCGAACGGGCGTCGTGCGGCGTCGAGTTCAACGGAGGGGCTCGTGGAGAAATACGAGCGCGCGGAGAACCTGGCCGAGCCGCGGCGGCTGACGATTAAAGAGCTTCCGCCGGATGAACGGCCGCGCGAGAGGCTTCTGGCGAAGGGCGTGGAAGCCCTGACGGAAGCCGAGTTGCTGGCGATCATTATTCGCGACGGCACGCGCAGGGAAAGCGCGCTGGACCTGGCGCGGCGCCTGCTCGCGGAGGCGGACAACAGCCTGCGCGATTTGTCCAGGAAGAGCATCGCCGAACTCTGCAAGACCCACGGCATCGGCCCGGCGCGGGCGGCGCAGGTTAAAGCCGCCCTCGCGCTCGGCGGACGGCTGGCCGGCTCGACGCTCCGGCGCGGACAGAAGTTCACGAGCAGCGAGGAGGTCTTCGCGCATTTCTACCAGCGGCTTCGGTCCCAGAAACAGGAATGCTTCTACTGCCTCCTGCTGGACGTGAAGAACCGCGTGCTCCGGGAAGTGGAGATTTCCAAGGGCGGCCTCAGTGTGGCGCTGGTCAATCCGCGCGACGTGCTCCAGGCCGCCGTCGCGGAGGCCGCCTCCGCGATCATCGTCGTGCACAACCATCCCAGCGGAGACCCCGAGCCGAGCGCGGACGATATCCGCGTGACCAGGCGCATCCGCGAGGTCTGCGAGTTGACGGGCATCCACCTGCTCGATCACGTCATCATCGGCGAGGAAGGCTACGCCAGCCTGGCGGAACTCAAGAAACTTTAGTAAACAAGAGTTGGTTTCATAACCTCAACAACGGAAGGTACACGAATTGCACTAACAGACGAATGGCACGAAGAAGCCATGAATGCTTCCGTTTTCGTGAAATTCGTTCTTTCGTGTCATTCGTGTACCTCGTAGCCGTCAGTTGTGAAACAGCTTCTATGGATTTTTGCGGAGACGAAGCCTCGATGAGCCGCCAGAAGTCGGTGCGGGTATTGGTGTTGCGGACGGCGGGTACGAACTGCGACGTGGAAACCGCGTACGCCTTTGAGAAGGTCGGCGCCGAGGCGGAGCGCGTACACGTGAACCGGCTCGCCGAGAACCGGCGCGGACTCGACCGGTTTCACATCCTCGCGATCCCCGGCGGCTTCAGCTACGGCGACGACATCGCGTCGGGCAAAGTGCTCGCGAACGAAATCCGCTACCGGATGGAGGGCGAGGTCCGCCGGTTCGTGGCGGACGGGAAGCTGATAATCGGAATCTGTAACGGGTTCCAGGTGCTCGTCAAGGCCGGGCTGCTGCCGAGACTTCACGGCGACAAGATCGTCGCGACGCTGACCGTCAACGACCGCGCGCTCTTCGAGGCCCGCTGGGTGTACCTGCGCGTCGAGGAAAGCCCGTGCGTGTTCGTCCGGGCGGGCGATACGCTCTATCTTCCGGTCGCGCACGGCGAAGGGAAATTCATCGCGGAAAAGGACGTCCTGGACGAGATCGAGCGGAAGAAACTGGTCGTCGCGCGGTACGTCGGGCCGGACGGGCAATCGGCTCCCGGCTATCCGTGGAACCCGAACGGCTCCCTCGCCGACATTGCCGGGATTTGCGATCCCACGGGCCGGATTTTCGGCCTCATGCCCCACCCGGAACGCCACGTCGCCCCCACCCAGCACCCGCGCTGGACGCGCGAAGGGGCGAAGGCCGAAGGCGACGGCGTCAAGGTCTTCCGAAACGCCGTGGACTTCGCGCGCCGCAATCTCGCTTGAAAAGGAGCAAACGGCCTCTCCCCATTAAGTCATTATAAATCTCGCAAATGTCCTTGCTTTATTCCGGCAAATAGTGTATACATAATGTAGTCAGGGCTGGCATGCGGATTATCGAGCGGTCAACGCTGGCGGCGTATGGGCAGCGTAATCCGCAAGCCGAAGTCGGCCTGTTGCACTGGCACAAGCTGGCGAAGGCGGGGCGCTGGACATGCCTTCAAGATGTGCGAGCCACGTTTCCGCACGCCGACGGTGTGACGGTCGAGAGTGGCCGAAACGTTGTGGTGTTCAATATCGCCGGCAACAAGTATCGCCTGATAACAGCGATTCACTATAACCGGCAACTGGTCTTTACGCTGATGGTCCTGACGCATGCCGAGTACAGCAAAGGGCGATGGAAGGAGGTGCTATGAGCAAGACGGCGACGAAGACAGGTTTCCGGCGGTTGCCGAAGCTCTATGGGGAACTCGTGGCGATGCTGCCGCCGCGCCCGATTCACGATGAGGTGGACCTTGCCAATGCTTTGGAGATGATTGACCGGCTGGCCGGCTTCGATTTGAACGGCGACCAGGAAGATTACCTGGATGCCCTTTCAGTGTTTGTGGAAGCCTATGAAGCCGAGCGATTTCCGATGGACGATGCCCGCCTTGGGCCGCTGGATGCCCTTAAGGCGCTTCTGGCAGAGCATGGTTTGACGGCCTCGGACCTGGGCCGACTGCTGGGCAACCGGACGCTGGGAGCGGCCATCCTGGCCGGACGGCGGAGCTTGAGCAAGGCCCATATCAAGAAACTTGCGGCGCATTTCAAGGTGGAGCCAGGGCTGTTCCTGTGAGCAAACCGCCCCTGGCCCGATTAACCCGCGCTGGACGCGCGAAGGGGCGAAGGCCGAGGGCGACGGCGTGAGAGTCTTCCGGAACGCCGTGGACTTCGCGCGCCGCAATCTCGCTTGAAAAGGAGCATACGGGGCCTGTCGCCATTAAGCCGATAGTTTGGAATTGTGGTTTATCAGGGAGTCTAATATGCCAGTTCCATTGTCATCGTTCTTGACGACTTGCAACAATAGTGTTTTGCGCAATGAACTCTTTAGCCTGTACAAAAGTGGCGAAGCCGAGGCGATGACATTTGCCGCATGGAATAACTGGAAGTCCATCAAAGATGTTTGTGAAGGTGGTGCTTTGTGGTGGTTCGACGGAACAGATGCTCATATTAAGATTCCTGCTGACGCCAATCACAAGGGGGCTATTTTCCACGAACTTTTCCACGCCGCCTTTTTCCTGACCCCATTATGGAGTAATAAGGCCAACATCAATGATGGTTGGGATAATGCCTTTTGCGATGCGTTCCGGTATTTCATAGAGGTTAGTCTGATACGTAATAGTCCGTGGTTGGATGAAATCAAGGATAGAACGGCACAAGGTAAGTCTCTGCGATACGATAAGAAGTTTCCAGACCCCATCTTGTTTGATTGCGGCAAGGATTACTACTCCGAGCATTATATACTTGACATAAGCGCCTAAGTATGTTATACTGCACGCATGAAAACCCAAGACTTCAGATCGCTCCCGCCGGCAGGCCAGGAGCAATTGCGTCGGAAAGCGGTGGA
>Ga0315281_10002820_pt1 | contig 25691 bp, 23 predicted proteins | sample YL17G07_0_MG_FD_204540 | JGI IMG/M metagenome (GOLD analysis project Ga0315281, IMG submission 204540) | Sediment microbial communities from Yellowstone Lake, YNP, Wyoming, USA - YL17G07_0 | ecosystem: Environmental > Aquatic > Freshwater > Lake > Sediment | place: USA: Wyoming | collected... | reverse complement strand
CGAAGACGTGGTCCATCTCCGCCGTGGTGAGCGGGATGGGCGGCGGGTTGATCCACACGTCGCGCGCGCCGTGCCGCTGCACCAGCGCGCGGGCGTTGCCGGGGTTGGACTCCAGATGCAGCACGCGCGAGGCGTGGGCGTACAGCACCGGGTCGTGGCTGACCTGCTCGAAGGACGGCAGGCGCACCACGCTGCGGGCGCGGTCGATCTTTGCGGCGCGCAGGCGCTGCAGGCGCACCGGCTGTGGTGCGCTCGCCTTGGCGGGTGCGGCATCGGTACTGCACGGGGCAGCGCTTTGCGTGCCCGTGCTTTGGTATGGATCGGGATGAGGTGCGACGTGTCCCGGCAGGTCGAGGTGGGTCGAGTCGATCTCGCTCCAGTCTTCGGGCATGCGCTTGCGCAGGAAGGCGGTGCCGCGCAGATCGGTGATGTCCGCAATCGCCTCGCCCGCGGCCAAGCGGTGGGTGAGCTCGACCAGCGCGCGCTCGGCGTTGCCGAACAGCAGCATGTCGGCCTTGCTGTCGGGCAGCACGGAATGGCGCACCTTGTCCGACCAGTAGTCGTAATGGGCGATGCGGCGCAGGCTGGCCTCGATGCCGCCGACGATGACGGTGGCGTCCGGGTAGGCTTCGCGGGCGCGCTGGGCGTACACCACCAGCGCACGGTCGGGGCGCTTGCCGGCCATTCCGCCCGGCGTGTAGGCGTCGTCGGAGCGGATTTTGCGTTCCGAGGTGTAGCGGTTCACCATGGAATCCATGTTGCCCGCGGTGATGCCGAAATACAGGTTGGGCTTGCCCAGTTGGCGGAAGGCTTCCGGGCTTTGCCAGTCCGGCTGGCTGATGATGCCGACGCGGAACCCCTGGTTCTCCAGCAAGCGCCCGATCAGCGCCATGCCGAAGCTGGGGTGGTCGATATAGGCGTCGCCGGTGACGAGGATGATGTCGCAACTGTCCCAGCCGAGCTTGTCCATCTCGGCGCGCGACATGGGCAGCGCCGGCGCCACGCCGAAGCGTTTGGCCCAGTACTTGCGGTAGGAGGTAAGAGGTGCGGCGGATTGCATGAACGCGCATTTTACCATGCGCCCCACGTAAAAAAGCCCCGCTCGTGAGCAGGGCTTTTTGCCGACTCCCCAGGAATTAACGGGGACGCGGCGGCCGCGGCAGCGGAGCGGGCAACCCGGCGGGCGGGCAACCCAGCGCCAGGCACACCACACCACCGCCGGGCGGAACTGCAACAGGCGGAGGTACTGGCACCGGCCGGATGACCGGCGGCGTTATCGCGCCCGGGGGTGGTGCGATAGGCAGAGGAGCAGGCGCCGGCCGGACGACCGGTGGCGTTATCGCGCCCGGGGGCGGTGCCACAGGCGGCACCGGCAGTACAGTCGCGGCATGGGCCGTGGCCTGAAGAAACAGGCCGGCAGCCAGTCCAAGCATGGGTAGCAGGGTCTTATATTGCATGACATCTCCTTTTTGTTGGCGTGGAACTGTGAATCTTAAACGATGCTGCGAAATAGTGTCTCACAGACACACAGCCGCGCAGATCACTCCCGGCGGGCATGGGGTGCAAATAGGCGGAGGTGGTGGCGCTATGACCCACGTGGTGAAGTCGGCCGTGGTCGACGGGGTGTGGCAAGTGTCGCACGCGGCAGGGGTAGCGATGTGGCCCGAGGGCTTGCCGACTGCGCCGGGATATAGGCCGCTGTGGCAGGCGGCGCAGGGGACCGCGCTTACTGCGGCGTGGTTCACCCGCGCCCCAACCCACGTCGTGTAGTTGGCCGTGCTCAGTGCCGTGTGGCAGGCCTCGCACGCCGTTCCCGCGACCGGGAGGTGGGCGACAGGCAGCCCAAGCTTCGGCGGCGGGTTGGCGCCGTTGTGGCAGGTGGCACAGGGAGTGCCGACGACCGTAGCGTGGTCAATCGGCGCGGGCGGAGGAACCGGTGCGGGCGGAGGAACCGGCGCCGGCGGCGGCAGCACGGTCGCAACCCCGCCCAGCGGCTGTACTTCCGGGTTGCCGTGTTTCGGCGCCGGCAGGGGATTCAGCAGCTTGATGCGGTTCAGTTGCGTGTTTGCCGTCATGTTGGGCAGCGATTGCAGGTATTGCACCACCACCTCGGTGCCGTCCATGGGGTTGCCGTTGGCATCCGTGAGCACGGTGATGTTGGCCAGAGCCGCGCCGTTGATCAGGGTAGGATCGGCCGCATACCAGTAGGAGGCGTAGGTATAGCTGGCTGCGGGATCCAGCGGTGCGCCGTTGACCAGGATGCCCGATGCGCGTGCCCCGCTCGCTGCGGACGGGTCGAGATTCATGGTGATGCCGCTGAAGTTGAACAGCCAGCCGCCGGTCCAGTTCTTGACCACCGTGTCGAGGGAGCCGGTGGCGGAGGACTCGATCTGGTTTTTGAGCGCCGCGCCCTTGATGGTGCCGCGTGCGATTTGCGGGCCGATGGCGATGAAGTGGTACAGGTCCTCCATCCTGATCGGCCCGGGAGCGACGTGGGTGCCGTAGCGGAAGCCGCGGATGGCGCCGATGTCGGCACCCGCCACGGAGCGGAAGGCATCGGTGAGGAAGTCGTGCGAGGAGCCTTCGATCACGGCCGGCATGTCTTCGCTGGAGAAGTTGGAGCGGTGCAGGCCGACGCTGGTATAGCCGACCACCGTGTCGATCGGGCGCTGCAGCCTGGTGCCGTTGAACGGATTGACGTGCTGCACGAAATCGCGGCCGCTCACGAAGGTTTTGCGCACTGCCTTGATGGCGGCGGCAACCTTTTTGTCTTCGCTGATCCTGTCGTTGACGTCGATCGGCTCCCAATTCCACCTGGCGACCTGGCCGTTGACGACCTTGAGTTCCAGCGCGCCCATCATGGTGCCGTCCTGGCCTTCTTCCAGCACGATGGTGCCAGTGCTGGTCACCACGGCCTCATGCGTTTCCTCGTGCATGTCGGAGGAGAGGATGACATCGATGCCCGGATTGGCCTCGGACAGGCGGATGTTGTTGGCCAGCCCGAGTTCGGAAATCATCACGATCAGGTCCACTTTCTCGACATCCCGCAGGATGGGGAGCAGTTCGGCCACTTCGGCGTCGCCCTTGGTGAACTTGAAACCCTTGGTAACGTTTCTCCCCACGACCTGTGGGCCGCGGTCGGTGGTGAAGCCCATGATGCCAACCTTTACCTTGCCCACCTGCTTGATGATGTACGGCGGCAACACGCGCTGCCCGGCTTTGTCCGGGAAAGGCGTGGTGGGGTCTTCCGCCAGGGTGTTGTAGTAGACGTTGGCGGCGAGGGCGTTCCATGGTGCTGCCGGCTTAGGGCCGCCGAAGAGTTCCAGAAAGCGCTGCGTGCCGTAGACGAAGTCCCAGTTGCCGGGCGCGAACGCGTCGATGCCGAACGGGTTGACCACGTCCACGACGGCCTGTCCGCGCGTGTAGAGCGCTTCCGCCGAACCCTGGATGGTGTCGCCGGTGTGCAGCAGCAAGGTGTTCTTTTCGTTCTTGCGGATTTCCTTGATCTTGGCGTAGACGCGCGCCAGGCCGCCTTCCATGCGGCCGCTGCCGTCGCTGCGCAGGTTGGGTCGCGGCACCAGATGGCCGTGGAAATCCCCGGTATGAATCAGCGTTACCTTGCCGTCGCCGGCGTGTGCCGGCGCGTAAACGGCGGGCAGCAGGCCCGCCAGTAGTCCCAGGATGCTCAAGCGTATGGCACGTTTCATGTGGCTCCTCCTCGAATTGTTGTTTCGGAATTTTTGGGAAACACGGTACATCCTGCTTCATCCTGGCGGACTCTCTGGCGCACACAGGATTGTGGATCATACTGTAGCGCAATGGCATGGCACAACCCTTGTTCCATGACAACAAAGTCATCTGACAAGACCGCATGCCCGCCGCGGAATGAAGGGGTGGTGGCGCGCAGGTTGCGGGATCGAAAGCAATGGTCTTAGAATGCAGCAGCGGCTGTTTTGAAGCCGCTCACCCGGTCAGGAGGGAATCATGCAAGCAAACGTGGGCAATGCGGACAGGATTATCAGGGTCGTCATCGGCGTGGCGTTGTTGAGCCTCGTTTTTATTCTGGAGGGTAACGCGCGCTGGTTCGGCTTGATCGGCATCATGCCGATTTTTACCGGGCTGATGCGCTGGTGCCCGGCTTACAGTCTTCTCGGCATGCGCACCTGCCCGCTTTCCGACAAGAAATAACGCGCTATCCCAGCTCGGCGATGGGAATCACCTTGCCGGTGCGACCGGGCGGCGCCGGGAGAGGCGTGGGCAAAACGACCTTGCCGGCGGTTACGTCGGCCAGCGTGTAACTGTCGAGCACCGCCAGGAAGTTCTTGTTCGCCTCGTACAGCATGTTTTTCAGGCTGCACGATGCGGTGATGACGCAGTTGTTCTTTTTTTGCGGGTCGAAGCATTCCACCAGGTTGAAGTTCGGCTCGGTGCGCCGCACCACCTCCCCGATCGCAATGGTCGCCGGGTCGCGGGCCAGTTTCATGCCGCCATGCTTGCCGCGCGTGGTGATGATCAGCCCCTCGTTGCCCAGGTTGTGCACCACCTTCACCAGATGGTTGCGCGAAATCCGGTAGAAGTCGGCGATCTGCGTGATGGTGGCGGATTCGCCATGGGTCTGGGCAAGGTAGACCAGGACCCGCAGCGAGTAATCAGTGTACAAGGTGAGCTGCATGGTCGGTTTTCCCGTTCACTTGCGCGCACAAGGTTGTTGACAAGGGGAGCGCAACCACCTTAACATGTATTCGCAATACATGTTAACTGTACTCCTTGAAGCGCAACCGTGCTTGAATATTTTTGTACATCCAATTGTATATGCAATGCAATTCCGCCATGTCTTGAATTTAGGCATTTGCGGATGCCATTTCAACAAACTGAAGGAGTAACTGGCCCATGAGCAATACCCTGTTCGACAAAATCGGCGGCGAAGCAGCAGTGAACGCAGCAGTGGATATTTTCTATCGCAAGGTCCTGGCCGACGACCGCATCAACCGCTTCTTCGAAGGCGTGGACATGGAAAAGCAGGCTGCCAAGCAAAAGGCTTTCCTGACCGTGGCGTTTGGCGGCCCGAACAAGTATACGGGGGAAGACATGCGCCGCGGGCATGCGCACCTGGTTGCCAAGGGTCTCAACGACAGCCATTTTGACGCCGTGATGGAACACATCGGCGCCACGCTGACCGAGCTCAACGTGCCCGGCGATCTGATCGCGCAGGCCGCAGCCATTGCGGAAAGCACGCGCAACGACGTACTCGGCAAGTAAGCAGCGGGCGCGACGGCGTGGCCAAGGTCCGCTTCGACGGCCACACTTACGAGTGTGGCGCACAGCAGTCGGTGCTGGACGCCTTGACCGCGCACGGCGCGCCCATTCCCTCATCCTGCCGCAACGGCATTTGCCAGACCTGTCTGATGCAGGCGGTCGACGGCCTGCCGCCGGCACAGTCGCAGAACGGTCTCAAAGACACACTCAAAGAGCAGAACTATTTTCTAGCCTGCTCCTGCTATCCGGAATCCGACCTGACCGTGGCCCTGCCCGACCAGATCCAGACCCGCGCCAAGGCCATGGTGCGCGGCGTTGACGTGCTCAGTGCGGAAATCGTCCGCGTGCGCCTCGATTGTCCGCTTCCGCTCGATTATCGGGCGGGCCAATACATAAACCTGTTCCGCGATGCAACGCTGATGCGCAGCTACTCCCTGGCCAGCGTGCCGGGCAGCGACGCTGACTTGCACCTGCACGTGCGGCGCCTGCCGCAAGGCCGCGTCAGCGGCTGGATCCACGACGAGTTGCGCGCAGGGGACGAGGTCGACATCTCGACCGCCATGGGCGGCTGCTTCTACGTTCCCGGCAACGACGAGCAGGGATTGCTGCTCATCGGCACCGGCTCCGGCCTGGCGCCGCTGTACGGCATCCTGCGCGACGCACTCACGCGCGGACATCGCGGCCCGATCAAGCTATACCACGGCAGCCGCAGCGCGCAGGAACTCTACCTGGTGGACGAACTGCGCGAACTCGCGGCGCGCCACGGCAACTTCGTATACACCCCATGTGTCTCCGGCGCTGACGTGCCGCCGGGTTTTGCGCCAGGCCGCGCCACCAGCGTCGCCCTCGCCGACACGCCCAATCTCACCGGCTGGCGCGCCTACTTGTGCGGCCACCCCGACATGGTCAAGGCCTCGAAAAAGCAGGTGTTCCTGGCCGGCGCATCCATGAAGGACATCTACGCCGACCCCTTCGTGCTGTCCGGCACGTAGTTCAAATACCGCTACTTTTTCCGTTTGCCATAGTGGAAACGGCAGGAATGGACAATCAGAACATCATTCTCGACTGAGTACACCAAGCGGTGTTCTTGGGTGATTCGCCTGGACCAGCACCCTGCCAAGTCATGTCTGAGCGGTTCAGGTTTGCCGATCCCGGTGTATGGACGCTCGCGTGCATCGCACAGCAGTTCCTTGATCTTCTCCAGGATATTCTTGTCGGCACGTTTCCAGAAGTCGAAGTCATCGGCACCGGCTGGGGTGAACTTTACCGGCAGCGTCAATCAATTGACCTTTCAACCAGCTTTCCGGCTTTTGCATCGGCGATTGATTTGCGCAGGCGCTTCGCGTTCTCCTCGCTGCTCATCAGGTACAGCGTTTCCTGCACGGATTCCCATTCTTCGGCTGTCACCAGGACGAGATTCTTTCCGTCTGCACGGGTAATGGTTACCGGCTCGCCATCGGCGACGAGATTATCAATGACCTCGCCGACCTTGCGGCGGAATTGCGTGTAGGCTATGGCTGTCATGTAAGTCCCCAGGTAAATTCACGAATCCAGTATATCGCTTGGAAAGCCATTTTCCCAGTTCGGTTCTTGCCTGCCTGCATGTCGCGCCCGATCCATTCCAGCGATGTCCGCCGGGCTGCCCCCGGCATGTCAATCAATCGTGCGTGAAACGCACGCTACGATTGCTGTTGGAGCGTAGAGCTGCCCCCCGTTGCAGCAGCAGCAATGTGGCGCGCGCAAATGTGGCATGTCAAGACTTGACCCCGCGCCCTTGCTGGAAGCGTACCGCCTCGGTTGCTCTATGCGTAACACCATTACTGCTCTGTACAACGCCGTTCCGGTATCGTGACCACCGATTCCGGAAATCACCCGAAATCGGTCACGTTCGCCCGGAATGGGTGGTCACGATGCGCCGGAATGACCGGTCACGATAGCCCGGAATCAGCGGTCACGATGCGCCGGAATACCCAATCTCCCTGGGTAACCACCGGGATCCCGGTGGTTACAAGTTCAGCAATCAGCCCCTTCCTCTGTGTTCCCTGTGCCCTCTGTGGCTGAGCTTTTTTGGGTTGACCTATCGCCGCCCAACCTCCACCCCCGCACCGCCGCAGTAGCTCCTTCCAGCCCGCGTAGGGCGCAATAACCGAAGGGCATTGCGCCGAATGCCGATGGCCGTGATACTGCCACCATGCCTGACTATCGTCGCGCCTGGCACCCGGGCGGAACCTATTTCTTCACCGTCAATTTGCTGCAACGGCAAGGCAACGACTTGTTGACCCGGCATGTCGAGTTGTTGCGAGAGGCGGTGAGGTCGGTACGCCATCGCCATCCCTTCACGATTCATGGTCGGGTGGTGTTGCCCGATCACCTTCATTGCGTCATTGAGTGACACCTACGCACGATGCGGATTTTGCGACCCGCTGGCGGTTGTCAAAATGGGCTTTTCCAAGGCATTGCCGCAGGTGGAACGGCGGTCCCGGGTTCGGGTTCGCCGTGGCGAACGCGGTATTTGGCAACGCCGTTATTGGGAACATTTGATCCGTGACGATGCGGACTTTCGCGCGCATATGGATTGTGTGCATTTCAACCCGGTGAAACACGGATTGGTCAAACGAGTGTGCGACTGGCCCTATTCGACCTTCCATCGTTGGGTTGAACAAGGTGTCTATTCGCCGGATTGGGCGGGTGGTGGTGATGTTGCCATCGGGTACGCCGATTGACATGCGGCGCAATGCCCTTCGGTTATTGCGCCCTACGCGGGCTGACCGTGGCGCTGCCCGATCAGATCCAGACCCGCGCCAAGGCCACGGTGCGCGGCATCGACGTGCTCAATTCGGACATCGTGCGCGTGCGCCTCTACTCTCCGCTTCCGCTCGACTACCGGGCGGGCCAATACATCAACCTGTTCCGCGATGAAACGCTGATGCGCAGCTATTCCCTTGCCAGCCTGCCGGGAACCGACGCGGACCTGCACCTGCACGTGCGGCGCCTGCCGCAAGGCCGCGTCAGCGGCTGGATACACGAAGAGTTGCGCGCTGGGGACGAGGTCGACATCTCGACCGCCATGGGCGGCTGCTTCTATGTTCCCGGCAAGGACGAACAGGCCCTGCTGCTGATCGGCACCGGCTCCGGCCTGGCGCCGCTGTACGGCATCCTGCGCGACGCGCTCACGCGCGGCCACCGCGGCCCGATCAAGCTCTACCACGGCAGCCGCAGCGCGCAGGAACTCTACCTGGTGGACGAACTGCGCGAACTCGCCGCGCGCCATGAAAACTTCGCTTACACCCCATGCGTCTCCGGCGCCGAAGTGCCGCCGGGCTTCGCGCCAGGCCGCGCCACCAGCGTCGCACTCGCCGAAACGCCCAATCTCAACGGCTGGCGCGCCTACTTGTGCGGCCATCCCGACATGGTGAGCGCTTCGAAAAAGCAGATATTCCTGGCCGGCGCGTCCATGAAGGACATCTACGCCGACCCGTTCGTGCTGTCCGGCACGTAGTTCAAATAGCTTTGGTCGCAGTCGTGGGGTGTGCCCAGCGGGGGCTGGGTTGGTTTTTCGTTCTTTTCGTTTGTTGCGCTTCGCGCGATTGATTGAATGTCGGAGGCACCCTGGCAGGTCAATCAATCGTGCGTGAAACGCACGCTACGATTGCTGTTGGAACGCAGAGCTGCGCGCCCCGTTGCAGCAGCAATGTGGCGCGGGGAAATGTGGCATGTCAAGACTTGACCCCGCGCCCTGCACGCAATAACGATTGCGCGGGCGGGCCCCTTTAATTCTCAACGTACCCGCAGATATTTGCGATAACTGCGCTTAATATCGGAATTGATTTTCTGTTCCTTGATCTGATCCTGTGTTAATACTATCCCCTCTTCTTTTCCGACCATCTCACTGTAATTCGCATACTCACTGTAATTCTCGGTGCAGATTTCCATGGCGCCCAACCTGTCACCCATGTTTTCATACATAGCGGATTTTCTTCCATGCTCCTGAGCTTCTAGATATCGAGGATATGAATTCGCAGGTCCTCGGCTGTTTTGTTCTCTTTGCTTTTGTGCTCTTTCGCTATCACCATCGGTCCAAATTTTTACAATTTCTGGTTGGCTTGATTCTGAGTTTGACCATTTAACATAGAACATCAAGGCCCCGATGTAACCTCCGTAAGAATTTTTCCCGTTCACCGACCCGCAAAGGAATCTTGATTTAAGTTTGGTGTCTTCGACAACAAGAAGGTTGGAGAACTGCGCAGCAGATGGATCAAGATAATTTCTTGTCAGCGCTTCCTTGGATTTGTGAACAAAATTATCCAGATCATTAGCTTTCTCTTTATCGGCAGCTTCAGCTTTTTCATTTTCGACACGATCTTCTATGCAAGATGCGCGTGTTGCTTTGTCTTTTATTTTCTCGCAAGTGAACACTGCTTTGCTTGCCGCAGTTGCAACCCCTATCGGAAAAAATGTAAAAGCGCACAACAGCATAATAAGAATTTTGTTCATATTTCCTCCTTGTTAACGACCGGCGACGTTTCGGAATGTCTTGCTTCGCCACTCGCGCTGTTTTGCACTGAGTCGAATGAAGGGCTTGACGTAGATTGGAGTGCAGTCCCACTTCACGCGCTCCCAGTCGTGCTTCAGCAGAAGCGCAACTCGTTTGGTAAATACCTCGATGTCGGCTTCGCTAGACGAGAACAGTAAATCGAAATGCACCAAGAGCTTGTTGTCGTGCTCACACCTTGGATTGAGAGAGGTTACCAACCTACTTCGATGTTCAGCCACCTTGCCGGGAACTGGGGTGTCCTTGTTCGCAAAATAGGTGTGCACAATTTTTGTTGTGAGGTTGCGCATATTGTCTCGCCACTTGGTTCTCTCTCTTGTAATTTGATCGATCTGCACGGCGCGTTCGTCTTTTCGCAGAGCAAGGAACGACCCAAACCAACCAGTGAGTGCGGTGATGCTTACGCCTGCAAGTAGTGATGTGATGTCAATGCTCATGCTGAGTGGAAGAAGTGGCATTGTGGCCCCCTATTGTCGTTTCTATCGGCAGCTGTTCAGGGCAGAAAAATAGTCTTCCCAAAAAACGCAGGGTCAGGTCTAGATTCGTAGCATTCCCAACACATTCTTATCATCCCTTCACCACACCATCCAGCCCCAGTTCCAGAATCGCCGCATCGCGCGTCAATAGAGTCAGCCTTTCATCATATGCCTGAGCAATGAGCAATCGGTCGAACGGGTCGGCATGTGTGCAAGTCAGGCTACGCGCAGCTTCGATGTGGCGCGGAAGGATGGGCAGGAGCACGAAGCCTTGTGCCTCCAGTTGCTCGGTCAGGGAGCCTTGCGGCAAAGGTAGTTTGCCTTTCGCATTTTTCAGTACCATTTCCCACGCGCTGGCGGTACTCACGACGATCTCGGATTTTGCGATGATGCGTTGCGTGGCTTTGCCAAGGCGCGCATCTGCGGTCATCCACCAATATATCAGGTGGGTGTCGAGCAGGTAGCGCTTCAAGGCAATTCGCCGCCAATGAGTTCATCGGCGATGGCCGCATTGGTTTTCTTCGAGTCCCAATCGACTTTTGCCTTGGGCAGCCCCGCCCATGCGCCCGGCTTGCGCGCGAAATCTTGCGCGCCGATCTTGACCAGCCTGACAACGGGAACGCCTTTGTTGGCGATGATCACGTCCTCACCTTCCAGTGCGGCTTGCACGAGTTTGGAAAGCTGGCTTTTGGCTTCAAGCATATTGCATTGCATGGTTAACTCCTGAAGGAAGTTTGTATAGTGCATGCAGTTTACACCTGCTGGCTAAGTTAGCCAATGGCAAGCGTGGCCCGGATGCGGCGCAGTAGAATCCGGGAATCAGCTGGCGGGATTTGATTTCCCTGTTCTCATTTCATTTCATTCCCTCCGAGCCACGCTTGCTCGATCTATCCCCGCCCCAACTTCCACCCCCGCACCGCCGCAGTAGCCCTTTCCAGACTGACGTAAAAAGCCGGCGTGATGAACAGCGTCAGGAACTGCGAGAACACCAAGCCGCCGACCACGGCGATGCCGAGTGCGCGCCGGGTCTCGGCGCCGGCGCCGTAGCCCAGGGCGATGGGCAGCGTGGCGAAGATGGCGGCCATGGTGGTCATCATGATGGGGCGGAAGCGGATCAGGCTGGCTTGCGCCATCGCTTCGTCGGGCGGCAGGTTTTTCTCGCGCTGCAACTGCACCGCGAAGTCGACCATCATGATGCCGTTTTTCTTGACCAGGCCGACCAGCAGGATGATGCCGACGAAGCTGAATATGTTGAGCTCCTGGTGGAAGATCAGCAGCATGATGAGCGCGCCGAAGCCGGCCAGCGGGAGTGCCGTCAGGATCGTCAGCGGATGCCCGAAATGCTCGTAGAGTATGGCCAGTATCATGTAAATCACCAGCACGGTGATGGCCAGCAGGATGGGCAGGTCTTTCATGGATTCTTCGAAGGTCTTGGCCGAGCCCGAGAAGGTGGTGGTGACGCCGGCCGGCAGCGTTTGCCGGGCGATGGCCTGGACCGCCGCCGTTGCCTCCCCGATGGCGACGCCGGGGGCCAGGTTGAACGACAGGGTGACCGACGGCAGCTGGCCGTAGTGCGCGATGGAGACCGGCCCGACGCCGCTGCGAATTTCGGCGACGCTGGCCAGCGGGACCATGCGGTCGTTCGCGCTTTTGACATGGAGCGCGGACAGCGAGTTGATGTCGGCCTGGAATGCCTTGTCCACCTGCATGATCACCGGGTATTGGTCGGAGGCGCCGTAGATGCTGGTGACGCGCCGCCCGCCGTAGGCGTCGTAGAGGGTGGACTGGATCTGTTCGGGCGTGATGCCGAGCGCTGCCGCGCGGTCGCGCAGGATGGTGAGCTGGATTTCCGGGTTGCGCAGTTCCAGGTTTGTGTTCACATCCTGGATGCCTTTGACGTCGTGCAGCTGTTGTTCCAGTTCCGAGGCCGCCTGGTACAGCACAGCAACGTCCGGTCCCTGCACCACGTACTGGAATTCCGCATCGCTCTGCTGCCCGCCGATGTTGATCGCCGGCGGGTTTTGCAGAATAAGCTGCATGCCCTGCACGCTGCGGGTTTCCTTCTTCAACTGCTGGATCACTTCGTCGGCGCTGAGCTTGCGCTCCGATCTGGGCTTCAGCCTGATGACGATCCGCCCAACGTTCGCGCCGGTCACGCCGCCGCCGGCTTGGCCGGCGCTGGACATCACCGCCGCGACGTTCTCGTTCTTGCGGATGATTTCGGTGATGCTCAGCTGTTTTTTGATCAGATCCTCGAACGCGATGCCCTCCGCGGCGCGCGTGTTGCCGCTGATCTGGCCGGTGTCCTGGCGTGGGATGAATCCCTTGGGCACGGCGCCGTACAGCCAGGCCGTGCCCGCGAAAAGCAATGCCACGATCACCAGCATCAGGCCGCGCCGCGCCATGCTCCAGCGCAGGCTGTCGCGATAGCCGTTCTCCACGTGCTGGAAACCGCGCTCCAGCGCGTCGAAAACGCGGCCATGGCGTTGCGTGGGGCGCAGGAAGCGGCTGCACAGCATGGGCGTCAGGCTCAGCGAAAGCACGCCGGAAATCAGCACGGCGAGGCCGATGGTCACGGCGAACTCGGTGAACAAACGGCCGAGTATGCCGCCCATGAACAGGATGGGGATGAACACGGCCGCCAGCGAGATGGTCATGGAGATGATGGTGAAGGCGATTTCGCGCGTGCCGTCGACCGCGGCGGTGAGCCGGTCCTTGCCCATCTCCATGTGCCGCGTGATGTTTTCCAGCACCACGATGGCGTCGTCGACCACGAAGCCGACGGCCAGGGTCAATGCCATCAGCGAAATGTTGTTGAGGCTGTAGTTCAGCAGATACATCGCGGCAAAGGTGCCGAGCACCGAGACCGGCAGCACCAGCACCACAATCAGGGTCGAGGAGAAGTTGCGCAGAAAGGCCAGCACCACGATGACCACCAGCACCACCGCGAACAGCAGCGTGAATTCGACGTCGTGTATGGATTCGCCGATGAATTGCGAGCGGTCGAACAGGATGTCGAGGTTGGCGCCGCCGGGCAGCTGCTCGTTAATTTCGGGCAGCAGCGCGCGGATGCTGTTGGCGATGGCCACGGTATTCGCGCCGGGCTGGCGCTGCACCGCCAGCACAATGGCGCGTTCGCCGTTGAACCAGGTCGCGGTCTTGTCATTCTCGACGCTGTCTTCGGCGCGGCCGATGTCCGAGAAACGGATCGGCGCATTGTTCTGGTAGGCGATCACCAAGGGGTTGAAATCGGCTGCCGTCTCCAGTTGGCCCGGCGCTTTCACCGTGAACTGCCGGCTGCGCCCGTCCAGCGTGCCGGACGGCAGGTTGCTGTTGGCGTTCTGCACCGCCGTGGCAACCTGCCCTACGCTCAGCTTGCGCTGCGCCATCGCCTGCGGGTTGAGGTACAGGCGCACCGCGTATTTTTTCGCGCCGTAAACCAGCATCTGCGCCACGCCGGGCAGCGTGGAAATGCGCTGTGCGATGCGGTTGTCGGCGTATGCGTCGAGGGCGGGCAGCGGCAGGTTGCTGGCGGTCAGCGCCAGGAACATGATCGGGCTGTCGGCCGGATTGACCTTGCGCATCTGCGGCGCATCCATTTCCCGCGGCAGGAAGCGCGCGGCCTGTGCGATGGCCGTTTGCACGTCCTGCGCCGCGGCGTCGATGTCGCGGTCCAGCCTGAATTGCAGCGTGATGCGCGTGGAGCCGCTCTTGCTCACCGACGACATCGAATCGAGGCCGGCGATGGTGGTGAATTGCCGCTCCAGCGGCGTGGCGACGGCCGAGGCCATGGTGTCGGGATTGCCGCCGGGCAGGTTGGCGGTGACCGAAATGGTCGGGAAATCGACGTTGGGCAGATCGCTGACCGACAGCTTGACGAACGCGAACACGCCGAAGATGACCATCGCGCCGACCAGCACGGTGGTCATCACCGGCCGGTCGATGAATAGCCGCGACCAATTCATGAGCGGGGCGCCCCGGCGTTCTTGCCGCCCTTCTTCTTCCGCTGGCGCTTACCATCGCCGGGGGCATCCTTGTCCTTGTCCGCAAGCTTCACCGCGGATCCGGGCCGCAGCTTCGACGGAATGCTCACGATCACCTGATCGCCGGCCTTGACGCCGTCGGCTATCACGACGTTCTGCCCCACCTGGCGTGCAACCGCGATGTTCTGCATGCGCGCGCGGCCCTTGTCCACCACATACACGAAAGGCCCCTGCTGGCCAGGCTGCACGGCCGATTCCGGCACCACGACGGCGTCCGCCTGCATGTCCAGGATGAGGCGCACCGACACCAGCTCGCCGGGCCAGATCGCCTCGTTTTCGTTGGGAATGAGCGCCTTCAGTCTGATCGTCCCGGTGGCCTGGTCGACGGCGTTGTCGACGAACGCCAGCTTGCCCTTGGCCACCACTTCGCCGTTCATTGCGCGGCGGATTTCGACGCTCATTGCTTCGCGCGGGCGGCTGCGGATTTCCTGGAACTGCTGCTGCGTCACGCTGAACGCCACCAGCACCGGCTGGATGCTGTTGATGATCACCAGCGGCTCCGCCGCGTTGGCGCCGACGAGGTTGCCCTGCTTGGTGCCGAGGCTGCCTGCGCGCCCGGAAATCGGGGCATGGAGGTGGGTGCGCCCGAGCTGGATCTCGGCCGCCCGCAGTTGCGCGCGATTGGCCTCTGCCGACGCGCTTGCCGATTTTTGCGCCGCGACGGCCTGATCGTATTCGGCCCGCGTGACGTATTCCTTCGATGCCAGCGGCGCCAGCCGTTGCTGTTGCGCCGTTGCTTCCGCCAGCGTCGCCTGGTCGCGCGCGAGATTGGCGCGTGCGCTTTCGACTTCGGCCAGCAAGGTGCCGGGATCTATCTGGAACAACAGCTGCCCGGCCTTGACGTGATCGCCCTCGCGGAAATGCACGCTTTTCAGCGTGCCGCCGACCTGGGCGCGGATCGCCGCGCTTTGGTCGGGCTCGACGGTGCCCACGGCGTCCAGTTGGACAGGCACCGCCTGCACCGAAACGGTCGCGGTCTTGACTGCCAGCGGCGCGCCTTTGCCGCGCCCTGCGGGGCTTGGTTCGGCCTGCGGCGTGGTGGCCACCCAGATGGCGTAACCGCCGGCGATCAATGCGCCCAGGACGAGGCTGGCGATGATGAATTTTTTCATGAAGCGCTCTGTTGAGATGACGAAAATACGCCGATGGCGTTGTTGAGGCGCGACAGCGCCGAATACCAGTCCAGCCCCGCTTGTATGCTCTCGACGCGCGCGCCGGCTTCGGCGCTTTGCGCGGAAAGCAGGTCGAGCAGCGTCCCCACGCCGGACTGGTAGCGCGCCTGTGCCACCTCGCGCGACTGGCTGGCGCTCTTCAGCAGCGCACCTGCGCTGTCGATCGCGGTGGCCGCCGTTTCGAGGTCGAAATAGGCCTGCCAGACTTCCAGTTCGACCTGCTGCGCCAGGCGTTCGCGCGCCGCCTGCTGCTGCCCGGCGCGGGCCTGTGCCTCCCTGACGGCGTACTCGGTGCGATGGCCGTTGTATAACGGGATGCGCACGTTGATGCCGACACTGTGCGAGCGTCCGCCGTTGTTTGCGCTGTCGCTGCTGTAGGTCGTGCCGATGTCCGCGGCGAGTGCGACGGTCGGCTTGTCCTGCGCCGCCGCGGCATCGACCCGTGCGCGCGCCGCGCGTGCCGATGCTTCCGCCGCGACAAGGTCGGGCCGCGTCAGCCTGGCTTGCGCCAAGCGGCGCTCGACGGTTTGCTTCACTTCCTGCGCGGGCGGCTGTTGCGGCGGGGGCACCAGATTCAGGACCGTAGCGACGGGCAGGCCGGCGGCACTGGCCAACTCGCCCTTGAACTTGCCCGCGACGCCCTGCGCGCGATGCAGCTGCAATCGGGCCTGGGCGAGCGCGGTTTCCGCCTGGTAGACCTCGCCGATGGTGGCGAGTCCCGCCGCGCGTTTGGCGCTGGCGGCATCGAAGCTGGCTTGCGCAGTGTCCAGCGAGGCGCGGGCCGCATCGATGAGCTGGGTGGCGCCGAACAGCTGGTAATACGCCAGCTCGACGCGCAAGACGATGTCCTGCAGCGTGCGGTTCTGGCCCAGGTTGGCCGCCAGCAGGCCATAGCGCGCGGCCTGTTCGGTGGCTGCGCGCGCGCCGAAATCGAACAGCGTGTAACCCAGGCCGATGCCGGGTGTGAGCCGCGTCCTGCTGCGGCTGGTGTCGCTGGAGCTGGAGGTGGACGAGGTTTTTCCCCACGTCGCATCCAGTGCCGCATCCAGCGAGGGCAGATAGGCCGACTGCGCGACGCCGTACGCCGCCGCTTCCGCGCGCGCGGCCGACCATGCCTCGCGCGACGCCGGGTTGGTCAACAGCGCGAGATCGGTCAGTTCCGCCAGGGAAAGCGGTCCGTCCGGCAGCTTGGGCCGCAGCGGCTGCGGCATCGCCGGTTCGAACGCGGGGTCGCCCTTCCAGACGGCGCCCGGCTTTGGTGCCGTCAGGGTGTCCGTTTGAAACGGATCGGTCGCGGCACAGGGGAGGGAAACGCAACTGCATGCGCACAAGGCAAGCATGGGTATGGTTCGGAATTGCTCAGCGCGCATGTGCCACTTTGTCGTCTTCTACCAATTAATCGTTGGCCTGTCGTTGTGCCTGAAAGGCCCAGGCCGTGCGAACGCCACATTATGCCTGTTTGCCTCTTCAATCAAGACGGGACGCCGCAGGGCAGTCCGCGACGGGCGCCCGGCCGCCCGGGAAAATATTTTTTGTTGTGGGGAATAAAAGGATATTGGGGTGTGTTTACTCCGATGTAGCGGCCAACAGGCGTCCGGTTAGTGCGTCTTTTGTCCCTATTCGGGTCGTTCATCAATCACAGACAAAGAGGGGAAATTCAATGTTGGATCAACAAAAAAGCCGTATGCGTACCGCCGTAGCCATCGCCGCATTCCTGGGCGCCTGTGGCGGGCTGTCAACCTCGGCAGTGGTGGCAGACATGGGAGCCATGGGCGCCATCGCCATCTCCTCTCCCAAGGACGGTTCCACTGTCTCCGCCGGTGGCGAAAACAAAATGGAATACGAAATCACGCTGGGATCGGGCGACGATCATTTCCACGTCTGGGTCGACGGTGAGAAGAGCCCCCCGCAACGCGCGTTGAAGGGTAGCCTCGTGCTGCCGAAAATGACGGCCGGCAAACACGCCATCATCGTGAAAATCGTGGACAAGGCACACGTGCCGACCGGCATGGAGAAGTCGGTCTTCGTGAAAGCGGAGTAAATTCGTGACAGCGAACTTCGCCTACGCGCTGGTTCAGATGCTGCACAACTTCGGGGCTGTCGCTGTTGTCGGCAGCCCCGCTGCCGCCTGGTTGTGGGCTCGCGAACACCGTGCCGCACCCGCCGTCCTGGCGTGGCTGGTGGCGGCTGGCTGGCTGGTGCAGGCGTTGAGCGGCACCGGATTTGCCGTTGTCAGCCACTACTCGCGCGGCGAGTTGCCCGAGGTCGCGGGCGTGGCCCTGCTCGCGCTTTACGTAAAAGTGGGGTGTGCGGCCGGCAGCCTTGGCCTGGTTGCGTACTACCTCACAAGGTCTGCGCAGTCGCGCGAAAAAATCCAGCGCTGGATCTGGGCCAGCCTGTTTGCCGCCGGTGTCGCCGCGTTGTCCGGCGCGGCCGTGCTGCGCTGGTATGGTTAGGAGCGAACACGTTGCGGGCCTTGCAACCGCCCGCTAAAGAAATTCCATACCCGGTCGATAATATTCCTGACGCAGTCCCGTTGCGCGAGTTTCACGTTAAAGCAGGAGGTGGCCATGGACGTCAGCAGCATCGCCAGTTTGGCAAGCAGCATATCGGACTCACGCGCGAACGAAGCCGTGGGGATGTTGGTTCTGAAGAAGGCACTTGATGCGCAATCCAGCGGTGCGCAGACGCTCATCGATGCCATTCCGGCTGCGCCCTCTTCCAATCTGCCGCCCCACCTCGGGCAGAGCGTGAACACCACTGCATAGCCCAAGCGTAGTCGTTTTTAACACGGATTATCCATTCAGGACGCGAGATGCCAGCGCTCGCGCAGGCCCGAAGAGCCGACTAATGGAAAATCCGGGTTTAACAGCCGGTCAGCGGCTAGTCGCTCCGGTGATAGTCCTTTCAATACCATGATTCCGGGGAAATTCCATGACGCGTCCGATGATCGCCGCTTTTATCATTTTGTCCGCCGTTGCCCAACCTGTCCCTGCCGGCCCTCTGGATGACGCCAAGGCGCAAGCGCACCTGAATGCGGTTGCTGCCGGAGACCTGGCTGCCCTGACGCAGGATTACGCGGAAGACGCCTACATGGACTGGGTCGGCGGCCCCCTCGACGGTCGCTATCAAGGCAAGGCGGCCATCGGCGCCGTGTGGCAGAAATTCATCGCCGCCAACGCCGGGAAGCCAAGACCGGCGAAGTTCGGCAAACTGGAATCGTATGCACATCCCAAGGGCACGTCCGTGGAGGCATCGGCGGAATATGGGGGCACGCCCACAGTCAAGGTCCGGCATGTGCTGACTTATCGCGACGGCAGCCTGACCACCGAGATCTGGCAGGTTGCGCCTGCCATCCAGGTTGCACCGTGACCCGTTTTCACGCCGTTTGCTTGGCAACTCTCCTGGCTTTCAGCGGACCGTTGTGGGCTGGCAGCCTCGAAGCGTATGTAGCGACACAGGCCGGCACCCCGGTGGGAGATGCCGCGGTGGTAGTCGAGCCCATCCCGGGCTTTGTTCCTGGAAATCGCGCCATGGCGGCCATCGAACAACGGGACCGCGAACTCAACCCGTACCTCACCATTGTGCAGAAAGGCACGGCGATTGAATTTCCCAACCGGGATCCGTTCAAGCACCACCTCTATTCGTTCTCCCCTGCAAAAACCTTCGAAATCAAGCTCTACGCCGGCAAGCCGGTACAGCCCATCGTTTTCGACAAAGCGGGCGAGGTGGCGCTGGGCTGCAACGTCCACGACTGGATGGAAGCCTACGTGCTGGTAGTCGACTCCCCCTACTTTGCCAAAACTGCCAGCAACGGACGTGCCGTTATCGCCAATGTCCCGCCGGGACGCTATCGGCTGAGACTATGGCACCCGCGCCAGAAAAAGGAACTGCCGCCGCGGGAAATCGGGATAGGCGCGGCACCCGCCAAGCTTGACCTGGTCATGGACGTTGCGCCGCGCATCGCCAAACCAAGGCCACCTGCCGACAGCGACCAGTATTGATTGACCATGTTCAGGTCCCTCCAGCGCCGCATTGTGATCGTGTTCGTTGGCCTGCTGACGCTGGTGATGGCGCTGATACTTGTACTGGTGACGCACAACAACGGGCGCATTGTCGATTCCGAGATGGCGCGCGAGCTCGAAGCCGGTACCCATGTGTTCAAACTGCTGGTAGAGCAAAACCAGCGCCAGCTGGAAACGGCGGCCAGGGTATTGTCGGCGGACTTCGCCTTCCGCGAGGCCATCGCCACACAGGACCGCCCGACCATACAGTCGGTCATCCGCAATCACGGCTTGCGTATCGGCGCCCAGGCGATGATGGTGATCAGTCCGGACGGACAGTTGATCGCCGACACCCAGCACGCTGCCGCAGGTCCCCGCCCATTCCCGTTTCAAAGCCTGCTGTCGGTTGCCGAATCGCAAGGCAAAAGCAACGGCTTCGGACAGATGCGGGATGGCAAGCTCTACCAGATCATTCTGGTTCCCGTTCAGGCGCCCAAGCTGATTGCCTGGGTGGCCATCGGCTTCCTGGCGGATGACAAATGGGCACGCGATCTATACGGGATGACCGGCCTGGCGGTCAGCGTGGTGCAGCGCAGCGGGGCGAACAGCCTGGTTCTGTCCTCGTCCCTTGACGGCCCCAAACGCATTGCCCTGCCGGCGGCCCTCAGGCAATTGCCGAACGACAGCCCGCAGGCCCTGCAAATTGCCGATGAGTCCTGGCAGTCGGTACGGCTGCCACTGGACCGCGATACCTCGGTCGTGCTCCAGCGCTCCATCGAGCAGGCGGAAGCGCCTTACCGGTCGCTGCAAAAAATCCTGTGGAGCATCGTGCTGGCGGGCATCGTCATCTTTGCGCTGGGCAGCGTGATGCTGGCGCGGCGCATTGTGAAACCGGTGAACCAGCTGGCCGCGGCAGCGCGCCGCATCGAAGCGGGGGACTATGCCGAACCCGTTCCCAGCCTGCCCCCCGACGAAATCGGCCAGCTCGCGACGAGTTTCGACCGCATGCGGGAAAGGGTGGCCAGCCGCGAGCAGAAAATCCTCAAGCTCGCCTACCAGGACACCCTGACCGGGCTGGCCAACCGCACGCGCCTGTTTGAAGCCTTCGAGCAATTGCCGGCAAACAGCCGGGGCGCCATCGCCATACTGAATCTCGACCGCTTCGCGTTGATCAACAACGCACTCGGGCACCCGGTTGGCGACCGCCTTTTGAGCGAGATCGGCTCGCGCCTCAGCCATCTCCTTTCCAATACCGATCTGGTGGCGCGGCTGTGGGGCGACGAATTCGCCTTCCTGCTGGCGGATGTGGATCGCGAGGCGGCGACGCGCTTCGCGGAATCGATACTCGCCAATCTGCGCGAACCCGTCACCGTGGACGGCCAGCGGCTCGATGTCGGCGCCAGCCTCGGCCTTGCGCTCTACCCGCAGGATGGCCATGATGCCGCCACCCTGCTGCGGCGCGCGGAATTTGCCATGGTCGCCGCCAAGCGGCAGCACAAAAACATGGCCTTCGCGGGCGACATCGGCGATGGGCCGCAGCACGAACAATTGTCGCTCATCGGTGAAATGCGCGAGGCCATCGCCAGGCAGCAATTCCTGGTCTACTACCAGCCCAAGCTGGACCTGGCGAGCGGAAAAATCACCGGCGCCGAAGCGCTGATCCGCTGGCGTCACCCGGAACGGGGGTTGATACCACCAATACGCTTCATACCGTTTGCGGAGCAGACCGGATTCATTCGCGAAATTACGCCCTGGCTGCTGGAAAATGTGATTGCGCAAACGGCGCGGTGGCAAGAGCAGGGACTGTCCATCGTGCCGTCGATCAACCTCTCGGCGCTGGACCTGCTGGACCCGGGGTTGATCGATCACGTCCGCCGGCTCATCGACGCACACGGCCTCAAAGCCAGCCGGATATGCCTTGAAATTACCGAGAGCGCATTGATGGAAGACCCAACGCTGGCCCTGGCCCACCTGGACCAGTTGGCGGCGCTGGGTCTCAAACTTTCGATCGACGACTACGGCGTAGGCCAGGCATCGCTCGCCTACCTCAAGACTCTGCCCGTGCACGAGCTGAAAATCGACCGGGCCTTCGTGGACGGGGTCGCGGACTCGCCCAGGAATGCCGCCATCGTGCAGTCGACGATAGCGCTGTGCCATGCCTTGGGCCTGAGCGTGGTAGCGGAAGGCGTCGAAACGTCGAATGAACTTGATTGGCTGGCAAGCCACCAATGCGATATTGCCCAGGGATATTTCATTGCCCGGCCCATGCCTGCAGACGAACTGCCACATTGGATAGCCAGCTACGGCGTACCAGAAACAGCCGCCGCCCAGGAGGACAAAGAGGGCGTTGCTGAGGCACAATAGCCGGCGGGGACCATCGGTATCCCGGCTGTTTTCACGGCTGTCGCCATGCTGAAATCAAAAGAGTCCTGTGCATGTCTGTCGCGACAAAAATATTGCGCGTGTTTTTCGCGTGTCTCATCGGGTTGTCGGGTGCCGCGCTGCCGGATGTCGTTTTTGCCAGGGAAACGCTGCGCATCCTGACATGGCCAGGCTATGCCGATGCCGGGATCGTCGCCGAGTTCGAGCAGCGTCTGGGTGTGACGGTGGAGGTGAGCTACGTCAATTCGGACGACGAGCTGTGGGACAGGATCAACCGCAACAACGGCGCCGGCCATGACGTTTTTGCCGTCAACATGGCGGAGCTGCAGCGCTACATGGACAAGGGGCTGACGGCCCCCATCGATATCGCAAATATTCCCAACCACGCCCGTCAGCTGCCGCGTTTCCGGAATCTTGCATCCATTCCCGGCGTGGTGCGCAAGGGTAAGGTCCACGCAGTCCCGTATACGTATTCCGAAATGGGGCTGATCTACAACCGCAAGACCGTCAAGAAAATCCCGGATTCGATGTCTGCCATGTGGGACCCCGCGTATCGCGGGCGTGTGCTGGCCTACAACACCAGCAGCCACAATTTTTCCATTGCCGCACTGCTGACGGGAGCCAAAGACCCGTTCCGACTGGACGGTCAGGCCTTCAAGCAGGCCGCGAGGAAGCTGGTCGGCCTCAGGCGCAACGTGCTGACCTTTTACAATTCGCCGGAGGAGGCGGTAAAGCTCTTTCTGGAAAACGACATCGCACTGGTTTTCGCAAACTACGGAACCCAGCAGGTTCAGGCGCTGCGGCAGGCGGGCGCCGATATCGGCTACATCATTCCGCAGGAAGGCGCGCTGGCCTGGCTGGACTGCTGGGTGGTCACCAGCGCTGCGAAGGACAAGAAACTGGCCGAGCGCTGGATCGATTTCACGCTGGAGAAAAAGGTCAGCGATCGCCTGACCAAACACCACGGTCTGGCCAACACCGTCACGCCTTTTCCGGGTGGGAAAAGCGGCGACAGGATCATCTGGCTGGAACCGCTGGAGGACTACGGCAGGAGAAAGCTGCTGTGGGACCGCATCCAGTCCGGCGACAGCCTGGAGAGGTTTTAGGCCATATGCGATTCGGCGTAGGTCTCAAGCTGGGGTTCTGGCTGGCGCTGCTGGGCATCGTGTCCACCAGCCTGACCGGCTACTACGCCTATACGCAGAGCCGGGAACTGCTGATCAAGTCGGCGGAAGACAGGCTGCTCACCGCCACCCAGGTTCTGGCGCACCGCTTCTCCGACTCCGTGTCGGCCGTCGCGGCCGACGTGAAACTCGTCGCATCCCTGCCCGGCGTGCAGGACATTGCAGGCCATGGCGGGAATTCGCCGAAAGTTGCGAGCGGGAAGGAGCAGCTTGAAAAAGTGATGTCCGGCCTGCTGGATGCGCACCCCGAATATTTTCAGATCCGGCTCATCGGTGCGAGGGATCATGGCAAGGAACTGGTCAGGGTCGACAGGGATATCGACGGAATCAAGATCGTCACCGGCGAAGACCTGCAGGAAAAAGGCCATTTCCCCTACGTCTACAATGCCCTGCGCCAGCGGCCGGGCGAGTTCCATGTTTCACCGATCAATCTCAACCGCGAACAGGGCGCCCATCAGGGCCTGGACAAGCCCACCTTGCGCATCGCAACGCCCGTATATTCGCGCGACGGAACGACGTTCGGCATCGTTGTGATCAATGTCGACCTGGACCGCATGTTCAACACGATGCGCAGCGACATCCCGCGCGACATCGAGGTGCTGCTCACCAATCAGGACGGCGACTATCTGATCCATCCGGATGCATCCAGGACTTTCGGCTTCGATCAGGGGCGGCGGGTCCTGATTCAGGAGGAGATGGGTGCGACGAAGCGGATTCTGGAAGGGCAGGAGAACAGCGTGGTGCTGGAAACCCCGCATGCGGCCATGACGGAAAATGCCTCCGTGGGGGCCTTCGTCAGAGTCCCGTTCGGTTCGTTGTCGGAACACCGTTTTGTCATGATGGGTATGCTCACGCCGCTGGAAAATGTGCTGGTGGAAAGCCACGCCTTGGGTGTGAACATTGTCCAGATCATCATTTTCTTCAGCCTGCTGGCGGTCCTCGTTTCCCTCGTGCTGTCCCGCGTGCTGGCGCAGCCGCTGAATCAGATGGCCAGGGCAGTCAGCCAGTTCGCCGGAGGAAAGCCCATCGCGGATCTGCCGGTGCAGCGCAATGACGAGATCGGCTATCTGGCCAGGAGTTTCCAGTCCATGGCTTCCAGCCTCAACGTCCACGTGGGCGAGTTGCAGGACAAGCAGTTTCATCTGGATTACCTGGCACATCACGATGCGTTGACCGACCTGCCGAACCGGCTGCTGCTGCTGGACCGGCTGACCCAGGCAGTGAACAAGGCTGCCCGCCACAATGGCCAGCTCGCGGTGTTCTTCATCGATCTCGACCGCTTCAAGAACATCAACGACAGCGTCGGGCATTTCGTCGGCGACGAGGTGCTGAAAATCGCCGCGCAGAGACTGCTGCAATGCGTCAGGCACGAAGACACCATTTCCCGCCTGGGCGGGGACGAATTCACCATCCTGGTGGAGGACGCGCACACACCCGAAGACATCGTCGCCGTCGCGCAAAAGGCGATGGCGGCGCTGGAGCAGCCGTTCGTCGTGGAACAGCACGAGTTCTACCTGTCGTGCAGCATCGGCATCAGCATGTATCCGCAGAACGGCCGCGATCCCGAGGAACTGCTGCGCAACGCGGATGCGGCGATGTACAAGGCCAAGGAGCAGGGCCGCAACAATTTCCAGTTCTACACCGGGGACATGACCGAGCGGGCGCTGCAACATGTGCGCATGGAGGCCAGCCTGCGGCGCGCCATCGAGCAGCATGAATTCGTCGTCTACTACCAGCCGCAGATCGACCTGGCGACGGATCGTATTGTCGGCCTGGAAGCGCTGGTGCGCTGGCAGCATCCCGAACTGGGCCTGATCCCGCCGGCGGATTTCATTCCCCTGGCGGAAGAAACGGGCTTGATCGTCACCCTGGGCGAATGGGTGCTGAACACCGCCTGCGCCCAAGCCAGAGCCTGGTACGACGCCGGGCTGAATCCGGGGCGCGTGGCGGTCAACCTGTCGGGCAAGCAGCTGCACACCGACGAAATAGTGAACGTGGTCGGGAAGGCCCTGAGCCAGACGGGTTGCGAGGCCGCGTGGCTGGAACTGGAAGTCTCCGAAAATTTCTACATGCGCGAGGCGGAACAGTCCATCGCCATCCTGCGCCGGATAGAGGCACTGGGCGTCGAGCTCGCCATCGACGATTTCGGCACCGGCTACTCGTCGCTGGCCTACCTCAAGCAACTGCCCATTTCAAAACTGAAAATCGACCGCTCCTTCGTAAAAGACATCCCCCACGACGCCGACGACGAAGCCATCGCGCGCGCGGTCATCGCCCTCGGCAGAAGCATGAAGCTGAAGGTCATCGCCGAGGGCGTTGAAACGGAAGAGCAGTTGCGCTTCCTGAAACGGGAAGGCTGCGACGAGATACAGGGCGATCTCTACAGCGGGCCGCTGCCGGCGGACCAGGCGACCGGGATGCTGGAAGGCGGGAGGCATGGTGTGCTGGCTGCCAGGAGTGCCGCAACCGCCTGATATCGGCGGCCTGTGTAGGTCCGTGTAGGATGTGGTGAGGAACGAACCGCATCGCTCGCGTTGGCAGCAGGTAGGCTGGGCTGAGCTTGGGAAGTGTGGCTTTGTGCGCTTCGCGCTGATGTTTGAGTGTCGGGCTGCCCCCGACACT
>Ga0315281_10002819_pt1 | contig 25691 bp, 23 predicted proteins | sample YL17G07_0_MG_FD_204540 | JGI IMG/M metagenome (GOLD analysis project Ga0315281, IMG submission 204540) | Sediment microbial communities from Yellowstone Lake, YNP, Wyoming, USA - YL17G07_0 | ecosystem: Environmental > Aquatic > Freshwater > Lake > Sediment | place: USA: Wyoming | collected... | reverse complement strand
CCCGCCTCTCCCTCGGTCACTTAAAGGGGGTTGGGAGGGGAGTTTGAGGGGAGGGCGGGGGAGCCACAGCTCCCCCGGCCCTCCCCTCAAGGATCCATATCCTCAAGGCCGCCGTAAAATTAAGGCGACCCAGTCGTCTTGGGTCAAGGCGCCGGTTTCCTGGAGGCCCAGGGACAGGTAACGGGCCTCCAGGGCCTCCCGGTCTTCATCCAGGAAGCCGGAGATGATCAGGGCCCCGCCGCTGATCAGGCGGCCCGCCAGGGCTTCCGCCAGTTGGCGAAGGTCCGGGGCGGTGAGGTTGGCCAGGATGAGGGGAAATTTCTGGCGGAGAGAACTGAGCAGGGTATCCTCCACCCAGATCCGCTCTTCCAGGGCATTGAGGCGAACGTTTTCCAGGGCCGCGGCCACGGCCTCCGGGTCCACGTCGATGGCCAGGACCCGGGCCCCCAGGCGGGCGGCGGCCAGGGCCAGGATACCGCTGCCGGTGCCCACGTCCAGGACCTGCCAGGGTTGGGACTGGGCCTCAAACCCCGAACCCCAGACCTCCTCCAGGGCCCTGAGGCACAGCACGGTGGTGGGGTGGCGCCCGGTGCCGAAGGCCATGCCCGGATAAATGGTGATCACCATTTCCTCCGGGCCGGGGGCGTATTGCTCCCAAGGCGGGGCGACCACCAGGCGGGGGGTCAATTTCGTAGGCTTGAAATGGGCCTTCCAGGCTTCGGCCCAGTCCTCCTCGGCCACCCGGCGCATTTCCAGGCCCAGGGGAAAGAGACCGTAGCCGCCCAGACGCCGCAGGTATTCCTGGAGCTGGTCCTGTTGCCACTCGCCGAACTCCTCCGGCCGGAAATAAGCGCGAATCAGCACCCCGCCTTCAGGCGCATTTTCTTCTTCGATGATCACTCCCCGGCCGCTAAAGTCGGTGAGGAAGAGGGAGGCCTCTTCCTGCATGCGGGCCGGCGCCAGCAGGCGCACTTCAATCCAGGTCTCGCTGGCCATAGGCAAGATTATAGTCACTCAAAGGATAATTTGCAATGAATCCAGGTGGTAAGGAAATGGCTTGGCAACGCTTAAATGGTGGAGGACTAAAATTTATATGGTATTTAGATTGGCAGGCTTTTACTGCGGAATATATTCGGTCATGATCTCTTTAAACTCGCCCTGTTTTTCCTCGGGGGTCAGACCCTTGGCCTTTCTAGGGGCTTTCTTGAAGGTGCCGGCCCCCAAGCGCGGATATTGCAAGGTTTTCCCGCCAAGTATCTCGGCTATGGTTAGAATCTGGAGTCGCCCAAAACGCAGTCCGGGCAGATTTTCCGGTTCGTAAGCCCGCGCCGCCGCAGCCTCCTCTCGCATCTGGCGTGAAGGCGCTTTCAAAGTTATCAGCGCCCCGATGGTCGCCTTTTCCCGCTCCAGCACCCCCTTTAAATCGCGGACCTGGCTGACGGAGACATTGCCGCTCTTTACCTGAATTATCACCTTCTTATATTTTCCGGTGTGATCATCGGTGAAGTGGATGATACCGTCGATGCCGGTATCGGCTCCTTTCTTATCCCTGGCAGGCCTGGCCTCCACTAATCCCAAAGCCCACAGCTCAAACTGGTGTCGTTTTTCCCTGGCCAGGGCTTCGGCCCCAGGAACATCCACCGGTTCTCCGATCACCTGGTATGGGGAACGTTCTTCGCCAAAGGTATCGTGCAACCGATTTTTCATCAGGGTGATGGCCAGGAATGTGATGTCGATGCCGATCCAGCGGCGCTGCAAACGCTCGGCCACGGCAATGGTGGTGCCGCAACCGCAAAAAGGATTGAGTACCAAATCGTCTTCATTGCTGCTGACCCGAATAATTCGTTCCAGCAGGGCTTCAGGTTTCTGGGTGGCATACCCCAAACGTTCTTTGGCCTGGGAGTTAATGGGCGGAATGTCATCCCAAAGGGCCTGCAGCACCACCCCTTTCACGTCTTCAAGATATCTCTTCAGGCGAATACCCCCGGCCTTGGTGAAATGCAGTCGGCCCTCGGCATCCAGCCGCCGCATGGTCTCTTCCGGCACCCGCCACAGGGACCTTACCCCTTTGTATTCATAATCGTAGCCGCCGCCCGCCAACCCTTTGGCCGTTAAGTTATCGTCGGCCCAGGCCCGACCGTCCGCCTCCACGTTTCTGAACCGGCCGCGATATTCATCACCGTGGGGCCGGTAGAGTTGATTCCAGGTATGGTGGTTGCTCTTGGTATAAAAAAAGATGATGTCGGTGTTCCGGCCGTAGCGCTTGGGGTCGCTATGGGCGCTGGTCCTCTTCCAGGTGATTTCATTGCGAAAGTTCATCGCCCCAAAAATCGCATCCAAGATCAGTTTGAGGTAATGGCTGGCCGTGGGATCGCAGTGCAGGTAGATGGAGCCGGTCGGTTTTAACACCCGGTGCATTTCCACCAGGCGCACGGCCATCATGGTCAGATAGGCCATCATATTATTAACGCCCAGAAAGGACCGCAATGCTTCCATAAGATCGGCCAGCTTTTTCGAGGCCATCGTCACTATTTCATGAAAAGCCTGCTCCGATTCTTCGCCCCACTTCCAAGAATCTTCGAAAGCGGCGATTTGTGCAGGCGAGTCCTGGCCGCCAGGTTCTTTGGAAAGCATGTTGTAGGTAGCCTTGGAATTGAACGGCGGGTCAAGATAAGTAAGGTCGACGCTGGAAACCGGGACATGCTCCCGCAAAATCTGCAAATTGTCGCCGAAATAGAGTTGGTTCTGCCAGCCTTCCGCCATAAGGCCCCCCAAGTTAAAACCGATTCGGCAACTCTTTATTGAATCTTAAGCCCATTTGTCTCCATACTAACAGGAAATCTTTCGAATATAAATATGGCGGAGTTTGACAATGATTATCTGCTTATACCAGGGCGGTCAAGCCCAACATCTTTAAGATGCGGGCCGGCAGTGCGTCCCGATTGGCGGAGGTGACAGTAATCAAGACTACCCCAGGCTTATCCTTGACCCGGGCCATAAAGCCGCCGCCTTTTTCGGCCACAGTGGCGATCAGGGGCACGGGGGCGGTGCAAAGGCGCTCCATGGCGGCGATAAATTCAGGGGACAGGCACTCCATCTTGCCGATTTCATCCACCACGACGAGGCCGATATCCGGGGCCGCCTCCAGGGCCGGCAAGGCCACCCGGTGCAGGTTTTCCAGGCTGACCCCGTATTTCCCCACCCGGTGGGGCCCGGGAAAGTCCACGTGGCTGAGCCAGGCTTTTTGACCTGCCAGGGTGACGATCTCAAAGCCGACGCGCTCGCCCCGCTCCCGGACCTCCTGGGTGTAAAAACCCGCCGCTCTTCCCGGGAAAAGCTCCACCACCTTTTTGATCACCGTGGTCTTACCGCAGCGGGGCGGGCCGGTCAGGAGGATGCGGGGGGGATTGAGGGGAGGACCGGGGGATCGCAGATCCCCCGCCCTCCCCTCAAACTCCCCTCCCAACCCCCTGTAAGGGGTTGGGGGAGGGGGTTTGGGGGAGGATTGTAAGCGTGGCTGTGCCCCCTGGCCCCCTCCCCCAACCCTAATCACTCTTTTCCTCAATCCGGCGCACCGTGGGGAGAACCCAGGGGAGCAGGGCGAAGGCGGGCCAGGCGGCCAGGAAGCTCAGGAAGAAAAAGGTGGCGTAGCCGAACTGGGCCGCGCCCCAGCCCCCCAGGTAGCCGCAGAATCTGCCGCTCAGGCCGAAGAGCATGGAGAGAAAGGCGTAGTGGGAGGCGCTGAAGCGTTTGTCGCACAGGCACATGAGAAACGCCATGAAGGCCGCGGACCCCATCTGGCCGGCCAGGCTCTCCCCCAGGGTGGCGACATAAATGGTGTAGCGCCAGGCCCCGGGCAGGGCGGCGATCCAGTAACCCAGGATGGAGACGGCCTGAAAGATGCCCAGGACCCAGAGGGCCCGGCTGATGCCCCAGCGGGCGGTAAGGACGCCCCCCAGAAAGCCCCCCAGGATGGCCGGCAGTTTCCCCATGGTGATGGAGGCCACCCCGAACTGGGTGCCGCTGAACCCCAGGTCTTTCCAGAAAGGGCTTACCATGGCGCCCAGCAGCGCGTCTCCGGCCTTGTAGGCCAGGATGAAGACGATGATGGCCCCGAAATTGGGGTGGGCCCAGAGCCCTTGCGCCGATTCTTTGATCTGCCCGAGTCCCCCGGGGCGCGGCCCGGGGTTGCCGGCCAGCCGCTCAGGCCGGGCCAGATGGAACGGCCGGAAGGCCAGGACCGTGAGGGCCAGGGCGACCATGATGATGCCCACCCCCACGAAAGTGGGAGTCCAGCCCAGAAGATCGCTCAGGATCAACACTCCGCCGCCGGAGGCGATGAGACCCACCCGGTAGGCGCCGATGCGGATGCCGTTGGCCATGCCCAGTTCGTTGGTGTCCAATAGATCAATGGTGTAGGCGTCCACGGCCAGGTCCTGGGTGGCCGAGGCCAGGCAGAGGACCCCCACCAGGACCCAAAAGGCGGGGCTGACGGGGTGGTCGGCGAGATAAGCCAGGCCCAACAGGCAGAGGATGATGGCGGCCTGGGCCGGCACCAGCCAGGCGGCCCGGGAGCCGAATCGGTCCGCCAGGGGGCTCCAGAGCACCTTGAGGCTCCAGGACAGGCCCAGGAGGCTCAAGATGCCGATCTGCTCCAGGGGCACGCCCTGGCCCCGCAGGTAAAAGGACAGGGTAGTGTAGACAAAGCCGAAGGGCACCCCCTCGGCGAAGTAGAGGACGCCCACCACCAGGAGCTTCAAGCGCATGGAGAGGGTTTCGGTTTTCGGTTTTCGGTTTTCGGTGGCGGGCATGGATTACTCTGTGGGGCGAAAAGGGAAAAAGGCGAAAGGGCGAAAAGGATGGAAGATGCTGAATAATTGCGTTCTTTTTCCTTTTTCCCCTTTTACCCTTTTACCCTTCGGTTAGCTGCCGGGCGATCTCTGCCGCCGTCTGCATCATCTGCGGGCTCAATTCGTAAGGCGGTCGGCCTTGCAGGTCCGCCTGGATGACCTTCTCGTCAAAGGGCAGAAAACCCAGGATGGGGAGGTCCGGCAGGTGTTTTTGGAGAAACTCCCGGTCCGACGGGGTGCGGATTTTATTGCCCACCACCGCCACCTTCTGGAGTCCCAGATCCCGGGCCAACTGCTTGACGTGCCGGGCGGTCTCGATGCTGCGGCGTCCCGGCTCCACCACCACGATGAGGCGGTCCACCCCCTTGGCCGTGGCCCGGCCCAGGTGCTCGATGCCCGCCTCCATGTCCATCACCACCACTTCCCCCCGGAGCAGCACCAGGTGGGTGATCAGGGTGCGCAGCAGCACGCTTTCGGGACAGATGCAGCCGCTGCCCCCTTTCTTGACGCCCCCCATGACGATGAGCTTGATGTTGCCCCCGTCCAGTTGCCGGGAAAACTTCTCCGGAATGTCGTCCACCTTGGGGTTCATCTTGAAAAAGCCCCCCATTTTTCCGGGCTGGGATTCGGTGCGTTCCGCCACCAGGTCCTTCATGTCACTGATGGGGGTGATGGTTTCCGGGTCGGGGACCCCCAGGGCCAGGGCCAGGTTGGCGTCCGGGTCGGCGTCTACCGCCAGCACCTTGTTCCCCTGGTCCCGGAAGTATTTAATCAACAGGGCGGCCAGGGTGGTCTTGCCCACGCCCCCCTTGCCGCTGATGGCGATTTTCATGGATAATCTCCTATCTCAAACTATGAGCGAAAGTTATTTTCCATTATATTATAAACTATATGAGAATCGGGATTCATGAACGGTTATTCAGGCGCTAACTTTTCGAAGCAGTTGCACATGAGTCTGCGGCTCATCTGTAAATCATGAAAATGTGGCGTCGCCGCCCTCGGCGGCGCAGGGGGCGGACACCCGAGGGCGGGTGTCCCACATGATCTCAAAAACTTTTCAGACCATAATTATGTAGGGCGGGCACTGCCCGCCATCTTATGGTGCGCAGTGCGCACCCTGCATTAACTTTTCCAAGCAAAATTCCTGGAGGCTGTCTCATGACCGGCGACATCGAACCCCTGCCCCCGGAGCTGGAGGCCGGCATCCGCCAAACCATCGCCCGCAACCCTTTCATCAAGTTCGTGGGCATCCAGGTGCCCCAGTTGGGCAAAGGTTACGCCCGCTTTGTCCTCCATTTCAAGCCGGAACTGGCCAACTCCATCGGCCTGATGCAGGGGGGCGTGATCGCCGCCCTGGCCGACGAAGCCGTGGCCTTCGCCCTTTACAGCCTGGTGGCCGAAGGGGAGACCTTCAACACCGTGGAGATGAAAATCAACTACCTGGGTGCGGTGAAGGAAGGCGCCGTGGAGGCCGAAGCCCATATCGCCAAACGGGGCCGCACCATCTCCCTGGGGGAATTCGCAGTGCGCCAGGGCGACCGCCTGGTGGCCAAGGGACTGTGTACTTACATCCACCTGGCGAAAAAATAGGGGTTAGGGATCAGGGTTAGTCTACTGGCCCCTGATTCCTGGCCCCTAAGAAAAGTATGGCTCCTGCAATTCTTTCAACAAATTATTCTGTGATTCTTCCGGGTTGTTTTTTCGCCGCCGCGGTCCCTTCTTGAAAGTTTCCTGGGACCACCACGATGGAAATATGATTTTATCCCCGGTAAAGATATCCTCCATGGTAAGGATTTGCAGACGGGGGAAACGATGCTTCGGGAATTGTGCGTCAATGAAGGACCCCGCCGCGGCCGCCTCCTCCTGCATCTGCCGGGTGGGCCGCTTCAGGGTGAGAAAGACAGCGATCTCCGCCTTCTCCCGCTCCAATACCCCCTGCAAATCCCTCACTTGGGAGACGGAGACGTGACCGCCTTTTACCTGGATAATAATTTTCTTGTACTCTCCGCTGTATTCGTCCCTCAGGTTCATGACCCCATCAATGCCCCGGTCCGCCCCCCGCTTCTCCCGGGCGCTACGGGCCCCCACCGAGGCTAGGGCCCAACACTCAAATTGAAAGGGGTTGAGTTTGAATAACCGCTCGGCACTGGGCACGTCGCGAGGAATGCCGATTTCTTCGTAAGGGGCGAGTTCGTTTTTGAAGGAATCTTGCAGCCGCTTTCTGATGAGGTCGATGGCCAGATAGGTGACGTCAATGCCGATCCAGCGGCGCTTGAGGCGTTCGGCCACCGCCACCGCAGTGCCGCAGCCGCAGAAGGGGTCCAGGACCAGATCGCCTTCATTGCTGGCGGCCCGAATGATGCGCTCCAGCAGGGCTTCCGGTTTCTGGGTCTGGTAGCCTAGATATTCATTGCTGGAACCGTGCAGGTGCTCGATGTCGTACCAGATGTCCTTGATGGGGGTGCCTGACATTTCATCTAAATACCGTTTGTATTGGGCCACCTCGCCTTTTTCCGGGATTACCACCCGACCTTCTTCCCAGGCCTGCATCATCCGCTCTTTAGTCCAGCGCCAGACCCGTACCGTGCCGCTGCCCGGCGGAAACTCGTAAGTGAGGTTCGGCCTTTCTTTATTGGGATTTGTTAAATCGCCCAAACGATATCTCCTGCCGGTTTCCGGCTCCACATGGCGATAAAACCTCTCCAGGTAGGCCGGGTCATGCTCGGCATATTGCGGATTAAACACGGCCTTTTCCGACTTGCTGTAGAAAAAGATGGTGTCGTGAGCCCGGGAGAAGCGGGTAGTGGCGTGGCCCTTGGGCTGGGAGCGCTCCCAGATGATCTCGTTGCGGAAGTTTTTGGGGCTGAAGATGCTGTCCAGGATGAGCTTGATGTAATGGCTGGCGGTGGGGTCGCAGTGGAGGAAGATGCTCCCGGTGGGTTTCAACACCCGGTGCATCTCCACCAGGCGGACGGCCATCATGCTGAGGTAGGCCAGCATATTGGTGCAGCCCAGCACCTGGCGCAGGGCTTTGAGCAATTCGGCCAGTGGCGGGGGGCCGGCCAGAACCGCCTCATCAAAGGCTTCTTCGGCTTGCGGCCCCCAAATCCAGGTGTCTTCGAAGGCGGCGATCTGGGCGGCGGATTGTTCCCCGGAGGGTTCCTTGAATAACATATTGTAGTTGACATTGGAGTTGAACGGCGGGTCCAAGTAGATCGGGTTGACGCTGCCCACGGGGATATGCCGACGCAGAACTTCCAGGTTATCCCCGAAGAAAAGCTTGTTTTTCCATTCCTCCATGCCTCCCTCCAAGGGCTGGAATATTGTCTCCATTATAATATTGAATGTGTTGAACAATCTAATTTTTTATCAAATTCTTCGATCCCTTTGCCTTTTGGAATGACCAATGTCAAAAATTTAGTATTTCGACCGCTGCCCCCTTGATCTCAGGTCCCCGGCCCTCCCCCCAACTCACCACTCATAAAACCCCGCCCGGTTCAGCACTTCGGCGTGGTCTTCGTGGAGGAGGACCATGTCTTCCAGGCGCACGCCGCCCCAGCCGGTGAGGTAGATGCCCGGTTCCACGGTGAAGACGCTGCCGGTCCTCAGGGTAGTGGCCCGCTCTTTCAGGGGGCTCAAGCTCGGGGCCTCGTGCACGGCCAGACCCACGCCGTGACCCAGGGAGTGGCCGAAGGCCTCGGCGTAGCCGGCCCCGGCGATGATCTCCCGGGCCAGGCTGTCGGCGCTCTGGCTGTCCATACCGGCCTTGAGCTCTTTCTCCGCCCGCTCCTGGGCCTGGCGCACGATGCGGTAGATTTTCCGGAACTCCTCATCCGGCGGGCCCAGGATCAAGGTGCGGGTAAGGTCGGCCGAGTAGCCGTCGGCCCTGGCGCCCATATCGATGATGATGGGCTCCCCGACCTCAAGACGGTAATCCCCGGGATGGTGGTGGGGCCGGGCGCTGTTGGGGCCGGCGGCGACGATGGGGAAAAAGGCGATGTCTGCTCCGGACTCCCGCAGCCGGCGTTCGATCTCCCAGGCGACCTCCGCCTCGGTCAGACCGGGGCGCAGGAGTGCCGCCACCTCTCCCAGGACGGTTTCGGTCAAGGCCAGGGCCCGGCGGATCGCGGCCAGCTCTTCCCGGGTCTTCACTTCCCGCAGTTCTTCCACCAGGTTTTCAACTGCCTGCCAGTCCACGTCCAGGCCGGCGTCCGTCAAATCCCGGGGCAGGCGCTGGTACTGACGATAACTTAGATAAGCGGGTTCGAACCCGAGACGGATTTTCCGGGCCTGGCCCAGGCATTCGGCCAGGGTGGCGCCCAGGGAGACCTGGTAAATTTTGATTTCATAATCCGGGGCCTCGGCCCGAGCCCACTCCTGATAGCGAAAATCGGTGAGGAGCCAGGCTGTCTCCCGACTGATGAGGAGCATGCCGCAGGTCTCGGGAAACTCCTCCCGGGCGGTGAAGCCGCTCAGATACCGGCGGTTTTCCTGGCCGCTCACCAGCAGGGCGTCAAGACTGTTTTGAGCCAGGCGCTCCCTGAGAGCAGCCAGCCTTGTCAGTGTTTGCTCGCTCATCCTGTGAATATTCGAAGATTTGCCGGGGAAAGGCAAGGGAAAAGCAGGGGGAGCGGTCAGCTCTCAGCGGTCAGCGGTCAGCAGTCAGTGGTCAGTGGTCAGTGGTCAGTGGTCAGCTAAAAATGAGGGATTGCGAACATACCCAGAATATAAGACGGGCGCCGCCCGCCATATTTTTACCGATTTGACCCCAGACAAATATTTTGGTAGCCGCAGGCTTTAGCCTGCGCCATGGGTTGACGGCTCTGGAAACCGCAGGCTTAAGCCTGCGGCTACTTTTCTTTTTTAAGGCGCACTTACAACAATGGCCGATGACCGATGCGGGCCGAGCCGGCAATCAATCAAAGAATTGCCTGATTAATTGACAATCAGGGGATAAAAACGTAAATTTATCTGATTAGCAGCCAAATGGCTGAATCTTTATCCAAGGAAGCCCGGCCCGATTTGCTGAAACTGGTAGCCTTTGATTGCGACGGCGTCCTGTTCGACTCCCGGCAGGCCAACGTTGAATTCTATAATGCCATCCTGGCCCACTTCGGCCTCCCCCCCATGGAAGAGCCGGCGGTGGATTATGTGCACAGCCACACCGTGGGAGAATCCCTCCGCTTTATCTTCCCGGCGCATGCCGACCTGGAGGTGGTGCTGCAATACTGTCGGAGCCTGGATTATGGTCCCTTCATCCCCCTGATGGTGGAGGAACCGTATCTGAGGGAATTTTTGCAGTTTTTGCGCCCGAACTTCCATACCGCCCTGGCCACCAACCGCACTATCACCACTCCGGCAGTGCTGCGATATCACAACCTGACGCACTGCTTTGACCTGGTGGTCTGCGCCCTGGACGTGACCCGGCCCAAACCCCACCCGGAATCATTCTGGCGCATCTTCCAACATTTCGGCCTGGACCCCCATGAGGCCATCTTTATCGGGGATTCCCGGGTGGATGAAGAATTTGCCCGCAATGCCGGGGTACCCCTGGTGGCGTACCGGAACCCGGAACTGGCGGCGAATTATCATCTCGATTCCTTTGGGGCCGCCCCGGCTTTAATTGAGGCCCTGCATCGCCAGTCAGGAAAATAGGCGGGAAAAGATGATGGCCACCACCCCCCGGGAAAGTTGGCATTGAAGGCTGCGGCTCGGTTGATGCCCGGCGACGCCCTGCCGGAAAAAGGGGAAAAAGGATGCAAAAGTATCAATGCCAGATTTGCGGTTATGTGTATGATCCGGCCCAGGGGGACCCTGACAATAATATCCCCCCCGGCACCGCTTTTAATTCCCTGCCCCCGGATTGGGTCTGCCCCATCTGCGGCGCGGGCCAGGACCAGTTTGTCCCGGTGGATTGAGGATCATGTATGCCTTTTTGCCGGTCCGGATCATCTATCTTTCCTTGAGAGCTGGAGACCAATCTGATGCAAATGCCTGATAAAGCCGCGGCCAGACCCGCGGTCCCGCAAAGCAAATCATTATGGCGGGAGTATGGTGAAGCCCTGATCATCGCCCTGGTCCTGGCCCTGGTGATCCGGGCCTTCCTGGTGCAGGCCTTCTCCATCCCTTCGGGCTCCATGCAGCCCACCCTGCTGGTGGGGGATTACCTCCTGGTGAATAAATTTATTTACGGCATCCGCAACCCCTTCACCAATAAGGTGCTGATCCCCATCACCAACCCCGCCCGGGGAGACGTGGTGGTCTTCATTTTCCCCCAGGACCCCAGCAAGGACTACATCAAGCGGGTGATCGGCCTGCCGGGGGACCGGGTGCAGATCATCAACAAAAAGGTGTTAATCAACGGCCAGTTGCTGGAGACCCCCCAGGCGGTTCACACCGACCCCACTTTGATTCCGGCCCCCGCCGGGCCTACGGAATCGGCCCGGGATAACCTGGGACCGATCACGGTGCCGGCGAATTCTTATTTCGTCATGGGGGACAACCGGGATTTCAGCTATGACAGCCGCTTCTGGGGCTTCGTGCCCATGGATTCTTTGCGCGGCAAGGCCTTCATTATTTATTTCTCCTGGGGCGGAGACCACTCCATGCCCATGTACCGTGCCTTCCTGGATGGCCTGAGCGGCTTCATCTATCACCTGGCGTGGAACCCGCAGGACTTTCACATCCGCTGGGACCGCCTCGGCAGAGTGATCCATTAAATTAGATGCGTGGGGAATGGCCAGGGGGGCGACCCAGAGATCCCGGCCCTCCCCCACGCCTCTCCCAACCCGTGTACTGTTTAGGGCAGGCGGGCTCATAGCCCGCCTGCCCTAAACCTGAAATCAGAAGGGATTTTTCGAGTGCGATTCCTGTCCCTTCTTTTGCCAGGTAAGATACCGGAGCGCATGCCTCGGCGAAGACTCGTAGTCGCAATCTTTTTGCTGGCCTTGCTGACTCTGGGGGGTTGCCAATCCTCGTCCAGCCGGCCCATCATGGTGTTTTGCTCCCCCGATTCGCCCCGCTTGCGCCAGCTTATTGCCGGACTGGAAGCAGGATTGGGCCAGGGAGCCCTCAAGAAGGTTTGCGTCCCCGAGTTGGGTCCGGCGGGGGATAAGGCCCTGCGGAGCATCCGGCGCCACCGTCCCCGCCTCCTGGTGGTCCTGGGCACCCCCGCCCTGATCATGGCGGGCCCCAAGGAAAAGCGCCTGCCCATCGTCTTCGCCGGGGTGGCCGACCCCTTTTTTACCGGCGTCGCCTACGACCCGGAGCATCCGGAAATACATCAGGAAAACGTCACGGGCATCGCTTCGCCTCCGCCCATGCCCGTGGCCCTGGGCCTGGGGGCCCGGCTGTTGGGGGCCGCCACCTGGGGCATGCTTTACGATCCCACGGACGGCGAAGCGGTGGTGCTGGCGGACCGGTTCACGCTTCTCGCCCCTCGCTTTGGCCTGACACCGGTGCTGGAGACCAGCTCCAGCCCGGACACCGACCGCCCGGCCCTGGACCGCCTCCGGGCCCGGGGGGCTAAGGTCATCTTTCTTCCGGCGGCGGCCAGCGCGGCGCGTTATGCGCCCTTGCTCATGGCTTGGGGCCGGGAGTTGAAGGTCTGGGTGGTGAGCGCCAACCCCGAGGCCCCCCATAACGGCGCGGTGATCCGGATCACCATAGATTATCACCGCCTGGGGGAGGAAACCGCCTACCTGGTGCAGCAGGTCCTGAACGGCGACCCCCCGGCGAAGATTCCCATCATCGAGAGCACGCCCTTGAGATTGCAAGTGGATGAAGCCTTACTGAGAAAATGGAGCGGCTACCCGCCGCCGCGGCAGTGAGTTGGGGGAGGGGGCCAGGGGCCGCAGGCCACTTACGATCCCTCTCCCAAACCCCCTCCCCAAACCAGCTTGGGAACGAGCCATTCATGTTCCATGGGAACACCTAAAACCATGAAAAGTTTGAGGGTTAATCGGGCACGGCAAGCCGTGCCCCTACAGGGCCACAGCATAGTCATTAATTTGTAGGGGCACAGCTTGCTGTGCCCTTTGCCCTGACGCCTGAAGGCATTTTCAGAGCAGATGAGAGATGAACTCGAACGGCAGCCGAGGCCGGCTGCTCTACACAAGACCGCAGCAGGAGGATTATAGATGACCCCTTCCCCCCAGCTTGATCCGGCCGCCTGGCAGCCGGAGATCGCCATTGTGCCCTTTCGCCTGGACAACGGCCTCCGTCTCTTTGTGTTGCCTGACCACCGGGTGCCGGTGGTGTCGCTCCAGGTGCACTACAAGGTGGGGTCCATCAATGAGCGCCCCGGGATTACGGGCATCAGCCACCTCTTCGAGCACCTGATGTTTCGGGGCACCGAAACCCTGGGCCCGGAGGAGTTTTCCCGCATCCTCCAGGCCCGGGGCGGCGAGATCAACGCCTTCACCACCCGGGACCACACCTCCTACTTTGAGAATCTCCCCTCTGAGCACCTGGAATTGGGGCTGCGCCTGGAGGCCGACCGTTTGGTGCATCTCCAGTTGAACGAGGAGAATTTTCAGACGGAGCGGGAGGTGGTGGTAAGTGAACGGAAACTCCGCTCCGTGGACAGCCCCTTCGGCCTGGTCCTGGAGCAGCTCTTTGCCACCGCTTACACCCAGCACCCCTACAACTGGCCGGTGATCGGCTGGGACCAGGATCTCCGGCGCCTGACCCTGGAGGACTGCCGGGCCTATTATCAGGCGTACTACCATCCGGGCAACATGGCCGTTGTCATTGCCGGGGATGCCGTCCCGGAAAAAGCCCGGGAGCTGGTGCAGCGCTATTTTGGCCAGATTCCCAGCCCCGGGGCCCCGCCCCCGGTGCTGGCCCAGGAGCCGCCCCAGCGGGGAGAGCGCCGGGCGATTTTCAAGAAAGTGGCCCAGGTGGAAGCGTTTTTGGCCGGATTCCACATTGTCGGCCTGCATCATCCGGACATCTATCCTTTGAACCTGCTGGCCGTTGTCCTGTCCGGAGGAAAATCCTCCCGCTTCTACCAGGAGTTCGTCCGCCCCGGCCGGGCCGTGGATATGGACGTGGAGCTGGCGTCGCCGCCCTGGACCTCCATGGACCCGGACCTCATGGCCATCGTCGCCGTGGCCGCGCCCGGCCAGTCCCTCCCGGAACTCGAAGCTGCCTCGTGGCGCGAACTGGAGCGCCTGCAGACCGAGGGGGTGCAGCCCCTGGAACTGGCCCGGGCCAAAAAGCTCGTCCGGGCCCAACTCGTCCAGAGTTTGGCGAAAAATTTTTACCGTGGCCTGCTGGCGGGCCTGTTTCATCTGAAGACCGGAGACGCCGCCCTGGTCAACCAGCTTCTCAATTTTTATGAGTCCGTCACTTTAGAGGACGTGGCCCGGGTGGCCCGCCAGTACCTCCATTATGACAATGCCACCGTGGTGACCCTGAAGCCGGTCACTCCGGAGGAGAACGAGGCGTTGGGGCCGCTTTCTTGATGAAAGTTTTCTGTTTTCTGTTTTCTGTTTTCTGTATCTCCATTGTTTTTAACTATCCTTAGAAATGGCTGCGATCTTGGAGCCCTACGGAAAAAAGGAAACAGAAGTAGGGCGGCCCGCGGGCGCCGCTTTCGGCGTGCATGGCACACCTTATTGATATGGCCCGCATGGCCATCCTTTACAGAAAACAGAAAACGGAAAACAGAAAACAGAAAACAGGAGCCTTATTGATATCGCCCGCATGGCCATCCTTTACAGAAAACAGAAAACGGAAAACAGAAAACAGAAAACAGGAGTTAACATGGGACATATTCCGGAAATTTACCAGGCCACCCTGCCCAACGGCCTGAACTTGGTGGGGGTGGAGTACGACCGGGTGCCCTGGGTGAACCTCACTTTGATGGTGAAGCGGGGCGCGGAGACCGACCCGCCCGGCAAGGCCGGGGTGGCCGATTGGACCGCGGAGTTTCTCACCCTGGGGACGGCCCGCCGTAGCCAACTCCAACTGGCCGAGGACATCGAAGCCCGGGGAGCCAACCTCCAGGCCCGGGGGGATTGGGACTGCACCACCTTTACCCTGGAAGGCCTGGCCGAGGATTTCCCGGAGCTCATGGCGATCCTGGCGGAAATCGTCCAGACCCCGGCCTTCCCGGAGCCGGAGTTCCCCATGCTCCGGGAGCGCCGCCGGGCCGAACTGGCCCATATCCAGGATGATCCCCGGGAGGTGGCCAACCGGGCCTTCAGGAAGCTGTTTTTTAAGGGCGCGCCTTATGGCCATCCGGTGCGGGGAGACCTCGAGAGCCTGGAATCGCTGGGGCTGCCAGACCTCCAGGAGTTTTACCGGCGTCAGTTCGCCCCCGGGGCGGCCACCCTGGCGGTAGTGGGCATGGTGCCCTTCGCCCGGGCCGAGACCGAGGCCCGGCGGGCCTGGGGCGACTGGCAGGGCTTCGGCCCCCCCACCCCGGCTTACACCCAGGCCCCGGAGCGCCTCTGCCCCCCCGGCATCTACCTGCTGGACCGCCCGGAACTGACCCAGAGCGAAATCCGGGCCGGCCACCTGGGGTTGCCCCGGTCCCATCCGGATTACTTTCCCCTGCTCCTGGTGAACTATATCCTGGGGGAGGGCGGCTTCTCCTCCCGCCTGATGAGCCGCATCCGCTCGGACCTGGGTCTCACTTACGGCATCCGCAGCAGCTTCTCTTTTCAGAGGGCTCCGGGCCCCTTTCTCACCGCCACTTTTACGCCGGCGGCCAACACCGCCCGGGTGGTCCAGGAGATTCAGGCCGTCATCCGGGAGGTGCGGGACCACGGGGCTACAGAGCAAGAATTGGCCGAGGCCCAAAGCTATTACACCGGCCATTTTCCCCTGGGGCTGGAAACCCCCCGGGCCATCGGCCACCGGGTCCTGGCCATGGACCTCTACGATCTCGGCCTGGACTACCTGAAGGGTTATTGTGACCAAGTGCGAGCCGTCACCCCGGGGGCCGCGGCCCGGGCGGCGCGAACCCATTTGCACCCCGAGGCCCTGGTCACCCTGGTGGTGGGGCCGGCGGCCCGCTGCGTCGCAGCCCTGGAAGAACTGGGGCCGGTGGAAATCATCCACAAAATTTAGGCTACCTATTTTTTAGTTGACAAATTTCTTGCGATATTATCTGATAGGTTCGATATTGTGAAAAAAAGGATAAACTGAAACCCTTGCAGATGGGAATCAATTAAGAAAGGGAGGAGAAGTTTCATGTCCGATACCCCATTGATAGACCAACTCGAAACCGGACCCTGGCCCAGCTTCGTGAAGGACCTGAAGCGGGTCGCCGCCAGAAAAGCCTCGGCTCGGGATCTGCTGCGGCAGTTGGATCGGTCCTACAAGGACAAAATCACCCATTGGAAGCACGGCGGCATCGTGGGCGTCCTGGGTTACGGCTCCGGCATCATCGGCCGGTATTCCGACCTGCCGGAAGAATTCCCCGGCGTGGAACACTTCCACACCGTCCGGGTCAACCAGCCCGCCGGCTGGTTTTACACCACCAAGGCCCTCCGAGAACTGTGCGACATCTGGGACCGGCATGGCTCCAGCGTCCTGAACGTGCACGGCTCCACCGGCGACATGATCTTCCTGGGCACCACCACCGACGAACTGGAACCCACTTTCGCCGAATTGACGTCCAAAGGCTGGGACCTGGGCGGCTCCGGTTCCGCCATGCGGACCCCCAGCGCCTGCGTGGGCAAAGCCCGGTGCGAATATGCCTGCTATGACACCATGGGTCTGTGCTATGAGGCCACCCAGCACTTCCAGTTCGACATGCACCGCCCGTCCTTCCCGTATAAATTCAAGATTAAATGCTCCGGCTGCCCCAACGACTGCGTGGCCGCGGTGGCCCGGGCCGACATGAGCGTCATCGGCACCTGGAAGGACGACATCCGCATTGACCAGGCCGCGGTTAAGGCTTACGCCGGCGGTGAGTTGAAGCCCCGGGGCGGCGGCACCCCGTATGCCAAGCTGGACATCAAGGCCGACGTCACCGACCTCTGCCCCACCGCCTGCATGAGCTATGACGGCAAAACTCTGAAGATCGATAACAAGAACTGCGTACATTGCATGCACTGCATCAGCCTGATGCCCCAGGCCCTCAGGCCCGGCACCGAGACCGGCGCCACCCTGCTCCTGGGCTCCCACGCCCCCATCCTGGAAGGCGCCCAGATGAGCTGGGTTATCGTCCCCTTCATGGCCATGGAGCCGCCTTATGAGGAGTTCATGGAGCTGGTGGCCAATATCCACGAATGGTGGGCGGAAAACGGCAAGAACCGGGAGCGCGTGGGCGAATTGATGCTGCGCCTGGGCATGCGGAACTTCTTCAAGTCCGTGGGCCTGAAACCGCCGGCACAGACTATCCGGGTGCCCCGGGCCAACCCCTTCTTCTTCTGGCACCAAGAGGATTTCGATGAAGAAGCCGCGGGGCGGGAATACATCAAACTGTAAAGCTCTTTCCAGGCACAATTGCTTAGCTAAATAAGGAGGAAAATATAAAATGGCTGACCGTATCACTGACATTGGCCCTCCACATTTTGAGAAATTCTTGCCGCCGATCATCAAAGAAAACTACGGCAAGTGGAAATATCACGAAATCCTGGAACCCGGCGTGCTGGTGCACGTGTCCGAATCCGGCGCCAAAATCTTCTCCGTCCGGGGCGGCTCCCCCCGCCTGGTAAGCACCGACTTCGTCAAAGAGCTGTGCGACATCGCCGACAAGTTCTGCGACGGCTACCTGCGTTTCACCAGCCGGAATAACGTGGAATTCCTGCTCACCGACCAGAGCAAGATCGCCGGTCTGAAGGACGCCTGCAAAAAAATGGGCGTCCCCCTCGGCGCCACCGGCCACTCGATAAGCAACATCGTCCATACCCAGGGTTGGGTCCACTGCCACACCCCGGCCATCGACGCCTCGGGTATCGTCAAGTCGGTGATGGACGACCTGTTTGAATACTTCGGTTCCCATAAACTGCCGGCCCAGGTCAGGATCGCCCTGGCCTGCTGCCTCAACATGTGCGGCGCGGTGCATTGCTCCGACATCGCCATCCTGGGCATCCACCGCACCGCGCCCAAAGTAAATCATGATAAGCTGCGCCATCTGTGCGAAATTCCCACCACCATCGCCTCCTGCCCCACCGGCGCCATCCGGCCTCACCCGGACAAGACCCTCAAGAGCGTCGTCGTCAACGAAGAGCGCTGCATGTACTGCGGCAACTGCTACACCATGTGCCCGGCCATGCCGGTGTTCGACGCCGAGAAAGGCGGCGTCGCCCTGCTGGTGGGCGGCAAGGTCTCCAACTCCAAGACCCCGCCCATGTTCTCCAAGCTGGCGGTGCCCTATTTGCCCAACAATCCGCCCCGCTGGCCGGAAACGGTCCAGGCCATCCGCAAGATCCTCACGAAGTACGCCGAAGGCGCCAACAAGTGGGAGCGCGTGGGCGAATGGGTCGAGCGCATCGGTTGGGAAAAGTTCTTTGAAGTATGCGACATTCCCTTCACTTATCAGCACATCGACGACTACCGCTGGGCCTATGACACCTATCGGACGTCGATGCATTTCAAATTCTAAGCAGGTGGGTTAAATGGCACTTTCCAAAGCAGAGTTGGTGGAGTTCATCTACGAGCAGGTCAAAGGGGCCCAGGGCAAGAAGCAGCTCAAGGCCATGGACCTGCAGAAGGCCGTGCTCAAAGCGCATCCTGATCAGGACAAGACCATGGTCAAGTTCGCCATCAAGGAGCTCATTGACGGCGGCCGCTGCGTTTACACCTACTTCGGTGGGAGCTTCGTCGAGCTCCCCCACGAAGAAGGGGCCGCAAAGAAGCTCTAATGGTTCAACCCTGTCCCCGGCTGCTGCTGGCAGCTCTTCGGGGCGGGGCCGGCAAGACCACCTTGACGTTGGGACTCCTGGCCGCCTGGCGTGACCGGGGCCGACGGTTGGTCCCCTTTAAAAAGGGACCTGACTATATCGACCCGGCCTGGCACGCCCTGGCGGCGGGGATTCCCTGCCATAATCTGGACCCCTTCCTCATGGAAGGGGACCAGATCGTGGCCCTGGTGGCCCGCTATGCCGGACGGGCCGACGGCCTCCTGATCGAAGGCAACCGGGGCCTTTATGACGGCCTGGATGCCCAGGGGACCTTCAGCACCGCCGAGCTGGCCAAACTCCTGGCCGCGCCGGTGGTGCTGGTGGTGGACTGCACCATGGCCACCCGCACCGTCGCCGCCCTGGTCCTGGGATGCCAGCACTTCGACCCCCAGGTCCCCATCCGGGGGGTCGTCCTCAATCAGGTAGCCCGCCCCCGCCACGAAGCGATTCTGCGCCGCGCCATCGAAAGCTATTGCGGCATCCCGGTGCTGGGAGCCATTCCTCGCCTGAAGTGCGCGGTGTTTCCGGAGCGCCACATGGGCCTGGTGCCCCCCCAGGAGCACGCCGCGGCCCAGCGGGCCATCACTACCGCCCGGGACCTGGCCCAGCGCTACCTGGATTTAGAGGGCCTCTGGGAGGTCGCCGGGCAGGCTCCTCCCCTCCCCGCTTCTTCCCTTCAGTCCGCCAGCGCCGTTGGCGGCCGGGAACCGGTGACCATCGGCGTCATCCGGGATTCAGCCTTCCAGTTCTACTATCCCGAGAATCTGGCGGCCCTGGAGAGCCAGGGCGCCCGGCTGGTGCAGCTCAGCGCCCTGGAAGATGCAACATTGCCTCTGGACCTGGACGCCCTCTATATCGGCGGCGGCTTCCCCGAGACCCACGCCCAGGCCCTGGCCCAAAATCAGGGGTTTCGCCAATCGGTCAAGCGCGCCGCGCAGCAGGGCCTGCCCATCTATGCCGAGTGCGGCGGCCTCATGTACCTGGGGGAAGCTATCCAGATCCAGGGCAAAAAGTTCCCCATGGTGGGGATCTTCCCTTATGACTTCGTCATGGGGAAAAAGCCCCAGGGGCACGGCTACACTATCCTGGCAGTGACGGAGGAAAACCCTTACTTTCCGGTGGGCAGCCGGCTCAAGGGCCACGAATTTCACTATTCCCGGATCATCCCCGAGCCGGGCCCCGAAGCCTCCCTGGCCTTTACCATGGTTAGAGGCGCCGGTATGGGCGGCCAGCGGGACGGCCTCCTCTATCGTAATGTCCTGGCCACGTATACCCACTTGCACGCCCTGGGGACCCCCGAGTGGGCCCCGGCCCTGGTGGCCCAGGCCCGCCAGTACCGGCAGGTCCGCCTCCGGGGGGCTTTTCCCACCCTGGCGCCGGCCCCAGACCCTGCCGGCCTGCCGCGTCCCACCCCCCGGGCCGTTATCCGCTGATCCAACCCCGTCTCCCCTCTTCAATCCGCGTTTGCACCGGCTAAAACGCCAGGCCCCAAGTCCCCCGTAAATGTAGCGCACCCGCCCTCGGGTGCGGCAGTTGGCCTTGGATAAATTAAGACAACACCCGGGGGCGGGTGTTCTACATTTTTTAAAATAAGGCCCGGTTCTGCGAATGCACCCCGGCGGGTGGAGAGGATTTTCATTCTCAGGGGTGGCCAAAAATCGCTGGATGGCGGGTTAGCTTGCGCCAGCACCGGCTGGAAAGCCTGTGCCTCCGAAAACTTCCCTTCGTCGATTGCCCCCCCTGCGGATTTTAGCGACCGGAGGATGGATCGCGGGCTTCAAGGAAGGAAGATTCTTCCCTGGCAAGGGTACTTGACCAAACTGGCGCAGCCGAATAAAATAATTTTATACAAGCATTAACGAACCAGCCCTGGCCCGGGCGACCGAAGGCAAGTCACTAAAAGGCCTGGCTTTAGCCGGGCCTTTCTTTGGCCGCCGGGATTACCCCCTCTCCAGCATCGAGCCAGACGCCGGGGGTCCGGCACGAACTTGCGCCGTGAGCAAAAGAATTTATCAGTTCTCTTAAGGGAGGTGAAGGCTAATGGCCTGGCGGGTTGAAGTCGAGCCGGATAAATGCGCCGGCGACGAAGAATGCGTCAACGTCTGTCCCACGGGCGTTTACGAGATGCAGGAAGGCAAGTCGGTTGTGGTCAATGAAGATGAATGCCTGGGGTGCGAGAGCTGTGTTGAGGTCTGCCCCTCTGCAGCAATTACCGTGACCGAAGTTTAAACTGCGGATTTTCCCTTCAAATAGGGTGCGCCTCGCGCACCCTATTTCTTTCTTTGCGCCTTTGCGTCTTTGCGTGAGGCTTTTTTATTCATGTAGGGAGGGCTTCCATGCCCGCCACCATCGCCAGGCACCGCCCTACACCCGCAGTATGCCCACCACCCGGCCGGCCACTTCCGCCAGGTCGGCCTCATGGGGCCGCCCCCGAATGTCTCCTAAACGACCGGCGGTGGAAAGGTGTTGAATGTTGGCCCCGATAAACTCTCCCACCAGGTACCATTCCGCGATGATCTCAAAGCCGAGGTGGTCAAAGAGCTGCCCCAGATATTTAACCGCCGGCACCGCTTCGTTCACGCCGGTGTGGCCGCCGCCATAGGTGCAATAGATCACGGCCTTTTTCCCCGGCCGCCGAGGGGCCGCCGGTTTTATCTCCCCGGCCTGGACGTACTTTTGCAACAGTTTCTTGCAGAGGTCCATCATCGGCTTGCCGGGCAGCCAGTAATAGACTCCGGAGCCGGCGAAGACCAAATCATAGGCCAGGATATCCAGGTCCAGCTCCCCGGCCACCTTAACGGTCTCCACCTCATGGCCGAGATTCTTGAGGGTGAGGTCAATCCGTTTGGCTACCTTATCCGTGTTGCCCGTGCTCGAGAAATAGAGATTGAGAATTTTCATGGGATCATCCTCCAGCCATCCTCACATAGTTTGCTATCCGACAACTGACAACTGACTTCCGACCCCTGACCCCTGGCCCCTGACTACCGACCCCTGACCTCTATCCCCTGTCCTAGGAGGCTGTTGAAAAACTGCTAAATTCTTCCCATTGTCATTCTGAGCGAAGCGAAGAATCTAGTCATATCAATTGGTTCTAGATCCTTCACTTCGTTCAGGATGACAAAAAAACCGTTTTTCAACAACCTGCTAGGTCCCGCACTCCATCTCCTCCAGGCAAGACTGGCATTGTTTCAAGGGGGCCAGTTCGGCCTCAGTGGCGGGCCGCACTTCCACCACCTTGACGGAGTAGCACAGGTCCTGGCCGGCCAGGGGGTGATTCAGGTCCAGGATGATCTCGTCCCCCCGGACCTCTTTGACGGTCAGGGGGTATTCCGGTTCGAAAGGGAGGCCCGCCGGGAGCACTTTCTGGCCCGGTTGGATATCCATTTCCGGGGGAAAGCGCTTACGGTTCAAAACCTGGACGCATTCCGGGTCATAGGCGCCGAAGGCCTCGGCGGCCGGCACGGTGAATTCGATGGCATCTTCCAGCCTGAGACCCCAGAGGCGACGCTCCAGGCCGGGCAACAATTCCCCGCAGCCCGCCACAAAGGTCAGGGTCTCCGGCGCCTCCGCCGTGCCCCGCAGCCACTCCCCGGAAGCCAGCCGGAGGCGATACTCTAAGCGCACGAAATTATCCTGGCCGATCAAACCCATGTATTTCTCCCTCGACAGATGATAATATGTTAATAATGACTTAAGCCCTCAGCCCTGTCAAGGAACAGGGTCTGGACGTCTTCGCCAATCCTTGATCTTTAGCTGAAAGCTGACCGCTAAAAAGCTCAAAAATGATTCGCAAGGCCAAGATTCAGGAAGTTCCCGAAATTCGCCAGATCTTGCAGGAGTTCTCCAGGAAATGGGATGTTCTGCCCCGGACCCTGGCCGAGCTTTACACCCAGGTGCGGGATTATTTGGTCTGCCGGGAAGACCAGGGGCCCATCCAGGGCATTGCCGCCCTGCACATTTTTTGGGAAGACCTGGGGGAAATCCGCTCTGTGGTGGTGCTGCCGGAATTTCAAAAACAGGGCATCGGCTCCAAGCTCGTGGAGGGTTGCCTGGATGAAGCCCGCAACCTTGGGTTGAAGCGGGTCTTCGTCCTCACCTCCCAGGTTGATTATTTCCAGCGCTTAGGGTTTGAGCAAGTTCCCCGGGATCAGCTGCCCCGCATTATCTGGGCCGAATGCGTCAACTGCGTCAAGTTTCCGGATTGCGACGAACTGCCCATGGTGCTGCACCTGTGGCACTGAGCGCGCTTGACACCTGGCCTGGATAGAGTTAAAATTTAAGAGGTCGCAAGCGGTGGAAGGCCCGCAGGGGAGGCCGCCGCCAGCCATGAATGCCAATAACTTGACCACATCGAGCTTTTAAGATAGTCCCGGTGAAGCCCAGCTTTATCGGGTTTTTTATTAGGCCAGACCTATGTTTGCCAATCTTCTGAAAAATATTTTCGGCAGCAAAAACGACCGGGAACTGAAGCGCCTGGCCCCCCTGGTGGACCATATCAATGCCCTGGAGCCGGAACTCCGGCAATTGTCCGATGCCGATCTGCGCGCCAAGACCGGGCAATTTCAAGAACGTTACACCCAGGGCGAGAGCCTGGACGAGCTGCTCCCCGAGGCCTTTGCCGTGGCCCGGGAAGCCTCCACCCGGGTCCTGGGCCTGCGTCCCTTCGACGTCCAGCTCATCGGCGGCATTGTCCTGCACCAGGGCAAGATCGCCGAAATGAAGACCGGTGAAGGCAAAACCCTGGTGGCGGTCATGCCCGCCTATCTGAATGCCCTGAGCGGCGAAGGCGTGCACATCGTCACGGTGAACGACTACCTGGCCAAGCGTGACACCGCCTGGATGGGGGGCGTCTACCAATTTCTCGGCCTCGAGGTGGGCACCATCCTCCACGGCCTCAACGACGACGAGCGCCGCCAGGCTTACGCCGCGGACATCACTTACGGGACCAACAACGAGTTCGGCTTCGACTACCTCCGGGACAACATGAAATTCTCCCTGGCCGACTATGTCCAGCGGGATTTCAATTACGCCATCGTGGACGAAGTGGACTCCATCCTCATTGACGAAGCCCGCACTCCCCTGATCATCTCCGGCCCGGCGGAAGAATCCACCAATCTCTACTATGTCCTCAACCGCTGCGCCACCCAGCTCAAGCGGGAGCGGGATTTCACGGTGGACGAGAAGGCGCGCTCCGTGGTGGTCACCGAGGAAGGCGTGGCCCGGGCCGAAAAACTCCTCAACCTGGACAACCTTTACGACCCCCGGCACATCGAGGTGCTGCACCATCTCAACGCCGCCCTCAAGGCCCAGAATCTCTTCAAGCGCGATGCCGATTACATCGTCAAAGAAGGCCAGGTCATCATTGTCGATGAGTTCACCGGGCGCCTGATGCCGGGCCGCCGTTACTCCGACGGCCTGCACCAGGCCCTGGAAGCCAAGGAAGGGGTGAAGGTGGAAAATGAGAACCAGACCCTGGCCACCATCACCTTCCAGAATTACTTCCGCATGTACCACAAGCTCGCGGGCATGACCGGCACCGCCGACACGGAAGCCGAGGAATTTAAAAAGATTTACAACCTGGAGGTCATGGTCATCCCCACCCATAAACAAATGATCCGCACCGACTTCCCGGACGTGATCTACAAGACCGGCGACGAAAAATTCCGGGCGGTGGTGGAGGAGATCACGGACTGCCACCAGCGGGGGCAGCCGGTCCTGGTGGGCACCACGTCCATCGAAAAATCCGAGCACCTGAGCCGCCTGCTCAAAAAAGAAGGCATCCAGCACGAAGTCCTGAACGCCAAGCACCATGAGAAGGAGGCCCAGATCGTCGCCCAGGCGGGCCAGCTCGACACCGTGACCATCGCCACCAATATGGCCGGCCGGGGTACCGATATCGTTCTGGGCGAGGGGGTGGTGGAACGGGGCGGCCTCCATATCCTGGCCACCGAACGCCACGAGGCCCGGCGCATCGACAACCAGCTCCGGGGCCGTTCCGGGCGCCAGGGCGATCCGGGCACCTCCCGTTTTTACCTCTCTTTGGAGGATGATCTGCTCCGCATCTTCGGGAGCGACCGCATCAAGGGGCTCATGGGCCGCCTGGGCATGGACGACGGCGAGCCCATCGAACACCGCCTGGTGAGCAATGCCATCGAAAAGGCCCAGCGGCGGGTGGAAGGCCACAACTTCGAAATCCGCAAACACCTCCTGGAATACGACAACGTCATGAACAAACAGCGGGAGGTGATCTACGCCCAGCGCCGCCAGATCCTGGCCGGGGAGGACTTGCAAGAAGATATCCTGGAAATGGCCGAAGAGCTGGTGGAGGACCTGGTGCAAGAATATACCGGCAACAAGGTCCCGGAAGAATGGGACCTCCCGGGATTGACAGACGCCTGCTTCCGCCAGTTCGGCTTCCGGGTCAAGCTGGATCAGGACCTGGACGGCGACCTCCAGGAATTTCTCTTCGACCAGGTTAAGGCTCGTTTTGAAGCCAGGGCCGAGGAAATCGGCCCGGAATTCTTCGCCCACCTCCAGCAGATGGTCATGCTGCAGATCGTGGACAACCACTGGAAGGAACACCTGCTGGGCATGGACCACCTCCGGGACGGCATCGGCTTGAGGGGCTATGCCCAGCAAGACCCCTTGCGGGAATACCAGCGGGAAGGCTACGACGCCTTCATGGACCTGATCCACCGCATCAAGGCGGACAGCGTCGGCACCCTCTTTCACCTCCAGGTGCGCTCCGAGGAGGCCGCGGCCGCCGAACAACAACGAGCCGCCCAACCCATGGCCTATAGCCACGGCGACGCCGGCCCCGCCCAACCCAGCAAACGGGAACAACGCAAGGTGGGCCGCAACGACCCCTGCCCCTGCGGCAGCGGCAAAAAATACAAGAAATGTTGTGGTAAGTGATACTTGAGGGAGGGGGCCAGGGGTTTCCACAGGCGAGGACGCCTGTGCCACTGCCCCCTGC
>Ga0315281_10002818_pt1 | contig 25694 bp, 27 predicted proteins | sample YL17G07_0_MG_FD_204540 | JGI IMG/M metagenome (GOLD analysis project Ga0315281, IMG submission 204540) | Sediment microbial communities from Yellowstone Lake, YNP, Wyoming, USA - YL17G07_0 | ecosystem: Environmental > Aquatic > Freshwater > Lake > Sediment | place: USA: Wyoming | collected... | reverse complement strand
GTTCAGCCAGTGTTCGGTAAGGAGTTCATGCGCGACCTTGTCTGGAAACGAGGAGAGTACTACATTGTATCATCAGCCACAATACTTGATCCACAGGAATTCGCGGAATCTACCGGTCTTCTGGACTTCCTGAAGGCGGATGAAATCTCCTTCCTGACCGTACCTAGCACGTTTCCAGTTGAAAACCGGCCGATCATTGACGCAACCGTCGGCCCCTTGTCAACACAATACCTCGCCACAAACATGCCCCAAGCCATTCACGCGGTCGAGGAGATCCTGAGAAAGGAGAAGGGGAATGTCGCGATTCACTGTCATAGCTATCAGCATCAGCGAAATCTCGTCGAGGGGATTTCAGAGGATTTGAAGCCTAGACTTATCGTTCACTCTGGTAGGGATCGGGAGGAGAAGTTGAATGAGTGGATGCAGTCACGGGGGAAAGTGTTCGTTTCGGTTGCGTTTAACGAAGGGCAGGACTGGAAGTACCAGGTCTGCAATGCACAGATACTCCTGAAGGTTCCTTTCCCGGACTTGGGCGACATGCGCGTGAAGAAGAGATTGGCGTTGGGGAATAGGCGATGGTACGATAACCGAGCTATGCTGGAGGTTATCCAGGCGTACGGGCGCGCAATAAGAGCTGAGGATGACACGGCAAGATTCTACATCGTGGACGGAAGCTTCACCAGACTAATCCGCAACTGCTGGAACACGACACCAAACTGGTTCAAAGAAGCCCTACCCACAACCCTACGTCCCCCACATTCCTAATTGAACCCGCGATATCCTAGAGCGCCTGGATCGAGGACACAAAACATTGCCCTTCAGTGAGTTGAAGGCGACCCCTGTCATCGATGATTTCCCTAGCTGCTGAGCCAAGTATCGTTCTCTCGTCTCCTCATCTAGTCATTAGCTAGAAATATGTCGCTATGCGAGATTTGTCTGAAGTGGATTATGTCGTTTTATGTCGGGCTTGAAGCTGGTCGCTTGATGGGGGATGAATGACCTCTCAAGAAATAAATACATGGCGGCGAAATTTTCTAGCGAGTGAGATCTCAAAAGAGAAAAGAAACGAGATTTTCCGGCGCCGTGTTTCCGCTCCGGAATTGATGTAAGATTGGAGTGGAGGGATCTCACTGATGAGGGGAGATGATGCACAGCGCCAGGATTGGAATCGAATACGTTCCCATTTCACGACTAGAAGAATGGAAACATAATCCGCGATTCATTAGCGATGAGCAATATCACGCCCTCGCGGAAAGCGTTCGCAAGTTCGGCATAATTGATCCGCTGATTGTTGACCAAGGATACAGAATCGTGGGCGGCCATCAACGCCTCAAAGCCCTAAGGGACCTAGGAATTAGAAAGGCACCAGTTGTTAAGCTAGCCCTTTCCAGCCGCGATTTCAAAACATTGAACCTTGCGCTAAACAAAATCAGCGGGGAATGGGACAATGAGCTACTGGCACCACTACTCGAAGAACTCGCCCCACTACCCGAATTCGACCTGACAGGGTTTTCGCAGCAAGAAGCGAACGTACTCATTGAGACCTTCAGGCTTGAGGATGGGACTCAAGCTGATGATGCTCCAGCACTGCTCAAGAAACCGAAATCTCGCCCGGGCGACATGTACAAGCTCGGAAACAACCGACTCCTGTGCGCCGACGCCACAATTCCCGAAAGCTGGGAGAGGCTGCTAGCTGGCAAGAAAGCAAGCATGGTCATCACTGATCCCCCATACGGCGTCAATTATGAACTAAGCAACAAATTCGCTCTTAACAAGCTGACCGGTCGAAAAGAACATGACAAAAGCTGGGGCAAGATCGCGCAAGACACGGACTGTAACGCAGCACTAAATGCCCTCCCCCACATATTCGGGAATTTGGCCGAAGACGGCGTGACCTACATAACCAGCGGCACAAGGCTACTGATTTCAATAGCAAATTGGCTTGATACTCAACGCATCCGATACGCGCCGTTTCTAATCTGGGACAAGGGTTTCGCGGTAATAACCTGGGAACGATACCACGCAGCACACGAGTTTCTGATATACTGCGGACCAGGTTCCTATCCAACGAAGAGCAACGGCAACGCTCGATCGCGATGGTTTGGCCCGAAAAATGAGACCACCATATGGCGTATTCCGATCGAACCAAGCAAGCAACGCCTACACCCAACGCAGAAGCCCGTAGCCCTCTATGAACGAGCCATGATCAACAGCAGCGCGCAATCCGAGATCGTTGTCGACCCATTCGCTGGTTCTGGCACCTGCATCATTGCAGCGGAGAAACGCGATAGGCGCGCATACTGTATCGAGCTCGACCCAAAGTACGTCGATGTGGCCGTGAAACGCTGGGAGAACTTCACAGGACGCAAAGCCGAGAGAATTAGGAGTACCTGATTCCAGGATGAGGCATTTGGGTAGACCTCGAGGCGCGACAGAACCAAACAAGGCAAACCGTCAGCGCCTTGTCCACAGATACTTGGTTAAGGGGTTCTCTACATCAGAGATCGCGAGGCAATTAGGTGTTAGTGATCGGACGATCGAGCGAGACTTCCAAGAAATAAGGGCGAAGTTTCATAGGATCAATGAAAGAGACGAAGTTCGAAGCTGGGCGCTTGCTGACGCTGAATATGGTGAGATGTGGCGAGAGTGTTGGGTGCTCTTCCATCGCCCTACAGCGGAAGGCGAGAATGATCGCGTGAATAGACTCGCCGTCATGGATAGATTACTTCGCATCAAAGCCCAGAGAGACGCTCTAGCGTTCGGTACTCAAGCACCACACACTCCTACAAGAAATTCCCAGTTGCTCTCAGATGAAGCAGTAGGGATGGTCATCAATCTCCTTCCGACCAGTGACAGGGAACAAGCAATTGAAAGCGTCCGAAACCGAATTGCACTTTTGGAAAAGAGTCCTTGAGCGCGTCGACCCGGCCGTTTGGGTGACTGCCAACCTAGGATTCGTTCCTTGGAAACACCAAGAGATATTTCTTCGAGACGCATTCGTGCGAACACGTGTCATTCGCAAGTCGCGCCAAGTGGGAATGACAACTGCAATTGCACATGAAGCTCTCTGGAAAGCCATCAACATTCCCGGTGGAACTATCTTAATCATCTCGCCTGGCTTGCGTCAGAGTCGAATCCCGATGCAGAAGATTCATTCCATAATCGCGCGCCATCCAATCTTGTCATCCCGCATCGCTAGCGAAAATCGTGACAGTCTGCAATTTACTAATGACTCCTTGATCATCGCCTTACCTAACAACCCAGAAAGAATAAGAGGGTATGATGCGAGCGACATCTACCTAGACGAAGCAGCACATTTCCTGAATGACGAACCAGTCATGCAAGTACTCAAACCGATGCTGATATCAAGGAAAGGCACGTTCACTGTAGTTTCGACCCCCTTTGGGAAGCGAGGGCTGTTTTGGGAACAATACCGGGATGCCATTCAAAGGAAAGATTCGGATCACGATGTGAAAGCCTACGACTTCTATCCTTCCACAATAAACCCGCTAGTTACACAGCAGGATCTTGCGCGAGAACGGGAAAATCTCACAGAGATGGAGTTCAAGCAGGAATATCGAGGTGAATTCATTGAACAAGTGGACGTCTGCTTTCCACTGGAATTGATTGCCGGTTGCGTGAACAGTGACTTAGAGTTGTTTGACGAAGGTGATACGTCAAAATCATATTTCATGGGCATTGACCTGGCGAAGCAACGCGACGAAACGGTCGTTATCATTCTTGAGGAAATTGACGAAACAGGCGGATTAATAGTGCGCCACATCAGTGCATGGTCGAAGATGAATTACACGGAGCAAATAGCGAGAATTGGACAACTCTCTAAGTCATTCTCAATAAACAATTCAGCCGTAGACCAAACCGGTGTGGGTGAAGCCGTTCTCGAGAATCTGAAGAATGTTCTACCTTCCGTAGAGGGAGTGACATTCACGCAACAGATCAAAGTAAAGCTCATTGATTCGCTTCGTATGCTTCTTGAGCAGAAAAAACTGGTGCTACCTAATGATTCCAAGTTAATAATGCAAATGAATGGTCTGCGTTACACGTTCAGTTCGGTTGGGAACATTATTTTTCACGTTCCTGAAACCAACCAACCGCATGATGATTACGTCTGGGCTCTCGCGTTAGCTGTTTATGCTGCACAGAAACCGCGCTTCGGTATAATAAGACCAGTGAGGGTGAACTGGTAATTGAATGTGAGTTCACTGCAGGCAAGTCATCGTGAACTCTAAGGTGCGTAATCAGTAAAAGGCGAAATCTGATTCTCGAATGTCTTTAATGTCTCGAATTCACTTTAGTCGCTGATCAAATGATTCAAGTGGTTCAAATGCTTCAAGCCAAACGACTTGAAAAGAGCTTGAAATGGATGGCCCAACCCCTTTGAATGAACCATCTTATCTTGCTGCCCAGGATTACGCTATCCCACTAGATTCACGAAGCTTGCGCTATATCTCGGGAAAATGAGGACTGAGCGTGGTCCACACTCATCTGGGTTCGGAGCCTCATTATTTTCGGGCACGTTCAGCAAGAAGCACAACAAGTTGTCTTAGCCATAGGTTTCCTCTTGTTAACCCAGACTAATCGTTCCAGTTGCTCTAGGTGGAGACAACCTCATTCTTGCTTCCGATCTTAACCAGCATAAAATTGAGCTGATACCGTTCTCCGTTAATCTCAACCTTAGTTGACTTATGATAACCCTTACTGCCAGTCGAGAACACTTTAGGCGTTAACTCTACTTCGGAAATCTCCTTACCGTCAAGAAGAACCTTAGCTGAAATCATATTCGGTCGCCACTAGTTACTATACTAACCTCATCGTCTCATATTTTAGCAGACTAACAAGGTCTCTCCATTGAGCCGAAGTGTCCGATTACCTTCGGCGCAGATCCAGAACCTGCTATCGGAAAAGTCAACAATTCGATCGCGGCATGGAAGGGGATTATGCAATTACCGGAGACGATGCTGAAGGACTGAGCGATCGTGTCGGCTGACTGCTACCACTTAAGACAGATACTTGATAATATCGAGCAGACTTCGAATAACGATTGAGTTTCTGATCCTAGCGTTCTTGTTCCAAGGTTGTGAGTACAGGAAGCCTCGTCTTCCAGTCCAGATAAACGAGTTGACAGCATCTGGCGCGTCATCTACAAGTGCATCCGCCGTTACAACGGTTTTGCTCTCTCTTGGCCCTAAGCTGTAGAACTCATCGAAAGACAAATTATGCGCCTCCAGCCAACTCTCGATTTCAGGTCTATGCCTTGTGGGTCCAGATGTTACTGCCACGATTCTGACAAGTCTTCGTCTCAACTCGGACAACGTGGCGTCCAATGCTGGTTCAGTAGGGGGCAGGTTCTGCCAGTCTTTCCAGACTGCGTCTTGAATCCTGAATATTTAGTCAGGCTCCATAGGGACAGAGCCAACGAGTTTGTGGGACTTGATGTGGTCCTTACTGACGGAATACCCTAAACTCCTTGCCAATACGCACCATCGAGCAATGCTATCCGCTAACACATTGTCTACGTCTATGGCAAGAGATGAAATCGAAGGCATTCAGGCTCTTAGTTTCGTCTGTGGATTGAGGTAGGCTTCAAGCATCTCATCGCTTTCACCAGCTCTGAGGAATTCAAGTACTGGTTTGGCTGAATTGATTGGTGTGGCTCCCATTTTCATGAATAGTCGAAACCCACGCATGGCTCTTTCGCTACTACTCCTGGGTTTGACTGCAAAGACTTTCCTACCCTGATTAATCGCTAGCCGGACTTGATGTACTGTTCCGCCTTCTTCATCCGACTCAACGGCTATTACGCACCTTGACATACCGCTTGTAATTCTATTTCGCTCGACAAAGGTGCCAGTCGCAAAGCCACTTGGTTTCTCGTAGCGCTCACTGATAATGGCACCCCTCTGCTCTATTGCTTTCGCAAGCTCCTCATTCTCCGGTGGATAGAGCGGATCTAGCCACGCCAATACCGCAATGGTCTTTCCTTCTCTTGCGTCCAACGTACCAACATGTGCCTCGGTATCGGTTCCTCTAGCCAGTCCACTAACCACAGTATAACCCGCAGACGCGACAGCACGAGCAAGCTGTCTTGATATAGCATGCCCATGGTAGCTGAGAGCTCTTGTTCCAGCAATCGCAACGCAGCGGTCGAAATCTATCAAGCTTCCTCGATGGAAAAGTACCAACGGAGCACCATTGCGATCTGTTGGAAGTAATCTTAGCAGCTTTGGGTAAGTTGGATCAGTAAATTTAATGATCCTAATTCCTTTCTGCTTGATGGCTCGTAGTTTGGTAACAAGTTCATCTAATCGTACGTTGGATCTCAACTTCAGGAAGTTTGAGATAGCCGTATCATGAACGCCTATACTACGTAAAGAGTCCGATGAAGCATTCCAAATTGCGCTCAGCGATCCCAATTCTTTCTCTGCATGCACCACTTCATTTGCGTGGATCATCCCATGTCGTTCGTTAAGCGCCAACCAGTATGCTTCGTCCAAATCAGTGTCAAGCACTTTCCACCACACCTCCTACCAATCTAATTCACGAACACATCTCTACCTGCGACAAAGACATTAACTATCTTAGCTCCCGCACTGAGAAGTACCTGTGAGCATTCAGAAACTGTTGAACCTGAAGTTGTCACATCATCAACCAAAATTACTTGTTTGCCAACTAATGAGGAATTATTCGCGAACGAGTAAAGACCCTGGGCGGCTTCTTTTCTCGAGGTTCTTGAGGGGAGATCCTTCATCTTTACGGGTTTCACTTTTGACAACGCATTGTTGACGGGTGTCCCCAGGATACTGGACATAACTGCTGCCAACTTTTCAGTCTGATTGTAACCGTTGGTCATCTCATTTGGATGTTTCGGAACGGGAACAAGGAAGTCTGATCCAGTCAATTCGATAAACACATTCTGAATGCATAGGCTCATCGCATTTCCCAGAGGTTCAGAGTATCTGGGGTACGTTTTGAGGCCTCTAATGTGCTTACTGAGTAGATCATTCCAACCTTCATCAGATGCGCTGGAAACGTATTTTCCCATCGCATAAATACGGTGAGGCTGTCAACGAATGCCGTTTAGGTTCACAAGTCGTTGTTTGTATGAACATAACTTCAATTCCCTAAGTTTGCGTGGCTACGTGACGCGTTTCAGAGTCTAGTTGAATTTCCTGACGGACGAACAACAATTCCAAGCCGCTCTGAAGCCCCCGTCTGATACCGTTACTGGGGCAGTCCTCGACGTGAAATGGAGACTGACTTCGAGTCTTTTTTCCTAGGAGCCGTAACGTTAAGAACACCGCAATTCGGGACATAGCGGCACATGCGGAGGATTCGAGGTGGCCGCTCTAGGCGCTCCGAACAACTATGTCCCAAGAAGAATCTTGAAGAAACTTCAAAGGTCTAGAACTGACTCGGAGCCCTATCAGGATTTGAGAAACAAACTTCAGATTTTGGCTGTGAAATCCAGAACAAAACCTGCTTTTCTAGGGTTTCCTGCCGGGAACACAGGATTGCGACAATTGGGGGCGCTTCTCGATCTTCATCAGAAAGTGACAGCAGCCCCGCCTCCCCATTTCACGAAAAGGCCCGATGTCAAAGACAGCTTCCTGAAGGCTTCAATGGATGTCCTATGTCCGAAAGATCCCGTCCTCTGGCTTTATTCGGATATTGGAGTCGAATCTCTAATTTCTAGATGCATTGATGGTGTCTTAAATGAGGGATACGTCTTGGGCTATCCCCGATGCTGTGTCGAATGGCATGAAGCCATGAGAGTTCCCGAAATGGAATCTTGTTTTCGACAGATCGAAGAACGTATCACGACTGACCCTCAGATGCTCAAAAGCATCCCAGGCAGAACAGAGATGGAAACTTACCGGTTCATCCTTCTTCACTGGCGAGTGCCCTATCCAGACTACGCGTTGGAAACGACGCGGCAATATCCGTTCGCGCCTCATTGGGCATGTCCGTCATGTTTGAGTCGTGAATCTAATGAGAGCGAGAAACTCAACAACCAATACAACGAATTAGCGACCAACTTCGACCCAAAGTTTGCTCAAGCAATCGAACGAGCCGCGTCAGACTCACTTCGAGCATACAAAGAATCGTGGACTGAAGAATCAAAAAAACCCAACCCGTCGATGGATTTGCTCGGCAATCCCCTGGACACGGAATAGGCCAAGAAAAGCACGGCTCGGATGTCGCGTTACCGCAGATCGACTTATCCAGTAGTCTCCTCCACTAGATACTGAGACAGTACTACTTCCACCACTCGCACTTCGGCTATTCCTTTTTGTTGATGTCCGATTTCTCGACCAGCGGAAATCGCGCTTCAGTGTTTTAGAGTACCATCTTCATAAGCACGGTTGACCGCACATTAGAGAATCATCGTGATCTCAAAATGAAGTGCGACTATTGCGGAAAGGAAATGACAAAGCCCCATGAAGAGTGCGTGAAGCAAGCGATGCAGGAAATGGACAGGTTGGGAATAATCCATGCGATAGGGGTGACGGATGGGAAAGTAATGGGTTCGTTTCAGGACAGTTTCACGTCGGAACTTGAGAAACAGGAATCTCTGGTAAGGAGCCATACTCTTGTCGACGACACAGTCGACGAGGACATTCTCACACTCCTGGGAGTGTTCGGTGCTATGCATCGATATGTCAACCGCGTTTCTCCACTGAAATTGGTCGCATTCACTGGAAATGTCTTTAACTCGTTGATGAGCCTCAAGTATGGCAGCCCGGTGCCTCCATCAAAGAAATTTGATGCGAGAGCTAGAGAGTATTTTGAGGAGGTGAAGTCACTTCCGACTGATAAGGAAACGTTCGACTTCTTCTCCAAACATTTGGAAAGACAGGAGAAAGCACCTGATAAACATGGTATGATCGTGGAAGTAGCAGACCTAGACAAGGAACTAGATGCGAAGCTAAATCACGCTTCCCAGCAACTTCTCGACACTATTGAAGAGGTTGCATTGAAGATGGAAGAGAAGCTTGGCGCGTCCACGACTTGGAGAGGTTGGAGAATGGACGAACTCCTCCTCCAACAGATTCGGGACTTGGTAGTAGCTCATCTCCAGACGTACCCATCCGAGTTCGAGAAGAACCAGGCGGCGGAAGAAAATGCACCGAAACTTGAAGCCGCTTTTCAATCATTTCTAGAGAGTGTTAGGCAAGTCGTATCTAATGTAAGCCAGCAAAGTCAGGTGCCAAGCGAAGTTGTCCTTGCGAGAGTGATTCACAACGCGATTGCAAATCTGGCAACGACTTATGAGAAACTAAAACTGAGTTACGCGAAGAAACATAGACCGCCTTGAATTCATTGCGACAACAAAAGATTGCTGATGATCTACACCGAGATGTTATGTTGCCTAGAACAGTTATGGGTCTATTCGCATAAGGATGTTCCAGAGTTCGTCGGCTTGGCGTTTCGCTTGTCCTTTGCGGCTCTCAATTTCGTCGTTCTTTAAACCCTGCATCAGGCTGTCGATTCTGCTTAGACGGACCAAAGTTATGGGTCTGTTACGCGACCCATTCTTCCGTAAGTAGACTACGTGAACTTTGAAGTTCTTTTTCAATTCAGCAACTGGTTTCTCTATGCAATCTGCGTTAATCTTGTTGGTTCTCTGACTAATGCTGATTTGAAATGGTGCGATAAGCAGAGCACAGCCCTTACCTTTGCACTCTCCGATCCATGCACGAACCTTGTTGGTTACCCAGCTGACGTCGCAGAAGCGGTACCCTGGATACTCTTGGGGGGAGCTGAGGCTCACATAGATTTTCTTCTCGCCTGCGAAATAGATATGCGGGGCCTCCTTCGTGCAATGGCTTCCTATCATAGCATGTAATGTTTCGCTTTTCCCTGAACCAGCTTCTCCCGCCAAAATGATAATGGAAAGAGTACTCATTCTTTCTTCGCATCCAGTCCGGAGAGGACTAGTCTTTGTCAATGAAGTGATTTAATGTCAAGTGACTCTGCCCGTTTTCTCGCTGTGTGTTCTTTTCTAGCAGTTTATCAAGGGGTTCGGCACCACGCCTTTTCACTTTGGCGATTACATTAGACATTATTTGACGACCCGCCTCATTGCGTGTAGCGAAGAATAGAACATAGTTGGGATTGTCCGCTCCAGTTGGGATCTCAATGTCAATAACGTTCTGAAAGTGCTGCTGTAATCCATATCTGTACAGCTCCACATAGGCTGAGAGTCTCTCTTTTGGAGACAATCTCTTCCCCTCTATTTCGCGCCAACCAGGAAGGTAGGCATCCAGCGTTCCGCAATGGCCTTCTGCCCTCCTTCGCAAAGTCTCGTCTTGAGCGTCTAAGTTGTTCAATGAACCCGCCACTCTCGATACGCCTTCCCAGTTGAAATGCACTGGGAGTTCGGTGAAGGGCCGATTGAGAACTCTCTGAAGTGTCTTCTGTTGGATTGTTGGTGTACCGAGCCCAAACGGATCGATGTACACGAATGCAAAATGGTTTCGCTCCTTCACTTCCGAAGTGATTTGGTCGAGTCCTTCATCCAACTTCTCATTGCAGTCTCCTGGGAGGCATCTGCAAAAATCTGAAAAACGCGTTACCTCTTTCTGCAACAAGGCGAATGTCTTGGGGTGAAATTCGATAAAGATGCACTTCGCTTGGGGTTCCTTCGTCTTATCCTTGATTATCTTCTGAACTATATCGCGAGTTCTTGCCATAATTAACGGTGAGCCATCAATGGTCAGGCTATTTTCTGAGTCGAAAACAACGCCGCTTCCCGCGCACGCATCGATTAAGTAGTGCTCGTAACCGTTAACCCTCATTATCCTGCTCAGTTGCGGCAGGTAATCCAGCAAGATCTCGTACTTCTGTTTCGTGCCTGGTCCAATACGGATAAGGCCGCAAGAGCATCTTGGATCTTCTGGCCAGTTGGAGTGGCAGTTAGGACATCTCACATTCCTTTGTCACCAGTCCTCAGCGAGGTATGTCCCTATGACCTCCGAAATCGCCGTAGCAATTGCATGTAAGCTGGCGAACAGGCAGATCCATATCTTGCCACATTCTGGTTTCCTCCTTGCACATTGTGATCTTTTCCTTGGGAAAGCCTCGAGCTTCCAGTTCATTATACATAAACCGGTAAATCCCAAGTCGTGTGTGGAAAGGTAGTTTCTTTCCCCAGCCAGTCTCTCCTTCTGCAAAATACTTCGTCCAAGACATGTCAACGCCCGCCTTTTGCGCGAACACGATTGTCTTCCAAAGACCTCTCGGCGTCCCTAGGATGATTCTGTTTGGTTTGAAGGCGGTCAGAATTGTCGCGATGAGTTCGGAGTAATGTCGTTTCCATCCTTCGATCGGAAAGATCGGGTCAATTCGTAGCCTTGTATCGTATCCGGCATTTGCGAGACACTTGGCAGCTTCAATCCGTTCAGAAGGGGGATGCGCAGCTCGTTCGTACAGTCTGGCAACGGCAGGCGGGTTGACGCTGAATGCTGTAACCGTTTGATTCCGTTTCTTGGTTAGGAGAAGCTGTAGCATTTCGCTCTTCGAACCGAATTTCGTCAAAGTGAATAGCCTATGTTTGTTCTGTTCCTCAAACTTGTCTACGATCTGGATCATGATTCTTGGATTCATCCAAGAGTCCGACAGCTCGCCGCTATTGAACAAAGCTGGCTTTCCGTCGTTAAACGACTCTTCAGAGAAGACATCATCTAGAGCTTTCAGCACCAGTTCTATGGGTATATAACGAGGTCTCATATTGCCTCTGCTTGTTCCACGTAAGTAACAGTAGTTACAATCAAAGGGACAACCGAACCCCCATCGTAGTTCCCAAAATCTACCGCAGCATATGTTCGCGGGTGTCTTGTCAAATTGGCAGATTACATTTTTCCCATACGATGTTCTGAGCGTTGAAATGGCGGTTTTTTCGCTGACTTGGAGTATCCCGTCCAGCAGGTCGAGAGATGGCGTCAGGAAAATCCGCTCACGAACTCGCTTTTCGTGGATAGTCTTCCATGCCTTTCTGGCCGCCTCACGAGCCTTGACTCTTTCAGGAGGTTCCTGAGTTTTGTCGGTCCCGACCAATTCAGTCGTCATTAACGCTCAATCCAGTTCCTCAAATCGATGCACATTCGTTGGTTTGTTATGCAGTATTCGGTATTTGCCTTTGCATACTGGGCAGGAGAAGACATAGCCTGTATCGATTTCCGTCACAATAGTAGCATCATCAATCTTCTGCTTGCTCAAGAGACTAGAATCAGATGTTGACAGTCCGCGCTGGAGAATGTCAGGCAATATCTCCTCGATTGATGTGTTCCTCTCTTGCGCGATTTGATCCAACTCTTTCGCAATCTTTGGAGGAAGGTATGTTTCGAGGGCAACCCCACTTAACCTGCTCGTGGCCCTTGACTCTATCTCATCGACATTCTTTTCAGGATACATCTTGAATTGGTTCAAAACCTTTCGCGCTTCCTCTCTGGGAAGAGGGGCTATTGCTTTGGCTAATTCGATGTATTTCTTCTCCTGCTCTTGGCGAGGTAGTTTTTTCACAATTTCTGATCTGAATGCCCTTTCCAATTCCACAGCGTGCTGTTTCGGTATTGCTTGCCTTGACGTTCGTTCCTCAGAACTGCTCGGCAGCCGAGCAGTCACTTTGATTCCAGCGGGCTGAAGCTTGATCTGAGCCTTCAGCGCCTCAAGAGTCTCAGTAATTCGTACATTGCTGATTCCGGTTTGTCTTTCGACTTTCCTGATTCCTCCTAGTCGTTTCGCCAGGATCTCGTAGGCTTGACCTTCTTCTGTGAGCTCTAGGTCTCCTCGTTGCACATTTTCGATTAACGATTCCACTAGGGCCTCGGTATCTTTCAGAGGCTTCACTATAGCTGGGATTTGCTTCAGGCCAAGTTTTTTGGCAGCTGTAAATCGTCGCGAACCGATAATGACTTCAAATCGTTTTCCGACAGGTCTGACGACGATCGGGGACAGAATGCCTTTTTCTTTGATAGAGGCAACTAGCTCCGAAATGTCTCCAACTTCGCGTCTGACATTCAATTTACCTAGGACAAGCTTGTTGATGTCCACTTCAATTGCTTCGATCATTTATTCTCCCTACGTATCACAGGACTGAAATGAAAAATCATGAAACACACCGTGACCTCACCCTCATTCCTTAAGTCTGCTTTCTTGTAGGTGTGTCAGGTACATGAAACTATTCTCTTGACCGCTTACTCTTTGATCGCCTAGTATTCCATGCCTTCTTGGCAGCTTCTCTTCGAGTCTCTGCCACCGATTGTGAGGCCTGGCGAAGCTGGCTTTCCTGAGGATTTGCCATGTAAGAGCGCAAAGACACGTCAAGCAGCTCGCTTACCGTAATTCCCTTATCGATTGCGAACTTCCTAGCCGCTTTCCATACATCACCGTCTAGGCTAACGCTTGTAACGATCTTTCCCAACTCTCAATCAAGTCATTATTAGTGAACATACGGCTTAGTAAACATTTAAATGCATCATAGTGAATACTAATTTACTAATTGGCATAGGTGTTGTGGTTGGTTTCAACCGAATCGCATCACGTTACCTTAACGCGGCACCCAGATGGATCAGTGGATTTGAAGCTGGAGGCCGAAGAGGGATTTCGAGCTGAATTGGTTAGACTGATGCTAGAGTATGGTCAGGAGCGGTCACAAAGGTCAATTCGAAGAGTCGCGAAAACTAATTCTCAGTCGAGGGCGCCTCTTGTCTATGAAATCGCGAGGAGATGGGTCGATAATGTACAAAACGACCCACTAATGACTCACTCCATAAGCGACGAACTTGAAAGATGGAGGACCAGCGAAGGCCTGAGCCGAGAGCAAATAACGAAGAGCGATCGCAGCCGTATTCGATACTATGTTGTCTGGGCAGAGAGATTTCTCGAAGCAAAACTCAGGAAACACGGCCTACGGTTCGAAACAATCGGCAGCTATCATAATCAAACAAGAAGATTAACGGAGCCTCTTGACCTAGCCAAGACCGACATGATATTGACCGAAACTCAGAAAGGGGATACTCCTGAGCCAATTACAAGCCAATGAGCCCGATCTTATCTCTTTCACCGAAGCCGTTCTCTTACTTCTGGAGCCGCATCGCCATCTTCTCGAAGGGATCTATTCCGATGTTCCAAGGCGTCCACCAAAAGACCCTCTAAGGTTACTTGGTGGGTTAATTCTACAACCATTGCTGGAGGCACCCAGCTGGCGACACTTGGCTCTGAGACTCAATGAGCCCGATATCCAACGAGTCTTTCGTGTTCGTTTCACTCATAACGATTTCTCTCAATTCACTTTGCGCATAGGTCCGCAGCCTCTCGAAAGAATTTTCGAAGAAACAGTTCTTCTCCTCAGCAAAGAGATTCCTGACTTGGGGGAAACCGTCGGCATTGATTCTACGATGATTGAAGCATATGCAAACCCGGCTCATCAGTTCCTCAGCGACGGGAAACCTAGGCCTTGGCCTCAGGGTGATCCCGATGCTAATTTCACGAGAACAAGAGACACAAATGGACGAGAACGGTGGGTTCACGGCTACAAAGTCCACGGTGCCGCCGACTCTAATTTGTGGCTTCCCCTGACGTACATGGTGACTCCAGCAGGCAACAACGACAGCCCATTCTTTATTCCTATCCTGATGAACCTTGAACGTCTAGGATTCAAGGTCAAGTACGCTGTTGGTGACGCTGGCTATGATGCGATTGACAGCAAGATTTACGCGCTCTCGCATGGGATTACGCCCATTATCAAGCCGAATCCTCGCTCAACGGTTTCTAGACCCTCTCGCACGCCAAGCATAGATGAGATACTCACGCTAAAGCCAGGCTCCGAGCCATGGAACAGCGTCTATCATACAGCCAGAAAGGCCGTCGAAAGGTTGTGGGGTCAGGACAAAATCGAATTGAATTTAGGCCATGCTTTGAAATTGCGAAGTCTTGATCGTGTTCGAATACACCTAGCTACTATTTTCCTAACCACAAACATGCTGGCACTCGTGAGTTTGCAGTCCGGCTACACTGGTCTTATCCGTTCCGTCAAGCCATGGCGTTTCTTGCGGCCGAAGGTTCCGGTTTCATGAAGACTGTGAAGCTCTGTGCCAAGAACACTCGTTATTTTAACAATAGATGGTACAGGAACTACTACGTTACTATTCCTCGCATCTTCATAGAAAAGCTCAGTTTGGAGCCTGGAGACAGACTATCAGTCGAACAAGAAGACCAATCGATTGTTCTGACGAAAGGTCACGACGTACCTGAAGTCGAAAGCCACATTTCGAAGGGCGGATTCAAACGAATTGTCATTCGTGAATTAGCACAAGGACCACGAACCTGGAGTGAAATTCGTCAAAGAACACACCTGCCCTTCAAGCGCCCGCCGCCACAATGGATTCGCGAATTGCAGGTCGAAAATAGACTAGAGATTGGCTACGATGGAATTAACCACCGTATGTTGTGGAAAATTATGAATTCCCCACCGAAGCAAGAGTTGATTGTCCTGAATGATTTCGGCAAGGATGAGCGATCAAGAATCAAAGCGGAATAGGTTTGGGCTGTAAAGGAATCATATGTCAATGTAAAAGTAACCTTCCTCTAGAAGACTGCCCAAATTGCTCTGGAGCAATCCCGAAGCAGATTGTACCTTGGCTAAGGAAGCGCCGATTCGAAAACGAGCTAGGCAAATACCATGTTACGTCGATCTGCGGATGTTTACGTAAATCCTACTATGAGGCAACTTTGGATTGGCATGAAACATTGTCGTCTGCTTGGTCAAAAATGCGCGGCGCCATGTTCCACAATATTACATATAGCAATTATCAAGCTTCACCCTGCATTCCTTAAGTCGCGAGTGAGCAATAGTTGAGGAGGCGGTTGCTGGTTGATTGAAGAGGACTTCTACTCGCTATTCGCTCAGAAGCTAAGAGAATCAGTTGACAACCTGCCTGCTCGGAACAAACCTGACGAGTGGGCGAAAAGGAGCTATTTGAACGAATGGCACCTATTCGACGAGTTTTCTGAACCAGAAGGAAGCATCGTTTCTTGTGATGGCAGTATAGGCGAATCAATCTTTTCAGGCGGGCTTGAAGCTTGGGTTGCTAGAGCCGTTGCCCACATTCATCCAAAAGACGGCATCATGACGAGAATACCGAATGTTGAAGTGCCTGTCGGCTACGATCTTGGCGGCAAATCAATTTTCATGAAGACCGTTGAACTTGAAACGTTAGCTCGAGCCGTTGAAAAAGCCGCTGAAAAGAATGGAAAGCTATTCGCCGTTTATGACGGTAACCTATCTCTCTTCCTGCCTGCCCGTTATCTTCAGCGCCTTCAGCCATTGGCTGCCCTGTTCGAACGTCATGTGAAAGCGATCACAAAATGCTTCCAGCTAACTCAACAGAATCGATTTGAGCTCGTTGGCGTATCGAAAGACAGTAACGTCACCTACCTTCGAGCTCGATTAATACTGAACGTACTGCTTCAAACGAACCCCGAGTCTGGGGAAATACTGCGGCGTGAGCAGAGAAGCCTCAGGCTGATGGCGAGGAGACTAACCGAAATCGTCGAACATGAGGGTGCAGCGTCATCGCTTCGCCCATACCTCAGCGAACTCACCCAGCCCATTTCAGACGAAGCCCTATACAGCGAACTAGCCCCTGAAGCAGGATATACCACGCCCTTGTTTCTAGCCCCACAAACAAGATTCTTCGCGGCTGAAGCCGAGAAGGGAACGAATGATTGGTGGGATTCATCCTTCCGCAAACTTCTCGGACGAAACTCAGCACTCGAAGGGCTTCGTAGCGCCCTCGACGAACTCTACTCATTACCGCCAGTCGCCATTTCCTACTGGAAACTGAGACCAGGGTGGATGACCTACAGAATTGACGTTCCGTCCATCTTGCTCGGACAGAAATCGAAGACCGGCGACATGAAGGAAAATGCGTTAGCGGATGATGTAGCCTCCAACGCAATGGAAGGATTGGTCTCCAAGCTGAACTGGTTAAGTCAGGGAGGGAATGTTGTCGCCCCACTAACCGAAGTTGACGCGATTGCCAGACTAGACCGAAGACTCTACCACACCTCTTACGAGCCACTCATCATCAAAGAACTCACAAACAAAGGACACAACGTCCGACTCAGTAAGAGACGAATTCGTGATTATGTTATGAGAGGATACTGAAAATGGGAGAAGTAGGAAGAATAATAGAAGAATCGACACCGAGAGGTTTCCTGTTCAAAGCTACCAAAGACGAGTTGATAGCGGAACATGACTACGTCTTCGTAGAGATGAACCAGCCCAAAGCGCATGGGAAAATCGATAAAATACAGGTTCTTGCAGAAATTGTCGCACTCGGTGCAAAGAATCCACTAGCCACAGAAAAGCTGGTTGCCGCAGAAGCCTCAGAATACTCCTACAAACTTGTAGGAGCAGAAATCTTAGGCTACCTTAACGAAAGCGGAAAAATTGTCCGACCAACTGTTGCCGCTGACCCGAACAGCCCAGTATATCGTGCAGAGGACAGCATGCTTCAAAACTACTTCAAAGGAATTAGTGATGAGATTCCACTGAATCTAGGTCGATTACTCAATCGCCCAGATGTAAACGTGCCCATCCATCTTCAAGGACTGCAATTTCACTTAGGTGTCTTTGCAGCCACGCGAGCTGGGAAATCATACCTCTCAGGAAGGTTCATCGAGGAGATTCTGCTCAACACACCATTCCCTGTGCTAGTCTTTGACATTCACGCTGACTATGTCAAAATGGATCAACATATCAAAAGTCATGAAAAACACGGAGACTTTGAGGTCGTCGTCCACCATCCACCAAAAGTCACAAAGATTGAGGGATTGACGGCTGAATGGCGTGAACTTAATGTCAGCCCACAACAGATGACCAATGAGGCAATCATCGAACTCTTAGGTGGCAGTCTCGGCGAACGACAAGAAATAGACCTTAGAAAAATCATCAGGCAATTACGAGACGGAAAGGAACCTTTTGGTTTGAGCGACATACTAGCCAGAATTAAAGAAAAACTTGATGATCCAAAATGCAAAGGAAAGGAGAGAGATAGGTATGAGAGTCTGGAAGCACGTCTCGAAGACCTTGAAGAAGACGTGACCTTACCAGCTGAAGGCATGAACATTGAACAGTTCTTCAAACCCCACGCCTTGAACATCATCTGCCTCAATGGGCTAAGAAACAGAGTCCAAGACGCCTACGTGAGCATCATCCTAGACCTCCTTTTCCGACACGTTACCAAACCAGAAAACAAAAGGTCACGAGCATTATTCGTCTTCGTCGAAGAAGCACACAGAGTCGCTTCCAAAACTGCTGGCGGAACAAGCTATTCAGTCAGAACCATTTCCACAGTTATGCGAGAAGGCTCCAAATTCGGACTATTCCTCATCCTGATCAGTCAGCGGCCAAGAAACATTGACCCCGACATACTCAGCAACATAGGGAACTACGCAGTGCTCCGCATCAATAACCCAGGAGATCAGCAGATGATTGAGGATGCAAGTGAAAGCTTCTCACATCGCCTTGTCAGAGACCTTCCCAGCCTAAACCAAGGAGAAGCAGTCCTTGTCGGACCTTTCGCCGCGCCTGGATCGGATTGTTCATGACAAAGGAAACAAGCAGAAGCGTCTAACGAGAGTTATCGATGGGGAAGGGAAAGAGTCTCTGCTAAGCATCGTACGCGCTGGAAGGCGTTACAAGTGGTTAAGCGACGTTTATCGTTCAAGGTCGAAGTGGATTGTGGTGATTTCATGTTCCCCTACCGAGACTCTGCTGCATCTCCTAGTAGCTGATCCGGCGGAGCGGCTGGTTACAGCAAAGTCCTCAACAATCTTGGTCTCTGCTACCCAGCTCGATGATGACGAGCTTGAACTTTACTGTGGTATTGAGCCAATTAATGTATGCAGAGTACAGATTCCTTCGAAGATAAAATCAGATTCGCGGTGCCGTTACTTCGCTCCTCAAGAGAGAATTGAGGGTGAGTTTGCGATTGCCCTCACGCGCAAACTCCTAACTACGCGACGAGTTCGTACGCTAATACTTGTGAATCGCCCGACCACGTTCCGGAGATGGTTTGAACGGCTCCAAGGTACTGGTCTTGGTTCGCGTTTGATAGGTATCATGGGCGGCGAAGGTGAGGAGTTAAGATTGAAGAAATTCGCCGAATTCATGTCAAGAGATGACTCAATCCTACTAACGAACTCAACTGTATTCTGGGAAGGAATAAACATCAAGCAATTACGATTGCTGATCATAACGGAGGAACCCAATCCAAGGCCAAACTTGGTCGATGTCTATCATGGGCGAAGCATGAAGTTTGCGCATATTGTGCAGAACCGAATGACTCAGGGAATGGGGCGCATAGGTAGAGAGCCGGAAGATGATGCCATTTGTCTAATTCTGTTTCCTTACAAGGACGAGAAAGTTTCGCAATTTGATTGTAGTTCTGCTTCATTGAAAAAAATCGTTGGTCTATTGACGGGAAGCAACTAAGCGTGCGAGGGTTGAAGAATCATGATGATGAAGATGATGATGCAGTCGTGACGTACGCTATAGAAGCTCGAGGGAGTTTCATCAGTCGCATTAATCTGATTCTGCCCTGAACACAATGCCTTTCTGCCGCCGCCAGCGAACTAAGTCCGAAGTAATGATGGAACACCGATTTTCCTCGCAATCTTCCAACGCACCAACACGAGTTCTACGGTTAACATTCGAGTACGATGGGAATAATGTTCGCCTATTGTCAAGCCAAAGAGTCATGATGACCCTGCCTGCGTCTATAGCGCCCCACCCGGAGAAGAATCAGTCAGGTTTCTGGTATGAATTGCGAGATGCCAACGAGCGCACGCTCTACCACCACGTAATGGAATCACCTATCCGCTTCGATGCCGAAGTCTTCTCGGCTGAAGAGAAAGAATCGATAAGGCGACAAGAAGTCCTTAAACCCCAGGGTGCCTTTGTGCTGCTCGTTCCGGACGCACCCGAAGCGGATTCCATAGTTCTGTTCGGCAGCTCATCCGCACCAAAGACCGCTACTTTGCCGGCAAGGGAACTTGCACGTTTCAAGTTGAAACCTGGGAGTCCGTAGCTGCGAACATGACTACTTCAGACGGTTTCATCATAGGTACCACCAAACTTGTCGATCGTGGTCCAGCGGTGTCTCGGTGGAATTTGGTTGTCTTGGGAGACGGCTATCAGCAAGACCAAATCACGAAGTACCAAAAGGATGCGCAGGCCTTCGTTGATCACCTGTCCCACACAGCGCCTTTTGACGAACTGTGGGATGCCGTAAACATCTATCGAGTAGATGTATCCTCTACAGATAGCGGCGCAGGTGACCCAACGGCCTGCGGCGGGTCTGGTCTTGCTGCTCACACGTATTTCGATGCATCATTCTGCAATTACGGTAACAGACGGCTTCTGCTTTGTAACTCTGCGACAGCTTTGTCAGTTGCTTCTGCGCAAGTTCATGAGGTACATAACACGATAGTGATTGTTCACTCGCCTGTCTATGGTGGTTCTGGCGGTTCAGTTGCTACGTTCTCAATGGCTCAGGGGGCCGATGAGATTGGCATACACGAGTTGGGACATACGGCCTTCGGTTTCGCTGACGAATACGAATACTACTCAGGGTGTTATAGCGGCGAAACTGGTCAAGACACGTACTCCGGAAATGAACCGGTTCAGCCAAATGTCACTGCTCAAGCGGACCGGGCCACGATTAAATGGCAGAATCTTATAGCGGCTACGACGCCCACGCCTAGTACCAAGAACACTGATTGCACTCGGTGTGATTCACAGGCTAGTCCGTTTCCAGATGGCACAGTAGGAGCCTTTGAGGGTGCTTACTACCATCACTGCGGAGCATATCGGCCAGAGTTCAACTGCCGGATGCGAGCACTGAACTATCCTTTCTGTGCAGTATGCCAGCAGACCATTCGCCAGACGTTAGCACCATTTCCTCCCTCTAAGCAAGTCTAGAGATCATGAGTCAAAAGTTTGATCCGATGAGATCACAATCGTTCAGAAATGAAGGATCCATGCATCTACTAAGCGTAAGCGGGAAGACTTGCTAAACGCCACTTTTCGAATAAGCTAGGATCGAATCCCAACCTTTCTCTGGGTAGTAGTAGTCGATTCATGCTGTGTTTTACTAGTATCTGGATTAGGGTGTCGTTGGAGGTGGAGTGGTGCTAGAGAACTCGCTGAAGTGTGGTCATCCCCATAAAGGTACGGATGCAGCCATCGCCGGTTCTTGAAGGAGTACTTGTGAAAGAATGCTGGCTACGTGCAAATCGAAAAGCGGTACCTGTCCGAGGCTATTCTAGTTGGTTCGGTAACGATATTTAATCGAGGAGGAATGGTAGAGATGGCTGGTGGACGTGGTATGAGGCGTGGGGCGCTAAGGGTTTACCATACTGCCCGGTTAGCAGCCTTACCTTCATAAGAAAATATGCGGGGGTTGCCAATCCTTCAAGAGACCCATGAATAATCCGACTTCGTGGAGCGAAATCAGAAACATCATCTTCTCCTGCAAGGAATGTCTCAAGCAATATCGCAAGGTCACTGTCGTAAACCGTCGTCTGGATACTTACTCAGACCCGAATTCATCTGCAAATGTGGAAGTGCTCTTTGTTTCAGAAGCACCTCCGGGTGGACGGACGATAGGCGATTTCTTTGATATACGTTAAAAGGAAGACGGGCTGAGAAGGAAGCTCTTCATCGCGTGTCACATACCCGACGGTTTCATGACATACATAAGTTGCCGAACCGAAAGGGACTAGAACTCTTCCTCCGTGGCGGACTTTACCTACTTCCATCATTCAACTACCCATGTAGAGAGAGAGGCAAGTCAGGATGGAAAAACGCCAATCCAACAGTTGAACAGCTTACACATGCCTCAGAGCATTTGCGAAATGAAGTAACCTTCATCCAACCACCGGTCATTTTCGCTTTGGGGAAAAACGCGTTATTTACTATACTTCAGGCTTACGGCAGTTCTACGAGCGAAGCAGGTCAGGTTAAGCGCTTTGTGACTAAATCTTGGAGAATCAGCCCACTTGTGGGTTCAACTTTTTCGATCTACCACGGATCAAAATGCGCTGTCTTCGTAGAGAAGTGGCCAAGGATAGCATCCGTGAAGATGCCCGAATTCAGGCAATTAGTTCATGATCTGCAGAGAATTCTCGACAAGCCTCACTAAACAGCCATGGGTAACACAAGAGCTAGAACCGTGAAACTAATGGGCATGTGAGTTTGGTCAATATGACGAAGGATAAGAAGACGCCCCGAGAGTTGGTCGACGATGTTGCCGAAATTCCTGATGAAACGCTGAGCGAACTTCCTCATTGGGCTAGAGTTCTGAGGGATCTCTGTCGAGAGGCAAGAGAAGAGACAAGAGCACAAAAGCCGGATGTGAACAGGCCGAATCGCTAAGTCTCTCCAGCGGATAATCTCTGCGATAACTGCGACAGCTAAACTGAAGAAGAAAATCAAGCCGAATAAGTAAATGAGGAAAAAAACAGACGATTGGTAACGGCGAGCTAACCATGACGCCAGAGAGTGAGATTCGACGGAAAGTCCAGTGTGCGATAGACAAGTTCTTGCAACGTGATTCTGTTCTTCTCGAAATTGACGTGAACGAAAGAACAATGACGCACAAATTGGCGGAATACGTGCAACAGGAATTTCAGGGATGGGATGTCGATTGTGAGTACAATAGGAAAATCAAGGATCTGAAGACGTTGCCTCAGCCGCCTAACAACTTTAGCGGACTGGACTTCTGGCAAGACACAGACGCGAAGACTGTCTATCCCGACATAATCGTCCACAAGAGAAAGAGCGATGAGAACCTTCTGGTCATAGAAGCAAAGAAGTCATCGAGTGGGGACAAGGGGGATTGGAACAAAGCAAAGCTGAGAGCATTCAAAGAAGAGCCGTACAAATATCGTATGGCCTTTTTCGTCAGCTTCCGCGTCGGGGGGAAAGAAGGGAAGAGAGTCGACTTGGAGGGACTCTAGTCGAGTGCCCGCCTTCAGTGGCCAGAAGTCGTACGCGCGGACGGAAGCCACGACTTTCGTGGGTTCGAATCCCATTGGCCCGACGAGTCAAGCCTAAGCAACGTCTCGACTCATGTTCGCTGTCGGAAGGTCTTTAACGTAAACGCTAAAGAGAGACGGAGCCGTTAGTGCCGCTTCAGAGAAATGTATGCGGTCTTTTCTTAGCGTAAAGCGCCACAGACCCACTGAGCTTTCGCAGCGGGTTCCTCCGGACCCGCCGCCTTCCGAACGTGGATAGTCAGCCCAATTTTCGAGATCTCCGGCTCGCCCGGTTTAGTAGGAACACGCTACGACCTAGATACTGGAGCAGTAGAAGTGCTCCTCTCTTGAGAAGATCAACTCCATGCTGACCGCAATATTCGACCTGTTTATGGTTTGGATTAGTCAGCCTCCAGTAATTCGTAGTGTCCGTTTCCCAAGAATCTTAGAACTCCTTGGTCTCTCAAGAGCTGCAGTTGCTGACGGATCTTGGCTTGAATGAATCTATTGTTCGGGTGAAGTCCTCGAAGTTCCTTTTCAAATGCATACAAGTCGCGAAGGTCAAAATCAGGCCTACGAATAGCTCTTACATATCGAAGAACATCCGCTGTCCAACCCCGGTCTTGAGAAGTCTTGCCAAGCATCAAGGAAGCAAACCGCCTGTACCTCTCTTGGACGCGATTCGGCTCCTCGATTCTCTCGTTGCGAACAATTGAAATCCGCGCATCGGAAGGCAACCTCTCCAGAGAGATGACGCATCCTACCCAATGGGCACGCTTTGCATGGGAAGAGAGCGGTTTTCTGGGTACGATACAAGATGAGCTGAGAAAGAAACGCGGAATAATGTCCACATCGACAACACGTAAGTGTAGCCTATCGTAGTGCATCAAAACCAGATTCGGAGCAGTATCGTTCTCTACAGCCGAGATGAATTTGCTGTACGCAGCGTCAGTCACTTGGTTTCCAAATGGAGTCTTCTGACTTTTGAGCTGATAGGCTTGACGACAACGCGGGCACAGGAAATCTTTGACAGGCATGTTGGCGATCTGCTTTGAAATCCTAGGCTGTAGACAATTTGGGCAATACATGTTCTTCTCTGCCCCAGCTTTCAGTCATTGCTCGTGCCTGTTGGGTTGGGCTCACGTATTTCTCAAGAAACCGAGGATCGAGTGAAAGCTCCAAGCTAAATCACGATTTGCCATCACCAATTTTCCAGTTTCGCTAGGGAATAATGCTACAACTGCGGCTTCCCACTTCAGCCACCAATTACTCATCCAACTCCTAGTGAAGTTGCTATGTCTTGCTCTCCAATCCTATCTCTATCTCGAGGGAGTTTGCTCTGGTAAGTACCTCGGACAGCTCAGCGAACTTCCTCCAATGAACTACTTTTGTGTCGTGGCGGATCTGATGGAACGCTCCTGTGAGCAACCATTCCGCTTGCTCTGCATAATCTTCTGTCGTTACCAGGTACAGGTGGTGACTGTTCCACACGTCATAAGCGTGTTTGAGCTTCGTGAATGCCTCATATACGTCCCCGCCGATTTGGACTTCAAAAACCCAGTTGGGCGCTGCGTTTGGAATCGTTTTCCACACAACATCTACGCGAAGGCCGTCCATCGGATGTTCTGTCTCTGCGATAAATGACTTCAATTCTCCGATTTTCTGGATCAACCCGCGTATGTCATTGTGTTTCAATGATACAGGCACTGGGGCAATAGGTGATTCAGGCAATGTTCGTTTTGGTGCTATCGTTGTTTTCTTTTCGCTCAGAGTGCTTAGTATAGTCTCGAAGTCCTTGTCGCTTATGGGGCGTCGCATATTGGCGGGCGAACCGATCAAGAAGACCTGATAGTTGTTCTTGTTCGAAATAAAGTCAAGTTTGTCCCGAATTTCTTTTACGTGAGCCGTCCCGGTTTTCACAGGTTTGATTTCAGTCCGGTACGTGTAGATGACTTCGCCAACGGCCTGCTCATCTGCCCATACAGGGCCAGTCGTCTTGCGCCATTTGCCTTTGATTTCGTAGATTCCCATAAATGCTGGAGGTTGAGTTCGTGTAACGTAGAAGACTATACGATCACCAACAACAATCCTTTGGGTCATCGCTTGCAGACCCCAGACGTTGAGCCTTTTCAGAATTTCCCAATTCTCGGGAGTAATCGACGCAATCCAGTTAGACGGCAATCTCATCGCACTATTGTTAGCGCAATGACTCTATCTAGCTTTCTGCTGAAGTTTCACAGGCCTGTAACGGACTCGAGGATGTAGGGTGGAATTAGCAGAATGATCTAGTTATCACGGTGATAAGCGCGTATCAGAAGCTCATCGCCCTGAATCAAGTATGCTTCTCTCATTTCACCTAACGGCAGCGATGTAGTCCCTGCTCTGGCCGTGCATAGTGGCGCTTGAACAGATTGAGCTAGTGTGAGAATCACTAGACTAGTATGTCTGGGGATATTGGCGGGAGTCTAATTGCTGGGTTTCAATGGCAATTAGTCTTGATAGGGAGAACCAGTCTTCGATGACTTCTCTCGTTGCCTTGCCATAGTATTTCTCGTAGAGTGCTACTTTGCCGATCCACGCTTCCTCCGTCCCGTCCTCTAGGTAGCATGCCTTCCCGGCGAAGTCCC
>Ga0315281_10002817_pt1 | contig 25696 bp, 41 predicted proteins | sample YL17G07_0_MG_FD_204540 | JGI IMG/M metagenome (GOLD analysis project Ga0315281, IMG submission 204540) | Sediment microbial communities from Yellowstone Lake, YNP, Wyoming, USA - YL17G07_0 | ecosystem: Environmental > Aquatic > Freshwater > Lake > Sediment | place: USA: Wyoming | collected... | reverse complement strand
CCTTCACTTCTTCCCAGTCGGACCGGACGGGAGATTTCCGCCCGAGCTTCTTGGCCTCGGCCGGCGTCGGCGCCTGCCGGATCGCGTCGATCCAGTGGTGTTCGTCGGTCTTAGCCGACTGGTACGCGTGCTCCACGGTCGGAAACGTCCGTCCACGGAATTCGATCCGACACGTCGAAAAGTTCGACAGGAACTCGAACTCTCCCTCGAACCGATTGATGTCATCTGCCGCCATCAGCTTGCTCTCGGTCGAGCTTCGGCTGCGGCGGGATCGGTGATGATCGCGCCCCTGTGCTTCTGGTCGACTCTGATCCCCTCGCGCTTCGCTCGCATCGGGATGCGCTTCCGTTCGCGGACCAGTCTCACGACCTTCTCCCTGATCGACTTCAGATTCCCGCCGCCGAAGTATCCCTCGTGCATGGCCTTCAGGACGGCGCCGTTCGCCGTGTCCAGCTCGTAGATCACCGTCTCGATCATCCTGAACGCGTCGTGGACGTTCCCCCTGAACGTCGTGAAATTGATCTTCGATCCGTCCTTCTTCTTCCTGAAGTCTGGGTTGTCATATATCTCTTGCAGAAACGCCTGGAACTTCTCGTGCACCGTCTCGCGCGACACCCCGCTCATGCCCGAGAGCATCCACACGATCGCGCTATGGGTCTGCCTCGGCTGGAGCTGTGGCGTCTCAGTACCCCCGATCCTGGCGATCGTGATTGATTTCGTTCTTTTCCATATAGAGCGCCAAGACCTCGTCGGCAGACGTGACGCCCGCGAAGATGAGCATGTTCACCACGAAATGGAGGCAGTCGATCGTCTCATGGAGATAGCGGTCGCGCTCGCCGTCAAGCATCGCTCGTCCGAAGTCATTCTTGTGGAACTTCCACGGCGTCTCGTGCATCGCCTCGAGCGCTTCGTCAACCAGCATGACGCAGTTCTCCTTGAGGTAGAGCGACATGTAGTCCAGGCCGAGCGCTTCGCCCATCGCGACCCACTTCGGGAGCATGCGCTCCTGGAGGCGTCCCTGCGCGTCCATGATCTGCTGGAGGTTGTCCGCTATACCAGCGCCCATCCTTGGGCCCTCCTGTCGGCGATGTCGTGCTCATTGTCGATGATGAACTGTCGGATCCTACCGGCCAGCTCGCTCCGCCGTGAGACGTCTCTATCGGTCACGCGCATGATCGGTATCCCGCCGTTCTCACGGATCCACAGGTCGCGTTCTGAATCGCGCTTCTTGGCGCTCCTCCAGCCGTGCTTGGGGCCGTCAAACTCAAAGCCGAGGTGCGCTTCGCGCACGTAACAATCGATCGAATATCGGCCCACGGCGTGCTCGTCCTCGACGTCGAACCCCACCGCCACGATAGCGTCGTGGAGCGCGCGGTGACCGCGCGTCCCCGTCGTGTCTTCGACCGGTCGATCCCACTGCGGCATCTCAGATCTCGATCGATGGCATTGATTCGACGCGCTTGACGATGAGCTCCTGGAGCGCCTCTGAAGCCTTGAGCGCCTCGAGCAGGCGCGGTCGACCCCAGATCTTGAGCTGGCTCAGCTCTCCCGTCGCCTCGTCGACCACGTCATCGATGAAGTAATAGGTGCCCTCCTGCCTGATGACGCCGGCCTCGATGCACATCTCGATGATGCCCATGAGCTCGTCGATCTGGCCGGTGTAGTAGTATGACACCTCGACTTCGCGATACGGCTCTGACTGCTTGCTCTTCTCCACCCTGATCAGCAGCTTGTAGCCGATCTTCTTCTTCTTGGCCCCGACGCCCTCCTCGATGAACGCGGTGCGCCTCACGCGGATCAGCTGCCACGCGTAGAACCCCTGCGCCTTTCCACCCGGCAGCGTCTCGGGGTTGCCGTACGCGTTGACGCCAGACCTGAGCTGGTTGATCGCGATGATGAGCGTCCCGTCATTGACCTGCTCGAGGTCCTCGATCCCGCGGTTGATGAGGCGAGCGTGCACGGCCACGTGCTGGCGGTCGAATATCTCTTTCTCGTCCCCCTCGATCTCGGTCTTCGGCCTGAGCGACGCGAGAGAATCGATGATCAGCACACCGACGCGCCGCTTCACGAGCGTCAGGGCCGTGTTGAACGCGTCCTCTCCCGAGCGGGGCCTCACGACGAGGACCTTCGACGTGTCAACGCCGAGGCTCTCAGACCATTCGGGGGTCCACGTCTTCTCTCCGTCGATGTACGCGCACGACACGCCCAGCTCGATCGCCGCCTTGAGGGCGAACAGCGCGAGCAGCGTCTTGCCCGCCGAGAACTCGCCGATGATCAGCGACATCCGATCGAAGGCGAACCCGCCGGCGAGCACCCTGTCTATCGGCGCGATCCCGAGGGTGAGCTTCCTGAGCTTCAACCGCTCGTCGTTGCCGAAATAGATGCGCGCGCCGAGGTCCTTCTCGACAGACTTCCGCAGGTCGGCCAGGTCGTCGAGCGTGAGCATCCCGTCTGACGGTCCGATGAGGTCGACGCTCCGGCCGGCCGCGGCTCGGGGCTGGATCGGCGCCTTCCGATCGGCCTTCGCTGTCACGTCACGCCGGCCCCGCGCTGCGGCGCGGCGATCAGTTCGTCGATCTTTTCCTTGATCGTCTTGATGTTCTTCCGAGCGATCTCTAGCGCCTTCTCCATCTTCTCGACGCGCTCGTTGAACCCCGGCTGCCCCGCGTTCGGCGCGATGAGGTCGGCGATCACGTTCTCGATGTGGCCGTCGATGCGCGCGAACGCCACGTCAGCAGCGGCGAGCCCGCGGTCCAACTGAGCCTCGACGTCCCCGTCCGGGTCGATCGAGATCGTGATGCACGGCTTTATGAAGTTCATCTCGCCCCACTGGATCGTGAGGCCGAGTTCGACCGTAAGAGAACGGCCCGCCTCATCAGTCAAAGTTGAACTCCTCATCGTCCGACGCGGCTTCGTCGGCGTCGGCGTCGGTGTCTGGGCCGGTCGCGTAGCTCACGGTCTGACCGGCCGACGCGGCGGCCTTCTTAGCGCCGCCCGCGGCCGTCGCCTTGGGCATCTCGTCCGTGAATTCGGCCGCCATCCACTCGTCGATGTCGCGCGCGTTCTTGCGAGCGTCGAGCACGGCGTCGGGGACGCCGGGGACGTGCTCGTGCGAGAAGACATCGTTGCGCTGCTGCCCCTCGCCGAGGATGCGGACGCGGAACCCACGGTCGAGGATCGTGTCCACCGGCGTCGGGTTCACGTCGTCTCCACCCGTGCTCAAGTAGGAGATGAGCTGGTCCGCCACCTTGGGACGGATGTTCCACAGCATGACGTCCTCGATCGACTCGGCGAACATGGCCTTCTGCTCGCCCGTCGCCCCGTCGCGCGTGTTGATCTGGCGCCACTTCGACCCGGGAACGTTGTTGGGATGGATGATCTGCTTCACCCAGACGGGGGTGACGATGCGGAGCATCGGGCCGCGCTCCTGTTCGACGCATATCGGGCACGTCGACGAATCGTCGTCGTAGTCCCTTCGCGTGCACAGGACGTCAAGCTTGATCGGGTTCTTCCCGCCGCCGCGCGGCTTCTCGATCACGTGGAGGAACAGGTTCGTGAGCTGGTCGTATTCCACCAGAAAATAGAACTGCGCCGTCTCGTTCGTCCTCAGCCAGAGCTTGTTCGTGCGCTGGCCCCAGCCCTTGGGCATCTTGTCCTGCTGGGACTTGAGGAATGCTAGACCTCTGCCGAATCCACCTGAAGGCATCTCTCTGAGTGCTCCCGGCCCTCAACGTCTGCGTCGTTTCGAATCGCATCAAATGGGCCACCCATGAGGATACCGGGATGAGAAATGATCGCTTCCGTGATCGATCGCCTGAGCGGCGCCGTGAGCGACGCGTGCCCGTAAAAGTAGCCGACGGCCGAGTCGCGCTGCGCCGCGGGCAAGAGCGCCAGGACCCTGTCCACGAGGTCCTCGATCTCGATCGGGTAGTCATCCATGGACATCGGTTCCCACGGGACGAGGGCTTCCTTGAGCGCGTCCACCGAGGCGGGAGAGACGCGCACGAGCTGCCAGCGTCGGCCGCTACAGAAGGAACACGTGTCCTTGCGCCGCGCGATGACGACGTTGCCGCACGCCTTGCACTCCATGTGGCTCGCCACGAAGCTTCCGCGCTTGCCGGCCTCGTCGAGCTTGCCTAGGAAATTGCGCACGGCCCTGATCGTATAGTTCATAAAGCCCGACGGCTTCCCGCCGTGGCCGAGCTTGCTCGGGTCGTCGGGCGCATATTGCTTCTTGCACCGCAACAGGACGATCGCGAGCTCCTGCATCTTGTCGTCGAATTCGTATCCGGGGATGTATGACCGATGGGCGAACTTGATCATCAGCGGGTGCATCAGCCTGAGGAACTCGTCGTCGCTAAGTCCGCGTATCTGGGCCGCTGACAGTCCTGCGACGCTCTCGAGGCGACCGTTATCCGATGCATCCATGCTCTTCCATCCCCACGCGTTAAGCTGTCGTCATGACGCCGCTGGCCGGGCCCATCGATCCACTTCTCGACGACCGCGGCGTCTCGAGCGCAGGCGATCATACCACACGTCCGAGACTGATGAAAACATCGTCTTCAGCTCAATTTCTGAACATTCCTGGACGTCCTTTCGGCCGTCTGGAAGCGCCGCCACGCTCAGCCTCATCCGCCCGAGCTTCTCGGCCACGAGCTTGGTCGCGCGCCTTCCGGCGTAATCTGCGTCGAACGCCAAGACGGCCCCCCAGAACCGCTTCTTGAGCATCGCGGCCTGCTGATCGCTCATCGCCGATCCCAGGATGGCCACGGCGGGGAGCCCGTGCTGGTCGAGCCACATCGCGTCGAGCGGGCCCTCTACGACGATGACGTCTCTGACGTCCGGCCCGATCATCCATTCGCCGAACAGGACCTGATCCTTCGCCATGCCGCGCGTATAGAGGTATTTTGGACCGTCTCCGGGATCGACCAGGCGCCTGATCAGCCCGACGAGCTTTCCGTCTAAGCGCACGGGCATCACAGCCGAATCGCTCTCTGCGTCGTAGCCGACCTGCCACCGCTTAAGAGTGTCGACGTCGAACCCGCGGTCGACCATGTATTTTGGGACCCTGTTCCTCTCGTAGAAAAGCGGCTCCCCAGCAGAATCGATCTCGACCCCTTCCGTGCGGCCCAAGAGTCGCTCGATGGTCGAGGAGTCCATCGGCATCCTGTTGCGAAGGCGTCGCGCCACGTCCCTGGTCGGCTCTCCCGTAGCCCCGGCGACGAGCGACTCCAGGCCGCCAGTCCCGCAGCTCGAACGGCAGACCCAGCCGCCGTGGTTGAGGTTGATGGAGAACGACGGATTGTTCTCTTCGTGGAGCGGGCAGCAGGCGTCCATCCACCCGAATGCGTCGGGACGGACCTCGGCGATGCCGAGTTCTTCGATGACCATCAGGACGACTTCCGACCCGTACTGCATCAGCCGAGGTCCGATCGCGGCGCTTCATCGCCCCAAGCGACGAAGTCGGGCTCGTGTCGCCGCGCGAACAGTTCTAGGTACGGTCCGGGGGACATCGAGCGGACTATCTCATAGAACCGATCGGGCTTGCGCGAGTGTTCTGTGCGCTCGGCGAAGAAGACGTTGGGGACGTCGCGTCGCAGCGCCGGCAGCTTTCCGCGCACGCCGAATACCGCGTGTTCTGTGGCGTTCCTGAAGGTCCTCCCCATGCCGATGCGCACGTTGCCGGCGCGCGACACCTTGACCCACGTGAGCACCGTCTTCGGGTCGAAGCCCCAAGCGCGACACACCGCGATCGCTTCGCCGAGGAAACCGTTCGTCGTCCACACGTAGAGATGCGCGGCGTCTGCGGCGACGTCCGCGACCGGCAGCGCCGATATCGCGTCGACGTCCATGAGTCCGTAGTGCTTCGCTGCGCCTCGGCCCTTTCCGGGGAGCCTGTCGTTGTACGGCCACGGGGGGTCCGCCACGACCGTCCTGAAACCGCCCTCTGTCGTCGGCAGCTCGGTCTGGCTCAATCGAACCCCACGATCCCGGTGGACCCGTCGACGTTGATCTGGACGTCGCCGAGGTTCCCCGCGTCGATGTCGAACCTGAGGTACTGTCGCGCCAAGATCTGGCGTCCGTCCCTGTTCTTGACCAGCTTCCAGGTGCGCTGCATCGAGTCTCCGCGCTTCGTCGCGAGGCTGATGACCATGTTCGACGCCTCTAAGAAGGCGAGGCCGTACGCCGATTGTCCGAGCTCGGCCGGGTCGTCTGAGAGCATGGCCTCGCGCGTGACCTGCGTCCCGCCGATGACGACGAGTCCCATGCTCTGGGCGAGCCCCTTGAGCATCTCCGCAGCGTCCTTGATGCGCTCCCACGTGCGACCCTCTCCGCTGATCAGGTGCACGCCGTCGATCGCGATGATGTCTGGCCTGTGCTCGCGAGCGAGCTGGATGATCTCGCCGACGCTGAACACGCCCGAGTCGCCCGAGTCGCGCGTGATCCAGTCGTTCCGCCCGTCGAGCGCGACGTCCGCGACGTACTGCGAATACAGGTCCATGTCGACCGTGCCCATGCGGAGGTCGTGGTTCGACAGCTCGTACCCCCTGAAGCGCGCGAGCATGGGATCGAGCCGGTCGTGGATGTCGTTGATCGTCGACTCGGGCGTGAGGAACAGTATGCGCGCCCGGTCGTGGTGGTACGCGCGAGCGCAGAACCAGAGCAGGAGCCCCGATTTTCCGACGTTCATGGGCCCCTGGAGGCAGACGAGCACGCCCGGGCGAAAAGTGTAGCCGGCGTCGTCGAGCACGCGCAGCCCAGTGCGTATGCCGATCACTTCCCCTCTGGCCTTCCGATCGGTCCGTTCGCGCATCAAGTCGAGCCGGCTCTGGATCGATCCGTCGTACACGGCCGAATGCGCCGTCGTCGAGGCCGAGATCTCAGACAGGTCGCCGATGAGCTTTGCCACCGCCGCTCGCGGGTCGTCGCGCAGCCCTTCGACCCCCTCCAAGATGCGACGCGTCGCCTGGCGCTCGATCGTCCGCTTGACTAGCTCTGAGAGGAACGTGTCTTCGTCCGTGACGTCCCTGATGAGCGCGATGCCGCACGCGGCCTCGACGTCTGCGACGCTCGGCATCTCGCCGCCGCCGCGCAGGCGCTCACGGACGTATTTCCACGCCTCAGCGTGGTCGTCGACCTGCCAAGATTCGTCGTTTATGCCGGCGTCGGCGGCGCGCGCGACGGCCTCGGGCGTCCGAAGCGACGAGAGGACGTACAGCTCGACCTCCTCTGGGCTGGCCTCGCCGATGTGGACCGTCAAATCACGATCTCCTCGAGCGTGCCGTCGCCCGTATAGTCCATCAGCTTCGCGAGCATCTCTCTGGCGCGCTCGACGATCGCCCCGTCCTCGGCGTCGATGCCGTCGCGCCACGCGTTGATCCAGTACTCGACGCTCTGCTTCAGATCGGGCCGATCGCAGTCGTACGCCCAGAGCGCGTATCGCCACGCTCCGTCCGGGATGTCGAGCCGCCGGCGCGTGTGCTCGAACGCCACTGGGTCGAGCGTGAATGGGATGCTGAAGTTCGCGCCGTCTGCGCGCACGCTCTCGCGGATGACCAGCTCGACGAGCGCCCTGTCGTCGACGTCCTGGAGGAAGCTCGAGACCCGCTTGACGACCGCTCGATGGAGAGGCATCGGGACGCCCGTCTCCTGCAGGTCGGCGTATATCCTGTCGACGATGTCCTGCTCTGGCAACACCCTGTTCGCCGGCTTCCGCGTCCTGATCGCCATGTCACGCCACCGCGTATCCGGCCAAGAGCTTCTCCCACTCTTCGTGCCACTGGACGGGGAGCGTCCCGTCTGGACCGAAGTCCTTCAGCAGGAACTCGAGCCCCTGCCCCCAGTGCTGGCCGATCTTGCCCTCGGCGAGAAACCTGACGGGCGCGTTGGCGTTGAACGGGCTCAGCGCTGGCGGGTCCTGCATGACGGTGAGTATCCGATGGGCCCACTTCTCCCACACGTCGTCGCGCACCTGAAAGAGCAGCGCGTCGTGGATGTCGCCCACGACGAGACACTCTTCGGGGTCGAGCTCGGGCATGAGGCTCAGGTTGGTGGCGAGCGTCAGGTCCCCGCCGAACCCCTGCACGGGGCTGTTGATCGCCTGGCGCTCGGCCTTCGCCCGCGTGAATTCGTCCAGGCTGAGCACCCTCTTGAGGTGGCGCACCCTGCCGATCGGCGACGAGACCTGGAGGTGCTGCCTGACGAGCTTGCGCTGGCGATCGTGCCACGGCAGCAGGCGCGGGTACGCGCTGAAGAACGTCTCTCGGAACGCGCGCCCCTGGTCGAGCGTGAAGTCGACGTCGAATGTTTCCTTGGCGTAGATGACGAAGCTGCGCGGACCCATGCCGTACAGGAACCCGAGCACGACGGCCTTCGCTCCCTGCCGCTCGGACCTCGTGACTTCGGACTCTGGTTTCTCGTAGATGAGCGACGCGATGTGGATGTAGACGTCCTTGTCGTCGGCGTAGAGGGCGAGCATCGTGTCTTCCTCAGCGAACCACGCAGACAGGCGCACCTCAATCTGTGAATAGTCGATCTCGAGCAGCCGCCATCCTGGCGGCGCACCGATGATCGACCTGATGTACTTGTCGCGCGGGACCTGCTGGAGGTTCGGATCGGAACACGACCTCCGCCCAGTGACCGTCCCCGTCATGTTGAACCTCGGGTGCAGTCGGTGCCCGCGATCCATGAACGTCTTCCACCCATCGAGGAACTGCACGTGCTTCGTCGCGCGACGGAATCGCATGAGCACCTCCATCGCGGGATGCTTCGCCGAGAGCGCCGTGAGCGCCGCCTCGTCGACCTGCGGTTTCTGCGTCTTCTCGGTGAACGAGACGGGCTCGAGACCGAGCCCGTCGGGGAGCTGGCCGAAGATCCATCTGCGCAGGAAGTGTTCGTTGGCGAAATCTGCGCTCTCTCGAAAATCATCAGACACGTACTGCAGCATCTCGATCCTGGCCGCCTCGCGCCTGGCGAGGAGCTCTTCGCGCCTCTTTTCAAGGCGGTCGAGGTCGACCCAGATGCCGTTGAGCTCCATCTGACACACAGCGTTCATCCCGGGGAAAGCGAGCAGCTTCATCAGCCTCGCCTGGTCCTGGTGCGCCACGAGCTGATCGCGCTGCGCCTCGTAGAGGAGGTGGGTGTACCCGGCGTCGCGGGCGTTGTAGTACGCAAGTCCGTCTGGTCCCCAGAGCGGGTCGGGAGGCGTCTTCGCATCGCCGAACGAGTGGGTGCCCTTGCCCCAGTCGTCGACGCCAAGCTCGGTGCTCGCTTGGTTCAGCAGCGAGAGGCCGCGCTCCTCTCCGAGGCAGTGCGCGGCCAGCATCGTGTCGTAGAAGATGGACATACGGAGATGGTACCTGACGGTCCCGGCGGGCGGCTCAACCGATCGGCCTGATGTCCGCCTCAAACTTCTCTATCGCTGCCCTCAGGAAGAGCGCCGCGCGGGCGTCGGGGTGGTCTCCAAGGGACGCGAGCCTGTCTGCCTCTCTCGCCGCTCTCATGAGGTCCAGCAGCGGTTCGACGCGCCTCTGCAGGCGCCACAGCGCCTCGTGCGTCAGGGCCGCGTCCCTACGAAGCCGAGCGCATGCGTCCTGATCGATCTACGTTCTCGATATCATCGTATGCAAACGGGTCTCCGCCCGGTCTGCTTCTGAACCGCTTGCGATAGAGCTTGATCGAACCCATCGCGACCGCCCACGCGGGCCACAGCGTGTACGCGACCAGCGCCGCGAGGAGCTCACCGTTGACGCCGCTGACCTTGGGGGAATCGTCATCGGCGTAGTAGCCCATGATCTGAGACGCCTGCCAGGGACACATGTCTCCGGGAGCGAGGCGATCGTTCTCGAAGTCGTCCCGACACTGTTCGACGGTGGCGCACGAGTGCGCGTCGACCGCGAAGAGGACGTGTCGCGTGGCGGCGACGCTCTCGGCGAGGCGGTCTCCGCGGTGCGCCCGCTGCATCGCGGCGAGGGCGACCTCGCGTTCTCCCGACGTGATCACGACGGCCTCCTGGCCGTCGCTCGACGCCAGCTTCGCCAACAGGTCGCGTTCGGCCTTTGGAGTGGGGAACAAGAAGTGCACGAGTTGCTCGGTCATCCAGTCAACTATAACTCATCGGAGAGCGTGGAGCGCGGATCGTCGTCGCTGGAGCGATCGATCGCTCCCGATCCCATGGGGAGCTCTGGCTGCTCTGCGAGGATCGCCTTCTTGCCGCGGCGCTTTGGAGCGACCACGGGCCAGTACTCGCGCTCCTTCAGCCGTCGCGCTGCGTCTCTGAGCGCCTCGTCGCCGCACTCGGCGTAGCGGAGCCGCAGCATTTCGAGCCAGCGATAGTCGAACTTGACGTTGTGCCCGCTGCACCGAGACCCCTGCACGAGCCCGACGACCGAGCCCACCGCCTCCCTGAGCTGTCCGACGTCGTCCAGGAACGGAGACTCGGGGTGCTCCAACGGCACGACGTAGGAGTCGATCAGGCCCCGCGTCCGGTGCCCGCGCGTCAGCGCCACGGTCCAGACGAAGCTCGTCCCGTCGACCCTGACGTCGTTGAACCCGCGCGTCTCGAGGTCGAACGTGAGCACGGCGGGCGCCTGCGAATCCAGGTCGGAGACCATCGCGCGCAGGTCCTCGATCGTGCGGACCTCGATGACGTTGACCCTCGGCGCGTCGTCGATCCCGAGCATCAGCCTCCTGAACTTCTTCACGTCGGCGGTGAAATCCTCCTCGAGCGCGGGGTTCGTGAGGACGGCGATCGGAGACACCGTGGGGACGACCCACAGCCCGCGCGCGGCGTCGTAGACCGCCTGTCCGCGGTGCTTCATGATGCCCTGCGCGTGCGTGAAGTAGTAGTAACCCGGCGCCCCCATCGACAGCACCGCCCGCGGCTTCACGGCCGCGATCTCGCTGTCGAGATAGACCGCGCACTCCTTCTGGGCGACCTTGATGAGGTCGGCGCGCCGGTCTCCGTACGGCGGTCGGCACTTGACCGCATACGTGACGTACAGGTCGGCGCGATCGAGGTCGGCGTCCCTGATCACGGCGTCGAAATAGGCCGCCGCCTCGGTCGATTGGTGGAGCGGCCTCCCGTTCTCGTCGTCTGGGATGCCGGGGGCGTCGGCGACGATCATCCCGCGCGCTGGCACCGGTCCCTCGCCGGGGAGGCACACGTTTTGCGCGTACTCTGACAGCGAGCACCGCGTGCACTTCGAGTCTCGATAGCTGTCGGCGAGGCTCACGCTCTGCGCATTCGCCGGGTCCAGCTCACCCGATCTCATCGGCGGGACGAGGCTCGTCTGTCGCGTCACTCAGAAGCGTCCTGTAGCATGCACCGATGGTACCCACCCGCGGTTAAGACGGAGACCGATCCAGCACGGGTAACATCTGTTCGCCGCGGCGCCCGCAGGGGCGTCCGACCGCACACTGGACCCCTCGAAGGACGCGTCCCTCGGGAACTCTGGATTTCTGGACCGAGAGGCCTAGCGCTCCTGTTTCCTGAAGGACAAGAGAGCCAGAGACCGGGATCAGCAGAGCCCTCCAGCCCAGAGACCGCAGGTCTCTTGCGCGCGTACACGCGTAAGGAAGATCACGGCACCGAGTCTTCGACCCCAAACGACATCGGAAGCGCTATCGTCGAGAGGTCGCGCTCTGCTTGAACGCCGTCGAGCCACCAACACTCCCAGCCGTAGATCTCGCGCCCGTCATCGAGCGCGATCAGGACGAGGTAACGCTCCGGGTCGTAGCGCGCCACGCGCCCAAACCCCACGCGCCCGAGCCCAGCGCAGTCTGTGACGACGAACGCCCGCATGCCCTTGACGATCTCGAACGCGCTCATCTGGAGTCTCTCGCCCCGAAGCCGAAGCAAACAACGATCGCTGCCGCGAAACCGACCACGACGACGCCAGTCCTCACGGGATCGATCCGTCCACCGTACGGTTCCATGGCGAGTCCCCTGTCGTAGGGCGCTAGCTGGCGCGCGACGTCGCCCCCGATCACCAGGCACGTGAAATGCGTCACCGTTCGTCCTCCGAGTGTTCTTGGTCTCGATCCTGCGCCGACGCCATCAGCGACCAGGACGAGATCTTGTCCTGAGTCAGCTCCCACTGGTTGTGATCGAGCTTCGCCACGACCTCGAACTTGAACCGCTGGTGCATCCCGTATACGGCGTGGCACGAGACGTAGCGCTCGACCGGAAAGTCCCTGATCGACCCCTTCGCGTAAGACCGCATCGAGCTGGGCGCGACGCCTAAAGCGTCGCACAGCAGCGAGAGCGAGAGGTCAGCGGGTCCCGATCCTCCGTACCCCCACTCGAATCCCGTGGGCGAATGGAAAGCGACGTGGGGCAGGGCTTTCCACGGCGGACCGTCTCCGTCTGAGCGCTGCACGACGACATGGCCGTCTGCTGCCCGGTGGCCGCGATACGTCTTGGTCATCTCAGTGTCCTCCCGTCGGTCGATGAAAACAGCCAGCGCTCGTAGGCCGCGACGTGCTCTGGATAGGCCGCGCGCATGACTTCCCTGTTGGCGCGATCTGCCTTCGCGACTGTGCGGATCACGTGGCACGAGTACCAGTCGAACCGACCATCTTTGTTGACGAGGATCTCCTGGACGTGCTCGCGATCGAAATCGGTGATCATCTCTGTCTCCTCTCAAATAGCGCCTCGAACTCTTCGAGACGGCGCACCGCCAGCACCAGCCGCCCGATCGGCGACGCGGCGTCGTCAGTGACATAGACCTGGACGCTTCTCTCGCCAGATTCGTTCGCCTTCTGGAAGGCCGTCGTCACGCGGAGCGCTGCCCGCAGGACCGCGCCTCTGAGCGCATCGCATTCTATGGCCTCGATGCTCAGCGCGACGGCGACAGAGCTGTCCACGCCGTACCGATCCGAGGCATAGTCAATCAGGATCGTCTCTCCCGCGTTCAAGCGACGCGCTTCTTCGAGGCCGATCGCCACGTCTGCCTCGTCGCGAGCGCTCACGGCAGCCGCCTCAGGTGCTTCGGATCGCCACGCTGCGCGCCGACGACCTGATCGAATTGGACCTCGACGCGCGTCTGATAGAAGGCGACCACCACGCCTCGATCCATGTAGAGCGGCCACGACCCCCGATAGAGCACCATCACTCGGTCTCCACGCGCGTCGATCATCGCCATCTCTCATCATCTTTCGGCGGAGGCTCTGGCAGCCGCTTGAGCGGCAACCCTAGAGCCTTGCGGCGCGCGTTGTAGGCACTGCGAGACTGCGCGATACGGAGGGAGAGGCCAATCCCTCTCCACGGATTCTTAAGGATCCAGTCCTCGGGGTCAAGACGCTCCAGGATCGAGTTCCCCCTATACGGCTCGTCGGGGTACCAGTGCCTCAGGGGCCACGGCAGGTCTTCTTCGGCCACGCCGTACAGGATGGCCAACGCTCCCGGACATGTCGGCGCGACGTGAGAGTAGAGCGCGGGCGTCTCGCCCTCGTCGACGCCGAAGTCCGCGTACCCGCCCCCGTTTGGCCGATCGACGCGCTGCGAGAGCAGGTTTGTGCGCTCCTCTTTGGCGTACCCGTGCAAAAATCCGATCGTTCCCTTTTCCCAGAACGACTGACGCGGCCCGAGCAATTCGCCGCACGCTGCGGCGTCGAGGAGCGCCTCGCGGTTAGCGCTGAGGCGTTCCTTGCACCAGGCGCGGATCGCTTTATTCTCGCGCTCGTACTCGTCTCTGGCGAGCCTGTCGATGGTCCGCATCTGGTTCACGCGCGCCACCCAGAGCCTGTCTTTCTCGAGCTTGTCGCGCGTCCCAAAGGTGACCGGAGAGAGCGTTTCTACGCGCCTTGACTTCTTCTCGAAGAGCGCGAGGCGACGGTCTGCGGGATCGAGCGCGAGCGCGTCGACAGCGGCTTCAACGATGAGGCGAGCACCCTCTCCGACCGGATTGAGGACTTCGTCTGGGACTTGATCACCGTAGCGCTCGATCATCCACCGGTTCCAGAGCACGGGCTCTCTGGCCCACTGCTTTCTGGTCGTCTTCGCGGTCACGTCTTTCCTGGTGAGTGAGGCCATGGCAAGCGGCGTGTACCGTCCCGCGACCGCCAGGGCGCCGTGTTCGCCGATGAGAGCGTTGGGCGCGACCACCATCTCACCGGTGTAGGAGACCTCAGGAAGGAGGGCGTTCTGCCGACCGTAGCGGTCGAGGATCAGTTCAAAGACGAGCGTCAGCCAGACGAACTCTTCTGGATAGAGGTCTCCGACGCAAGCCAGCACGACCGCTTTCGCGTCGATCGGCACCAGTGCGCTGCGCGCTTTCACCTTGAGGTACTCGTCGTCCGGCGTCCGCTCAAGATCGAGCAAGTGGTACGGAAACCAGTGCTTCGCCGCTCGTCTTTCAAAGTTCCTGTCTGGGCGCCTTGACATCCTGTTGAAGGCGGGATGAGGCCCTTCTTCCCGGTCGGTGAGGATCGTCAGGGTCTCGCCGTTGCGCACCGCGAAAACGAAGTACGAGGCCAATTCTAACTCGGGGTCCCTGATGAGGCAGAGAGTGATGCCAGACTCCTTCTGTCCGATCATCGCCCTGAGCAGCGAGTTCACGTTCCAGAACTCGAAGATCTCGGGGTTGAACTTGAGCGGAGCGGCGTCTGGCTCTCCCTGGACGAACTGGTGCGCAGCGAGACGCTCCATAGACCGGAGGGCGTCTCGGCGGACGTAAGCGAGGTCGTACTTGTCTGCCAGGAGGTCCTCGAATGCCAGCGCCCGTCCCTCAGACAGAGCGTAGTGTTTCGCCGCGTCCCTGAGTTTGTCGACGAACGCGTCGCTGATCGCCGCGATCTGGGGGTCTTCCAGCAGTTCTCTGAGCGCGCGCGCGGGCGCTAATTTCTCGGAGACGTCGGCGAAATCGGTGACGATGTCGAGGCCGGTGAACGTCCGATCTTTCAGCCACTCTTCGAGCAGGCCGCGGACCATCATGAACGCGGTCAGGCCCGTGGGATCGAGGTCCCGGCTTGCGTTCAGGTCCCGGCGCTGTTCATTGAATTCCCAGGAGTTCTTCTCGCCCGCGTGCAGACCGGCCCATCTCAAGAGCGCGTCGTTGACTAGATCGTTGACCCGCATGCGACATCCCTGTCCCGTTGCTGTTGGGACAATCTTATCACGCGAGAGCCGATCTGGCCGACTGACCGTCTCTGTCGAGAGGTTCGTCACGTCGCAGATCTGATCGATGAGATCCTTCGCCTCACCCTAGACATCTGAGACCGCGTCGACTCCAGACACCAGCTGATCGCCGATCGCGACCGTGGACGCGACGCTGCTCCCGGCCCGGATCATCGCGAGCCATCTCTTGTAGGTGGTCGTCATGCCCGCGAACGTCGAAGCGCCGCTGTCGGTCAGCCAGTGCGCGAGCTCCTCGGGCGAGTCGCACACGGGAGACGTCGGTGAACCCTCACTCGTCGTCTCCCACATCTGCCAGCCGTAGTCGAGGCGCTCAGCGCGGCGCTTCTGCCCGTCAGTCTGGTCGTTCACGGCGAACGCGGGACATTCGATCCTGGAGTAGACGCGGCCTTCACCCTCGCAGACCTGACACTCGGCGTGGTCGCCGTCCTCGAACCGTTCCTGGCACGGCATCGGATCGAGGACGTACCCCCACCAGACCTCGTGCAGCGGCCAGTTGAAGTTCTTGGGCGCGCGCCGCGCTTCTCGGCTCATCGCGTCTTCCTCTCGTCCTCGATGTTCAGCTCCTTGACCCGGCAGATCCGCAGGACGCACCCCTTCTCCGTGTTCACCCACAGGACTGCGCCGGTCCCCGTCGGAGATCGCGAGATGCGCACCTCGACGCATTCTGCACCGGTGATGTCGCGCATCTCAGAGAGAAGCGCATCCAACGCGAGCGGATCGATGAACCCGTGGCTACACGTGTCTGCCATGCTTTCGTCTCCTTCAGTGTTCGGTCGTCGCGGTCGAGATCGCCCGCGCGATCCGCTATTTCTGGATCGCGGCGAGCGAGATCGTGATCGAGTCCTTAGCGTCTGGGTCCTCGTCGGGCAGCGACCTGGTCAGCTGCTCGTCGGTGACCATCTCCTGCTCCTTGAGGACTTCCCACATCGCGAGGTTGAAGTCGACCTTGAGCACCCGACAGACCTTGAAGAACACGGCGGGCCCGACGGCTTCGAAGAGCTTGGTCGGGTCGACGGTGAGCTTGGGCTCGGGGCGGGTGACGCAGAGCGCCTTGTCGATGGTGTTCGAGTTGAGGTACTCGGACTTCGGTCCCACGATCGGCAGCTGCCGATCGCGGACGATCGCGACGATCTGGTCGCGAACCGCGTCGTGTTCTTTCTCGGCCGCGGCTTTCTGGGTCTTGGCCTCGTTCAGCTTGACGATGAGCGGCTGCAGGGCGGCGCGCGTCGCGCTGCTGAGGGGCTTGCGGATCTTGGGAAGCGATTTCTTCTTGGATCTCGGCGTCTTCGCGCTCGGTCGCGTGAGCGTATTGGTCGGCATCTGCTTATTCCCTTTGTTGTGATGCCCTTATTTTAGTACACAAAGTGGAAGAAGAACACGGGCTCTCTCTTCAGTCGCCCATGCGCTCCTCGTACTCGGCGCGCCTCACCGCCATCTTGGCGATGGCCATCCGACCCTCTGGTCCGGTGGCGCCGACGGCGGCGATGATCCTTCGCGCCCACTCGGCGCACTCAGGACAGTCGACGGGTCCCGGTTCTGTCCGGTACACGTAGCTCGCGGCCCGACCGCACGCCGTCACGGCGTGATCGAACGTCGAGTGGATATAATTGTCCCCGCCGACGCGCGCGTTCGCCGCCGGCTTCTTGACGGTGGCGCCGCGGACGATGTCGGCGTCACCGATCCCCGTCACCGCCACGGTCGCGCTTCGGCGCAGCGGGTCGAACATCCCGCTGACGCTCTTCCCGTAGTTGATGGAACTGAGGTGGGCGCCAAAGCTCGCGAGCACGGCCATGACCAGGACCGAGTCTCGGACGGGATCGGTGACCGTGGCGATCACCGCGTCGCCGTCCTGAGCCGTCACCGTGAACCCGAGCTCGGCGAGCAGTCGAGCGATCGCGTCTGTCGTCACGGCGACGCCTCTTCATCCACGCGTATAGGATACCGTCCGATCCGGCAGGATTCCCCGACTGAACGGCGTCGCGGCCGCTCTTGACCATCCAGAACGCTCAGATCAGTCTTCTGAGTCGAACTCGAGCAGCGCCGCGGCCACGGGGTCCGGGTCGACTGCCAGGCACAGCCCCGCCGACTCGTACCGCTCGCGCCGACGGTCCCACACGGCGTCGCGACCGATCCGCGTGATCGCGTTGTAGAGGCCGTAGAGGGTGCGTTCTTCGGTCGATATCGCCTCGGCCACGGCCTCGATGTTCGCCGTGCCACGGATCGGTCGAGAGGCGATCGCTCGGCAGGCGAGCCCGACGTATCCCACCCGGTCTTCGAACTCGACGGGCATGTCAGCGAGCTCCATGGTCGTCATGCGCCGGAGGTTCTCAGACGCGCCGTGAGCGATCTGAGCAGCGTCCTCGCCCGCGTCGAGCGCCGTCTGGATCCGCGCGGCGGGGTCCGCGCCCATGTCGCGCCGCACGCTCCGACGGACCGACGACATGATCGGCGTCGTCGCGCCGTTCGTGCAGATGAGCCGCAAGAGTATCCCGCGCGTCGAGAGCGCGACGTCTTCGTCCTCGTAGAGAGTGACGTCTGCGCCGCCGTAGACGATGTCTCCCACGCGCGGCTCGACCGCCATCGACTGCCAGCCCGTGCGAAAGATGAGGCCGGCGTCGTTCGACGTCCACGTGTGGAGCCTGAGGTTGTCGTTGAGCCTGTCTCCCAACGCCTCGATGAGCTGGATGGGCTCGACTGGCATCGTCCCTTCGCGGAGGAACCCGGTCACGACGTGCTCGCCGTCTGGTCTGACCTCGACGCACATCTGAGCGTGGCCTTGGGCAGTCTCGAGGAACGTGTTGAAGTTGGTCGCCGCCAGGTCGTTGGGGATCTTCAGAGCGTAGCGCGGGTTGATGCCCAAGCGTCCCGCGAGTCGCTCGGCGGCCCTGCCCGTCATCGTGTAGCGCCCGTCACCGTAGACGAGCTCGCCCGAATCGCCGTCGATCCGCAGCTCGTCCATGCCCACGAGCATGTGCTCTCTCGCGCGCGGCGTGGCGTACGCCAGCGCGCTCTCCAGGTCTGTGCCCTTGCCCGTCTCGACGGTCGCGATCTTCACGGGTTTGATCTCCTCGGTTTTTAGTCTCGGGGGATCCTACCACGTGAGACTCTCTGGAGGATCACCACTTCCACGCCTTGCCGCCGAGCCCGAACAGGTGGGCTGCCGCCCGATGCTTGTTGGTGAACCCGGACGCCTCACCGTCGTCTACGTCGACTGCGATCCACCCGCGCGAATCGTGGTCGGTGAAGACGCGACCGTAGTACTTGTCCAAGTCGACGCTGACGATGCGGTACTCGCGCACGTGGAACGTGCTCCGCACGGGATTGATCGTGAAGTCTGGCATCGCGCCTCCTCGTGTATTCTATTTTAGTACAGGAGAGCGTCGAATGCGCGTCCCATCACGCCGGGCCCATGGCGTCCATCATCTGAGCGACCTCGGTGGCGTAGGACAGTCCCCCGCCGGCCGCGGCGCCGTTTCCGCCCGCCTGCCACACGCGCAGCGCGTAGTACGGGTCGTCGCGTCCCCCCACTTCGACGAAGAGCTTCGCCGATGCGCGCGCCGCTTCTTCCCACGACGAGAACGCCGGGCCCTCGCAGTTGCCGAGCCCCCACGCGTTGAAACCACAGGCCGCTGCCCCGCCCGACGATTCTCTGATCGCGATCGCCGGGAGCGTCCTCCAGTCTATGTCGAAGTCTGCGGCCACTCTCACGAGCATCGCGGCCTCGCCCTCGAGAGGCGTCCCGCGCAGGTAATGGGCGACCGCCAAGACTCTGTTTTCTACTGTGACAGTCGCAGATACCGCGGCCGTCGGTCTCGATGAGATCGGCGAAGCGACCCCAGCGCTGGCCGCGTCGACCGCGCCCGTCTCTGCGCTGACCGTCGCCGGCACGCTCGGCATCGTCGGCGTCTCCCCCACGGGCGCCGTTGCCTCGATGGGCGTGGACGCCGACAGGGCGCGATCGGTCCCCACGCGAATTTCCTGTTGATCTTCTCTTTCTCCGACGGCCTGGCAGGCCATCGCGAGCAGCGCCACGGTCAACGTCGCAGCGCACAGTGCCGCCCTCAGGGCTCTCTCTCTGTCGGCGCCGGCGCGTGCACCGGCTCGATCAGCCCGATCGTCGGGCGTCCGTTCGCATACAACATTGTGCGTCTTCTCCTCGACCGGCGCGTCACCGCCGTGCTTCGCGATACTCTACCCTGGCGGAGCGTTGAGAGAATCCCCAGCCTCTTTCTCATCGCGCTATCTTACAGTCTGCCCGTCTGCAGGCGCTGTAGTGCTTCAAGGCGCCGTCCGAACTGTAGATCGGGTGCGCGTTGTCGAACGCATACGCGTGCGAACCCGGGCAGCCCGGCCTGTTGCAGCGTCCCTCCCGCCCATCGGCGCGGACGCCGTGGCGGAAGGGACCGCTGAGGATCTCTGCGTTCACTTCCCCGCCGTCACCGGCTTCAGGAACGTCGACGGGTCCAAGATGAGCCCCTGCCCAGACGGGATGAGCGCGATCTGGACATTGGGCGAGAACTTGTTGATGGCCGCGTATTCGAGCACGTTCTGCGTCAGCGACGCGTTGAGCAGGTCGTTCGCTTTGGCCTGACCGGTGGCCAACGCGACGGCCGCGTTCGCCTGACCCGTCGCCTGCTCGACGGCCTGCTGCGCTTCTGCCTTCGTCTGCTCGACCTTGTTCTTGGCCGCTTCGGCGTCCTGGACGGCCCGCTGTTTTGCGAGGATAGAATCCTTGAACGACTGGTCGAAGTCGACGTTGTCGAGGAGGAAGTCCTGGACCGTGATCGAGTAGGGCTTCAGCTCGTTGATGAGCCGCTGTTTCACGGCGAGGCGGATCTGTTCGCGCTGCGGCGCGATGTCTGTAACAGAGTACTTGACGGTCTCTTCCTTGAGAAAGTTCTGCACTCTCGGGGCGACGAGCTTGTTGAACCAATCGCTGCCGACCGTGCGATAGAGGTTCTGGACGGCGTCCGGCGAGACCGAGTAGTTGACCGTGGCCCTGATGAAGACGTCCTGGGTCTCTTTCGAGAAGCCGACGTACGGCTGGTCCTTCTCGCCGTTGTTCGAGAACCGCTGGACCTGGACGCTCTGAGTCGTGATGCTCTGCCACGGGAAGGTGAGCTGGAACCCCGCGTCCCGCTGTCCGACGATCGAGCCGAACTGATAGACGATGCCGACGTCTCCCGCTTGGATGACGTTGACCGAAAAGAGGAACGAGAAGAGCGCCACGAGCACGGCGTACGCGATGACCGAGTAACGCCTAATGCGTCGCGCCCACGGGCGCGTGTCGGTTGGCGCAACGGCATTCCCATATTCGCCCGTTGTGGGTCTGGGTTCGGCGTCGTAGAATCGCGCGAAGGCGATCGCCCCACCGAGCGCGAGCGTGAAAAAGATGACGAAACCTATCCAAGCCATTGGGACCTCCTGTAGATCGATGCTCTGAGATGTATGTCGATGGATGACTGAGTGAATCGTTTAAATCATCGCTTCGATCCCATCTCGTCGCTCCAGAACCAGTGCTCGCAGTCTGGACACCGCTTCTGTTTCCGACCCGCCGAGTGGCGACGCTCGGCTTCCTCGTGCCAGGCCGCATAGTCCAGCCGCAGCGGTCTGTGGCGAAGACAGATCTCGATCGTGACGACTCGTGGCCGTCTGTGTTTGAGAGCCCTGTTCAACGGCGCGCGCTCTGTTCACGCGCTCTGTGGCGCAAGTATATCGCGACACACGACACGACGACGACGACGGCGCTCAAGAAGACTCCAAACGCGGCGGCGGTCGCAGGCGAGAACATCGCGCTCGCGATCAGCGTCGCGATCATTCCAAGCGCGAACACCTGGATCACGAGCACCGCCACGTAAAGATCGCGAGAGAGGATCGGCTTCACGGCTCGTCCTCGATGTCCAGCGTGTCGATAGCGTTGAGGAAGTCCTCGGCGATGGCGACCGATCCGCCCCACGCGGCGACGTCGTCGGCGTAGCGCTGCATCAGGTCGCGCATCGCGCGCCATTCATCGGCGGGAAGGCGGACGACCGCCATCTCACGCGGGCCGCACACGGCCCACCGATGTCTCCGACTGTTCAACGATAAAATATCCATCACCAGCTCACCGTAAAGAGCCTCTCGCCCGCGTGTTCGGCGAGGAAGCGCTCGACGTCGCCGCGCTTGGCGAGCCTGTAGCCCGTGTCGTTCGGAGCGTCGAACGCCGCGACGATCTCGCCCACGAGCTCGTCGGTCAGTACGGGAAGGTCTTCGCCGATCGCGTCGTGCACCAGTTGCACGGTGGACGGGATGAACTGTGCTCCGTCATCGAACAGCGCGGCCTTCAGCCACGACACCTCACCGATCCAGAAATCGGGCGTTCTACTGATCTTCTCGTACGCGCGCTCTTTGGGTGTGTCCGTAAGGTTGTCCCAGCCTGCGAAGTATTTCGAACCCATCGTGTTGGCGAAGAACGCTCGCAGGTCGTCTTCGGTCAGCCCTCGGTAGACGTGGATGTGCAGGTCGGCGGACACTACGCCACCGCCACGGTGAGGTCTGCGTGTCCAGCGTCGCGCTCGAACGCGGGATGGTCGGGATAGATCGGGCTCCCGAAGCCGGACACGATCGACTCGCCGCCCACGGGACAGACGTACGCGTCTCCCGACCTCACGCGGTACGGGCGATCGTCAGCGTGTTTCTCGAGGACGTCGAAGCCGTTCTTGTGGATCTTGAACTCGCACGCGTGCGTGACGCATATGGGATTCATTCGCTCTTCTCCGTTATCTCCTCGCACGGCACGCGCGCCGCCAGGAGGTCCTGCGCTTTGATGCCGTGGAGTGCGATGTAGTGGCGCTGCACCTTGAACGCGCGCTCGCCGATGTTGATGGTTATGAACTCGCCGTTCGTGTCTGAGATGTCGCGGATGATCGCGCCGATCTCAGGATCGTTGTAGTGCAGCGATCTGCCACACGCGCAATCTGAGATCGTCGCCTCCGTCACCGCGATGGGTCCGCGTGTCGACTGACGCGTGGGCGATCTCCATGGCGCGGCGCTGCGGGTTCTGGAGCGTCCTTATTGACGATGTCGCACTGTGGTTCATCGCACGCATATGATTCGATCGGTTTTCCCTCGTGCAGCCCACTGGCTTGAAGGACCAACCTGGTGCATCCGTACAGCCAGTGAGTGATGGCGACCACGGTGCCCTCATATCCGGTGATCCGATCGCGAACGACCTGTCCGAGCCTGATCCGGTCTTCTGTCATTTGAATCTCCTCTTTCGCTATCTCCGCGTCTCGGAGTGAGTGTTGTGATCCGTTTCTGAGAAAGCCGCGTCGAACGGCGCAGCGACATCTACGTCGTGCTTTGTCAGCAACTGGATCGCCCATCGGCAGACCGTCTTGGAGCAGTCCTGCCAAACGCCACCTCGCCCCTCGGGCGGCTGGTGATACGCGTTGTGCACGGTCTGCGCCACCCAACGCACGTCATAGGCGGAGACTTGGATCGGTGTCTTGACCATCAGTCCGGCATCTTCCTGTTCGGCCACGCCTCCATCGCCGCGGCGCAGGCCATCGCCTCGTCGAACCTCTCCTTCGGCAGCCCGACAGCCTGTGCGGCGAGCGCCCAACCGCGCACGAACACGGGCGAGAGCAGGTCTTGCGCCCGCAGCACAAAGATCGGTTCTCCGGGCTTGACCTTCATCAGGCACGCGTCGTCGAACGCGGCGATCGGGCCAAGCGTCCACTCTCCGTCAAGGCGCTGTTCCCATTCGCCCAGTCTGTGGGACTGACCGGCGGCGTCTTCGACTTCGACGAAGCGCCCCGACGTGGGGCCCGGGGGCCCGTCGAAGATGACGAATAGGTCCTGTTGTCGCGTACCCATTATCGTGCCTCCTGCGTCGTTTTGACGCGTTCTATTTCGAGACTGTGCACTCCGTCTGGGATCAGGTGCCCGAAGTGGTCTGAACAGGCCTGCGTGTCAGCCGCGTAGGGATCGCGGACGCCTCCCGGCGCGAGCGCCTCGTCCATGAACGGCCACGAGATGTTCCACTCGGCCGCGCTCGTACAGCCCTCGCGCGTGATCTGATCGATGTAGCAGCACCACGGTCGCCGCGGGATCGCCACGCCGCGCTTCATGATCTGCCAGAAGGCGTAGCCGCCGTTCGCGCTGTTGGCCAGGACGCCGCGGACCCAGTCGATCCCCGCGCCGATCGGCATGCCCGGACCGAGACACCCGTCGTGCGGCCACTCGGTCAACGGGTGCTTCTCGCACACCATGTCGGTCTGTTCGAACATGTCTATCTCCTTTCGGGGAGCGGACCCGGACGCGACGTCGCGCTGATCGCCGACAGCTTCCACTCAGCGGCCAGCAGGCTCATCTGGAAAGCGGGACGGAGAGCGAGGCCGGCGAAGTCCTCGTCCACCTCCACGTCGGCGAAGACCGTGTCTCCCTCCATGCTCACGGACAGCACCCGCCCGATCGGCTCGCGACGCGCATCGAAATCGAGAGCGAGCGGCGCCGGCGTCTTGTACCCGGCGATCGCGTCGGCGAGCGCTTCCTTCCCCAGCGCGGTGGCGTCGCGATCTCGGTCGACCCGCGCGATCGCCGCGCGCCACACGACTTTCTTGAGCGCCACCCGCGGTCGCTTGCTGGCCGCGTCCCGCCGTCCCCTCTTCATCGCGCGAGCCCCCGATGCATCGATTCGACGAGCGCGGCGTACCCGTCGCGGCTGCGCCGTCGCAGTCCCGACAACATGTCGATCAGGTCTTCACACGCCGGACAGTCGCGCGCGTCTGGCCTCTGGGCCCTGAACCCAATCCAACACGTCGTGCAGGTCTTCGCGAACGCGACGGCGTCGTATCTGCGACTGATCTGACGGCGCCGCCTGCCGCCGGGGAACATCGCGTCGTTGAGCTTCGCGCCCATCGCCCGTCCCCCTATTTCTCGCCGAGCACGGCGGTCCTGTTGTCGAGCGGGATGAGCGCCCGCATCCCGACCCGCTCGATCTCGCGGTACACGGGCCGGGCGAAGTCTCCGAGCCGGTTCAGCGACAGGTTCGCGAGCCACACGAGCTGCGGGAACGACACCGTCGCCGACTCCTTGGCGAACGACGTCAACGCGTTGGGCGGCAGCATGCCCTCCACCTCGGCGGGCAGCCGCACCGTGAACGACTGGTCGTCGGGCATGAACGGCGGGCACGGTCGCTCCATGAACTCCCTGAGCCTGTTCCCGCCCGCGTCGTAGTGGTCGTTGCGCCCCACGTAGACGTACGGCTGCGCGCCCTCGAACACCCACCGCGTCGGGTCGACGATCGCCCCGTCGCCCTTCTCGATCCACCCGTGTCGCTGGAACGGGTAGGAGTTGTCGAACCGAATCCCCTTCGCCACGGGGCCGAGCCAGTGTCCGTACCTGGGGGATCCGTCGACGGCCTTCGCGCGCACCGCGCGACACGCGATCTCGTAGCACCGACCCGCCCACGCTTTCGCCGGGACGCCGATCGCCGTCTCGATCGACTCCAGTCGCATTTCTCTGACGCGCGACAGCGCTTCTGCCTCTGTTCCGAACAGGTCCATCGCCTTGCTCCGTATCGTTGCTGTGTCGTTCAATACAATCTACCTCGGATGAGCGCCGGCCGATAAGGGAAAATAGGACAGGACGATCGTAAGGCGGCTCTTGACCGTCTGGAGCACGCTCACTGGTACCTCCAGAACCTGTCGTCGACGCTCTTCATCATCTCCCACGCGTTGAAGACGCGCGCCATCTCGTAGCGCGTCTCTGCGGCAGTTGCGCCCGAGGCGAACGCCGGATGGAGCGTGAAGTGAGATATGGCCTGCTGATCGAGCGGATAGACCTGCCGCTGCCGGAGGTCTCCGTGACGGACGGCGTCGCGGTCGGCGTCTTTCTCGCCCCTGAGCGTCAGGAGCGGCGTCCCGGCGTGGTCGATCGACAGGCTGCCGAGCCTGTAGCGCGGGCGCGCCATGCGCTCGGTGACGCGCGTCCCCCGCAGCGGCTTAAACGATCGCCTGTGGACCATCGCCGATCCGTGCTCCGCGATGCGGTTCCGATGGTCGCCCGTGCCGTAGCCCTTGTGCGCGGCGAACCCGTACTCTGGCCAGAGCGCTCCGTCGACCTCGGTCACGTAGCGGTCGCGTGACACCTTCGCCGCGATCGACGCCGCGGACACCGCGGGGACGACCTTGTCGGCCCCGATGAGGCACTCGTCTGCCACGCCCGCGGTCGTGTCTCCGTCGAGGATCGTGCGGCCGCCCTCGATGGGACCGAGCGCGAACAGCGCCCGCCTGACGGCCTCTCTGAAAGCCCACTGCATGCCGCGCCCGTCGATCTCCCACGCCGAGACCCATCCGAGCGCGTGCCTGACTCCGTCGCGGAGCATGAGCGAATAGAGCCCTTCGCGCTGGCGCGGCGAGAGGAGCTTGCTGTCGTCGAGCTGTCCCCACCACGGCGGGACGCCGTCGGGCTCGACCGCAGCGCCGACGACGAGTGGGCCAGACCACGCTCCGCGACCGGCTTCGTCGATGCCGACGACCCTAGTCGATGTTGTAGAGAGCGTCACGCCCGTAT
>Ga0315281_10002816_pt1 | contig 25698 bp, 17 predicted proteins | sample YL17G07_0_MG_FD_204540 | JGI IMG/M metagenome (GOLD analysis project Ga0315281, IMG submission 204540) | Sediment microbial communities from Yellowstone Lake, YNP, Wyoming, USA - YL17G07_0 | ecosystem: Environmental > Aquatic > Freshwater > Lake > Sediment | place: USA: Wyoming | collected... | reverse complement strand
TGAAGCCTCGCTGACCGGCCACCTGGTATTCGCCACGCTGCACACCAACTCGGCGCCGGAATCGATCATCCGCCTGCTCGACATGGGCATGGACCCGTTCAACTTCTCCGATGCGCTGCTCGGCATCCTGGCGCAACGCCTGGCAAAGCGCTTGTGCAGCTGCAAGCAGCCCTACAACCCGGAAGGCGCCGAGATCAAGTCGTTCCTGCAGGAGTACTGCGACGAATTGCAGAACACCTCTACTTTCAAGAAAGACCCCAAGGCGGCGATGGAGAACGTCTATCGCGATTGGGTGAAGACCTACGGCAACGACAAGGGCCAGCTGACCTTCTACAAGTCCGTCGGCTGCGAAAAATGCGGTGGCGGCGGCTACAAAGGCCGCTGCGGCCTGCACGAGCTGCTGATCGCCACCGATCCGCTGAAAAAGCTGATTGCGGAGAGGTCACGCGTGTCTGAGCTGATCGCGGTGGCGCTGGAGGAGGGCATGCGCACTCTGAAACAGGACGGCATGGAGAAATGCCTGCTTGGCATGACCAGCATGAAGGAAGTGCGTTCGGTCTGTATCAAGTGAGCGCGGCGCCCGGGCGCCCATGAGCAACTCGTCGGTCGAAGGCACCAAGGGATTGCGGCTGCTTGCCGCGGCCGAGGCGGGGGAAGACCTTGGCCTGCGCCTGGAGCAGTTGAACGCGATCGGCGCGTCGCTGTCCGCCGAACGCGACATCAACCGCCTGCTGGAGAACATTCTCACCGCCGCGAAGATCATCACGCGCGCCGACGGCGGCACGCTGTACCGCGTTGCCGACGACAAGACTCTGCGCTTCGAGATTGTGCGCACGACGTCGCTCGAGTACTACCTCGGCGGCACCACCGGCAAACCGGTGCCGTTCTACCCCATTCACCTGATGGACAAGGATGGCAAGCCGAACCACAGCATGGTGGCGGCCTATGCCGCGCTCACGGGCAAAACGGTCAATATCCCCGACGCCTATACCGCCGAAGGCTTCGATTTCTCAGGTACGCGCAACTTCGACAAGAAGACCGGCTACCGCTCCAAGTCGTTCCTGACGGTGCCGATGAAGAACCACGAGAACGAGATCATCGGCGTGCTGCAGCTGATCAATGCGGCCGACCCGCGCGGCGGCGGGATCGTGCCGTTCTCGCCGTCCGACCAGCGCCTCGCGGAATCCCTCGCCTCGCAGGCGGCGATCGCGCTGACCAACCGGATGCTGATCATCCAGCTGGAGGAACTTTTCGAGTCGTTCATCAACCTGATGAACACGGCGATCGACGAAAAATCCCCGTACACGGGCGGGCATTGCCAGCGCGTGCCGCAGCTGACGATGATGCTCGCCGAGGCCGTGAACGAAATGGGCGACGGCCCCCTCGCGGCCTTCACCATGAACGACAAGGACCGCTACGAGCTCAAGATCGCCGGTCTGCTGCACGACTGCGGCAAGGTGACCACGCCGGTGCACGTGGTGGACAAGGCGACCAAGCTGGAGACCATCTACGACCGTGTCCATATCATCGATACGAGGTTCGAGATCCTGAAGCGCGATGCCGAAGTCGAGTTGTTGAAGGAGAAGGCGCTGCTGGTCGCGCATGGCGCATTGCGCGCGGAGCACGATGCGGCCGATGCGCGCCATCGCGAGCGTATCAGGCGCCTGGACGACGACCGGGCGTTCCTGCGTGCCTGCAACGTCGGCGGCGAGGCGATGCGCGAGTCCGACCAGGAGCGCGTCAGGGCGATCGCCAAGTACCGCTGGACCGACATCTCGGGCCACGAGGCGAATTTCCTGAGCGAAGATGAGCTGCAAAACCTGACCATCCGCGCCGGGACCCTGACCGGGGAAGAGCGGCAGATCATCAACCACCATATTGTCGCCACCATCAAGATGCTCGAGGCGCTGCCGTGGCCGAGGCACCTGAAAAACGTCCCGGAGTATGCGGGCGGGCACCACGAACGCATGGACGGCAAGGGTTATCCGAAAGGGCTGACGCGCGGGCAGATGTCGGTGCAGGCCCGCGTCATGGGCATTGCCGATATCTTCGAGGCGCTTACCGCCAAGGACCGGCCCTACAAGAAGGGCAAGACGCTATCGGAGTCGCTGCAGATCCTCGGCAAGATGCGGCTCGGCGGCCACGTCGATCCGGACCTGTTCGATGTTTTCGTGCGCAGGAAGGTGTACCAGCGCTACGCCGAACTGTTCCTCGACAAGGAGCAGATCGACGAGGTGGACGAGTCGAAGATCCCGGGTTACGTACCCTGACCGGCGGCGCCGAAGATCTGAAGAACCTGGGCAACGCCCAGAAAGCGGCGGGCGACCCGGCATTGGCGATCGAGAGTTATCGCCGCTCGCTGGATGTCGAGCCGGACTACCTGCCGTCGCTCTATAACCTGGGCCTGGTGCTGCATGAGCTCGACCGCATTGACGAAGCCGAGCTGTATTTTCGCCGCGTCGTGGCGATCGAGCCGGGCGATCCGGATGCGTTGTTCCATCTTGGGGTGCTGCTTTTCCGGCGCGCGCAGCTGGAAGAAGCCGGGCATACTTTTCGACTCGCGCTCCGGCACGCGCCGGACAATCCCCATCTGTGGATGCGCCTGGGCGAGCTCTGCATCACACGCAATACGCCCGACAGCCTGAATGAGGCGGCGCAATGCTTCGGCCGTGCGGCAGAATTGCAGCCGCAATTTTCCGACGCCCATTTCAATCTCGGTTATGTATCTGCGCTGCAAGGCCGTCACGACGACGCGTTGCGCAGCTACCAGAACGCGCTCAACCTGCAGCCAGACAGCCCCGCCTGCCAGGCTAACCTGCTGACCCAGATGCAGCACGTATGCGACTGGTCCCGTTTCGACGAGTTGGCCGCTCTGCGGAGAAGCAACGCGTTGCGCCCGGACCCGGCGGATCCGCTGCCCGATCCTTTCGGCCTGCTGTCAATCCCTTCGACGCTCGCAGAGCAGCTCGCGTGCGCGAGGGTATATTCGCGTTCAATACAAGAGCGGGCGGCGCGCGAACGCAAGGAACCGGAATACCGCTTCGATCGGGGACGCGGTCAGGGCAGACCGAAGCAGCGGCTCAGGATCGGCTATCTGTCAGCCGATTTCCACGAACATGTCACCGCCCACGTCATGGCTGAGGTCTTCGAACTGCACGACCGCAGCCGGATCGAGGCGATCGCATACTCGTACGGGCCCGATGACCACAGTCCGATGCGGGGCCGTCTTGAACGGGCGTTCGCGCGCTTTGTCGACCTTCGGCCGTTTTCGAATTCCGCCGCCGCCGCCGCCATTCACGCCGACCAGATCGATATTCTCGTCGACCTCAAGGGGCATACGCGGGACGCGCGGACCGAGATCGTCGCCATGCGCCCCGCGCCCATCCAGGCGAGCTACATGGGGTTTCCCGCCACGATGGGAGCGGATTTCATCGACTACATCATTACTGATCGCTTTGTCCTGCGGGCGCAGGACGCTTCCTGCTACAGCGAGCAGCCGGTATGCCTTCCCGGAAGCTATTACGCGAGCGACCGCCAGCGCGCCATTGGAGCGACGCCGGCGCGCAAGGAACTCGGCCTGCCGCAGGAAGGCTTCGTTTTCTGCTGCTTCAATCAGGCGTTCAAGATACTGCCCGAAATGTTCGCAGTATGGATGCGTCTGCTCGATTCGATCCCCGGCAGCGTGCTGTGGCTGACGGAGAACAACGGCTGGGCGACCGACAACCTGCGCCGCGAAGCGTCCAAACGTGGGGTAGATCCCGCGCGGCTGGTGTTCGCACCCAAGGTTGCGCCGGAACAGTACCTCGGCCGCCTGCGCGCGGCGGATCTGTTCCTGGACACGTCGCCCTACAACGCGCACACGACTGCCAGCGACGCGCTCTGGGTCGGCGTGCCGGTCGTGACCTGCCCGGGTGAGACGTTGCCCTCGCGGGTCGCGGGCAGCCAGCTGAGCGCGCTCGGCCTGCCCGAACTGATCGCCAATGGCGTCGCCGCCTACGAAGCTCTGGCGCTGCGCCTCGCGCGCGCGCCCGGAGAACTCGCGGCGCTTCGCGACAAGCTGTCGCGCAACCGGGGAACGGCGCCGCTGTTCGACACACCGCGGTTCGTCCGGAACCTGGAAGCCGCCTACGATGCGATGTGGCGCATACATTGCGCGGGAGATGCGCCCCGGTTGATCGAACTCTGAAAATGGCTATCAACGTCACCGCACCGATCAACAGCCTGGGCTACGGCGTTGTAGGCCTGAACGTCGTCGCCGGGCTCGACCGGCTCGGGCACCGGCCGGCCCTCTGGCCGATCGGCGAGGTTGAGGCGCCCGACGAGCACCACGAAATGCTGCGGCGGGCGATCGCCCGGAAGGATGAGTACGATGCGCGCGCGCCCTCGCTGAGAATTTCGATCCAGTCCGACCTGGCGCAGCACATCGGCAGGGGGCTGCATTGCGGCTTGCCCATCTTCGAGCTGGACCGGTTCAATCCGGTCGAGAAGCACCACCTCGACGCCCAGGACCTGCTGTTCGTACCGTCAAAGTGGGCCAGGCAGGTTCTAGCCGACAACGGCATACCGGAAGGTCGCGTTCACGTTGCGCGCTTCGGCGTGGACCATGGCATTTTTCGATTCACCGACCGGATTGATCCGGGAACGACAGTATTCCTCAACGTGGGCAAGTGGGAAGTGCGCAAGGGGCATGACGTCCTCGCCGAAGCGTTCAACAGCGCGTTTACCCGGCGCGACGACGTACGGCTGATCCTGCTTACGCCCAATCCGTTCCACGCCGAGGGCGAGTCGAGGGAGTGGGCCAACGTGTACCGTGGCTCCCCCTTGGGCGAAAAGATCGAGGTGATCGAAGAGCGGCTGCCGACCCAGCGCGACGTGGCCGATTTGATGGCGCGGGCCGACTGTGGGGTGTTTCCCTTCAGGGCCGAGGGCTGGAACCTCGACCTTGCGGAAATGATGGCGATGGGCAAGAACGTCATCGCCACCAATTACTCCGCGCCCACCGAGTACCTCACGCCGCGCAACGCGCGCCTGATCGAGATCGATCGGCTGGTAGAGGCGAGCGACGGCAAATGGTTCTACGGCCAGGGGCAATGGGCCGATTTCGGCGACGCCCAGATCGAGCAGCTCGTGGAGCACCTGCGTGCCGTACACCGTCTCAAGCAATCCGGGGACCTGCGGCCAAACGTCCCGGGGCATGAGACGATGTCCGAATTCAGCTGGGAGAGCACGGTACGCCACATCGTGGCTGCACTCGCGGCGTAGGCTGTGTCTATGAAGACGTTAGCTTGCAAAGGTCGTTTGCGACCCGGTCGACGACCTTCGCCCATTCGCCATCGCGTGTTTGCCGATATAGCCGCATCGTCGGATACCAAGGGTTGTCGGAGCGCTGCAGATGGTGGCGCCAGTCCGGTACGCGGTGGAGCAGTACCCATACCCGCGCTCCCATTGCCCCGGCTAGATGGGAAATCATCGTGTCGACGGTGATGACCAAGTCAAGGTGGCTGATGAACGCGACCGTATCCAGGAAATCGCGTTCGTGCGCGGTCAAGTCGATCAGGCTCGTTGGCGCGGGCTGCAGGCTGGTGTTTGCCACCGCCTCCCCCTTCTGCAGGCTGTAAAACGCCACCCCGGAAACCTTCTGCAGCGGAGCAAGTGCTGCAAGCGCGACGGAGCGATCGCGGTTATAAGGGTGCTGCGGATTCCCCGACCACACCAACCCGACTCTGAAGCGCGCCGCGCCTGCCGATTCGATCAACTTCCGCCATTTCGCAACCCGCCCGGGATCCGCATGAATGTACGGTCCGTTCCAGGGAATATTTTGAAGCGTGGTGCCGAACACACGCGGCAGGCCGAATAGCGGGATATGGGCGGCAAAGGGCGGCAGCGCTGCGCCCGGGGTCGTTATCTGCCCGACGCCCTCGACGCCCTGCAGAAGCGATCTCAGCCGCGGCGCGCACTCGAAAATCACGGATCTGCAACGCGCGGCCGCCAATCTCGCATAGCGGACGAACTGCATCGATTCGCCCAGCGCCAGTTCGCCATGCATCAGCAACGCGCCGTCGCCGAGATCGCTTCCGTCCCACATCGGTTGCGCAAATCTGCGGCCCGGAGCGCTCAACGGGTTGTCAAGACGCCAGCGCCATTCATATTCCTTCCATCCTGCCGCGTAATCGCCCTCGCTTAGCAGCAGCAGGGATCTGCTGTAGTGCGCCTCGGCACGGTTCGGATCAAGCGCGATCGCCAGTTCAAGGTTTGCCATCGCCTCCCTGCGGCGCCCCAGACCGATATAGATGTTGGCGAGGTTATTGAAGGCCCGGGCATCGGTCGGGTCCCTTTGCGTTTGACGCAGGTAGCCCTGGATGGCGACTTCCTGTGCCCCGGCGTCGCTGGTCATCGCTGCATAGTTCTGGTTGGCTTCGGGCTGTTCCGGATCCAGCTGCAGCGCCTGTCGGTAGCAGGCCAGCGCCTCATCCAGTTTGCCCTGGAGACTCAACACGCAACCGAGGTTATTGTGGGCCTTGGCGTGATCCGGATCGAGGCCGAGCACCCGGCGATAGCTGGCTTCGGCCCGATCCGCCCGGCCGGCCAGCTCCCACAGCCGGCCGAGGGAATAGTGGGGCGCAGCGGCCCCGGGATCCGCGGCAATCGCCCTATCGGCCCAGCGCAGTCCTTCCTCGACTTGTCTCAGATCGGCTGCTATGTTGGCCATCAGGGACAGCGCAGGTGGGTCGTCAGGCGAGCGCTTCAGGACGGCAAGGCAGAGTTGACGCGCTTGCTCCGGCGCTCCCTCGCGAAGGGCGTCATCGGCTTGTCGCAAGAGAGCGGCGCGCGCGTCTTCTGGCTTGCGCAGCTTGGATTTGATCCAATCGAACATTGTCCGTTGCTTGCGAAGGGTGCTGCCATAGGATATCCGATAGAGACGACGGCGCGTCAATCGACCGTGCACCGGTTTTCAACTTGGCTGTTGCGAAACCTGAGATGAATCCCAGGGAATGGATTGCGAGGCTCGCGTTGGTCATGCGCCGGCCTCGCCGCGGCGAATCCAGAATCGGAGGGCCGGCGCAAGCCGATTCCGGATTCCCGCCCCGCCTGGAACACGGAGAGGCGGAGGAACACTATCGCCGGGTGCTGATGCAGCAGCCGGAAAACGCTGCAGCGCTCCGCGAACTCGGCCAACTGCTGAGCGCGCGCGGCTACGCTCTACAGGAACGCGGCGAACTCGATGCCGCGATTGAGTGCTATCAGGAGGCGCTTGCGCTCGATCCGTCGCAAGTGCAGGCGCACAACAACCTGGGCAACGCCTACAAGGACCTGGGAAGGATGCACGATGCCTTGGACTCGTATCGCAGTGCGATTGCGGTGGACGGTGCGTTGGCCGAGGCGCATCTGAACCTGGGGATTGCGCTTCATCAGGCCGAAGCGTTCGGCGAGGCGGCCGAGTGTTACCGCACGGCGCTGAAGCTCGAGCCCGTGCTTGCTGACGCAAGCCTGAACCTCGGCTACCTCCTCGAGCACGAGGGCGACGCGCGCGGTGCCAGGGACTGCTATCGGCTGGCGATCTCGGCCCGGCCGGAATTCGCCGAAGCGCATTTCAACTATGCGCTTCAGTTGCTGCAGTCCGGCGACTTCGAAAAGGGTTGGGACGAATACGAATGGCGATTGAAAATGCCGGACCTGGCGCGATTCTGGCCTCACGCCGATCGGCCGCGCTGGAATGGCTCCGAACTGGGCGGGGAAAACATTCTTCTCTACGCCGAACAGGGATTCGGGGATGCTATCCAGTTCATGCGCTATGCGCCGTTGGTCGCGAAAAGAGGCGGCAACGTCATTCTGAGCTGTGCGCCGAAGCTTATGGCGCTGTTCCGCGGCTCCTCCGGAGTCTCGGCGGTACACAACGCCGAGGAAGCGCCTCCGGATTTCGACACTTGCTGCTCCTTGTTGAGCCTGCCGCGGCTATTCCGCACCACGCTCGAGACGATTCCAGCGACGGTTCCGTACCTGCATCCCCGCGAGGAGTTGGCCGAGCAGTGGAAGGCGAGACTTGCTGCAAGCGGCCCCGGATTGAAAGTCGGGCTGTTCTGGTCGACCGAGTCGAAAAACCGGATGACGCCGCTCCGGTCGCTCGACCTGGACATGTTCGCCCCCCTGGCAGGAATACCCGGGGTGGTTTTTTTCAGCCTGCAGCGAGGCGTGGCCGCCGCTCAGGCGGCGCGGCCGCCGCAAGGCATGACGCTCGTCGATCCGACCGCCGCGCTCGGGGATTTTTCGGATGACGCGGCCCTGATCTCGAACCTCGATCTGGTCATCTCGATCAATACCGCGACGGCGCATCTCGCAGGCGCCTTGGGCAAGCCCATCTGGACGTTGATTCACTTTCCAGCGGACTGGCGCTGGCTGGTCGGTCGCGACGACAGCCCCTGGTATCCGACGATGCGCCTGTTTCGCCGCGGGCGTGCCGATAGCTGGAACGACGTCATCCGGCGCGTCGGGCACGCACTCAGGCAGCTTGCCGAGCGTTGATCCCTCTGGAGGATCGCGCGGCGTGATCCGGGCCAACCGGTGCCCATTCCCGTCACCAGCTGACACTTATGGGCAGCCTAATACCAGTACCGCGAATGGGTTATTTCACATTCCCGTGCTGTAAAATGTATAACCATTTGTAAAAATTGAAGAAAATTAATTCCGCTTGAGCTGGCCCGAGGCTTGCAGTTACAACTACGGGTCAAGTGCGCAACATCGCTTGATCCATCTGTCCAACGAGTGTTAAAAGGAGCTAAGTACATGAAACAACTACATAAAGGCTTTACGCTGATCGAACTGATGATCGTGGTCGCGATCATCGGCATTCTGGCTGCGGTGGCGATTCCGGCGTATCAGGACTACATCGCGCGGGCGCAAGTATCCGAAGCGGTGAGCCTGCTCGGCGCGGCCAAGACCCCGGTTGCGGAGTACATCTCCGACAAGAACTCGATGCCGGGAATCACCGACGCGGTGAGCACGACTTCGGGCAAGTACACGTCTGCCATCGCGCTCGCCGGCACTACCTCCAATATCACGCTGACGGCGACAATGAAGACTACCGGGGTCAATTCCGCCATTTCCGGCCTCTCAGTCGACATGCGTTCGGCCGACAGCGCCAAGTCCTGGGCCTGCACGGCCTCAGCTACGAGCCCCCTGCTAGCCAAGCATCTGCCGGGCGCTTGCCGCTAAGCTTCGGTTCAGGTTCGACAAAAAAGCCCCTGCACGCAGGGGCTTTTTTACATGTGCGGCCGCCGGGAGCGCGGCTGTTTTCGGGTTATTTTCCCGACATGCCGATGAGAATCCTGGTGGTGAGTTCGTCAACGAACGCCGGCGTGTAGCCGTATTCCTTGAGCCTGAACTTGAACTCGGTCCCCAACTTCGCCCTGCCATAGACGCCTAGGCGCTTGCTGCGCTGGAAGTCCGTGGCACGGTTGCAGGCATGGTCGATCGCCCGGGCAAGGCCGATCATCGGCCGGTCGGCAGTACTCGGCGGACAGCGCTGGAGGAACTCCTCTGCCAGTTCAATGGCAAAATCCTCCGCCTCCCGCGAGCCCAATCGTTTGAACAGTTTGAACATCTCCAACCTCTCATTGATCTTGTCAATGTTAGCAGCCGTGGCGCTGAACGGATGAACTGGTTGAAACGGATGTTGCGCCTCGACGGGCGGCCCGAACGCCCGGTCGAGATTGCGGGGCCGGCGGAGTCGCTGCGCGCCGGATATGGATGCGAAAGCCGGGGTGACCTGCAGGAGGCCGAGGCATTCTACCGCCGCGTGCCCGAGGGTGATTCGGCGTACGCCGACGCGCTTTATTTTCTCGGCCGCATTGCGGCCCACGACCGGCGCGAGGAAGAGGCGCTGGCGCTGTTCCAGAAAGCGGTCGAAATGCATCCTGGGGAGGCAATCTACCTGTTTGCGCTTGCCGAGGCGCTGAGCCGGTCGAGCCGGTGGGCCGAGGCAGTCGACGTCTATCGCGCCAGCCTCGCGTTGCTGCCTGATTGCACGGCGATGCGAAACAATTATGCGGTAACGTTGATCGAGCTTGACCGCAGGGAGGAAGCGCGCGTCGAACTGGAGCGGCTGCAGGTCCTGCTGCCCGACAGGGCGGAGGTGCATTTTAACCTGGCCGGCATCTATAGAGAATACGGCAGGCCCGATGAGGCCATCGCGACCTACCGCAGGGTGCTGGAACTGACGCCCGGCCACGCCCCGACGTTCAGTAATCTGCTGCTCCAACTGAACTACAGCGCGAACCAGGATGCGGCGGCGATTTTCCGCGAGCATCGGCGTTTCGGCGAGATATTCGCGCGACGCTACGAGGCTCCGGCGCCGGATCCGGCGTGGCCGCGCAAGCTTCGCGTCGGTTACGTGTCGCCGGATTTCCGCAACCATGTCGTGATGCGGTTCCTGGAGCCGATTCTGGAACGTCACGACCGCGCGCAATTCGACGTCTATTGCTACTACAACCATCGCGAGAAGGATTCTGTCACCGAACGGCTGCGCAAGCTGGCCGCCCGGTGGGTCGATTGCGAAGACCTTTCGGACGCGGAACTCGCCGACCGCATCCGGGCCGATCGGATCGACATTCTTGTGGACCTTGCCGGGCATACCACGGGCAATAGCCTGCTCGCCATGGCGATGAAGCCGGCGCCCGTCCAGGCGACCTACCTCGGCTACCCCAACACGACAGGACTGGGCGCGGTGGATCTGCGCATCACCGATGCTTATGCCGATCCGCCCGGGGAGTCCGACCGGCTCTCGGCCGAACGGCTGGTACGCATACCGGGGTCCTACTTCTGCTACCGGCCCAGCAAGATGACTCCCGACGTGGTTCCACTGCCCGCGCTCGCATCCGGCGCGGTGACCTTCGGCTGCTTCAACAATTTTGCGAAGATAACCGCGCAGTTCCAGGGCGCCGCGGCCAAGGTGCTGGCCGAGATTCCGGGCTCGCGCCTGTTGCTGAAGGGCCGACCGCTTTCTTTCCCGCACGTGGCGCAGACGGTTCGCGACCGGTTCCAGCGCGCCGGAATCGATCCGGCGCGACTCGAGCTGCGCGGCTGGGAGCCGGAGGGGACGGACCACCTGGCGATCTATGGCGCCGTGGACATCGCGCTCGACAGTTTCCCGTACAACGGCGCCACCACGACCTGCGAAGCAATGTGGATGGGCGTGCCGGTGGTCTCTCTCGCCGGCGACCGTCACGCGGGGCGGGTGGGCTCGAGTCTGCTCAACGCGATGGGCATGGGCGAGTACGTTGCGCACGACGTGGACCAGTATGTTGCGATCTGCGCGCGCGTGGCCGGCGACCTTTCGCTCCTGGCGCAGTTGCGCCGCGATCTTCGCGACCGCATGCGGCGCTCTCCGCTCATGGACGAGGCGAGAATCACGCGCGCCCTGGAACAAGCCTACGTGCAAGCCTGGGAAAGCAGGGCTCGCTCCAATCCGGTTCCCCGCACAACGCGGGAAAACCCGGCCGCCGAGCTGCTGGCGGACGCGCGCCGGCTGCGCGAGACGGCGCGCCTGACCGAAGCGCGGGCCGCATGCGAGAAAATCCTGCAGGAAAGGCCGGATCACCTGGAAGCGGTCACGCTGCTCTGGGATCTCGCTTTCGACGCCGGCGCGCCCGGCGCCGCGACCGACTGGCTGAACCGGGCGATCGGGGCCGACAACCGCGTCGCCGGATTCCACTACATGCTCGGATGCGTGCTGCAGGCACAGCAAAAGATCGACGACGCAATTGCGTCCTTTCGCCAGGCGCTGGCGCACGATCCCGCGCACGCGAAAGCGCACAACAATCTCGGCTGCACGCTCGAAGCGGCCGGCGATCTGGCCAGCGCGGCGCAGTGCTACCGTGACGCGATCGGGCTGGATCCGGACATGGCCCACGCGCATTACAACCTTGGGAATGCCTGCCGGCAGCTGGGGGATGCGAAGCAGGCGATCGAGCAAATCGAGCGCGCGCTGGCCATCGAGCCCGCGCATGCGGACTGGCGCTCCAACCTCGGGAGTCTGCAGCACGAGCAGCTGCAATTGGACGATGCGATTTCGAATCTGCAGAAAGCGATTGCGTTGGATCCGGGCCTCGATCGTGCCTATTCGGCCCTCGGCGGTGCGCTTTTGCTTGCCGGCCGGGTCGAGGAAGCCAACGCGGCATTCGGGAAGGCGCTGGAATTGAAGCCCGAGCGGGCGGACGTCGAGTCCTGGTCGCTGTTGTCGCTGCACTACGGGCTGGGCGAGAACGCGCCGATGATTTTCGACAAGCACCTTGCCTGGGCGAGGCGGCACGCGAGAGGAGTGCCGCGCGCGACGACCCACCGCGGCGTCGGTCAGGACGCGGGCCGGCGTCTGAACATCGGCTATGTCTCACCGGATGTCACGCAACATCTGGTCGCCAGTTTCATCGAGCCCGTGCTGGCGGCCCGCGACCGCGGCGAGTTCAGCGTGTTCTGCTACTCAAGCGGCCGGCGGGAAGACGAGACCACGCGGCGCCTGCGCGGCCATTGCGACCACTGGCGCGACATCTCGCTGGTCTCCGATATGGACGCGGCCGACCGGATACGCGCCGACGGCATCGACATCCTGGTGGACCTGGCCGGGCATACCGGCGGCGGCAGGCTGCTGTTGTTCGCCTGGAAGCCGGCGCCCGCGCAGGTCACCTGGCTCGGGTATCCGAATACGACGGGCATGGACACCATGGACTATCGTCTGACCGACGCGGTCGCAGATCCGCCGGGCCGGACCGAGCGCTATCACGCCGAAAAGCTGATTCGCCTGCCGCATGGTTTCCTCTGCTATGCGCCTCCCCGCGAAAGTCCCGAGGTGGCGGAGCCGGCCAAGATCCAGGCGGGGCGCCTCATGTTCGCGTGTTTCAACAATTTAGCCAAAATAACGTCGCCGATGATCGCGCTGTGGGCGGAACTGCTACGCGGGTTGCCGGGTGCCCGCCTGCTGCTGAAGAACTATGGGTTGAGCGCGGAAAGCGCGCGGCACGAGCTCCGTGCGCGTTTTCTAAAGAACGGCATTGGCGCAGAGCGTCTTGACCTGCTGCCGGCCGATCGATCGATTGCCCAGCACCTTGCGCAGTACCGGCAAGTCGATATCGCGCTGGATGTATTTCCGTACAATGGAAGGAGCACCACGTGCGAGGCGTTGTGGATGGGCGTCCCCGTGGTGACGCTTGCCGGGACCACCCACGTGTCCAGGGTCAGCGCGAGCATTCTGACCAGCGTGGGCCTGCCCGAGTTGATCGCGAACACCCCAGGGGAATACATGGAAATCGCGACCCGGCTCGCCGTCGACGTCGAAAAGCGGCGAGCACTGCGCGGCGGGATGCGCGCGCGCATGCGCTCGTCGCCGCTGCTCGATGCGCAGGGATTCAGTCGCGCGCTCGAAGCAGCCTATCGCGAGATGTGGGCCAAGGCGTGATCAGCAAGGACGCGCCCGGCATTCTGATCAGCGGCTGGCGGTTCATTCCGCACTCCTATGCCGTGGTGAGCCAGTTCGAGTGCCTGGAGCTGCTGCGCCGTGGGTTCGGGCCGCGGCTGTTTTTCGAGGACATGCCGTACTACAACCTGTGCTGGCAGCCGATGACAGGCATGTTCGGCGCCGAAGCCGACGCGGCGCTTCGATCGATCCCGCCGCCCTCGGCCGATCTCAGGGCGGACGTGGAGCTTCGCTACGGCTACCCTATCGATCTGCTGCGGCCCGCTCGCGCGGTCCGGACGACCGTCTTCGGTACCGCCGAGCTTCTATGCGTGCCGCCGTCCAACGTTGCTGGCGGCATTAGCATCCAGGACGCGCAGCGGTGCAATGATTTCACGATACTGACCTGTTCCAAATGGTCCAAACAGGGCTTCGTGCGCAGCGGCGTGCCAGCCGAACGCGTGACGGTGCTGCCGCTTGGCTTCGACCCGGAGGTGTTCCGGCCGGCGACACCGGAGCGGCGCGCCCAGATCCGCAACGAGATGGGGTTTGCGCCGGACGATTTCGTTTTCTACCACGCAGGTGCGATGACACCGAACAAGGGCCTGAGGTTCCTGTTGGCGGCGTTTGCGCGGCTGGGCCGGGAGCGGCCGAACGCGCGCCTGTTACTGAAGGGGATGGACGCGCTCTTTCCCTCGAAACAACTGTTCGAGGAGGAAATCGGCAAACTGGAGCCGCAATTGGCGCAGGCCGCCATGAGCCGGCTGCGCTATGTTAGCGGGCCGCTATCGTTTGCCGACATGGCGCGCATCTACCAGGCGGCGGACTGCTATATCTCGTCCTACTTGGCGGAGGCGTTCAACATGCCGGTGCTGGAGGCGGCGGCTTGTGGCCTGCCGGTGATCTGCACCGGCGGCGGGGCCACCGACGATTTCGTGTCGGAACACTTCGCCCTGCAAATCGCCAGCGTGCTGCACCCCCTGGTCGTCGACGGCGTTCCGGAGGCGATGGGATTGCTCCCTGATCTGGAGCATCTGGTGCACCTCATGCTTTGCGCGACCGACGACGCCGAGTTCTGCGCGTCGGCCCGCGCTGCCGGACCGACGTACGTCGGCGAGCGGTTCACCTGGGCGAAAGTGGTGGACCGCCTGCTGCCGTTCCTCCTCTCCGGGCGCCTCGATTGACGGCGGGGGCAAACCGGCAACTCGAGCTGAATGTCGCGGGCGGCGCGCGCATCTGCGTCCCGTTTTCGCTCGACCAGATCACCCCCTACGTCTTGCTCGAGCAGGAGGATTGGTTCGAGGACGAAATTCGCTTCGTGCGGCGCTGGCTGCGGCGGGGCATGCAGGCGGTGGATATTGGGGCCAATATCGGTGTCTACACGGTCGCAATGGCGCAGGCGGTCGGTAGCAGTGGCCGAGTGTGGGCCTTCGAGCCCACGCCGGCGGCGGCGGACTCCCTGCAGCGCAGCCTCAGTCTCAATGGATTCGAAAACGTGATCGTCTTCCGCGCGGCAGTGAGCGACTGCGAAGGAACTGTCGCCTTTTCCGTCGGCAATCAATCCGAGTTGAATGCAGTTGCGAAACCGGGGAGCGCAGGCAGAGATATCGCGCAGGTGAGGGCGGTGACCCTCGATCGGATGGCCGCCGAGCACGGCTGGACGGACATGGACCTGGTTAAGCTGGACGTTGAGGGCCACGAATTCGAGGCAATCCGCGGCGGGGCAGGGTTTCTCGGCGAGAGTTCTCCGTTGATCATGTTCGAAATCAAGGCAGACGAAACCTTTGATCTGCGCATCCTCGGGCCGCTGGCGGATCTTGGTTACGAGTTCTATCGCTTGTTGCCCGGGCCGCTTTGGCTGGTGCCGTTCGATCCGCATCAGCCCGTGGACATCTACCAGCTCAATCTGTTCGCCTGCAAGCCCGACAGGGCGGAAAGCGTTGCCGCCTTGGGCATGCTCGTGCGGGCGGATGCAGCGGACACCGGAACGCCCTCTGCGGAAGCCTGGAAATCGTACCTGCGGCGCATGCCGTATGCACGCGGCCTGGCCGCGCGTTGGCCCTCGAAGGCCGGGTTCTTCTCCGGCGGCGGCCTCGCGACCTACCTCGAAGGACTGGCGGCCTATGCCCATTCCAGGGAGGAGAACCGCAATGCGAGCGAACGCCATGGATGGCTCACTCGTTCGTTTTACTGCGTCGTCGAGGCGCTCGACGTGGCCCCCACCCTTGCCAGGCGCATTTCCTATGCACGGCTTGCCAGGGACCTGGGCATGCGCTATGAGGCGATCGGCGCGTTCGCAGAAGCAGCCGACCGGCTGTCGGCGGAATCGCAGGCGGCGCTCGCCGAGCCGTTTCTCGCCCCGTCGGAACGCTATGAATTTCTGCACCCGGAGCGCGACGGAAGGGAATGGCTGAAATGCGGCGTCGTGGAGCAGTTCGAGAAATTGCGGCTCTACTCATCGGCGTTCGCGGGCGCGACCTCGCTGGAGGTGCTTGCGCCAATTCGCGGCCTGCCGCAATGTTCGGCGGAAATGGAACGTCGCTGGCAGCTGGCACGTATGAGGAACGGCATGCAGGCGGGGCCCGAACCGGCCGCGGTGCTGCGAGAGCGGTCCGACGAGAACCTCAATCCGCAGTTTTGGTCCGGCGCGGGGCTTTCGCGCCAGTGACCCCGGGCGCGTAGTGAAGACGCCGATGAATTCCCGTTTGCCGGATCTGGCGGCGGGCGTGCTGACGTTGGTCTTCGCGTGGACGTGCGCGTATTTCGTCTGGCAGCCCACGCTCGCGACCTTCGCCGACGACAGCGTGAGCTACCTCGTGATGGCGCAGGTGTTCTCGCCCTGGCAGCCGGCATCCGAGGCGGTGGCGGCGGCCTTTGCTCGCGAAGCGTTCTATCCACCGCTGTTTCCGTTGCTGCTCGCGCTGACCGGGGCGGCGCACCACACGGCCTGGGCGCATGCGCTGACCGCGTTGCTGCTCGCCGCCGCGATTCCGCTGGTCTACGTGCTCGGCGTCTGCTGGCTGGAAGACCGGCGCATGGCCGCGCTCGCCGTTTTTTGCGTCGTCCTGCTGCCGTCGCTGTGGGTCAACAGCAAGGGAATTCTTAGCGAGCCGCTGTTGTGCCTGTTGCTGCTGGCGACGTTTTGCGTTCTCGAGACCGGCAAAAAGAATCGAAACAATTTCTGGGCATTGGCATTGCTGATGGCGGCGATGGCGCTGACGCGCACCGCAGCGCTGCCGATGATCGCCGTGTACGCGCTATGGGCGGTGACGCGGCGCGGGATGTTCCCTTGGGCGCGTGCGCGTGCGACGGCCCCGGCGTTCGCGGCGCTGGCCGCCTACGGCGTTTGGGTGCTGCTGCGCCCGGCTGCTATCGCGGACAACTATGCGCGCATCGCGCTTGAGCATGGCAACGCCATGCTCGCCGCGCACAATCCGCTGGCAGCAATCGGCGCGAGCCTGCTCATGCAGGCGAACGCAGTGGCGGATGGCTGGATCGGGTCCTTGCTGCTGTATTGGGTGGAAGGGCGTCCCGTGCGCGCCGTTCTTGCCGGAGCGGTCGGCGGCCTGGCGCTTGCCGGCATGGCGCTGCGCGCGGCCGCCGGCAAGGCAGACGGATGGATGGTGGCGGGGTACCTCGCGGTTTTCCTCATCTGGCCGTTCTACGACCAGATGGGGCGTTTTCTGTTTCCCATCCTGCCGGTGCTGATCCTGTATGCCTTCCTGGCGGCGGCGACAGCGATGCGTGCCCTGGGCCGCCCGCAGGTACTGGGGACCGGCGTACTCGCTCTCCTGCTTCTCAGCTTGACTCTGCCGGCAATGATGTTCATACGCCAGCGCGCCCAAGCACCGGGCCAGCACGCCGAAATTGTAGACTGGTATCGAACGCCCGGTCTTGGCGAAGCGCGGTCGCGCGCCCAGATTCACCTCGACCTGTTCGCCGATATGCAGGAAATACACAAGCTCACCCGCGCCGAGGATCGGGTCATGTGGGTTGCGCCGTCTTATCTCGCGTTGCTCGCCGGCCGGCGCGGCGTCGTCGCGCCGGACGCCGAACTGGCGCCCGCGGCTTACCGCCAGGCGGTGCGCGTGTCCGGGGCCGACTACGTTTTTCTGAGTCGCTACCATCCTCGCGACACGATCCGCGCGTCCGCCTGGCAGGCCGGGACCCGCGCGCTGGCGGAAACAGCGCAGGTCGTGCACCTGCGCACGCAGGACGGGGGCAGCGAAGTGACCTCGATGCTCCTGAAGGCAGACAAGTGAAGCCGTTCAGGAGAATGGCGAAGGAGGGCATCCGCTACTTCGGCGCATCGGCGCTCGCCCTGGCGATCGATTTCGGCGTTTATGCCGGCCTGATCCGTCTCGCGGGCGTGCACTATCTCGTCGCGGCGCCGCTCGGATTCGCGCTCGGCCTTGCGACCATTTATCTGCTCAGCACGCGCTGGGTGTTCAGCGAGCGGCGGCTTGACGACCGCAGGGCGGAGTTCGCGTTGTTCGCGCTGGTCGGCCTGGCCGGCATGGCGCTCAATCAGCTGATCCTCTTTGCCGCCGTGCAGCTGCTGGGGGCGTCCTACGAAGCCTCTAAAATAATCTCGGCGGGCATCGTTTTTTGCTTCAATTTCGTGTCCCGAAAATTTCTTCTTTTCACCAGGAACCGATAAGGAATACTGCGATCGCAGCCATCCGGTCAGGTGTGGTGATCATCGGCGCCGGACCGGCGGGCTTGACCGCGGCCTGGGAACTCGCCGAGGCGGGTGTGCGCGACATCGTCGTGCTCGAGGCGACGCGCGCCATCGGCGGGCTTTCGCAGTCGATCGAGTACAAGGGCAACCGCATCGACATCGGCGGCCACCGGTTTTTCTCCAAATCGGACTGGGTGATGGACTGGTGGACGCGCATGCTGCCGCTGGCGGCGAGTTCTTCCCAGGACGCCGGGGACAGGGATCTGGTGCTTGCCTACCAGGGCAAGCAACGCAGTCTGGATGCGACCCCCATGGCGCGCGAATCCGATGCGCGCGTGATGCTGGTGCGTAAGCGCCTGTCGCGCATCTATTTCGACGGCAAGTTCTTCGACTACCCCCTGAAGGCGAACGTCGAGACCGCGCTCAAGCTGGGGTTGTGGCGCTGCGCCCGCTTCGGCGCCAGCTATGTACGGGCGATGCTGTTCCCGCGCCGCCCGGAGCGCAGTCTGGAGGATTTCTTCATCAACCGTTTCGGTCGCCTGCTCTACCTGCAGTTTTTCAAGGAATACACGGAAAAGGTCTGGGGCACGCCCTGCGACCAGATCAGCGCGGAGTGGGGCGCGCAGCGCATCAAGAGCCTGTCCATCGCCAGGGCGCTGCTGCATGCGGTTCTCAAGCCGTTTCGCCGCGGCGATGGTTTCGGCGCCGCGCAGCAGACCTCACTCATTGAGCGCTTTCTGTATCCGAAGTACGGCCCGGGGCTGATGTGGGAGACCACCGTCGAGCAGCTGCGCGCCCGCGGCGTGCGCTTCGAGTTCGAGGCGCCCGTGGTGCAGATCGAGCAGGGCGAGGGCCGCATCTACGCGGTGCAGGTGCGCACGCAGGACGGGGCAGGGCAGCGCTACGAGGCCGACAGCTTCATCTCCACCATGCCCGTGCGCGATCTGGTGCTGGGCTTCGCGCCCGGGGCGGCGCAGGGCCCGCGGGAGATCGCTGCCGGTCTCGAATACCGCGATTTCATCACCGTCGGCCTGCTCTACCGGCGCATGATGCGCACCAAAGGCGGCAACGGGCCGATGAACATCGTTCCAGACAACTGGATCTACATCCAGGAATCCGGCGTCAAGGTGGGCCGGCTGCAGATTTTCAATAACTGGAGCCCATATCTGGTACGAGACCCGGAAACGGTCTGGATAGGGATGGAATACTTCTGCCGGGAGGGTGACGAGCTCTGGTCGTTGTCGGACGCGGAGTTGCAGCGCCTGGGAGTCGCCGAGATGCGGCGCCTGAATCTTGCGGATTCCGCCGATCACCTCGACGGTGTCGTGATCCGGATGCTGAAGGCTTATCCCGGCTACTATGGCACTTACGCGCGTTTCGACGAATTGCGCCGCTACCTGGACGCGTTCCCGAATTTGTTCCTCGCCGGGCGCAATGGCATGCACCGCTATAACAACCAGGACCACTCGATGCTGTCGGCGAAGAAGGCGGTCGAAGCGATCCTCGCCGGCAGCAGCGACAAGAGCGCGATCTGGGGCGTGAATATCGACGATGAATACCACGAGGAAACCCGTTAACGTGGAGCCGATCCTCGTTCGGCCGTCACCCCCTGCCTCGATGAGGAGTGCAGCCTCGTGCTGGTAACACGGGGCCCATTGCGCGAAGAGACCGCGGTGTCGAAGCGCTTCCCGCAGTACACGCTTCTTTACAAGGATGGCCTCTGTTCGGTCTGGCGCCTGCCATGAAGCCGGTATCCAAGGTCCTCTGCTACAGCCTAGGCGTGTCGGCATTCCTTGTCGCTGCGATGCTTATCGAGCGGACGCGCGCGGAGAACGTCTTCATGCTGCCGATCTTCCGCCACCTGGTTCTCGGCCAGGATTTCTACGCGTTCCTGCCGTACGTAGCGATCCTGATTGCGGCGCTGCTGCCCCCCGTGAGGGTACTCGGGGTTCTCGCCGCCATCTGGTGCGGCGAGCATCCCGGATGGCTCGCCGCGCTGACGAGCCTTGCACTTTCCGCCGGGGCGCTCTTCATCTATCACGCGCATCCGCTCTCGATGGACGAATACTCGGTGCTCTTTCAGAGCGAGATCTTTGCATCCGGTCGCCTTACCGGGCAGTTTCCGCCCGAGCTCCTCGACTGGCTGATCCCGAAGGCGATCCAGGGCAAGTTTCTCCGGCCGGCGACACTGACTGGCGAGGTGGCCGCGACCTACTGGCCGGGATTCTCGCTGCTGCTCACGCCGTTCACGCTGCTAGGCGTGCCGTGGCTGCTCAATCCTCTTATTGGGGGCGCCACCGTGTTCGTGATGCACCGCATAGGCGTCGCGCTGTTCGGCGCAAAGGAAAGCGCGGGCTACGTGGTGCTTCTTACTGTCGCATCCCCTGCGATCACCATTAATGCTCTCTCGTACTACACCATGCCGGCGCACCTGCTGGCGAACGCGTTGTATATGCTGCTGCTTTTGAAGCCAACGGTGAAGAGGGCCTTCCTGGCCGGCGTCGTGGGCTCGATTGCGCTCGTGCTGCACAATCCGATTCCGCACATGTTCTTCGCCCTGCCGTGGATCGTGTGGCTTGCTTTTCAGCCCGGCGGCCGCAGGCTAGTCGGCGCGCTCGCCATCGGTTATCTTCCGCTGTGCATTCTGGTCGGGTTCGGTTGGGCGATGTTCTTGGATCGCCTGAAGCTAGTAACGCAGTATGGTGAGGTCGCTGCGCCGGCCGATCTCGTCGAAACGGTCCTCAGCCGGCTGCGCACCATACTCGACTGGTTTTACGAGCCCAGCCTCGCCCTGCACGTCCTGAGTTTCGCCAAGCTGTGGGTCTGGGCGGTGCCCGCTCTGCTCGTGGTCGCGGCGCTCGGCGCCTGGCAGCTGCGTCGCGAGCGCGGGCTGTGGGTCGCGATCGCAGCCTCCGGACTGGCCACGTACGTGGGCTACTTCTATGTCCCCTTCGACCAGGGACATGGCTGGGGCTACCGCTATTTCCACCAGGCATGGCTGGTGCTGCCGCTGTTCGCCGTGGCCGCACTTCGCAGCCAGCCGCAATCGGCGTTGTCCGGATACCTCGCGGGCTGCGCCATTCTCAGCCTCGTACTGCTGACGACCTTCCAGGCATTACAGGTCAGGAGCTTCATCGCGCGCCATCTTGACCAGCTGCCGGCCGTCGCCGGCGGCGAGGTGCGCGTCGTTATCGTTAATCCTAGGAGCGGCTACTACGCATGGGACCTGGTTCAGAACGATCCGTTTCTGCGCAATCCCGTCATCCTGCTGCTGTCGCGCGGTGCTCCGGCCGACCGCGCGCTGATGGTAAAGGTGTTCCCTAAGTACGAGCTGCTGGCGGCGGATCGCCGCGCATCGTTGTGGGGTGTGAAGTAATGAGCATTGTGAGCAGAAAGGAATCGAACACGAGGTTCAGCCCGAGAGCCACCATGGTGGCCGGAACGAAGGCCAGATGAGTAATGGCCTCCATGGCCTCCCCGAGGTTGGCCAGCCGTCGCGGAACGTTCTGAGTTGCGTCGGGCGCCTTCATCGGCCGGCACGTGACCCAGGTCCCGCCGCTGGCGCGCGCCCTTGAGCCTGGCCGCCGCGAACTGGTTTTCGTCAACCCTGCCGCCGGACCTTAGTTGCTCTACCTGATGCATCCGGTTTGGCCGGGTGTCAGTATGTGATCAAGTGGTTGACGATCATCACCAGAACCAGCAAGATTGGGGACAGACGCAGCGTGAGCGGCACAGCATCTCCGTCTCCAGTTCGGGCATGGAGCATGCCAAAAGCCAGCCCTGCGTAGATCAGAAATTGCAGGTGGTAGAGTCCACCGTCGATCATTCCCGTAACTACCAAGAACGAAAGAATTGCAATGGCCAGCGCGCCGTCCGGCGTCCGAATATTGGCCCCCGTCAAATGCCGCATCGCCGCTCCGAGAAAATTGACGAACAGGAGCAGACCGATGATTCCCCAGTCGGTCAGAATCTGCAGAATAAAATTGTGCGGATGGAAAATGAAGCCCCGCATGAGGCCCATTCTCATGAAGCCGTTTCCACCCCATCCAGACCAAAGTTCGAGGCCGTCGGCGAAGCGTTGCCAAGTATTGCTCCAAAGGGCGAGTCTCCCGGACGACAACGCATTCGCAGTGTCTACCGAGACGGACCTTGAAACGCTATTGGAGAGGCCCAGGGTCGAATTTCCGACGTTTACCAGTTCGGACGCGAGCGCGGCAAGAAGAATTTCAAGCACATAGAGTGCCGTGCGCTTTTTCCCGGGCGCAAGCAGGAATGCGTGCGCCAGAAGTGCCACGACTAGCGCTAGCAGCACGCCGCGACCACCCGCCCAGAACAATATGACCAAGCCTGTAATACGTCCCGCCGATACGACGACCCGTGCCAACATTCCAAGTTGCGCATCGTCGTACAGCCAGATGACCAATGCTCCCACAGCCATGGACAAGTGCCTGACATGGCCGAAAACCGGTTCCAACGTCCAGTTCTTCACATCGGGCGCCGCAATCGCCAGATGCAGGGCGATGTAGATTACGCTCGCAGCCGCAGTGACGCGAAGGACCGGGATCATCGACGGGAAATCGCGCAATAGTCCGGCGCATAGCAGCGTGAACAGTGGCAGCAGGAGCCAGTGCGAATCCCGCGCAAATGCGGCGGCAAACTGCGCCGAGAAGAAATCGCTGAAAAGGACCCAACCGGCCCACAGGAGGTACGTGCGAAGCGGCGGCAAGGTGATCATCACCGGACCTCTCGCAAGCCGCCACAAGCAGAACGCGCTCAAGGCCAGAAACAGTGGCGAGTCGAGGCCGTTGAACCGCGTCATTCCGACGGATTTCCAGCTGAAGACGAAAAGCGCGAGCAGAATTCCGGCCGCCAGCCATTCGCGCCCGCGTTCGATGCCAGATCCCTTAGAACTGGTCGGATGCATGGTCTTTCAGGCGGCGTCAGGCGCGAGCAGGCAGCTAGCGACCACCGGCGAGCGGCGCCCTTTGCCGCGTGACTGACGGCTGATCGCCTGCGATGCGCGGCCAGCCGTCATGGTATACGACTCGGTCGAGCAGCATCGCGCGCGGCGTGACGCCACCGCCGGCCCTATCCATCGACCGGAACAGTGTCGTGCTGACCGCGTGGTAGACGATCCAGTCGTCGCCCGCGCCGTCGGTGACGACGCTGCCGTGGCCGGGTGCACGCCAGACGGCGTTCTCCTCGAGGATCGGGCCGGCGAGCGCCTCGAAGGGTCCGAACGCATCGCGGGCGCGGGAAACCATCAATGCGTAGTCGGCCTTCGGGCCGCAGCAGCGATCGCCGGAGAAAAACAGGTAGTAGCTGCCGTCCCGGTGAATCACCCAGGCGCCCTCAATCAGCGCGCGGTAGCGGCTTTGCGCGTCCGGGAATATCAGGTTGACGGCGGCGCTTCCAGGCAGGAAGTCCAGCCGGTCCGGTGTTAGCTCTCGCACCCTGATCGGTGTCGAGCCGGAGCCCCAGTAGAGCAGGCGTTTCGAAGTTCTCGGGTCGTCGAACGCCATCGGATCGATGTGTTCCACGCCCCCGCCGCACAGCAGCGGCTTGCCGGTGTCCGCGAACGGCCCCGCAGGACCGGCGGAGGTCGCGACCGCAAGGCATTTGCCGTTGCCGCTGTCAGGCTCGGCGGAAAAGTACATGACGTACGTGCTGCGCGCCCCGTCGTATATTACGTGCGGCGCCCAGAAATTCTGCTTGCCAGCGGCCCAGCGCGGTTTCTCGGGCAGCGCATCACCCAGGTGCTCCCACCGCACCAGGTCGCGTGAGCGCGCGACTTGCACATTTAGAATGCGGCCCGCGGCTTCGCTTTGCGTTGCGTAGGCGTAGAACCAGCCATCCGCGTCCCTGAGCACCGCCGGATCGGGGAAGTCCCGCTCGAGTACCGGGTTGAGGTAGGTCTTTTCTCCGCTGCTAAATTCACTGGGCGGAACGGTGGAACACGACGCCAGGAGAACCGCGATGACCGGCAGCAGCCTCGAGGTGCGGGCAGCCGGCGGGTTCACTCGAACCTGAGGGCTTCGACCGGATTGAGGCGCGCGGCTTTGCGAGCCGGATAGAAGCCGAAGAACACGCCGATTGCGAAGGCGAAGGCGACCGCCAGCATCACCGACTCCGGCGACAGCACGATCCGCCAGCCCGCGACTTCCGCGATGCCCACTGAGGTGGCGATGCCGATGACGATCCCCGCCAGTCCGCCGATCAGCGACAGCGTCACGGCTTCGACCAGGAACTGGCCGAGGATGTCGCGCGTGCGCGCGCCCACCGCCATGCGCAGGCCGATTTCCCGCGTCCGTTCGGTGACCGAGACCAGCATGATGTTCATAATGCCGATGCCGCCCACCACCAGGGAGACCGACGCCACCGCGGCGAGCAGCAGCGCCAGCACCCGGCTCGAGGCTTCCTGAGTGGCCGCGACTTCCTCCAAATTGCGCAGCGAGAAATCGTCATCTTGGCCGGGCTGCAGCCGGTGGCGCTGACGCAGCAGCGAGCGCACCTGCTCCTCGGCGGCCTTCATGTCGTAGCCTTCGGCCACCTTGACCCAGATGGTGCCGACGCTGCGCTGCTTGGCGAGATTGCCCGAGCCCAGCACGCGTTTGCGCGCGGTGCTGATCGGCATCAGGATCAGGTCATCCTGGTCGTAGCCCATCATGCTCTGGCCCTTGGATTCGAGCACGCCGATGACGGTGAAAGGCACGCGCCGCACGCGGATCACCTGGCCGAGCGGATTGGCGCCGCCGAAGAGTTGCCGTGCCACCGTCTGACCGACCAGGCACACCTTGGTGGCGCCCGCGATGTCGGTGGCGTCGAAGATGCGCCCGGCGGCGATTTCCCATTGGCGCACGTCGATGTACTCCGGTGCGACGCCGAATATGACCGTGGACCAGTTCTGGTTGCCCCAGATCAGCTGCGCGGTGCCGCGCAGCGCGGGCGCCGCCATGGTTTCCGGGATTTCGCGCGGGATGGCGGCGGCGTCGTCTTCCGATATCGTCTGGCTGGAGCCGAACCCCATGCGCACCCCTCCCGAGGTGGTGGTGCCCGAGAGGATGAGCAGCAGGTTGGAGCCCAGCGAGCGGATCTGTTCCTCGACCCGCGCCTGCGCGCCCGCGCCGACCGCGATCATCACGATCACCGCGGCGACGCCGATGATGATGCCGAGCATGGTGAGCAGGCTGCGCAGCTTGTTCACCGCCAGCGCGCGCATCGCGACCCGCAGGAGGCCCAGAACGTTCATGCGTTCTCCTTTGCGCCGTTCATGCTGGCACGGGTTCCGCGCGCAGCATGGCCAGCGCGTCCTCGGGTTTTGCATTGGCGCGGTCCTCGACCAGGTGCCCGTCGCGAAACCGCAGCACGCGACGCGCGAAGCGCGCCACGTCGGCCTCGTGGGTCACCAGCACCACCGTCATGCCGGTGCGATTGAGCTCCTGCAGCAGCCCCATGATTTCCAGGCTGGTGCGCGAATCGAGCGCCCCGGTCGGCTCGTCGGCGAGGATCAGCAGCGGGTGCGTGACCAGGGCGCGCGCGATGGCCACGCGCTGCTGCTGGCCGCCGGATAGTTGCG
>Ga0315281_10002815_pt1 | contig 25700 bp, 31 predicted proteins | sample YL17G07_0_MG_FD_204540 | JGI IMG/M metagenome (GOLD analysis project Ga0315281, IMG submission 204540) | Sediment microbial communities from Yellowstone Lake, YNP, Wyoming, USA - YL17G07_0 | ecosystem: Environmental > Aquatic > Freshwater > Lake > Sediment | place: USA: Wyoming | collected... | reverse complement strand
TAAGTGCTTTCTGACGCTCGGTCCAATTTGGAGGTTGCTTGGTGAAGACACTTCTCATGTATGATCCGTGGGCGGACGTTGAGGCGAGTGCAATTGGACCAGATTGCTGAAGTAGAAATCAAACGGGCGCTTCAAGAAAAAGGCTGTCCGATATGTCGAATTTGCAAGGAACGCTTGAGTCGAAGTCTGTTCTGGTTTCTTAGCGAATCGTACGCTGAAGGTTCTGGAGTCACTAAGTACGTCAATGACTGGGGTTTCTGCTATGAACATACGAGACTGGTAGCGCAGATGGGCCCCGCATGGCAGAAGTCTGCAATTTACCAGTTGATCATCAAGTCACACTTGCCTGAAATCGAGAGGCTCCTAGAAAACCTTCAACGATTACGAGGTAACTTCTTCAGCAAAATCATAGCGAAGATGGGCTTCAGGAGAATGATGGTTCGATTGCGGACTCGCGGGACGTGTATTTTCTGCGAAACCCTGAGTCAGACCGCTCGGTACTACAGCGCTAGACTCTTGGACATCATGCATGATTCTGAGATTCGGAAGAGCTACGAGAGTTCGGAAGGACTCTGCATGCCGCATTTTGTCAATATACTTGAGCAGGCAAGCATAGAGTACTTCCCGCAACTGCTTGAAATTGCAGAGATGCAGATTAAGAGGCTAAAGGAACTAGAAGATAGCTTCCAAGAATTCTTCAGAAAAGGGGACTATCGCTTTTCTGATGAGCCGAAGGGCGAAGAGCAAACCACCTGGATCCGCGCAATTAGGAAGCTTCTAGGTGAAGTAGATCTTGGGATCGACTGACCGAAGACGCTCTACGGCGCTCCCGAGGAGACGATATGAAAGCACTCTAGGCTCTTCATTTCATTCTCCGGGACGGTAGGTTATTTCGTAACACGATATAGGACGAGCGCACCCAAGGCGGACAGGACTGCGGCGTATTGAAATGCTACAAGAGGCGACACGGCTACCCATAGGACGCCTACTACTGCACTGGAGACAAGGTCGCCGATCCCATTAACGGTCTGGAGCACGCCATAGCCCGTTCCTCTCACATCTCGGGGCAGAAGGTCTGCGGCAAACGCACCCTCAATAGTCTCGGTTACGGCACTGAATATCCCCGCTGCTACGAAAATCAACGATATGTATGCCAAATCGCTTGAAAGATAAGCCGTGGCAAGACATGTGACGGCAGAAAGAAAATAGCCTGCTACGAGCACCATCCTCTTCCCGATTTTGTCACCTAGCGCACCTATGGGAAAGCATGTAATAGCGTAGACGAGATTAAGCAACGTGTAGAGGGCAATCGCCAATAACGTTGCCTTTAGCGCCCATCCCAGGAGCGAGGACTTGTTCAGCCCTCAACGTAAAGAGCGTGTTAGCAAAATTCGCAATACCGAACATGCCTACACCTGCTATGAAGAGCTTGAATGTCCTAGGCAAGGAACGGATGGTCAGAAAAAACCCTGGGCCCTTAGGAGAGTCGCCGCTCTGCTTCCGTTTGATGTCCTTAACCAAAAATACGACGATAAATACCGCCGCGATGCCAGGCAACGCCGCCAGAAAGAATATTTCACGATATCCAAGGATGGTCACAAGTACGAGCGCCAATGCGGGACCTATGGTAGCGCCAATAGTATCCATCGCTCTGTGAAAACCGAAAGCTCTGCCATGGAATTCGCTCGTGACAGAATCCACGAGAAGAGCATCTCTGGGACCCGCTCTGGCACCACGTCCGATCCAAGCGCCCACCCTTAAGCCGGCTATTTGAATCCAGTTTGAAGCAAACCCTATTACTGGAACAAGCAACCCCGTCAGACCGTATCCCAGATTAATGGGCGGTTTCCGCCGTCCCATCCGGTCACTCATGTATCCGGAGAATGGTTTTACGAAGCTAGAAGCTCCATCAGAGAATCCTTCGATTAATCCAAGAACTGCAGCAGAATAACCCAGCTCGATGGTAAGAAAGAACGGCAAGATTTCGGTGGCCATCTCGTGACTGGCGTCGCCCAGAAGACTCACTAAGCCCATGTAGAATACGTTCCCAGACAACCAACTAGTTTTCTTCGTCATCCCCCATCATCCGAATGAATTTCGGTGTAACAGTCGTTACATTTAAACGTCTCATGTTATGTCGCTGTTACGTCTTAGAAGAAGGCCGTAAGTTTTAGTCGTTGGGGGACCCCGCCATTTGTGGACCGCAGAAGCAGGATATCTGGCCGGAAAGATTAGGATATGGCCACCTCTCAGCGACGACCTGAAAGATGCTCTAGTCGAGATTGCCCTGAGAGGGACGCCCATTACCTTGAGGAGAGTCGCCAGACTATTCGACTACTCTCAGGCGGGAATACCACCGATAATCTCCGACCTCGTTAAGTGCGGATGCCTTGAGCTACACCGGCATTATTCAGAGGATAAGGATGCCCAACTTGACTTGACCCCGACTGGTTTGGTCCAAGCCCTATGTGCAGACAGTCGCGTTTGGACAAGCTTCAAGAGAATTCTCTCGCACCTCAAGGAGAAGATGCCGAACCTCAATCGTAACTGGTCGACAATCTGCCATGCTTCACGTACTGCGAGTCTAAGACTCCTAGGTGACGCCGTCCAGTTTACGGTAAGTAGCAGAAAGTGGCGCGATGGAAATCGTTGGGAAGCATTCGAAGAAAACTTCGTTCTGCAAGTTTTCAAATCAGTCAACATAACAGAGGAAGACCGCGCAAAGATTCTAAGGGCAGTTTCGAATGATTCTGCGAGCAGAGCCTTCTTCCGGCGCACCATTAACGATCTGTATAAACGCACTGAGATCACGCTCAAAGAAAAACATGAGATGATCCAAGCTATAGGTTGAAAGGGTTCAATTGACAGTGGATTTAGGATTGAGTAAACCGCACTTTGGTCAAGAGATTTTGTCAAGAGATTTGAGTTGGTGTGAGCCCCGGACTGAGGATTTCCAACACAAATGGCCGTTCTATGCTGTTCCTTAACTCACGTGGAGTTCCGACTTTCCTTCGGGAAGAAGCAATTCGATTGCGTGATTTCATGTGTTTTCGCAGTATAAGCCTGCTGCGCCGACCAAGAATTCCAACGCCATATTATTCGCGTTGACTTCAGATCCGTGAGGTTCATCCCTAGCATCCCAACTCTGTTTTCTTGTGAACTCTGAAAGATAATGCGCTATCAAATGCAGGCGAATTTGCTCTACTTCGATGAGCGTGCCGGCAACTGAAATTGATTCCTTGTCTTTCCCTAGATCAACCATTCGAATAGCCGATAGGAAATGCGGAAGGCAAAGGCCATTTGAAGACTTAAACTCTTCGCGAAAGTCCTTGTCATATAGCATCTTGATCAGAGTGTGCAAGTGCCTTGTGTCTGATGCCGAGAGAGATTCGCAAGCTGGACAAGCCTGCTCTCCTTTCACAGCATGAGTCAACGTTTTGTGCAGTTTCAGGAGGAGTTCCCTATGCGTTCTTCTCCTAGTAACAATGCCGAAGTTTCTCCTTTTCGCGAGAGCGCCTAGGCTTTTATGAGATAGTGATTCAAGATCTTCAATGCTTTCAACGACGGAACGCATGTAAAGCGCGAACGATCCACCATCGAGCACCCCCGGTTCGCGTGCTGTTCTGTATAGTAGATGCATATGGTGATTGCAGAAGCCCTTAGCTAGCACAACTTTTTCCCTGAACCATGGATCCATGACGACCTCATTTGTGAGCAAGTGTTCCATGAGCCTACTTTCATCCTTCGACCAGAGATAGCACAACAGGCATCCAGTGGATTGCTCAATTGCTTCAAGGATGCAGATTGTAAGCAGGTTCTTCTCAACCATTACACGCAACTCACTGCGCTATTCTCATACCAACGTGTGGGAACTCATTGAGTAATCATTTCGGCTCACCCGACTAGCCTTAGAACTTATCTGCCGGAGCCAAGCTGCCAAGCTGTCTCTGAGACAGTATCTGGGTACAGATCTCACCGAGCAATTCAATTTCCATGAAGTCCGAACCTCACCAGGGTCTTCGATTCCGATTGGTCAGACATTATTCCACGGTGTCTTCATGCGCCTACCCGTTTCGAAGCATATTCGATTGTGGAACTTGTCTGGCGAAAAGAGCACTTGTAATCAACAGCAAGGCTGCCGACGCAAGAAGCGCTATAGCGAACAGCGGGTTAGAGGCAAACTCCATAGGAACAGAGAGGACCAGTACGATCAGCGAGATAAAGGATGAGAGTCCAGCGACAAATAGAGTGAATAAAGAATGCCTCTTGGCAAGAGACCAAGTTCGTATAGATTGATCGCTGGTACTTACAACGTTACGACTCGCTGAAACACGCATTAATCGAAGAAAATCAGCAAAATCAGCAAGAACAAACACGAGCATCACTGACACAATTGCTGACAAATAGGTTATGTTTGACAGAGAAAACTGAGTTGTTATGAAGCTGACGCCAAGTCCGATCCAAGCTAAGAAAGCGATACCTTCCTGCTTCAGAATGTTTCCTACAATGAAAGCCAACATGCCCAGAATCAATGGGACCAACATCATCGATCCCACATGTCCTTCGACAGCGATTACAAATGTCCATGCTGATAGCATGACATATGCCAACAATAGTCCAAAGCGGAATACATTCAAAGACCCTACCTCCTCTTGACCTTTGTCCATAGAAATGTTGCCTCTTGCAGAGCCTCGCTCAGAGGCTCATTGACCCTCCAGTCAACGACGACGGCATGCTTGCGCAGTAGGTCTATCTCGACCTGTCGCTCGAGTCTTACGATGTCCCTAGCGATTCTGTAGATTCTCGTGTCAGGGGCATTGCTAACTTCGATCGCTATAAGAGAGGGTGAGATGGCCAATACTTCGTACCCTTTTGCAGATATGTCTGCAATGGCTCTGAACGATTTTTCATCGAGGAGTGGAGTGATAACGATTATCTGAGTCATTCTTGAAAAGAAAATGGATAGGTATCCCGCCAAGTTACCTATCTCCCAAGTGTTCCCTGCTCGGGTTTCCGAGAGAACGGTGAGAATCCTGTTAAACTGTCTCCGGCCGAATGCTGGACTCACCTTCTGCAACTGGTCTCCGATCACAATCATCCCCACCCTGTTCCTATCCCTCAAGAGACGATAAGCCACGATTGCCGCCGCTCTTACAGAATATGTAGCCAATGAATTCGCTGAATTGGCTGATTCTGACACATCTCTTGCATCCAGAGCGATTATGGCATCTCCGCCCAGTTCACTCATGAACTGGTTGCTTAGTAGCTCGTCGAATCGAGCTGAAGCTCTCCAGTTGATCCTCTTCAACGGATCACCAGATATGTACTCGCGTAGACTGTAGAATTCGAGTCCATGTCCTGGCTTTCTAGAGATAATTTCGCCTGGCCAATGCCGTGTCCTGCGAGGCCTCACATCGATGCGACTGAGATACTGTATCTGCGGGAAGACCCTCAAATTGGTAAGGGTTTCATAGGTTCGTTCTTCAACCCATAATCCAAAGATGTCCGCAGACCTGATTTTGACAGGGCCGACCGTGTATGAGCCCAGAAGCTTTGGTGAGACCTCGTATGCGAATTCGAATGTTTGAGTTGCCTGAAGTGACGTGAATTGGTGGTTAGAACCTGTCTCTAGGCGAAGGTTCTCGGGCAACGTATCAAGAATCTCCACGAAGTCCAGGGGAGCACTGTTGTTTCTCACCCTAACCGTGAATATCTGCGTCTCATCCTCGTAGATGCTCTGCCTAGTGGACGATCGTTCTACCTCAATGTCAAGATGTGGAGGGCTTCCCATCAAACGGGCAAGCACCAAAAACAATGTCAGCGGGGCTGATGAGGCCACCAAATATTGGTTTTGGAGTATTAGCCCTAGAGTTAGCGCCACCATAGCTGACGCGGCGATAGCCGCCGCCTTTGTCGAGAACATCCTACTCGACCTTAGGCACTGGAACCTTTCGCAATATTTCCTCGACTATGGCCGCGGTTTTTCCACCTCGAAGCCACTGCTCGGGTTTCAGTATGAGTCGATGTGAAAGGGCAGGCACAGCTATGGCTTTCACATCGTCTGGAATGACGTACCCTCTTCCGTTAAGCCACGCTTTCGCTTTCGAGAGCTTCATTATGGCCAACGAGCCTCTGGGACTCGCTCCGATTTCTACATCTTGATGCGTCCTCGTGCCTCGAACTATCTCGACAACGTATCTTTCTACCGCTTGGTCTATGTGAATTTCTTCTACACCCTTCTGCATTTGAAGGACTTCTTCGGGGCCAGCTACCTTGTTTATGGTGACATCATCAGTCTTCCTTTGATTCCGCCGCTCCATTATTTCGACTTCCTCTTCGGCCGACGGGTATCCGATGCTCAGCTTGAGGATGAAGCGGTCAAGCTGTGCCTCAGGCAGTGGATAAGTGCCTTCGTACTCGATTGGGTTCTGCGTCGCAAGCACGATGAAAGGTTTCTCAAGCTTCAACGTTTCGTTCTCTATCGTGACTTGTCTCTCTTGCATAGCCTCCAGCAGAGCAGATTGTGTCCGTGGAGGCGCGCGATTAACTTCGTCGGCAAGCAGAAGACGCGTGAATATCGGGCCCTTCCTCAACTCGAAATCTGAAGTTTTGCGATTCAAGACAAACGTGCCAGTTATGTCAGCCGGCAGAAGGTCAGGTGTGAACTGAATCCTCTTAAAACTAAGACCAAGCGCGGACGCGAATGATTTGGCCATGAGAGTTTTCGCCAGGCCGGGATAGTCCTCGACTAGCACGTGGCCATCACACAGGATAGCTAGCAGCAGAGTCTCGAGGGCATCCTGTTTTCCAACAATAGCCTTGGAGACTTCTTCGAGGACTCTCAGATAGGATTTTTCAGCCACCATCATTCATGTTCCACTCTCGTTGATGATTCTGATTGCCTCCTCAAGGCTTGACAGGTACTGTTCTTGCTCGCGTGACAATCGCGTGCCAAATCGATGTCGCTGGCCTTCGTCTTCCGTCGGATCAAAGATTTCCAGAACTCTCGGGTTCTTTCCCACCAGCAATTTGAGCTCTTCACGCGCGTTCTCTCTCGAAGCGAATCTCCAATGCGCTCCGTCCGATTCGCCTCCAAATCTGGGTGCCAACGCGGTTCTCAAAATGTCAGCTATCTTAGTTCTGCTGGAGTAGTAGCCTCTTGCAGCTCCGTTTACAGTGATCGCAGCTTTTGTTATCAACTCATTCCCTGATCTGTCATCTGAACGTGCATATGTGAACCAGGGCACAAGATTGTGGCCGTTCTTGAACACGGTTCGAAGTAACAAGATTAACGTAAGCACAAAAATGATAGAAGTAAGTGCAAACGACAAAATGCTTAGGCCGAGTATCCAACTTCCCATGATGGCTACAAAAGCCAACAAGATCGCTGCAATGAAGCTAGGAGCCTTATTGAAGACCAAATCCCTCAAGGACTCACCGCCAGCGACGTCTCATTAGACTCGGCTCTTTCCTCAACCCAATCACGCAACTTCTCCAAACACTCGATCGATCTTCTTGCTTCGTCTTCCGACACAAAGTCCTCACTGTAACGCGCTTTTTCGAAGAGGAAAGTTGCTTCACGCAAATATTCTGTACTGCCCCCAAGCCTGCTGATAGCAAGAGCCTCAAGCTCGCGTGCAGTAAGAGTTGAATCGTTCGAAACCCCGCTGCTTTCCAGAATCTCACATAGAGTCCGATAGCAGTCGATCACCGTACTACGATAATCGCTTGCAGTCTTCAAAGCATAAATGGTTCTATCGAGTACGGATGCAACATGGTGGGCTTCTTCAGACATCCTGGTGGGATCGAGGTAGACCTGTGAAGACTCGTGAGTGCGGAAAAACAGTAACAGCCCTGAAATAGAACAAGCAAGAATGAGACTGACCGCCAGCGGAATTAAAAATCGCGAAATATCTGGGTGAACTGGTTCATAGGATAGGTAAACCAAGTTCGGCAAGTTTCTCGCCAGCTCCACCAGGCCATAGAAGATGAACACAATCAAACCAACAGCTATTATCAGCGCTGTGCGAGCCATTTTAGGGGGTTCGTTTCCGTACCACCATTCCTCTCTCTTCGTATCCTGTCGCCTTCGAATCCGCCAGATCAGGATGGATGCCAGTGCCGCAAGAGCAGATAACGCAGCCAATTCATACACAGACGACGACGAACCAGCATATTGCACAGTGCTCACTTGAGATAGCGTATTTGTTTCTCCAACGGGCTCGGTCGCTGGTTTTGTGCTCTGCCAACCCGCTATCTGTGCCAGTTGCAAATTGGCAATGACGCTTGTCACAATCCAGGGGAAGACCACCAGCATAGTCATGAGTACAAGAGTTGACCAGGCAGTTCGTTTTATCAAATGAACCTTCTCCATCTGGCACAGGTGCTTCGCTCAAATGGCCCCTTCCTTATCCCGCGCATCCATCAGTTGACCTCGCACTTCTGCCATTCCGAAACAACCTAGCTGGTCCGAAAGCACTAACTTCGTCCTTCTTAAATGTAACGACAGTTACAGCGCTCTTTCTCCATGGCTCCCTCTGTTACCCAAACTTTTGCGATAAGCTTTCGGATGGCGGCTCGACCGCAATGAATAAACTGAGGCGAATCAGATAAATGTAACAGCCGTTACGTTATTTCAGCGGTTCTGATGTACGGAGCAGGAGTGACATCTTCGGGCGCGGGTCGAAGTCCGACGAAGGAGCCTACGTGGCTCATGCTTGGAAAACCACGACCACTCCCCGCGGATGTTTCGGCTCTGTTCCATGCTGAAGCTAATGAGTCCTCCTCGGAGGAAGGGAATGCGGTGGCTTCGGCTGAGTTCGTGAATGCTCATCCTGAAATCGCAGCTAGGGTGATCAAAACTCTGCTCGACCATAAAGTTCGCGTGTACTATACGCCTATCTCCTTTCCTAACTTACTATTAAGAGGCGGAAGAATCTTCGAAATACTTGACTCGATCTTACGCGAACTCAAAGATATAGACGCACGCGCTGTCCTATACGAACTAAAATGGTCCATGACCGGAAAATACCTCAAGGTTTCCGGAACCGTTGAAACGATCGATGCAGGAGACCATGCAGACATACTGATTCGCCTTCGAGATCAATATGGCTATCGGAATGTGATTCTCGATTCGGCTGAGGGACAGGATGTGAAAACAGGGGACTAACTTGAGATCGTAGGCTCATATTTCATCGGAGCAGCGGACGTGCCCTATCTTGAAGCGGTCTGGATTGAAAAGCGCAAGTATCGCTTCTGATTCATCCTCCGGTCCTTCGCCTTCATTCTCTCCTGGTTCTTCGTGTCGATTATCTTCTGGTTCTTGTTCATTTGACGTCATGGCTGGACGTTGCCCTGTCTGAAGCCAGTCCGATAGAACTCGGAGCACTTGCTCATTATTTACTAGATTACGAAGCTTCGAGATGACTCCATCACTGTCGTACTTCACCCTTCCAAAGGTAATCTGCCTCGTTTTCGTGTCGAGTATTGCATACGACGCTCGCGGATCGCCGTCCGCAGGGAATCCCACGCTGCCTGGGTTGACAACCCAAACACCCTTCTTCTTCACTTCGTAAGGGGTATGCGTATGGCCGAGCACCAACAAGTCCGCGTCACCCATGTCTAGGCTTGCAGCTTCTTCCCTTGTCACATACAGGTAGAGTTCATCTCCTGGAGCGGCATGCAGGGCCCGCAGTTTCATGCCATCGTATTCGAGGTCCAGTTTGCGTTCAGCCTTGCCGAGAAGGTTAAGGAACTTTGGTGCGAGGAGCTTTCTTGTTATCGCTTCACGTGTAGTCACGGATGCCGCATGTGTTGCAGGATTACTTCGGCAATCCCTATTGAACGATGCGGCGGCGTCGTGGTTCCCAAGCACCCTTTTTGCCCTGATGTAGCGGAGAAGATCAAAGACCTCGACAGGATTTGGCCCGTAGTCCACAATATCTCCCATAAAAAGAACCTCATCAAAGTTCGTATGGTTGAGAACCTCTTCCAAGGCTTCCAAGTTCGCGTGCACATCCGAGATGAGCAGCAACCTCATAGACCCAAACCCAGGGGGTCACGCCCTGTGCGTCGTTATTAAATGTAACGCCCGTTACATCCGCGCGACCTGAAGAGTACACGTGGAACTGAATCTTGGCAAGTTACCCATTCCATCTTTACTCCGTAAAGTGAGGGCTTGGCATCAAGACGGCATGTGTACTGTTAATATATCATTAGTAATCAGGCTTCGCACTCTAGGTTATCCTCTCACTGAAAAGCTTGGCACTCACTCGGCAAGTCCCGCAAAGACGTTCCAGCGAATGTAACGGCGGTTACGTTTAAATCACACAACCAAGGCAAGCCAAACCGTGATAAGATGTTGTCTAGTGAGCAGACCCAGACAGCGCGGCAAAGATGGCTTCTAATCGGAGAAAGTGATTCGCTCCCAGAAGATGTATTTCGGTTCCTGAAGCCCCAGGAAGGCCCAGCCGTGGAGTCAAGCTTCCCTGATTCTTGGCTTAGTAGTGGGTTGTTGATGCGCAGATTCTTGGTGTTGTTTCTGGTCGTCGTGGTGAACGGTCAGTTTCTTGCTCCAACTGCTGAATCTCATCTGACCATGACGGTGCCTATTGCCACCGAGTTCTATGTGTGGTATGGGTTTGACAGTAACGGCAACTGCAAAGGAGGCTTAGGTTCGAGCCACTGGAATGACACGAAAGACCGCGTGGTCGTTGACACGCCTAGACTGGGTTATTATTGCAGTGCAGATGACGACGTGATTCGCGTGCAGCTAAGTCAGATCAAGTCTGTTGGTATCAGCGTCCTCATCATCTCATGGTGGAATGATCTGGACACCACGAAGGGACTAACTCACGTCATTTCCTTAATTAATTCAGACGCGGAGTTTCTGACATGGTTCAAGGTAGTGGTGCTCATTGAATCGAAGGTTGAGGATACGTTCGCGCATAACGCGCAGTTGCTCTACGAAACTGTTTGGCAGAAGTTCTACGAACCAAACCCAACTTTGCTTTTCGACTGGGACAGTAAGCCCGTAGTATTATTTTTCAATCAGCCGAAACCAGCTCTTGACAATCGCTTCACTGTTAGAACCTTGGGTGTAGACTATTCCCCGGATTGGGATTTCTGGCATGGCACTGACTTATACGGTACAGCTCTAGGGTTCATTCACATTGACTACTACGAGAACCCCAGAATCAGCAATGATGGAGTCGTAACCGTAATTGGTCGATTCGACGATTACTACTTGTATCTGACCGGAAGCAGACCCGCATATCAGAGATACGACCCGAACCTAAATCAAGGGATGTATCAGCATTAGTGGTCGTTCGTCTACGAGCATCGAACCTCAATCAGAATGGTGATCGTGAACTCCTACAATGAGGAACATGAACGAAACGCTTTCGAGCCCGCAGTCCAATATGGCGATATCCTTCTCAATCAGACGAGAGTTACTGCTAGGGCAACTGATGACGAGCTGGGCCCACGTTTGACAAGATGGGCAAGGTGCAAAATCCATTGAATACCATGTCTAACGTTCCGAAGACACTGGTCTAGAAGGAGGTCCTGTGATCTTGGAAGCGAACGTTGGTACGGAAGGGGGACTCTCTGAGGTGGAAGCCCGGACACGTCTCGCCCAGTACGGTTACAACGAAGTCCGGGAAGAGCTGTCCAACCCTCTTAGAGGCACCCTTAAGCGCCTCTGGGGCCCCATTCCCTGGACGCTCGAAGCGGCGCTCGTGCTTGAGGTGCTTCTGGGGAAAATAATCGAAGCGTCGATGATCGCAGTCTTGCTTGCCTTCAGCGCCTTAGTCGGCGAGACTCAGGAGCTCCGAGCTAAGACCGCGCTGGGCTTCCTACGCAGCCGACTCCAGGTAACCGCGAGGGTGCGCCGCGATGGGAATTGGCGGTTCCTTCCCGCGCGAGTGCTCGTTCCAGGCGATCAAGTTCATGTCAGAGTGGGCGATATCGTACCAGCAGATTGCACAATCCTCGATGGAGCGGTGGAGGTCGACCAGTCCGCGCTCACGGGCGAATCAGCCGCCGTAACACGATCCAATGGCGAGACGATTTATTCGGGATCGACTGTACGACGCGGCGAAGCCATTGGAACGGTAACGGCTACTGGAACTCAAAGTTACTTCGGGCGGACTGCAGAACTAGTGAGGACTGCCCGATCACCCGGTCACCTCGAACAGCTTCTCTTCACAGTTGTGCGCTATCTGGCAACCATAGACGCGGTGCTCGCCGTCGTGCTTATTGGGACTGCTCTTTGGAATCAGGCCGACTTGCTCCCACTCATACCGTTTGTGGTGGTACTCGTGATTGCTACAGTGCCAGTGTCGATGCCAGCGAGCTTCACAGTCGCCAACGCCCTCGAAGCCCGCACGCTTGCGAAAGAGGGCGTTCTAGTTACCGGATTGTCAGCTATTCAGGAAGTGGCGACGATGGAGGTCCTCTGCGTGGACAAGACCGGCACGCTGACGCAAAACCGCCAGACGATCGCTGCCCTCGTCCCCTTCTCAGGGGAGTCTGAGGACGATGTCTTGGTTTGGGCGGCCGCGGCCTGCGACCAGTCGACGCAGAACCCCCTCGATCTCGCGATCCTTCACGAATTGGAGTATCGATCGCTCCGACCGCTGAGCCGAAGGAAGTTCGTTCCTTTCGACCCAACGACAAAGCGTTCCGAGGCGTACGTTGACCGAGATGGACAGACCTTCAAAGTGGTGCTGGGCTCTCCGCTGATCGTGGAACAGCTCGCCGACCCTAGGCTCGAATTCAGGGATCATGTCGAGGAGTTGTCCGCCTGCGGGGCTCGTGTACTGGCGGTGGCAGCCGGTCTTGAGGAACATATTACACTTCGGGGACTTGTGGCGCTCGCAGATGCGCCCAGGGAGGACGCCGTGACGCTAGTGAAGGCCTTACAGGGGCTCGGCATCCGGATACTGATGGTCACCGGAGACACTTCCGCGACCGCTCGTGCGGTGAGCCACGAAGTCGGTCTCGGCGATCGCATCGGTGATTTGGGCGTTACCCTGAAGGATCCACTCCAGTACGATGGGTTCGCCAACGTTTATCCTGAAGATAAGTTCCGCATCGTGCAGGCTCTCCAACGTTCCCGCCTGGTCACTGGCATGACTGGGGACGGCATAAACGACGCGCCCGCGCTCAAACAGGCAGAAGTTGGGATTGCGGTCAACTCTGCTTCGGACGTTGCCAAGGTCTCCGCGAAGGTTGTCCTGACCAGTCCAGGGCTCCAGGGCATAGTCAAGGTAGTCTCCAGCGGTCGCCGTGTTTACCGTCGGATGCTAACATGGACCATCACCAAGATCGCGAGGACTGTCGAGCTTGCTATTCTGCTGACCGTCGGTTACATCGTGACCGGTATCTTCGTAACGCCACTTTTCCTGATCGTCCTGATAGTCATCTTGAATGACCTCGTGACGATCACTCTCGGGACCGACCGGGCGTGGGTCTCTCCGGTGCCCGAGCGATGGAATGTCAGAGAGATTGCTAAGCTCTCGGGCATATTTGCGGCCGGATGGCTAGCCTTGGCGTTCTCCATCCTTTGGGTAGGTCTGAACGTACTGAAGCTCCCGATTCCTCAGATCCAGACGCTCATGTTCGTCTACCTCATTTACTCGGCTCAGGCGACGATTTACATGACCCGCGTACGAGATCATTTTTGGTCGTTTGCACCCAGCCGATTCGTCGTCGCGGTCACGGTTGGCGATGTAGTTGTAGTGTCCGCACTCGCCTTCTGGGGCATTCTGATGGCAGCCGTTCCTGCTGTCTATCTAATCAGCACCCTCGGAGCCGTCTTCGCAGCAGCCTTCCTGCTCGACGAGGTGAAGATCTGGATTTACCAAAACACCGGGATTCTGGGAAGGTCGAGTCAGACCCCTAGGCGTAGCGAGTAAGCGGAGTCTGATATTCCCTCATCTGCTCTCGATGGAGCCTGAAATCACTCGAGGAAGAGCAAGCCCAGAGCTTCGAAAGTCTTACCCATACCAACCTCAGCGGCCAAGAGGACACACCCTTGGTGTTGGAGGATTTGGTGACCCTTTATGACAGCGTTCTTCTGAAGGATCGCTCTCGATTCATCAATCTCCTCTGTTTGCAATTTGATAAGCCCGCGGCCTCCTGTGGAGTGAAGTACTCAGGCTGCTTCCTCTAGTTGATCTTCTGTGCCGCCTTGAGCCACCTCACTTCCTCGGGGAACGGGGTCTCGCGGTCCGTGTTCCCGAAACGAACGAACTTCAGGAAATATTTCAAGGCGAAGATGTAGTCGGAGCCCGCCAACCACATTTACCGCTCCACACAACCAAATATCATTACCGGCCTCAGGCAGTCAGCCGTAGTCGCCTTTGGGACGGCAACTTTGGCAGATGTTGTGGACTATTCGACGTTGTGGCGCCTGTGGGATTTCACCCCACAAATTGAGGAACTAATGGACAGACTAGTCAAGTTTTCTCTCTTGGTGAGAATTATCCTAGTGAACGAACTGGGCGCGTCATAAAGAAATGAAGCTATGAGAGGCGTTAACGCTCTGGGAGGTTAAACAACCTCTTGATTGAGATAGTGTCACTCAAGTTTTCCAAGTAGACGTGGGCCTTTCTGAGTGTCTCTTTCGCGTTCTCGTATGTCAGACGCTCGTAAGCTTCATCGTAAGGCAGCCAGTCGAAGCCAACATGTTCATTTGAAATCCGAATCTCGAGGGCTTTCGATTCGGCCAGGAAGAAGACAACCTCCTTATGCACTCTGCTGGTGGCCCGTTTGAAGAAGTAGCTTATTCGTTGACGGAAACCTTCAACAAGAACGAAGTCAGTTATGCCCGCCTCTTCCCTAACCTCTCTCCGAACCGTCTCTTTCTCGGACTCACCCCTTTCCATGTGCCCTTTAACAAAATCCCAATGTCCTCCTGCGTAGTGCAGGATGAGATACTTCCGATTTCCATTCCGTTTGAAGATTACGGCTCCACATGACTTTTCGCGAGGCACAGTCCAGCACCTGGCTTTCAGGGAGAGCATTAGCGGCTAATGCTACGGGGTGATTCACACAGTTGATGGGATGGGCGACTTGGTCTCCAGCACGTTACATGTGGTCCTATGCAAACTGTATCACCAGCCAACCTGTCAAGCATTTCAATAGTTCCTATGCTGGTTAGCAGTGTTCGCTCCAATCCCTTTGCGCGTCACTATACGACTTCTTCGGGTTGCTCTTCTTGTGGTTCTTCTTCCGGTTCTTCTGGTTGTTCTTGTGGCCCTTCCTCTAAAGTGAATGATACCTTCACGCAACAAACCTCCGAACTCCAGTGGACGCCTAGCTGGAACTATTAAATGTAACGAATGTTACAACTGCGCAATCGCTAATCAAATAGATGATGAAATGTCAACCATCAATCGAGTTCGAGCACGTGAGATTCTGGACTCACGCGGCAATCCCACCGTCGAGGTTGAGGTTGAGTTAGAAAACGAGATTCAGGGCCGAGCAGCGGTTCCCTCTGGTGCGTCCACTGGGATACACGAGGCACTGGAATTGAGGGACGAGGATTGCGATCGGTATGGCGGGAAAGGGGTTCACCGAGCCGTAGAGCATGTTAACGTGGAAATCTCGAAAGCCATTCAAGGAATGGATGCTCTCGATCAATCAAAAGTTGACCGGGCAGTATTGGACTTCGACGGTACGCCAAACAAGAGTCGACTAGGCGGTAACGCTATTCTGGCTGTCAGTCTCGCAGTGGCCAGGGCAGCAGCCAACGTGTCAGGTGTACCGTTGTTTCGCTACCTGGGCGATCCATCAGCCAGCCTCTTACCAGTGCCGATGTTCAACATACTCAATGGTGGCGTTCACGCCAATTGGCAGGGCACTGACTTTCAGGAGTACATGGTCGCTCCTGTTGGTGCGCCGAATTTCTGCGAAGCACTGCGGTGGGGGTAGTGAGACATATCATGCGCTGAAAGCTCTTCTGAAGGCATTCGATTCTCTCTAATGGGATGCTGAGAACAATATTGGTAGCGTAAGCTTCAATGCGCTTCGATTGCAAAACCATTTCTTCAATAGTAACGACGCGAATCAACTAAGCTTAGTGAAAGCCGTGAAGAAACCAAAGGCTTCGGGCTGGTTGTTATTCGGTTACGACGTCCCCGAGAAGCCATCCAGGATCAGGGTACGAATCTGGCGGCAACTCAAGGGCTTGGGAGCGCTCTACCCTCAAATGTCATTTTGTATTCTTCCAAATTCTTCCGAGGTTCGTTCTCGTCTGGGAGATATTACGTCAAGCATGAAAGGATACGGCCCCAAAATAGTTCTCGAAGCCAAGGCCACGAACAAGACTTACTTGGGCACCCTGTTGGCGCTCTTCAGAGAGGATGTCGAAAAAGAATATCGTGAGCTGGCCGAGGAATGTGATGAGTTTTTGGAGGAAATCAGGAAAAATTTGAGGACTGGCAATGTGACACAAACCGAAGTTTCGGAGCTAGAAGAAGCGCTTGAAGGCCTAGAACGATGGTTGATTAGGATCAAAAGCAGGGACTTCGTAGGGTCAACGGCTGAGGAGAAGATTCACAGACTAACTAATCGTTGCAGGAACGCCTTGCTAAGCTTCTCCGAGAAAGCCCAGCCGAAACGAATGAGCGAGGTGCCAAAGGGTCACAGGTAGTCCACGCCGGAGTTAAGATGGTTTCTTGATCACAACCACCGAACGCTTGCAATTATCGGCAACTTTGTGCGATACGCTTCCGAGGACTGCTGCAGAGAGTGCGCCCTTCCCATGTGTCCCAACTAGGACTAGGTCGGCGTCGACGGTCTCGGCGTATTCGCAGATCTTCTCGGCCGTGCAGGATTTTTGATTCTATCAAAATTGCTGAATGATTAAAGTACCGCTCGATGAGACTTTTGTGAAGAGAAAGGAAATCTCTTTCCTGTTCGTCGATTTCCGACGAGTCGACCTCCCCCTCGGTGGCAAACAGACCAGCTATGTTTACCACACTGAGAATCGTCACGTCAGAACCCAAGCGAGTGGCTAGCTTGGCCGCTTCTTCAACAACCACTGATGCGAACTTCGAACTGTCAATGGCCACTAATATTCTACGAATTGTCTTCTCATCTATCGGCGCCATTTAACCGACTCCGAATCGTTCGACTATACTCTGCTTGGGATGAACCTCTTCGCAATTAGCGTTGGTACTACTGCGCTCAGAATCACGGTTATTACAACAACAGAAAATTGAGTCTCCGATAGGAACCCGAGGTCTCTACCCAAGGTCGCAGTTATGGTCCCAACTGTCAAACCAGTGCTGAAAAGCATCGTCGAGAACACTGGCGCTTCTGGAATCCATTTCCTGCAGAATCCGTATACTCCCACCAATTTTGAGGACAGTTTCATCGCCAACAGTCCCAAGACTAGAGCTATGTTAGCTACTACAGCGGGGAAAGCGATCAACATACTTGCACGTACAAAGAAGGCAGGAGCAAGTAGGCTGAAAGTAACCGTCCTCATCTTTGAAAGAATCTCTTGATGCTGCTGGATTGAATTGGCGAATATTAGACCAAGTACGAATGCTCCAAATACAGCGTGAAGTTTGGCCTCGTCTGCAAAAAATGCGATGCCCAACAATGCTGCAAGCATGAATCTAAGCTCCAACTCTACAGCTCTTCTTCCATAATTCTGAACGACCACGGCTAAGACCCTGGGGACAACAACGACTAATGCCAGCAGGGATCCAACGAAAACGATCGTTATCCAATCAAAAGAAGGCTGCACGAAATTGATTCCAATGAGAGTCAGAATATCGTTCACGAAAGTAACTGCAATAATAGTCTTCGCGAACGGCACCTTGATCAATTCATACTCGGCCAAGACTGCGTAGACAACTGCAACCGAGGTTGTTGTAAGCGCAAGGCCTGCAGCGATCTTGGCGTGAAAAGTCCATGATGTTGCCAGGGTCAAGAATCCCATTACGCCGAGAAGAGGCGCGCCAAACGCCAAGCCTCCTATGACAATGCTTTCCTTGGCCTTGTTCTTCAGCAGTACAAATTCAACTTCGGCACCGGCGAGGAATGTTAGGATTAGGCCGCCGAAGGTTCCGAGAAAATCAAACCATGAGGAAAGGCTGACTCCGAGAAGATTCGCTAGGAGTATGCCAGCCATTACCTCAAAGATTGATGATGAGATGCGCGTTCTGAGCCCGACTATTCCAGCCGTGACTATTTCGATTGATATCAAAGCTGTTTCATATAGATCTACCAAAGACCATCCTCTCGCCAATCACGTTCGCAGTCGACAGCAGTTTGCACGAAGAGAAGACTAGGCGTCGTCTAGCAATTTGCCGGACTGCCCTTCTCGCTCTGACTCTAACTGCAGAGGCGTAACAGAATCGCCTTCATGATTCAGGCTCAAGATAGTAGAGCATGAATCTGTCAGAAGCTACGGGCATCGTCAGACCAGCTCTTTCCATTATAGGCTCAATTGCTACCGGGATTATCTTCTCAGGCAATTCCACGCTACTGCCTTTGCTAATCTCGACAATCTTCAGCTTTGCCTTCATGTTCAATCCAAGCGTTGCGGCGGAAACGCTTTCATCGCAGATAAATGTAACGGTCGTTACAACAGCTTTCCTAACGTTCGGTTGACGCAGATCCCGAATTGTTGGTGGGTGAGGCAGCCCTCAATTCCTCAAGCAACTGATCGTTCATCTCCAACAGAGCGCCAATATGCTGATTAAGGATATCAATATCGGCCTCTGTCATCTTACCGTAGCCTGTGAGTTTCTCAGGCATACAATCTTCGAGGACTGTCCAGGCCTCGGAAATGAAGGAATGTACCCTCCAACTCGCTGACTCCTGTACCGTCTCAAGATTGAACGCCTCCTTCAGCAAGGCAATCTCGCTAAACATGGAATCAATGAGTTTCAACATGCGTGATTTGACGGCTGGATGAATATCGTTCCTAGTTAAGCGCATTATCGATCGTTCGTTCGGGCGTACGAACATCTGCATTATCATGTTCAGGTTCTTTTCTACGATGTAGAGACCGCTTTTGACAGCGGACGCGACAGTTTCTTCCATTGCGATTCATCTTATATGGAGGGGGACTTCGCTTGTAGCGGTCGTTACATTTTAATCTGGCCGTCTTACGCGGAAGCATAGTGCCGGGTCAGATAGGATCATAGAGATGTGCTAACATGACCGACCTTTGGCGTGATCTAGAGACAGGCCCTAACCCTCCGGACGAAGTGTATGCGATAGTTGAAAATCCAAGGGGGACGGAGAACAAGTATGAGTATGATGTGGAGAAGAAGGCGATTGTTCTGGACCGAGTTCTCTACTCTGCTATGCATTATCCGGGAGATTACGGTTTCATCCCTCGCACACTCGACGACGATGGCGACCCACTGGACGTACTAGTACTGGTGACAAATCCTACCTTCCCGGAATGCGTCCATACAGTCCGTCCAATCGGGCTCCTGAGTATGCTAGACGGAGATGTAAGAGATGACAAGATCCTCGCTGTGCCTGTAAATGATATCCGATTCGCCAGCGTCAGAGACCTAGGAGATGTCCAAGAGCACACGCTTAAGGAGATCGCCCATCTTTTCGAAGCCCATAAGGTGCTCGAAGGGAAAAGCACCACCGTCTTGGGCTGGTCGAAAAAAGAAGAAGCCAAAGATGCGATTCAACGCTCGCAAAAACAATACAAACAGGAGCGCCCTACGTAGCCTTCTGAATCCAAACCGCGGTCAGGCTCTCGGAAGGAGAGACTCATTATCCCAACCAAGTAGCGGGGTGAAATTCCATTGACCCACCAAGAGCTTATTTCCCAACAGAAGAACCTCGGGCCAAATATCCCCTCAAAGCCTTACTGCAAGGACGGCCATTGTAAGTCCAGTGAGATCATTGTGCGGGAACGACAGCTCGCAAGAGGCTAACCGAGACGAACGTCCGGTGTTCATCCAATCAAGCACGGGAAGTCGGGGGGTTCAAATCCCACCCCCGGCGCTTTGGGACGAAACCCCTGTATCGACTCACGCTCGTGATGAAGGATCATTCTGGCAGGCATTGTACCCACGATATTGATTGGTACAAATCCCACCGGCCCCATGAATTGCGATCCTGCCAGTCATACCCGTTTTTTCTTCTCCGACGAATAATTTCTGCGATAACTTCGTCTAGGATTGGCCAGAACCCACGATATTCGAGGGTTCGAATTCCTCTGGGCTCGCCGGTTCCTAGGCTAGAGGAAAGAGTTAATGCACGGATACCCATTCAGTTAGGCTGAGCTTAAGGATCGAGAAGCAGAACACAACTCGAACCAGAAGTTCGATGCCCCTCCCCCGCACCACACAACATTTGATGCAACCGAACGCTTCAACAGGGACAATAGTCTGTTGGAGTCATTTCAACGGATATTTTTTCATGAGTTCGACGATTAGACAACCCCAGTCGTATTGAAGAGAGAAATAGGCTATCAGGAGAAGAACACTCGCTCCCAGAGGAACTATCGAAAGGAAGTCCACACCTCGAAAGTAGATGCGAGCAAGGCCAAGAGCCGCCAACCCAAGCCCACTAGAGGTGTTGAACTTGAGTTCAGCTTCCATGTTGTCCAGCTCAAGGCGTTCTGCATCCGTCGCGCATAGGCGACCGTGAACGTACCAACGAGCAAATCTATCGAGTTCTTTCCTTTTTTCCTTCGAGCCTCGAACATACAACAAGCGAATTACAAGGTCAACAATTGCCCTGACGGTAAGCCCAGTTACCGGGCCCGCAACCAAGAACACAAGTGCGGGTAGAAGGTCAAAGGGCAAAGCTGTCGTTCCGAGCAAAAGACTGGGGCGAAAGAGCGCAAGATATGTTATTATGACAAGATATCCCGGAAGCAGTACTCCGTAGAAGTCTCCCTTATTGAAGAAAGACGGAATGTCAGCCAAGCCGACTCCTCTGCTACTCGCCTATTTGGGGGCTTCTCTTTCGGGGGTGGAGGAGGAATCAAGTTTCTCTTGACCGGGTAGGACTTGGACTATTTCGCTTATAATCATTTATCTAAACCCAAGCGCCCAGATCGTCTCCCGCACACAATTCTACAGTTTCAGCATGAATTGAACTTAACTGGACCCGAACCTTTTCGGTTCAAATCCCTCCGGACCCGTCACAATTATCGCTTATGGTTACTAGTAAATTGGGGCTGAAATCCCCTGCTCTATCTCTGAGGTTCACACTGCAAAATATGGGGGTTCAACTGAGGGTGCAAAGCGAACTCCCCGCACCAACCAGACCACAGGCGCGAAGGCTACGTTTCAAGTTGTCATTTCATGAATACTCTCGCCATGTTCCTCCGCATTTCGTACATCTGAAGAACTGGGTCGAGGCTTCATCGCCTCCTCGCGTCTGCACCATCCAATAGAAAGCTTCACCATTTCCGCATTTTTGGCAGCTGACTTTCATTGTAGGCAGGGTTTGTATGCTCTTCTCCTCTTCCTTACCGATTACCACGACAGATTCCCTTGCAGTTCCGAGTTTCTGTACCATCGGATCCGAACGTCTAGTTACTTCCCCGCACTTGGGGCATGCAAGCACAATTGCTTTTTCCTTCTTCATTGGAATCATTGCCAGACGGCATTTTGGGCAGAACTGCATGATGGGTGACGACCGAATTGTGCTCGTGCAGCTTGATACGCATTTAACCCTGCCTACTTCGGTGAAGACCTGTCAATGAGCCATCCGTTTCTGAGAGAACGTGGCGAACAGTCTATGTCAGACCGAGAATGGAGGGGCATCTGATTTCTTCTGATCTTCCAATTTCAATCAGTATGATGGGTTAGTTCACCTGGGACCCTACGAGGTGTTTATCTTCCACCTGCAGGTAATGGTAGCTTCGTGATAAAAGACAACAGAAATTGAATTGGGGTCGGGGATTATGCCCAACGTTAACGCAAACGTGAAATCCCCTCAACCAAAAATGGACTTCTGTGATATCACAACGTAGTTTTCGATCGAGGAATCACACGCAAGATAGGCGTTTACTGTCTTCGCAGCCAATCGCATACAAGCGGAAATCGGAATAAGACAATCTTCTAGGAGATGACCTAGTAATGAATTGGAAATGCGCATCTTGTGGTGGGCCAGCGAGAACAAATCGACAGAAATGCCGTAGGTGTGGAAGCGTAGGTGGAATCGTCTTGGGTTTTGCTGCTCAGAAAACTATCGAGAATGTCTTCGCCGGTGTCATCGTGCTCACATCAAAGCAATTTGAAAGCGGTGATAGGATTCTAATCGTAAGCGCGGACCTTCCGAAGACCTACGTCACCTTCCCAGCGTACAAGTTCTATTCCCACGACTACCTCATTCAAGGATACGATGCAGTCGTGCAGGAAATTGGCATCTTCTTCACGAAGGTCACATTGGAGAAAGGCCTTTCCATGATGCTCCCGAACTCGTTCTTCCTTACTTCAGGTATTGTCAACATAACAAAAAGCCTGGCAGACAACAGCAAACTGATCAGCAAAGTTCGATTCGAATTTCCATTGACTTTAGACCCAAGTTCAACCATTCACAGAATCAGGGAACGACTTGACCCGATCGTTGAATTGCGAGATGTGCTCATTTCAGAGAAGAATCAAGAGCAGAAAACGTTCATCGTCGTGGTCGAAGCCTACTCCCACGCTCAAAGGGATAGCCATGTGAGGTCATCGATCCTGAATGAGCTGATAATGCTCGAAAAGGAATTGTGCTCAGACAAAACAGGCATACAAGCCATACCCGTGATGCAAGAAAACTGAACAAGTGGCAAACGCTTACACAAGGAATAGCCAAGGAACGTCAGCAATTCGGGAACTATATTCCCTCACCAAGATTCACGTTCGAGTATCTCGATTTGTTTTCTCGGTCCGCTTTTCTTTTCCAACCCTGGCAAAACCATTTAATCTCATGAGTTCCTGTGAGCCCATTCCGTATACATGCTGGGTTCAATCTCTAAATTCAAGCTACTCGAAAAACTTACTGAACACGCCCAATCCATCGAAGACGTTAGATTCGCAGGCCACAACGAAAAGTTCAGAATGAAACTAGCTAGTTCTTTCGACCCATTCAAACTCATCGGCCTCCTCAATGGGCGCTCCAAAACAGTCCCTTTCCAAGCAACCGAATTATCAAAGGCGTGAAGTTAAGGTGGTGTGCGCACCATTAGAACCACACAGAAGAGTGGATTCTACGAGTCTTCCATAAACGAGAACTAGTTGAAAAGCGGCCGGTTGCAAAGATGGAACCCGATGAAGAGAATAGTGAAACCTGCGGCACCGAAGATCACGGAGAAACACTGCAAGACGGCTCTCTCAAAGAGCGGGCTAAGCTACGATTACACGGTCAACCCGTACACAGGTTGCCTGCATGGCTGCGTCTATTGCTACGCCAACTTCATGCGCCGCTTTTCCGGTCACCTGCAAGACCCCTGGGGCAGCTTCGTAGACGTGAAGGTAAACCTGCTTGACGTGTTAGCTAAAGAACTCCCAAGACGTCCAAGTGGCAGCATTTGGATAAGCAGCGTATGCGACCCCTATCAGCAAGTGGAAGCAAAATACAAACTGACCCGAGGCGCAATCCAACTCATATCCAACTACCCGCAGTTCTCCATCTCAATTCTAACCAAAAACACTCTTGTTCTACGTGACATCGACCTGCTCACGCGCATGAAGAGCAGAGTTGACGTAGGTTTCACGATAACCACCTTCAATCAAGAAGCACAACGGATCTTCGAACCACACGCTTCCCCGGTCAAGGAGCGAATAGAGGCGGTTAGGCAACTCAACGAGGCAGGGTTGGAGACATGGGTCTTCATTGCGCCAATGCTACCATGTGTGACTGAGGTTGAGCTTGAGGAGGGGCTTAGTCGACTGGTAAAGGCAGGCGTGAGGAAATTGATGACGGACCGATACAATGCACGCGGCATGATAATCAATCAAACACTAAAGGCATACAAGGCGTGGAATCCTCACTGCGATGTGGAAGGAATACGTGAGCTTCTTTGGGTAGGGGACGAGTACTACCGCCAATTGGACGCTAAGATTTCTGATCTATGGAAGAGGATGATCCCAAACGCAACTTATGAAAGAGACCTCGACTGGTATCGTCACAGGAAAAGGAGCGGAAAATCTACACCGAATTCATAATGCATTACAAATTTGGAATCGTCCGGATACTTGTGGTCGGGGTTCACTCTCGATAGGACAAGCTTACCGGAACGATTTAATACAGTGTGACAGCACCGGCACTCCCAAGGTATTGTAATGGTAAACTGTGCCAAATGTGGGAAGGAGATTCCTTCAGGGCAAGAGGTTAAGAAAGGCTTCCTGATGAAGAAGAGCTACCACAAAGAATGCAGCTAAGTAGAAACGTCTAACCTGAATAACACCAGCGCCAGCGCAACCACCCCTGATCTTCACAAACCTATCCTCTTTTTTGAGGACCCCTTTAGGGCATGAACTAATGTGAAAGCCCATTCGATGACCGGTCCAAGCCGATATTTCGATCACAAACATAGGACTCTGACAAAACTGAAAACGGAAGAGACGCTTATTTGATGAGCAGCTGGCAACTATGACAATGACGTGAATAACGGGTAACGGGTGGAACAACAGATAAGCAAACTTATTACACGAAATGAATCATGCTCTCGTGAGACCATTTGACTAAGATGAAGACTAAACGTCCTCGAAAATGTCCGGGGTGCGGAATGACATTCAAACCGATTACTGACGGCGTATGGGAAAACGTGAAACGTCTACATCGACCGTCACTGAAACATAAGCGGAGAATGGCTGCAAAGTCACGAACCTAATTGGCACGACGTCGCCGCCTAGCAAGACCAAGTAGTAGATTAAACTCCGCTATGCCACTAATGGGAATTGAACATTCTTTTCTGCTCCCATCCCCGGTTCGATTACGATTCCACATTTGAGACGGGCGGTTGAGAGATTGGAGGAATGCCGCAAAATTGGAGGCGTAAAACTGCAACGGTCTGAGGGAAAACGACAGGAAAGCAATGAGGAATGATAGTGGATAGTTAGCGTTACTGGTTTTTCATGATGGATTCGAGTGGCACGTATGTGTCCGTGTTGAATACGCCGTTTAGTTTGCTGATTTGTGTTTGTACGAGGTTGACTATGTGTGGTGGTGGGTCTAGTGGTGCGCACACCCCTCCAAAAATCAGCGGTTCAAATTGTGATGCCCGCACCAATAGTACGGGGATATTACGTAAGGGCTGTTTTTGGATGGCCATGTGGATGTGGTTTGGGGGACGTGGATGTCCACGTGTAAGCGTTAAGGAACATGAGTCGATGATTACAATTTTCCCTTGAATGCCATGTCAAGGATAGAAGGGAGCAGTGCGTCTCCGATTCGGGACTACGGGTAGGTTATGAGCTCTTTCTCTTCAAGCGTTTCTTGCAGTTTTGCGATGGCTCTGTGAACCTCCGCCTCTTTCTTGGCGCCCGTACAAACGAGCTTTCCGGTTGTGAAGATTAGTATGACTACTTTGGGGTCGTCCATTCTGTAGATAAGGCCAGGGAACTGTTCGGGTTCATACATGGTGCGTTTCAGTGAGTAGGTTAACTTTTCCAAATCAATATGGCCGCCTAAACCTGCCGACGCTACTGTATTTTGAATCTGAATCTCAGGCTTACCCAGAATGACGATCCCGTTACGGTTGA
>Ga0315281_10002814_pt1 | contig 25704 bp, 20 predicted proteins | sample YL17G07_0_MG_FD_204540 | JGI IMG/M metagenome (GOLD analysis project Ga0315281, IMG submission 204540) | Sediment microbial communities from Yellowstone Lake, YNP, Wyoming, USA - YL17G07_0 | ecosystem: Environmental > Aquatic > Freshwater > Lake > Sediment | place: USA: Wyoming | collected... | reverse complement strand
CAGTTCGGGCGGCTGAGCTTCGACTACGATCGCTCGCGGGAATCGCTGGACTTCCCTTTCCTGCGCATCACGCATCCCGGCGGAGGCATCGCCGAAATACTGCCGAGCGCGATCAGCGACCAGGCGCATCCGGCCGTGGCCGCCGCGCCCGCCTTTCAGGACGTGCGGCGCAAGTCCGTGCGCATCCTGGGGCTGCGCCCCGGGGACCGGCTGGAATACCGCGTGGTGACCACGGTGCGGCGGGCGGCGATGGCGCCGGAATTCAGCTTTACCCATGCGTTCACGCGCAGCGCGATCGTTGCCCGCGAACTGCTGGAATTGGACGTGCCCGCCGGGCGGGCGATTCAGCAGCGCGCCGCGCCGTCGCTCCCGGCGGCAGTGGTGGAAGAGTCCGGCGCAGGCGCAAGCGCGCGCAGGATTTATCGCTGGAACGTGACGAATGCGCCGGGCGATGGCGACAAGGGAGAGGCGGAGCTTACGGTCACGTCCTTCGTTTCCTGGAAACAGCTTTCCGCCCGATTTGCGCAGGATTTTTTTCCGGAGGCGGCGGCCGGCGGGGCGCTACGCGAGAAGAGCGCGGAGTTGGTCCAGGGAGCGCCAAGCGGCGAGGAGAAGCTGCAGGCCATTTACGATTTTGTTTCGAGGAAGATTCGCACGGTGGATTTGCCGCTGGGAACGGCGGGGTATTCCCCGCGCGGACCGGAGGCGATTCTATCTTCGGGCTATGCGACGTTCGAAGAGAAGGCAGCGCTCCTGACGGCCCTGGCGGGGCAGGCGGGGCTGACGGCGCACCTCGTGCTGATGACCGACAGCGCCCATGCGGAGAAGGAGCTATTGCCCGCGCCGGAGATCTTCAGCCGGATTCTGGTGAAGGCCGGAGAGGAATCCGCGGCGCACTGGATGGATGCGGGCGCAGAAGTGGCGCCTCTGGGGATGATTCATGCGAGCCTGCGGGGCCAACAGGGGCTGGTGATCGCCCCCCCTGCGGACGGTTCGGACGGTCTGTGGGCGGCTGCGCCGCTCGATCTGCCCTTCGCGGGCAAGCAGCAGGTTCGCGTGGATGCCACGCTCGGCGAGGACGGCAAGCTGAGCGCGAAGGTGCGCTACACGATGCGCGGAGACAACGAACTGCTCCTGCGCGTGGCTTTTCACCATACGCCCAAAGAGAGATGGAACGAGCTGGCGCAGATGCTTTCCCTGGCCGACGGCTTTCGCGGGCAGATTACCGGCATCACCGCCTCCGACCCCGCGGAGACGCACGAGCCGTTCACGCTCGAGTATGAGATTTCGCAGCCGAAATTCGTGGACTGGTCCAAAAGCCCCGTGCACATTCCCGCGCTGCTGCCGCAGGCCGGGCTGCCGGAGCGGCCGGAGAATGGAGCGGCCGGCGCGCCGATCGAGCTGGGCACGCCGCTGGAAGTGGAGACGGATTCGACCATTCATCTGCCATCGTCGAAGGCATTCGGGGTGGCAGCGTGGTCCGCGCGCAAGCCACTGGGCATGAGCGTCACGCGTGATTACGCCGCTTTTGCGTCCCACTATTCGCTGGCGGACGCGCCGGCGGAAGCGAGCGGCGGGCGCACGCTCAACTCCTCCCGCCATCTTACGTTTCTCCTGCGGCAGATCGCGGGCACGTGGGCCGTGGACTACGCGTCTTTTGTGCGCGCGGTACAGAACGACGAAACGCAGGCGTTCACGCTGGAACGCACGGCGGCCAAGAAGGCAGCGCCGCGCGAGCCGGGAACAGCGGCGCGCCCGGTGAAACCTTAATTCACAGTTTGTCAGTCAAGAAATAATGCGCGGAAGAAGCGGCGGGGTTCGCGGCGCCGAGGGCGTTATGCGAAGAATGGGCGGCGAGGGCCGCCCGGAAAACTACATTCCCATCAATTCCCGTTCCTTCAGCACGGAGAGATCTTCAATCTTCTTGGTTTCCGATTGCGAGAGCTTATCCAGCTCTTCGAGGGAGCGCTTCTTCTCGTCCTCGCTGATTTTCTTGTCCTTTTCCAGTTTTTCGACGGCTTCGCGGATGTCGCGGCGAATGTTGCGGATGGCGGTGCGGTGATTTTCGAGCACCTTGTGCAGATGCTTCACAAACTCCTTGCGGCGCTCTTCGGTCAGCGAAGGAATGGGCACGCGAACGACCTTGCCGTCGTTGGTGGGATTGAGGCCCAGGTCGGAGGTGCGGATGGCTTTGTCGATGAGGGGCACGGCGCCGGGGTCCCACGGGGAGATGACAATCATGGTGGGGTCGGGCGTGGTCATGGTGCCCAGCTGATTGAGGGGCATGGGCGTGCCGTGATAATCGACGCGAATGCCATCGAGGATGGAGGCATTGGCGCGGCCGGTGCGGATGGTGCCGAGATCATGGCGGAAATCCTCGACGGCCTTCTCCATGCGCGTGCGCGCCTGAATCGTGGCTTCCTTGGTGCTGGCAATTGTGCTCATTTTATTCTCCGCATGTTGGGCGGCCGGGGGCCGCTTCAGTCCGGGGTCACCGTGGAGCCCACGCGCTCGCCCATGACCACGCGCTTGATGTTGCCGTGCACGTTCATGTTGAAGACCACGATGGGCATGTGATTATCCATGCACAGGGAAATCGCCGTGGAATCCATCACTTGCAGGCCCTTGGTCAGGACGTCGCGATAGCTGATGCGCGGGAAGAATTTGGCGCCGCGCACCTTTTCCGGGTCGGCATCGTAGATGCCGTCGACGCGCGTGGCCTTCAGTATCACCTGGGCCTTGATCTCCATGGCCCGCAGGGCCGCGGCGGTGTCCGTGGAAAAATAGGGATTGCCCGTGCCCGCGGCGAAAATCACCACGCGGCCTTTTTCCAGGTGGCGGGCGGCGCGGCGGCGGATGAAGGGTTCGGCCACCTGGCGCATTTCAATGGCGCTGAGCAGGCGGGTGACCACGCCCTTTTTCTCGAGGGCGTCCTGCAGGGCCAGGCCGTTGATGACCGTGGCCAGCATGCCCATGTAGTCGCCGGTGGCGCGGTCGATCTCCATGTCCTTCTGGCGGCCGCCGCGAAAGATGTTGCCGCCGCCGACCATGATGGCCACCTGCACGCCGAGTTCGACGATCTCGCGCAGTTCCGCGGCGATGGCCGCGATGGTTTCGCCGTGGATTCCGTAGCCCTGGGGCCCCTGCAGCGATTCGCCGGAAAGCTTCAGCACGATCCGCTCGTAGGTCGGATGCGCCTTGCCGCTGTCCTTGCGCGCTGCCGCGCCCGCTGGTTTCATTTTTTTGCTCACGAAGGTACCGGCCACCCGGCGTAAAACCGCGATGATTGTAACAAAGTTTGGCCCCGCCCGCACGGGTTCCGGCCGGTCCGGGCCGGCGCCCGGCTTGACGGGACTGCCGCACGGAGATTAAATCGGCGTCTGGGGGAAAATTCCCGCTGGCGGAGGCCACCACCCATGCTCAGTCCGATGCACACCCGCCGCCTGTTGCTGCGCCCCTTCGAGAGGAACGACGCGCCGGCGGCCTTCGGCTGGTCCGGCGACCCGGCGGTGATGCGTTTCAACGCAACCCCGGCCGATACATCCATCGCGGAAACACAGAAGCGGATTGCGCGGTACATGGCGCACCAGGCCGAACACGGATTCAGCAAGTGGATTCTTGTGGAACAGGCCACGGGACGCGCGATCGGCAATGCAGGGTTAATCCATCTGCGGGACTATGGCTGGATCGATCTCGGCTTCCGGCTGGCGCAGCCCCATTGGGGTCAGGGGCTGGCGACGGAGGCGGCGCAAGCCTGGGTGCGCGCGGCCTTCGAGGAACTGGGCATGAAGCGCCTGGGCGCCTTCGTGCACCCCGAAAATACTGCTTCCATTCACGTACTGGAAAAGCTGGGATTCGCCCGCGGGCACAGCGCCACGATCCTGGGCATGAGTTCCATCCAGTTTTCTCTGGAGGCCCCTTCCCCGAAAACACAACGGGCGCCCCGGTAACCCGGAGCGCCCGCCGCAATTCCCCGCCGATGACCGCCGCGGCTAGGCCGCGCCGGTTGCCGAGCTTTCGCCGACCTTGAAACGGACGAAGCGGCGCACGGAGATGTTTTCGCCCAGCCTGGCAATGGCCTGGGTGATCATTTCGTTGATGGTGACCGATTCATCGCGAATGAAGTGCTGTTCGCAGAGGCAGTTGTCCTCGTAGAACTTCTCCATTTTGCCGGCGACGATCTTTTCGATCACCGGCTCGGGCTTGCCGGTGGCCTTGGCCTGGGCGCGGTAGATTTCTCGCTCCTTATCCAGCATGTCCTGGGTGACTTCCTCGCGGCGGACGTAGCGCGGGTCGAGCGCGGCGATGTGCATGGCGATTTCGTGGCAGAGATGCTGAAAGGCTTCGGTGCGCGCGACGAAATCGGATTCGCAGTTGATTTCCACGATCACGCCGATCTTTCCGCCGGCGTGAATATAGCTGCCCACCAGCCCTTCGCTGGCTTCGCGCTGGGCCTTCTTGGCCGCGGCGGCCTGGCCTTTTTTGCGCAGGACGGCAATGGCCTTTTCGATGTCTCCGCCCGCTTCGACGAGCGCGGCGCGGCAATCGCTGAATCCGGCGCTGGTGCGCTCGCGCAGCTCCTTGACGAGCTGTGCGGGTATCTGGGTCGCTTCCGGTTGGGTGCTCATACCTCTTCTTCTCTCTCTTTTCTTTGCCGGGGGATGGTTTTGAAATCAGGCCGCCCGCGGCTCCGGCGAATCCGCCCGGACGCAAACGGCCTGACGGGTAATTGGTTCCCTTCGGGAAAAATGCTTAAGCAGTTGGTTCCGCGTCGGGCGGCACAGTGGCCGGGGTTTCGACAACCGGCTCAACAACAGTCTCGACGATGTCGCCTTCCTGCTTCTCGTACTTTTCGTAGGCGCTGGTGTCCACGTAATCCACCTGGTCGGCGGCCTGATCGGCGGCGACTTTCTGCTCGACGACCTGGGACTGCTGGTAGATGGCGTGCCCTTCGGCCACGGATTCGGAAATTTTGGAGGTGAAGAGGCGAATGGCGCGCAGCGCGTCGTCATTGCCGGGGATGATCCAGTCCACCAGGTCAGGGTCGCAGTTGGTGTCCACGACGGAGACCACGGAGACGCCCATGCGCCGCGCTTCCTTCACGGCGATATCCTCGGCGTTGGAATCGATGATGAACATGGCGTCGGGGACGTGGGTCATGTTCTCGATGCCTTCGAGATTCTGATTGAGGTGCTTCAATTCCCGTTCCAGGCGCGCGCGCTCTTTTTTGGAGAGCTCGGCCATGCGCCCGTCCTCGATCATGGCCTTGAGCAGCTTCAGGCGCTTGATGGATTTCTGCAGGGTGGCCCAGTTGGTGAGGGTGCCGCCGAGCCAGCGGTGGTTCACAAAGTAGGCTCCGCAGCGCTTGGCTTCTTCGGCCACGGCTTCCTGCGCCTGGCGCTTGGTGCCCACGAACAATATGGTGCGGCCTTGCGCGGTGAGATCGCTCACGAAGCGGCTGGCTTCACGGAACATCTTGAGGGTTTTCTGCAGGTCAATAATGTGAATGCCGTTGCGCTCGCCGAAAATGAATTCCTTCATCTTGGGGTTCCAGCGCCGCGTCTGGTGGCCGAAATGAACGCCGGCCTCCAGAAGTTCCTTCATCGTGATTTCAACTGCCAATGTTCCTCCTTAGTGGATAGCCGTTTACCGGGCGGCTGGACTGCCGCCGCCTTCGAACGGCCTCTTGCCGGCGCCTTGCCGGCCGTGATTTAGGCGGCTCCGCAAGCGGAGCCGCCAACAACGCCATCGGCGCAATTAGCGCTTGGTGAACTGGAATCGCTTGCGGGCGCCCTTCTGCCCGTACTTTTTGCGCTCCTTCATGCGCGAGTCGCGCGTCAGAAATCCGTTGGTGCGCAGAGCCGGGCGCAGTTCCGGGTTATAGCGCGCCAGAGCCCGCGAGAGGCCCATACGCATGGCGCCGGACTGCCCGCCGACGCCGCCGCCGTTGGCGGTCACCTTCACGTCCACCTGATCGTAGGTGTTGGTGAACTTCAGCGCTTCGAGCGCGGCATGCTTCCAGGCGTGATTCGGAAAATACTGGTCCACGGTCTTGCCGTTCACCGTGATTTTTCCGCTGCCCGCGCGCAGGAACACGCGCACGACGGATTCTTTCCGCCGGCCCGTTCCCAGAAACCATTTCACACCCCCAAGGGGCGTTTCCATTGCACTCACCACTCCTCCTCGACACTCTGCGCTCGCTGGATTTCCTTCTCGGGAAGAAAAACCACTACGTGCGGAATGAATCCGTTCTCGCCCGCCCCGAAGGCGGGCCGCCCCCGCGGGCGGTTACTTGGCCAGCGGCTGGGGCTTCTGGCCGGCGTGGCGGTCGAGACCTTTGGCATCCAGATAAATCCGGAGCTTTTTGGCCCGCCGCGCGCGCAGCTTGTTCTTCGGCAGCATGCCCAGCACGGCTTCGCGGATGACCCAGTCGGGCCGCGTGGAACGAATCCGCTTGAGCGGAACTTCCTTCAAGCCGCCGGGATACCCGCTATGACTGTAATATATTTTCTGCTCGACCTTGTTGCCGGTCAGCCGAATTTTGTCGGCATTGATCACGACTATGTGATCGCCGGAATCCAGGTAGGGGGTATAGCTCGGCTTGTCCTTGCCCATCAGCATGCGCGCTACCTTCGTCGCCAGCCGCCCCAGAACCTGATTGCTTGCGTCCACTACAAACCAGCTTGCGCCTTCTTTCAGCGCCCTGGCTTCTTCGCCCTTCGCTACGTACGTCCTCATTGCGCTCAGTCACACCTTTCCCGGTAGAGACAAACGTCAATTCTATTCCAGCTTTCCCGATTTTTCAACCGAAAACCGCGGACCCCTCCGGGAGGCCCGGCGATCGGCCCCTTACCCCTGCAAATCGGCCGTGGGCAGAAAGCGCGGCGCCCGGCGCATGCGCGTGGCCTGCTCGAAGCCGTAGGCCACCTTAATCAGCGCCGGCTCGCTCCAGGCCCGTCCAAAAAAGGAGATTCCCACCGGCATTCCGGAGACGTATCCCGCAGGAACGTTGACGATGGGATAGCCGGCCATGGCCGCCGCGGTGGAACTGCCGCCGGAGAAATGGTCGCCGCAGACATGGTCGGTAAGCCAGGCGGGGCCGCCGGTGGGGGCCACCAGGGCGTCCAGTTTGTGCTGGTCCATCAGGGCGTCGATGCCCTCGGTGCGGGCCATGCGATGGTTCTTTTCGAGGGCCTCGATATATTCCTTGCTGGTCAGCGGGCCCTTGGCTTCGGCTTTCAGGAAAATATCCTGTCCGAAGAAAGGCATCTCCTTTTCGCGATTGGCCTCGTTGAAGGCGATGATTTCGGCCAGTGTTTTTACGGGAGCCCGCGGGCCGAGGCGCGCCAGATAGGCGTTCAAGTCCGCCTTCAGTTCATAGAGGAGCACGGTGAATTCGCCTTCGGAGAAGAAGTTCATGTTGGCGAGTTCCACCGGATCCACCAGGACGGCGCCCTGTTTTTTCATGGCCTCGAGGGCGGCCTCCATGACCTTGTCGGTGGGCTCGTGGAAGCCGAACAATTTACGGACCACGCCGATGCGCGCGCCGCGCAGCCCATCCTTATCAAGGAAGGGAGTGTAGTCGGTGAGGGCGTGGCCCTGGCTGGCGGCGGTAGCGCCGTCCTCAGGGTCCGAGCCGGTGAGCGCGCCGAGGAGGACAGCCGCGTCGCGCACGGTGCGGCACATGGGCCCGGCGGTGTCCTGGCTGTGCGAGATGGGAATGATTCCGGTGCGGCTCACCAGGCCCACGGTGGGCTTGATGCCCACGATGCCGTTGGCCGAAGAGGGGCAGACAATCGAGCCGTCGGTCTCCGAGCCGATGGTGAGGGCGGCAAAATTGGCCGAAGCGGCGGCGCCGGAGCCAGAACTGGAGCCGCAGGGATTGCGGTCGAGCGCGAAGGGGTTGTGGGTCTGCCCGCCGCGGCCGCTCCAGCCGCTGCTGGACTGCGTCGAGCGGATATTGGCCCATTCGCTGAGGTTGGTTTTGCCGAGGATGACGGCGCCGGCGGCGCGCAACTTGCGCGCCACGAAGGAGTCCTGGAGCGGATGGGAACCCAGCAGCGCCAGCGAACCGGCGGTGGTCATCATGCGGTCGGCGGTGTCGATGTTGTCCTTGATAAGCACGGGAATGCCGTGGAGCGGCCCGCGCGGGCCTTTTTCCTTGCGTTCCTTGTCGAGGGCGTCGGCGATGGCCAGGGCGTCGGGATTGGTTTCGAGGACGCTATTGACGCCCGGACCGGCCTTATCCACTTCGGCGATGCGCGCCAGGTATTTTTCGGCGATGGAGCGCGCGGTGTACTTGCCGGACTTCATCCCCTCCTGCAAGTCGGCGACGGTGATTTCATCGAATTCGAACGCGGAGACGGAAGGCGGCGCGGGCGCAGGGGAAGACGCGCGCGCGGCGGAAAACGCCGGTGGCAGCAGGGGAGCCGCCACGGCAGCCGCTCCGCCGATCAGCCCGGCGCGCAAGAAGCCTCGGCGCGCGGGAAGCGCGGGATGCTCCCGGCCGATCGTGGCCGCGGCAGAAGAATCCGGCGAAGAAGAAGTCTCACCGGTCTGTTTGCGTTCATCGTTTTTCATGGTGTCCTCCGGCCGATGGCGGCCCCCAGGCAAGGCCGCCATCCTACGCCAAAGGAGAGCGAGTGGCAAATACAGCTTTTACGGTTCGGAAACCATGCCCGTTCTCCGGTCGTTTTGAGGAACCGTTTTCCGCTACAATGGAGAGACCGGAGGAGTTGTGATTCATCGCCACCTGTTTCATAACGACAAACTGCTGCCCGTCGAGAAGGCCCGGTTCTCTCCGGGACAGGCCGGACTGCTCTGCGGCTGGGGCCTCTTCACCACGCTGCGCATCGTGCGCGGGGAAGCGTTCGCCTACGAGCGGCACTGGCGGCGCCTGGAAAAAGACGCCGGAATCATTCACCTGCCCATGCCCTATGCGGCCACCAAGGTGCGCCTGCACCTGCAGGACGTGATCCGCGCGAACAAGGTCAGCGAAGGGTGCGCGCGCATCTACCTGGTCTATAACAAAGCGGGATTCTGGCAGAGCGCGGAAGCGCAGCCGGAAGTGGATCTGCTGATCTACACCGCGGACCTGCCCAGTTTCCAGGAACCGCTGCGGCTGGATTTGCGGCAGCACGGAAGGCACGCCGCATCGGCGCTGGCCGGGGTCAAAACCATCTCCTGGCTGAATAACGTGTGGAGTTCGGCGGAAGCGCAACGGCAGGGCTTCGACGAAGTGGTGATGCTCAACGAGCGCGGGGAAGTCGCCGAATGCACGGCGGCGAATATTTTCGCGGTGAAGAACGGCAAGGTGTTCACGCCGCCGCTGAGTTCCGGCTGCCTCGAGGGCGTAACGAGGGGCATCCTCTTCGAGATCGCCGGGGACGCCGGAATTTCGGTGACCGAACAGACCCTGCTGCATGATGATCTGTACCAGGCCGACGAGATTTTCGTGTCCTCGACGAATCGCAACGTTCTGGGAGTGGGCGAGATCGCCGGGCACAAAATTGCCGCCGTTCCTGGGCCCATCACTTTGCGCGTGCGGGAAATCTTCGACGCTTACGTCACCCAGTACGTGAACCGCCGGCAGGCCTCGACAGCGCGTTAGGCGGGCGCGGGAGCGGCGGGCTTCTCCGCAAAGACCCAGCGCAGCAGGACCGGCGCCAGCAGTGTGGTGACCATCACCAGAACCACCACCGCGGAAAACAGCCCGTCATCCACCACGCCAATGCTCTTGCCGATGCCGGCAAAGATCAGGCCAACCTCTCCGCGCGGAATCATGCCAATGCCCACAGCCAGACGGTGACCCTTGGGACAGCCGAGCCCCGCGGCCAGCTTGCCGATGATCGCCACGACGGTAAGAGCCGAGCCGATGAGCAGGACTTTGGCATCGAACAGGGACTCCAGCTTGACCTGCAGGCCCATCCAGACGAAGAACAGCGGCACAATCAGGGATTCGACGGGCGAGAGAAGGGCGCGCAGGGAAAGGCCTTCCAGTTCGCGGTCGAAGAAATCATTGAGGATCATGCCGGCGGCGAAAGCGCCGACGATGGCGGCCAGTCCGGAGCGATCGGCGAGCCAGGCCAGGAAGAAAGCGAAGCTCCAGCCGAAGAGAAGCTTCAGATTCTGAATGCCCGCGCCGGCCAGGCGCCGCACCAGCCGCGGGGTGAGCCAGATGCCGATGCTCAGCGAGCCGGCCAGAAACGCGGCGGCCTTGAAACTGATGAGAGAGATTCCCAGGAGGCTGACCGAGCCGCTGACGGCCAGTCCGCTGACGATGGCCAGCACAATGAGGCTTAGGACATCGTCAATGACGGCGGCGCCGAGAATGATGCGGGATTCGTCGCGGCGTTCCTGGCCCAGGTCGCGGAGGACGCGCGCGGTGATGCCCACGCTGGTGGCGGTAAGAATGCCGCCTACAAAGAGATCCCGGGCGATGAAGGAGGAGGGCTGCAAAAGCCACATCACTCCCAGTCCCAGGAGCATGGGCAGAACGATGCCGATGACGGCCACCTGCAGTGCGGAGCGTCCCACGCGGCGCATCTCTCCGAGATTGGTTTCCAGGCCGACCAGGAACAGGAGCACGAGGATGGCCAGGCGCGAAAGCATGTCCACGAAGGAATACACGCTGATGTAGCTCAGTCCGTGAGGCCCGGCGAGGGCGGCGGCGACGCGGGCGGCGCTCTCCCCTGCGGGAAGAATGGCCTGGACGGCCTGGGGAAGATTGACGTTGTTGGTCAAAGCATGCTCGGCAATGCGGCGCACGGAATCGCCCTCGCGCAGAACCGTCACCACCCGGTTCCCGAACATGTAGCCCAGATTCCCAGCGACAATGCCCAGCAGAAGTTCGCCGAGAACCGCGGGCTGTTTGAGCCAGCCCATGAGCCGCCCGCCAAAGGCCGCCCCCAGAGTGAGAAAGACAAGGGTGAGGAGAATGGGGATGACGGGGTCGGAGTGGCCGGCAGCAGCCTCGGGAAGAGCCAAGAAAGCGGCAGCCAGATGCCGGGCAGCAAACAGGAAAGCTTCATCCATCCTTTCATTTTCCAAAACGATCAGGGCAATCACAAGGGAAATCGTCTTCCCGGAGGGAGAGCTTCGCGAAAAACTGGTCCAAGGTGCAAAGTGGGAGACGATGGTTGCCATGATATTGCGAGGCTCGTGCTAGAATCCCCCGTCAGGCAAAGACCATGGCAGACACGCTCATACTTCCCGATGCCGTACTCGAGGTCGTCTCTCCGGACCGCAAGCGCCGTTTTGTGCGCATCACCCAGAGCCCCTTCCTGATCGGGCGCGGCGAGGAAACCGGCAATCATCTCAACCTCACCGACCGGCGCATCTCCCGGCAATGCGCGGCCATCATCTTCGAGGGCGGGAAATTCTATCTGGAAGACCGCGGACAGCGGCGCGGGCTGTTTGTGAACGGAGAGAAAGCGGAAAATCCGGCGCTCTCCGCCGGAGATTCGATTACCTTCGGACTGGAAGACTCCTACGAAATCATTTTCCGGACCTCGGCGGCCGAAGAAGGGATTCCCAATCTGCTGACGCGCATCGGCGGAATGACCATGAGCGGGAGCGGGTTCTCGCCCTCCGCCGGCGGTCTGGGCAAACTCAATCTTCTTCTGGAAGCGACCACGCTGCTGCACTCGCAACTGCCGCTCGATTCGGTGCTGGGAACGATGCTGGATCACTCGGTAGCGGTAACCGACGCGGATCGCGGGCTGCTGCTGGTGCCCAATGAAGGAGATCCCGGCGGAATGCTCAACGTGCAACTGGCGCGCAAGCGCGGCGCGACGCGGCTCTCCCCGGAGAGCATCACGCCGAGCCAGACGGCGGTGCGCCAGGCCATCGAGAAGCACGGCGCCATTGTGACCGAGGACTTGGCGCAGGCGGGCGTGGATTTGCAGGCCGCGCAGAGCATCGTGGCCCAGCGCCTGCGCTCCATCGTGGTGATTCCGCTCTACGCCGCCAGCCGCGCCAATACCATGGAATCGGCCATCGAGCCGCGGCACAGCACTTTTCTGGGTGTCCTCTATCTGGACAGCACCCGCCCCGCGGCGTTTTCCAAGCTGGACCGCCAGATCCTCGACGCCCTGGCCGTGGAAGCCGCCAGCATTCTGGACAACGCCCGCCTCGTCGAACGCGAACGCGAACGCCAGCGCATGGAGCAGGAGATCGGCATCGCGCGGGACATCCAGCAGGCGCTGCTGCCCCATGGATTGAAGGACTATCCGCATCTGGCCGTATCGGGCATCAATTTCCCGTGCCTCGCCGTGGGCGGCGACTATTTCGATGTGTTTCCCATCGGCGAGGAGCAGACCGCCTTCCTGCTCGCGGACGTCAGCGGGAAAGGGCTGGGCGCGGCGCTGGTAACCACCATGCTGCAAGGAGCGCTGACGGGGATGACCCTGGGAGCGGACCCGGCGCTGGTGCTCAACCGCATCAGCGACTTCTTGTGCGAGCATTCCGAGGTAGGACGCTACGCCACCATGTTTTTCGGGATTCTGAACCGCAACGGCGAACTTGAATACATCAACGCCGGGCACCCTTCCCCCGTCCTCTTGCGCGGAGGAAAGGCCGAGGCGCCCTTCACGGAGGGATCGTTTCCGGTGGGACTCGTGCCGGACACAGAATATAGCTGCTCAAGAATCAAGCTGGAGCCCAACGACACGCTGGTGCTGTTCAGCGACGGCGTGACCGAAGCCATGGACCCCGAAGAGGCCATGTACGGCACCGAGCGCCTGCTGGAGCTGCTCAACGGGCAGGAGGAAAGCCCGCTGGCGGATCTGCAGAAGAACATCCTGGAGTCGGTCGAGAATTTTACGCGCGGCGCGCGCCAGGCCGACGACGTGACCCTGCTGCTGGTGCGCTACCGCGCGGCGGCGCAGGCTGCTACGGTTTAGGAACTTTCCCGCAATATTTCTTTTGCAAACCGATTCACTCATGAAAGAATTCCGCTCTATCGTTATCGGCCCATCAATCTTCCGGAGGAAAGCAAATATGCAGCGAGTGGCAAAAATTCTTGGAATCGTGGCCCTTGTGCTAGTGGCCGTCGCCTGCGCGGGAATCACCGCGACGATCGGATGGCGGCCTTTCCTGGGCCCGAACGCGCGGCCTCTCACCAACCGCACCTTTGAAGCCACGCCGGAACGGCTTAAGCGCGGCGAGTACATCGCGAATTATGCGGCGCCCTGCATGGCCTGTCACACGCCCCACGATTGGAGCAAGCGCGATGCGCCCATGATCCCGGGGATGTTAGGGGCAGGAGGACCGTTCCCGGAAACGAAAGTGCCGGGTAAACTTTTTCCGCCGAATCTGACGCCAGATAAAGAAACCGGCGCGGGAACATGGACGGACGATCAATTGGCGCGGGCCATCCGCGAAGGAGTCGGGCATGACGGGCGAGCCTTGTTTCCCGGGATGCCCTACGACAATTTCCAGATCATGTCCGATGAGGACTTGGCGTCGGTGATCGTCTATCTGCGGTCCCTGAAGCCGGTGCACAACGTGGTTCCCAAATCGGAAATCATCTTCCCGGTGAAATACCTGATCCGCAGCAAGCCCGAGCCCGTGACGGAGCCGGTCTCCGCTCCGCCGGCAACCGCGGATGCCATCACGCGGGGAAAATATGTGATCGAGATTGCCAGCTGCAGGGACTGCCACACACCGAGAGACAGCCATGGAGAAAGAATTCCTGGAATGGATTACGCCGGGGGAGAGGTTCTGACAGGAGACTTCCCCACCGTGGCCAGCATGAACCTCACCACCGACCCCACGGGAATTCCCTACTACACCAAGGAAATGTTCATTCAGACGATCCGCACGGGAAGAGTGGGCGGGGTGCGCGAGTTGAGCCCGATTATGCCTTGGCATGTCTTTCGGGGAATGACCGATGAGGACCTGGGGCTGATCTTCGACTACCTGCGCTCGGTCAAACCGGTGAAGCACAGCGTGGACAACACGGAGAAGCCGACCTACTGCCGGCTGTGCCGCCAGGTGCACGGACTGGGCGAGAAGAACTGAGCCGTACAAACCGCTCGCTGTTCACACAAGAAACGGGAATTAGAGACCTTCTGAATGCGCAAGCCGCTTTCCCGGCTTGCGCATTTTCAGGAGGGTGACTAGACTCGGGCTCTACCGTTTGAGGTTGTACAGAGCAGAATTGCTCAGGAGGCTTTCATGCCGCAGGATCGCTTTCTTCCACCGCAGTCGCGCCGCTCGTTTTTGCAACTCTCCACTGCCGCCGCCGTGGCTGCCGCCGCGGGATTTCCGGTCATGACCGAGCCGCTGCTGGCGCGGTCGGCCGAGCATCGCTTTCCGGCGGGCGCCGTGGTCATCGATTCCAACGAAAATCCCCTGGGCCCTGCGGCCGGGGCGCGCGAAGCCGCCGTGGCCATCGTGGCGCAAGGCGGGCGCTATTCCACCTGGCTGACCGAAGACCTCCTGCAGCAGTTCGCCGCCATGGAAGGACTCAAGCCCGAATATGTTGCGGCCTTCCCCGGATCGAGCGAACCGCTGCACTACAGCGTGCTGGCCTTCACATCGCCCGGGCGAAGCTACGTGACCGCGGACCCTGGCTACGAAGCGGGAATGTACGCCGCTAAAATTTCCGGCGCGCGCATCGTAAAGACCGCGCTGACCAAGACTTACGCGCACGACGTGAAAGCCATGCTCGCCGCCGCTCCCGATGCCGGGCTATTTTATATTTGTTCGCCGAATAATCCCACGGGGACGATGACCAGCCATGCGGATATCGAGTTCTTGCTGGAAAACAAACCGCAAGGCTCCCTTCTGCTGGTGGACGAAGCCTACATCCATTTTTCGGATGCCACCACGGCGCTCGATCTGGTGCGCGCGGACAAGGAGCTGATCGTCCTGCGCACTTTCTCCAAAATTTATGGCATGGCGGGACTGCGCTGCGGCTTGGCCATCGGCAGGCCGGATTTGCTCGATAGGATCTCCACGTACAAACCGTGGAACCCCATGCCTATTACCGCGGTGGTCGCGGCCACGGCCAGCCTGAAGGATGCGCAACTCGTACCCGAGCGCAGGCGCCTCAATTCCTCGATTCGCGAAGCCACGTTTCAATGGCTCGCGCGCAACGGCTATTCCTTCATTCCCTCCCAGTCCAACTGTTTCCTGCTGGATACCAAACGTCCCGCCAAGGACGTCATCGCGGCGATGGCCGGACACAACGTCTTCATCGGGCGCATCTGGCCGGTCCTGCCGACGCATGTGCGCATCACCGTGGGCACGCGCGAGGAAATGGCACAGTTTCAAGAAGCGTTTCAACTGGTGATGAATGCCGCCGCGCAGGGACGCCTGCCATCCGCCCCAGACGTCGCGGGGCGGCATCTGGACGGGCCGCTCGTGCGCAGCAACGCATGAGCCGGAATCGGCGGTAGAAAAGAAAACGGGCGCCCCGGCTTTGCCGCCGCGGCGCCCGTTCATTTTTCAGGATACGATTGTCTGGAACAAACCCTCTATTTCACTTCCCAAGTGTCCCCGGAACGCAGCAGGCTGGCCAGATCGCCCGGGCCCTTCTTGGCGATCACTTCCTGAACCTGCTCATTCATCACGTCTTCGTAGCGCGGCAGGTCGTCCCAGGCGCGCAGGACGCCGATGGGCGTGGGGAAGCCGGGGCGATGCTCCATGTGGGAAAGCAGGAAGGCGTAGGACGGGCGCGGGTGATGGGCATTGTGCACGATGAGGTCTTTTTCGGTGATGTCCCCGCCCAGGGTGACCACTTCGATGTCGCCGTCGGGCAGGCGGCGAATGCCCTTGTCGCGGTTCTTGCCGAAGACCAGGGGCTTGCCGTGTTCCAGTTGGATGATCTTTTCGCTGCGGGCGTCCTTTTCGGTGAGCGTGGTCCACGCGCCGTCGTTGAAGATGTTGCAGTTCTGCAGGATCTCGATGAAGGCGGAACCCTTGTGCGCCGCGGCATGTCTCAGCGTTTCTTTCAAGTGCTGCTGGAAGACGTCCACGGAGCGCGCCACGAAAGTGGATTCCGCGCCAATGGCCAGCGAAATCGGGTTAAAGGGGCGGTCGGGCGAGCCGAACGGCGTGGACTTGGTCTTCTTGTGAAATTCCGAGGTCGGCGAATACTGCCCCTTGGTCAACCCATAGATGCGGTTATTGAAGAGCATGACTTTCACGCCCACGTTGCGCCGCAGCATGTGAATGGTGTGATTGCCGCCGATAGCCAGCGCGTCGCCGTCGCCGGTGGCCACCCACACATCCAGATCCGGATTGGCGATCTTGATTCCCGTGGCCACCGCCGGGGCGCGGCCGTGAATCGAGTGGAATCCATAGGTGTTCATGTAGTAGGGGAAGCGGCTGGAGCAGCCGATGCCGCTGACCACCACGAATTTTTCGCGGGGAATGCCCAGTTCAGGAAAGATGGCCTGGACGGCGGCGAGGATGGCGTAGTCGCCGCAACCGGGGCACCAGCGCACCTCCTGGTCCGTCTGGAAATCCTTCTTGGTGAGTACCGGAAGCGTGTCCGTGGTCATCGTTGCTGTCTCCCTGTTGGCCTGAAACTCTCTTACCACCGCAACTGCCCAAATTCCTGAAAGAAAAACTACTTGCCGATCAACTCCTCGATCTTCACTTCCAATTCGTTCTGCATGAAGGGACGGCCCTGAATCTTGTTCATGCCGATAGCGTCCACCAGATACTTGGCGCGCAACACCCAGATGAGCTGGCCCATGTTCAATTCGGGAACGAGAATCTTCTTGTAGCGCTTGAGCACCTCGCCCAGATTGGCCGGGAGCGGGTTGAGGTGCCGCAGGTGCAGGTGGCCGATGCGGCCGGGCAGGCTCTTGGCTCGGCGGCCGTTGAGCGCGGCGGTAATCGAGCCGCTGGTCGAGCCCCAGGCCACGATCAGCAGGTCGCCTTCCTGGTCGCCCGCGGGAACGGCGTCGGGAACATCCTGAACGATACCGGCGACCTTGGCGGCGCGGATGCGCACCATATTTTCGTGGTTGAGCGGCTCGTAATTCACGTTGCCGGAGCCGTCCTGCTTCTCGATGCCGCCGATGCGGTGCTCGAGGCCCGGCGTGCCGGGAATGGCCCAGGGGCGCGCCAGCGTTTGCGGATCGCGCTTATAGGGCAGAAACCCTTCCGGATTTTTCTCGTGCGTCACCGGGAAGGCCGGAATTTCATCGAGCGACGGAATGCGCCACGGCTCGGCGCCGTTGGCCAGATAGCCGTCGGTCAGCACGATGACCGGCACCATGTATTTCAGCGCGATGCGGCTGGCTTCCACCACCACCCAGAAGCAATCCGAAGGCGTGGAAGCGGCCAGCACGGGAATGGGAGCCTCCGAATTGCGCCCGAAGAGCGCCTGCAGGAGATCGGCCTGCTCGGTCTTGGTGGGCAAGCCGGTGGAAGGGCCGCCGCGCTGCACGTCCACGATCACCAGGGGCAGTTCGGTCATCACCGCCAGGCCCAGGGCTTCGGTCTTCAGCGCCATGCCCGGTCCGGACGTGGTGGTAATGGCCAGGGCGCCGGCATAAGAGGCGCCAATGGAGGAAGTGATGGCGGCGATTTCGTCCTCGGCCTGAAAGGTCAGGACTCCAAAATCCTTGTACTGGGAGAGTTCATGCAAAATGTCCGAAGCCGGCGTGATGGGATAGGAACCGAGAAAAAGAGTGAGGCCGGCCTTCTGCGCGGCGGTGACAAAGCCCAGGGCCACGGCCTGATTGCCGCTCAGGCTGCGATAGTGCCCCTTCTCCAATTTCGCCGGGGGAATTTCGTAGCTGACCTGAAACGCTTCGGTGGCTTCGCAATAGCTGTAGCCGGCCTTCAGCGCCAGCTTGTTGGCCTCGGCGATGAGCGGCTTCTTGCTGAACTTGTCGCCAATCCAGCGGAAGGTGGGGTCCATCGAGCGGTTGTAGAGCCAATAGCACATGCCCAGCGCAAAAAAGTTCTTGCAGCGGTCCATGGACTTGGAGTCAATGCCCAAATGCTGCAGAGCGTTGCGCGTGAGCCGCTGCGCTTCCACGGAAAAAACCCGAAACTTGTCCAGCGAATGGTCCTCCAACGGATTGGAGGTCATCTGCGCCTTGCGCAGGTCGTTCTCCTTGAAGCTGTCCTGGTTGACGATCAGGATTCCGTTGGGCCGCAGGTCCGCCAGGTTCATCTTCAGCGCGGCGGGATTCATGGCGATCAGCACGTCCACCGCGTCGCCCGGTGTGTACACGTCGCTCGAGGAAAAATGCAGCTGGTAGCCGCTCACGCCGGGCAGCGTGCCGGCAGGGGCGCGGATTTCCGCCGGGTAATCCGGGAACGTGGCGATGTCGTTGCCATACAGCGCCACCGTGTTGGTGAACTGGCTGCCGGTAATCTGCATGCCATCACCGGAATCTCCGGCAAAGCGGATGACCGCCTGCTCGATGACTTCGCGCTTGGCTTTGCTGATTGGCGTTTCCGCAATGGTGGACATGGCGTCGTGGGTCCCCGTTCACTGATGTCTCCCCGCAAGGGAGGCGGGAAGTTGGGGCGCCAGTTTTCGCGGGGGGCAGAAGCTGCCCGGGGCGAAACTTCAGGTGCCCGCAAGTAAAAATCATAACATAGTCGGCAAGCACCGCGAGAAGGGGTGTTCAGTATGACGAACAGTCCCTGCAAGGCCCCACCCACCCTCCGTTCCGCGTCACGCTCCGTCAAATCGTCTATTGCTCCGCTCCCTGCCGCACTTTATTCTTTTCAATTCAGTTCTTTCACTGCTCAGGAGCCTTGCGCCATGCGTCCCGCCAAGCCGGAACCAACTATCGCCGATGACGGCCGAGCCTTGCTGGCCAAAGCGCGCCGCCTGGTGGTCAAGCTGGGCAGCGGCGTGGTGTGCAACGCGAACGACGAATTTGACCGCCAGCAGGTGGCCCAGTTGGCGCACAGCATTGCCGCCCTGGTGCGCGACGGCAAGCAGGTGGTGCTGGTGAGTTCCGGGGCCATCACCCTGGGCGCGGCGGAACTGCGGCTGCACCGCAGCCGCCTGCGGGACGCCAGCGTGAACCGCGCGTGCGCCGCCGTAGGTCAGTGCAAGCTGATGGAAGCCTACGCCGAGGCGTTTCGCCCGCATGGGCTCATCCCCGCGCAGGTGCTGGTGACGGAGGACGACTTTACCGACCTGAACCGCTACCGCATCCTGCGCCAGACGTTTGAAAAACTGCTGAAGCTGGGCGCCGTGCCGGTGGTCAATGAGAATGACGCCGTCACCAACATTTACACGGAGCAGGCGCCGGTGTTCCGCGACAATGACCGCCTGGCGGCGCTGGTGCTGAGCAAGCTCGATGCCCAGGTGCTGGTCCTGCTTTCCAACGTGGACGGGCTTTTGCGAATTGTGGATGGCGCGCCCGACCCGCGCAGCGTGGTACCCGTGGTCTCCCGAATGACCGCGGAGATCCGCGAGTCGGCCAGCGGCAAATCCTCCACCGGGCGCGGCGGCATGACCGCCAAGCTGGACGCGGCGGAAATCGCCATGCAGGCCGGAGGGCTGGTGGTGATTGCCAACGGCAAGGCGCCCCGCGTGATCGAACGCATTCTGGCCGGGGAGAACATTGGCACGCTGTTTCTGCCCGGCGCGCGCATGGCCGGCAAGAGGCGCTGGCTGGCTTTTGCCAGCAGCGTCCGCGGACAGGTGGCCATCAACGCCAATGCCCGCAAGGCCCTGCTGAACGGCCACGCCAGCCTGCTGCTCTCCGGCGTGACGGCCTGCAAAGGCGCGTTTTCCGCCGGCCAGGTGATTGCCGTGCTGGATGCCGACGGCGTCACCATGGGCCGCGGCATCGCCGAATGCGCCAGCCAGGATATCCAAAGCGCGCTCTCCTCCGGCACGGGAGCCAAGGGAGTCCTGGTGCGGCGGGAAAATTTCCTGATATTCTCGAAAGAGTCCCATGCCTGAACCTTCCCTCACGCCGCCCGTAAAAGACGTGCAGTCGCTGGCGCGGAATACCCGCCGCGCGGCTCGCGCCCTGGCGCGCCTTTCCGGCGAGGAGCGCAACCGCATCCTGCTGGCCGCCGCGGATCTGCTTGCCGCGCGCTCCCCGGAAATCCTCGCCGCCAACCGCAAGGACTGCGACGCGCTGGCGGCCGCCGGCAATGAATCGCCAGCCCTGGCCAAGCGCCTGAAGACCAGCGAAGACGGCGTGAAGGAGATGGTCCTGCGGGTGCGCGACGTGGCCGCCCTCGAAGATCCCCTGGGCAAGGTGCTTGCCGCGACCGAACTGGATGACGGGCTGATCCTGCGGAAAGTTCCCTGCCCCCTGGGCGTGGTGGCGGTGATTTTTGAATCGCGGCCGGACGTAATTCCCCAGGTCGGCTCGCTGGCCATCAAGACCGGCAACGGTCTGGTGCTGAAAGGCGGCACGGAAGCCCGCTTCACCAACCGCGTGCTGGCGGCCATCTGGCGCGACGCGCTGGCCGCCACGAACCCCGCGCTGGCCGACGCCGTCTGCCTCCTGGAAGAACGCGCGGAAATCATGCAGGTGCTGGAGATGGAGCGCGAAATCGATCTGGTGGTTCCGCGCGGCTCCAGTGAATTCGTGAACTTCGTCTTCCGCAATAGCCGCATTCCCGTCCTGGGCCACGGCAGCGGCGTTTGCCACATCTTTGTGGATCGCGCGGCGGACCTGGAGTCCGCCATCGGCGTGATTCTCGATTCCAAAACGCAATATCCCGCGGCCTGCAATGCGGCGGAAAAAGTTCTGGTGCACGAAGAGGTGGCCCCGCGCTTTCTGCCGGCGCTGCTGCGGGCCTTGCAGGCGGCGGGAGTGGAAGTGCGCGGCTGCGCGCGCACCGCGCAGCTTTGCGGCGAACTGAAGGTTGTCCCCGCCGTGGAAGAAGACTGGACCACCGAATACGGCGATCTGAAAATCACCCTCAAGGTCGTCCGCGATTTGGATGAAGCCATCGAGCACATCAACCAGTACGGTTCGCGCCACACCGATTGCATCCTCACTCAGGACAACGCCGCCGCCGAACAATTCCTCGATGAAGTGGACGCCGCCAGCGTCATGCAAAACGCCTCCACGCGCTTTGCCGACGGCTTTCGCTACGGGCTGGGCGCGGAAATCGGCATCAGCAACAGCAAGCTGCATGCGCGCGGCCCCGTGGGCATGGAGGGCCTGCTCACGTATAAATACCGGCTGCGGGGCAGCGGACAAACCGTTGCCGGTTACGCCGCGGGCGCCCGGACGTTCAAACACAAGCGGCTCAGTTGATTCCGCCGCCGAAGCGGCAACGCAGATCCCGCGGAAGCGCCGGGTAGGATCCCCCCAATAAACAAAAAACGCCGCTTGACGTTCGCCTTGTATTCGCCTAGAGTAAAAGGCGAAACTGTGCGGCACGGCCTGAACGGGCGAAAGAGAAGGCGCGGCGCAAGCGGAGGTTCCCCATGGCTCTGACCAAGCGACAGAAGGAAGTGCTGGATTATCTGGTTTCGTTCGAAACCAAGAACGGCTACGCCCCGAGTTTCGAGGAGATCGGCAAGGGGCTGAAGCTGACCTCGCTGGCCACCGTGCACAAGCACATCACCACGCTCGAGAAAAAAGGTTTTATTCGCCGCGGCTATAACCAGAGCCGCTCGATCGAAATTCTCAATCTGCCCAAGCCCGTCAAGGAGCAGGTGATGGACCGCCATGTGCAGGAACTGCCTCTCGTCGGACGCATCGCCGCGGGCCGTCCTCTGGAAGCCTGCGAAGAGCACGAAACCATCTCGCTGGGCGATTTCACGCGCGGCACCAATAACTTTGTCCTGCAGGTCAAGGGCAGCTCGATGAAGGAAGATCACATTCTGGACGGTGACTTCGTCGTCTGCGAGCAAACCCAAGTGGCCAACGCGGGAGACATCGTCGTGGCCCTGGTGGGCGGCGAGGAAGCCACGCTCAAGCGCTTCTATCGCGAAGGCGCGGGGAAAGTGCGCCTGCAGCCGGCCAATTCCGAAATGCATCCCATCATCGTGCCCGCCGCGGACGTGCGCGTGCAGGGACGCGTCATTGGAGTGCTGCGCAAGTATTAAAACCGCCTCTTTCTGCCGAAAATCCAGCCCTATTCCCGTTTTGGAACACAATCCGGCACCTGCCCCAAGGGACAGGTGCCGATTCCGAACGGTCAGTAACTGTCAAGCACGACTGTCCTTCTGAATCTTTGTCCCCTTCCTTTTCCCTCTCTATAGTCGAAATTGTCCAAAGGCAAGAAGACCGCATTGGGCGTTCTGTTCCTGGGAGGAACAATGTGGGGCAACAAAAATCCGGATGCGCCCAAAACGGCACAGCCGGAACCAAAGGCGCCGCAGGCAGAGAAAACGAATAAAGCACCAACCGCAACAGGCACCACATCAGGAGATGCAGCGCCGAGCACGGCAGAGCCCAGTTCGGCAACGCCGGGCACGACAGCAGTGGCAGCAGCAGGCAAGACTGCGGTTCCAGGGACGAGCGAAACACCAAAGGCAGCCACAAGCACCACCGTGGCGGCGGTGGTGGAAAGCACCCCCAAAGCAGCCGCAGAGAAAACGAAAGACACCTTCAATACCACACCACCGAAGCCCTCTTCGGGGGAAAGAGAGGAAAGGAAAACCATGAGCACAGACGCACTGAAACCAACAGGAACACCACCGAGCGGAGGCTCGATTGCCCGCCTCGGATCATTCCTGCACATCAAGGGAGAGATCACCGGCAGTGAAGATCTCCAGATCGATGGAACGGTGGAAGGACTGGTTCAGCTGGACGAAAAGAAACTCATCGTCGGCACGTCCGCGAAACTGACCACCGACATCATCGCCCGTGAAATCATCGTGCTGGGTTCCGTCAAGGGAAACCTGCACGCCAAGGAACGCATCGAACTGAAAAAGGAAGCCTCGGTACAGGGCGACCTGACCACGGCGCGCATCCTGATCGAAGAAGGCGCGTACTTCAAGGGGTCCATCGAAATCGACCGGACCGGCGAGAAGACCGCCACCAAGCATGCCAACTCAACCCAAACCTCGACCCCGGCGACGGTTTCGCCGAAGATCTAAAGGGATTCTCCCAGCCCCTAATGCCGGCGCGGACCTAACCCTCCGCGCCGGCATTATCTTCTTCTAATAATACCTCTTCTTTTCTACATTAAGTTGATTGACACTTCCCTTCTATTGATATATTTCTCGTCGGGCTTTCCTCTCGTTCTCGCCATCCGGCGTCGCGGTTTGTTTACTCTCATGGCGCGCCGGTGCGGGAAAGCCGTGGGGTTTTTCGATGCAACGCCGCCGGCGCTTCATCCAGTTGGGTGTGTCTCTACTGCTTGTTGGCAGTCTGGCCGGATGCGGAGGGGGCGGGGGCAACTCCCTGCAAACCGTGCCGCCACCCCCGCCACCTCCTCCCCCCGCGGACTTCACCGTCAGCCTGTCTCCGGCCTCGCTTAGCACAGCCGCGGGTACAACCAGCCCGGCGGCAACTTTATCCACAACGGCGATCAACGGCTTTTCCGCCAGCATTCAGGTCACGCTGAACGGCCTGCCCGCGGGAATCAACCCCAGCCCGGCCAGCCCCTTTTCCGTACCGGCGAGCGGCACCCAATCGGTCGTCTTTGGAGCGACCAGCGCCGCAACTCCGGGCGTCTACACCATCACGGCTCAGGCGGCCAGCGGCACGCTTTCTCATTCCACGACGCTGACCCTCACGGTGCAGGCCGGGGCGCCGCCCCCGGTTCTCCCGCGCATGGATTATGTGCGCACGAATTCCCTGCCCGCCAGCGACGAATCTTCAGGCGAACCGCGCCGCCGCCGGATGGTCTACGATTCCGCGCGTAAGCGCCTCTACGTGGCCAACCCGGCGATGAATCGCCTTGAAGCGATCTCCACGACGGATGGCTCCCTGGCCGGGCAAATCCCCGTGCCGGGCGTAACCAGCGTGGACCTTTCCCCCGACGGCGCAACGTTGTGGGCAGGCTCCATGACCGAGCAGATTACGGCGTTCGATGCCGCCACGTTCACGGTCATCGCCCGCGCTCCCGTGGCGGGCATCGCCGGGCCGTCCGGCACGGTGTACAACCTGCCCGTCGAAGTCGCTTCGCTCTCCGGAGGAAAAACTCTCGTGCGTCTGCGCCGCGCCGATGCCCCGTTTTTCCGCCCCGCCCTGTGGGATTCCGCGACGAACACGTTCACCGACCTCACCAGCCGCGCCCCGGCGCTCTTCGCCAGCGGCGCGGGTGTCTTTGCGCGCAGCGGCGACCATACCAGGATTCTTGCAGCGGCAGCCGATGCCAGCGGCGGCGTTGCCGTTTTCGACGCCAGCGGCAACGTCGTCGCCGGGCCGGTCACCGTGGGCAGCGGTGCGATTTCCCTGGCCACGGCCAACGGCGACGGAAGCGCCTTTGCCGTCGTGCTGAATTCAGGAGGCATAGCGCAGGTTATCCTTCTCGGCGGCACCCTGTCTTTGCTGGCTTCCCGCGCCGTCACCGCGCCGCAAGGACTGGTCTTTTCCCGCGATGGCGCCACGCTCTATGTCAGCGAAAACGCGGACCTTCCACCCGTCATCACGGCCCTGGGCGCTACCGACTTGCATTTGATCGGACAGCGGCCGGATGCGCGCGCGGGCGGACGCCATTCCGAAATCGAAGAGGCCGACCAAACAGGGCTGCTCTTCGGCATCGTCAATCGCGGGGTCAGCTTCGTGGACGCGGTGAATCCCGCCACGCTGCCCGCAACCGCGCCGGCCTTCGCCGGCCCGCAGGCAGCCAGCCCCGCGGAAGGGGCGCTCGCGGGAGGCACGGCGGTTAGCCTGGCCGGACAGAATTTTGAATCGAGCGTGCAGCTCAAGTTCGCCGCGCAAGACGCGCCCAGCGCGACCGTCAGCGGCGCGGCACTGATTCAGACCGTCGCGCCGCCGGGAACCGCCTCGGGCCCGGCGAACATTACCGCTTACTTCCCCAGCGGCTGGGTGGCCATTGCGCCCGCGGCGTTCAGCTACGGTCCGCGCATCACCGAGGTTCTGCCCAACGCCGGCAAAAAAGAAGGCGGGGAAACCATTCAAATTTACGGATACGGTTTTGGCAACGACGCATCCAAAATCAGCGTGACCATCGGCGGAGCCAGCGCTCCGGTGCAGAAACTGGAAGACGTGGCCGTACTCATCGCCGCCGGCGCTCTCGGCGCCGATTATCCCTTTCCCATCGAGCGCCTGACCGTGCAGACGCCGGCGGGTTCGCCGGGAAAAGCCGATGTGACGGTCAGCGCGCCCGCGGGAAACACCACGGCGGCAAAAGCGTTTCAGTATCTGCAAAGCGTCCAGGTGTACGCCCGTGCGGGACTTTATAAATTTGCACTCTACGATCCGAAGCGCCACTGGGTCTATTTGAGCAATACGGACCACGTGGATGTCTTCGACCTGAATCTGGCGAAATTTCAGGCCAGCGGATTGCCTCCGCCGGGAGGCCCGCCGCCCAGCGCGGGCCTCCGCGGCATGACCCTGACGCCGGACAACGCCACGCTGGCCGTGGCCGACTTCGGCGCGCAAAACGTGTATTTGCTCAATCCCGACGCGGCCGGCAGCGGCACAACGGTTTTCCTGGGAGGCGTCGCGGGCTTCACCGCTTCGGGCCCCGCACGCGTCGCTGCCACGAACCTGAAAACCGTCTTTGTCGGCTTGAGCGGCGAAGGCGGCTCCACGGGCGCCTGCACGGCTTGCCTGCGGCAGATGGATCTGTCCACCAGCCCGCCCTCGGTGCAGGCCG
>Ga0315281_10002813_pt1 | contig 25715 bp, 19 predicted proteins | sample YL17G07_0_MG_FD_204540 | JGI IMG/M metagenome (GOLD analysis project Ga0315281, IMG submission 204540) | Sediment microbial communities from Yellowstone Lake, YNP, Wyoming, USA - YL17G07_0 | ecosystem: Environmental > Aquatic > Freshwater > Lake > Sediment | place: USA: Wyoming | collected... | reverse complement strand
CTTCACGACGACCCAGATAGGGACGCAGCTTCCACCCTTGCGCGCCATCATATACCTGCACGGCTTTATCGCCCTGGAAGGGTACTTCGATACGTGACTTCAGCGGACGTTTTAACTCCATTTGAAACGGCAGACGAATAATCTTATCCGATGATTCCTCATTCATTTGCATAGCCACTTTGCGCAATTCAGCCTTTTTTTCTGCGCGCGACTTGGGCGCAGTCGCAGTAACTATTCTGCCGCCATCCACCCGTTGACGCCCCGCATCCAGCTTGCCCATCATTGAAATGGAGTTGATTTTATGCCAGGCAGCAGCACCGCCGCGCGCATTGATATTTCGTTCAATAATTTGTTCGGCCGTTATTCCGGTAACGCTAGTCACACCTTTATCCGCTGAGTTTTTATGCGTCTCGGCAGCAATCGCCAGCGAGGTCCAAAGGGAACAAACCAGACAGGAAATCATTACATTACGTTTCATCATTTTCACTTACCTCACAGAAAATATTTAAAATAGCGATTCAAGTTTCAATTTACAACCAAGCCATCGACGCGAAAATTACCAACTACCACACTGACACTGCCACCGGGTTTTACCAGTCTGCCCGGGTTGCCGAATATCATAAAATAAATGCGGTCGGTTTCCGGTGTGGCACCACTGCGCAATTCACCCAGCTTCTCCATCGCAGGCACAGCCAAGCGGGTGCCGGTCACATTATCAATAACATAGGCCTTGCTCTTCATATCATTAAGTGTCTTGGCCTTGACCGGATCAGTAATGCGATATCGGAAATTCAGCATCAGGCCAGACGAAACAGGATGAATACCGATTACTTCAACACCCCAGTTACGTCTGAAGTACAAATTTTGACTGGCACTTAAAGTTTTACCCCCCCCTGTTTGAGCAGATTCTGGGGATAGTTTGACTACAGACCCGCTTACAGGAGTTTCTACTGTGCTGTTTCCTTCTGCAGTCATCCCACTGTTACTGGTAACAATAAAAACGCTCGCCAATACGCCTGTTAACAGCACTCTGCTCCTGCATGACAATTTCAGCATACGTGTTTACCTGTTAGTTTCATTTTCTACCTTTCTGTAAGACCAAATGCTGCTTATGGATTTCCCCCACAAGCAGCATTCAGTATTACTTTTCTGATTTTAGACTACGCTTCAATCGACATCGTGTTGATTATCTTACCTCGTCCGCACCAATATCGACAGCAACACCCTGTGGCCGTACAGCACCATCAAAGTCGTGAGTCACACCAACCACAGGTATACCCCTATTAATCGCAGGCGATGTCGTCTGGATATGATAGTTGCCGAACGGAACATATGCCGTACCCGTACTATCCGTTGGCTTGAACATATACAGCGGGCCGTAACTTATGCCGACATAGTTGTTGCTTTCATCCACTGCCGCGCCCACCTGCATGTTTTTCACGCCCGTAGGAATGGTAATCTGTGGATATTCAGGTGTTACACGAGCTCCATTACAGTAAAAGTCAACCAGTTGCGGATCGGTATTACTGTTGCCATTACCCGCGTAACCGGCAGTAATCACCGAGAAAGCAGGATTAAGAACCGGACCCGGAGCTGCAGGCAACACAGCCGTTACGTTGGTCTTTACCAGCGCATTGAATTGCGCAACAGTGAAGCTCACAGCCGTAGTAAATCTAAACGTAGTCGTTGCAGCGGTCGTAACTACATTCGATACAACATGCGGACTGTTGAGTGCGGCCAATTGCGCCGCAGTTCCGCCCGTAAAGCCGGCGATCGTCACCGTACTGCCATTCAACAGTGTATCTGCCGGAATAACGATCTGTACCGTTGTTGCATTCACCCGTGTAGATGAAGTCACCCTCACTGTATGTGCGGGAATAACGGATCCGGATACTGCTGCACTTGTATCCCCAACGATACCAAGATCCCAATACTTGGCACCCGCTACACATTGACCCGTTACAGCTTGATCACCCAGCTGATTACATCCGGCTACAGACGTATCATTCGATGCACACAATACTGATGCTCCAGCAACCACACTGTAGTAGAACGAACGGTTCTGCCACACGATGTTATCGGTCAATACTGGACTCGATATCCTGGACAACCCATTACGGACAGCCAGGAGTTGCGTGCTGGTTGGCTCAGTGCTGACACCAGCCGGACTGGCTTTGCCTGTGCCTGTCTGACTGGCACCTTCTGGCCTAACGGCTAACAGCACACCGGCAATACCAACACTATCATTTGATGCAACAGTATTGTTGGTAATTGAACTGTTCAGCGTATCAGCCACCGCAATACCGCCACCCGCCCAACCAGCTACGTTATTGTCGATAATGTTGTTGGTCACCACCACTTTATGCCAGAGCGCGGGATTAACCTCGTACTGGATATCGCTACCATTCACCTGCTGCAAGCGGATACCGCCTCCATGGCCTGTTTCTGCAAGGTTGCCACGGATCAGGTTTGAGTCAATGATAAGGTTACCCGTACCAGGTGACACGGTTGCACCAAACAAGCTTGGCTCGCCGATTACCGCTATACCACCACCGTTAACCGTGGTTGTCTGCTGGAAACTTTGGTTGAACAGAATGTTGTTATTCACAATCTGGCCACCCTGGCTAAAGCCAATGTGACCAATACCGCCACCATCGGAGCTGCTAAAGTTGCCGCAGATCCAGTTATGGTCAACGCTATATCCATCCGTGCCGGTACAGATCGACAAACCACCACCCGCACCGCCACCGCCGGTAGGACCTTCAACTACGCCGTTTTTGGTAATCGCGTTGTGGTGAATCTTCACGTTCTTATCCAAACCCCAACCTGCCAGAACGCCACCTGCCAAGATTGGAGCGCCAACCAAATTACCATTGGCATTTTCAACCAAACCGGGGAAGGCAGGAATTTCAAGGTATGGAATACCAATCCTTACCCCACCGTTAAACGCGCCGGAATTGCCATACACGCGGTTGTTTGCGATTTCCAGATTATGCGCCCAGCCATTTACATAGATACCGCCACCCGAATCGCCACCCGTTACGCTCAAGCCGTCAATACGAGAGGGCGCGCAAAGGAAGTTACTTTCGTTTATATGTCTACCGGTCGTACTTATTGGCCCGGCATTAACATTACATTGACCAACAGGCAGATTTTTAGCCAGCACCGTAATGCCTGCGCCTTCTTCAGTGGCCAGTACAGTTGGTTCAAGCAATATCACACCACCGGTCACTGTCTGACCAGGCAACGCATCAATCTGCGATGGGTTCAATGCAGTAGCGGTTGATAACCCAGTCGTCACATCAACAGAGAACAGATCATTGATACGCGGTCTCCAGGTTTCAAGCTTGGTTGTTGGATATTTTGCTGCGTTAACAATTACCGAAGAAGCGCCCACACCCTGCAGGCGCACTGGTTTCCACATGATGAGCAACTCATTATAAGTACCCGCATCTACCAGAATCAGATCACCCGGTGTAGCCGCATCTATGGCGGCCTGAATGCTGCCACCTGTAGCACCCTGAACCCGTGTAGGCGCTCTATTCTCAATTGTGACCGTAACCGTATCGACTGAGCTTTGGTTATTCGCAGTCGTGATGACGAGTTCACCAGACGGAGTTCCGGCAGGCACCGTGGCGGTAATCAAGGTATCACTCCATGCCACGTTTGCAGCTGGAATGGTCCTGTTACCGATCCTGACCGTACCTTTGGTCGAGCCGAAGCCGTAATGACGGATTAACGTGCGCTTGCTTGCAGGACCGCTGGTTGCAAACGGACCGGCATAGCCAGGGTTCGGTACCTCCTGGTCGCCAAGTGCCGCTATTGTTAATGTTCCACCTGGTACGGGCAGGTATGGACCAAATCCTGCACTGCTGTCTACTCTCAAGATCGCCGGTACACCAGGAGCGGCTGCGGTACCACCAGGGTAGGCGCAATCAACCGGGTTATAACCGGCAGCAAACGCTGCAATCGGCAATACGGGCGTATCCAGGTAAGTCGTACGTCCCGGCATGAACGGCAGGGTGTAGCAAAAATTGCTATACGATGCGTTGTACTGAGGATCGGTAATCATTTTGGTCGGATCTTTTGGATCAGGAATCGGACCCGGATCGTTCATGCAGGTAACCAGCATGTTCGGACCATAGCCGGACGGAGTTGGCGGGTTTACCAGCCAGCTGGAAGGCGTCATGACGTTATAAGCGCCCCACTGGTCAGAATACACGCGGCTGATCTCGCGACCCATAAAATCTTTGATTGATACAGGTACGAATGGAACTGTTGCTTTTTCGCCGAAATCTGGTGATACAACAACAATTTCTGGTGCAGCATCATTCAGAATAACTCCCGTACCGTTTGCAGCCAACGGTACCGGTGTGAAGACAAAGAAGTTTGCGGAGGCCTGCATCTGCTCGCCCAGTTTTACCAGTTTGCGATCACACAAGGGGCGATCCATACCGGCGAACGGTGCAACCTGCTGTGCCTGGGGGAATATGCTCAGATAGTCCGGCACACGGTGCAGGCTACCCACGCACTCCGGCATTGAAACCATCGATGCCTGAACACCGAGATTGCTGGTTGGATTCGTTTGCACACCTCCTACTACCGGGTTATTCGGATTTGCATTATTAAGCGTAGCCTGGTCAGGAAGAATAAACAGACTGCCCAGCGGACCGAATTGAGGTTGAATAGCCGCGTTGAAGGCATCGCCAATCAGGATGTTCTTGTCTTCTTCCTTGACGATTTCATAGCCAGGAGGAACGACAGTCTCCACCACATACTCACCGGCAGAAAGCATCCTTGCTCCGCCATCGGGATTTGCGATACAACCAGTGCAATTGGCACTAGGGAAACTGTAACGTCCATCATAGGGTGCAGCCTGTACCTGGTTCCAGTTGTGGAAACCGTCATAGCAACGGTTGATATCAACCGGGCCACCGGGGTTCTGCGCTGCCAGTGTGTACAACACGAACGGATCGGTCGCAACTTGCCCCGGGCATTGCATATTCAGTTGTTTGCCATTGGCATCCACAGCACTGACAAAGTCATCCCAGCTCGATGTCTTGGTTGTATCTACCAGAATCAGTGTATCCGAACCATCAGCCAGTTTCTGTTTGCGATACAGGTTTACCGTTACGCGGGGTATCAATGGTTCCCAAAGCGTCTGCACGTTGTAACGCTGATCATCTACCGGGCGAGTGCTTCCATAAACCACGAAACCCTGAATACCGCCGTTTTCACCCTGAGCATAAGGTACCCTGCCCCAATTGATGGTATTGCGCTGGCTAATAAAGCCTTGGTTACCATAAGAATACGCACCCGGTATTTCAACCCGATTGCTTGACACACCTGTTGCATATATGGAAGCCCACAGTCCTGCACCGGGGCCGACTGTATCAACAGGGCCACCGCCATCGACAATCACGTTCACACCGGTTTGCTTGAAGCGAGTCGTGTCAGCTTCGGACACATACCAGTTAAACAGCGGGAACAACTCGGCCAACAGGCCATTACCGCTTGAATCCGTCAAAGTCTGGTTCGAAATACTGCCATCGCGGTAGCGGTTCGTCATCAGCACATTGGCGAGACCGATTTCACCAATATCATAAATACCGTTTCTGTTCGTATCCATGAACATATTCTGGTCATGTTGCGTAAACCAGCCCAGCACCGGGATATTACCCAGGGCAACTTCTACCGGCGCCGCATCCGCTATCGTCACAGCCTTCTTCTGAATAATCTGGTCTAACCACTGATCCCAGATCGCTATTTCATAGATTCCGGCAGGCACATTTTTCAGCACGAAATTTCCATCCTGATCACACTGTGCAATTGCGATTGTCGCGCCGCTTCCACCTTGCGAGTTCAAAGCGACTTGGCAGGTTGTTGAATTCAACAAGGCATACGAACCTGAATCCCACAGGGTTATATCGGCAGGACGCGACATACGGCCATTGGTGATTTTTCCGGTTAAGTTGTGCGTACCGGTCAATCTGTTATCAGCCGCATATTTTGCGACTTGCTTCGGATTGACATATCCAATCGTGGTGTGGAAACCTGGCGGGCCAAATTCCTGGAAATAGACTGGCTCTCTTACACCTGTAAAAGCATCCTGTGCAGGCGTACCTTCCAGTGTTTCTGTCTGCCACCATATTTCACCTGCTGCAACTCGAGCAGCACCCGGATGCGCAATCACATCATAACGGGCTGGCGTAATATTTTTGATCAACGCGTGACCGGCCAACGCATAGGTGACAGAATCACTGGCGAGAAGTGCTTGATAGGCTGCGAGAGCCGCATTGTATGCTGCTACTGTAGGGAAATTCGCAGGAACAGGTGCAACACGCACAGGTGCATTGGGACAGGTATAAACCTCACCCACCAGATTGTTTCCGGTTCTTGCAGCGGTAGCCGTATTCAATTCATTCGGGCATCCAGGTTTACCCAGCAATGAATTGGTAACCGGCATATTAGCTGCGTCGAAAGTCTGTTGGCCTGCAGGGTCACCCGAACGACCGACTGCATCCACCAGAATAAGGCTGAAACCACCCAAGCCGACTTCGTTCTGGTCATATTGCCCATTGACAGGGGAGTTATCCTCGTAGATATAAATGCTCAACTGTGCAGGCTCCAATGGTGTGGGTTGTACCATAATGGATTTTGTTGCTTTGGCTATAATATCTGCCGGTTTGATATTCACACCACCCATCATATGGCCAGGTGCACCATCTACAACAGCCGGATCGCCGGCGTCTCCGGGCAGAATCGAGATGTAATAGTGCTTGGTAGGATCAAGATAAACATCACCAACATTTGTCGGTATTTGCGGAGCGACTGCAGCAGATTGACCGAAACCGCAGCTCACATTGCCCACGCAACCTGTTGCGATAACAGGCATATGGCTGGTATGGAAACTGGTACCCAGAGTTCGCGTGCCCAATAATGGTGTACCTGACGGATCAACCTTGAACGTCAAGTCTTCCTGTATGGTCCAGCGATAGTCCGTAATAGGTGCTTTTGTACCGGCATCCATCACCGACAAAACGATACCGCTGGCTACCGGGAAATTAACCGTTACATTTGCTGCTGCAGCACTTAATGTTCCCTGTGAGTTTTTCGCTTGATAGCTAAAGATGCAACTTGACGCTCCTGCTGTTGGAGTTGCCGAGAAGGAACCGTCCGCATTCAACGTAACAGCAGCACAATTCCCGTTTCCGGCCAATACGGCCGTTATAGTATAAGCACTAGGATCGGTATCGTTAGTCAACACACCGGGGCGTGATACTTTGTACAAGGAGCTAACAGCGCTATTGTATATATCGTCCTTTGCAACAGGTGGCCCTTTAATACCTGCAATATTCAGCGTAACAGTCGCGATATTGGTTGCACCATCGTTACCCTGATAGGTGAAAGTATCGGTTGCACCGGAAACGCCCGGGGCTGGTGTATAGACGAATGAACCATCTGCATTGAATGACAATGTTCCTTTGGTAGGATCATTTCCAGCCACTACCGCTGCGCGCATCACCGCAACGTCATTCAATCTGACGTTGCCATTGATTGAGGTATTCAGGGGCACAGCGAAGATGTCATTCACCGCCATTGGTGTAACTGCAGCATTCAATGCGCCGCCTGCAATCTGGATAATGCCCTGCATACCGCCGTCTGGCTGATTTGCAGTAGTCAGACTTAATTGGCGGTCAAATACGGCGAATGTTGCCGGTGCATACGCAGCACCTGTAGCCGGTGCGGGCGATACCTGCAGCGGGTTAAGCAGCACATCGTAAGTTTTGCCAGCAGTGAGTAAAACTTCATTCTGAATTTTAGAATTACCCGGCGCAACATTACCGTCTTCTGCGGCAAGTGTCATACCCAACCCGACCACTGATGGAGTGTGTGTGCGCAAGCCCGCGTTCAACATGCGTACCAGTAAATTGCCGCTGGAAGCCGCAGGTGTCACTGCAACCGGGAAGGTTGATTTTTCCGGATGCGTTTTATCAAAAGCCTGTCCATTAATCAGGAAGTAGGCCGGTGTAAAGTTTACTGCTGCCGGATAGCATTTTGCATTCGGGCTGCAGGTTGGATCATTGAAGCGCTTTGTCAGATCTGCATTATCCATCGCTGCAGCATCAACTGCCCTGTTCTGCACAGGATCGATTTCGCTGAACAGCATCGTCGTATCGCTATCGTAGGGCACTGCCTTGCTGGCACCGGGATAGGCATTACCGGAAACAAAAGTAGCCGCAGGCGTAACTGCTACCGGAGCCTGAGTCACAATCAGCACCCCGTATAGACCCATAGGAGCCTGAATTGAAGGCAAGGTACCGGTCTCGTAAATATAGGTGCCGGGCCTCAGATTATTCCACGTCAGGCTGGTCGGCGTAGCCACCCCAGCAGCAACTTCAGTGGCAAATGACTTTACACGATCAGCCTGAGCCGGAGGTATAAAAGGGATATCAGCAAGACCGTTACTCGGGAATGTTGTATGAGTCTGCCCTGCATGGAGCGGGCTAGGCATTCTGGTAATACCACCCAAGCCACCGCCATACTGACCCAAAATAACAATTGAGGTTGGCATCGGCAGCATATTCTGCAAATTAATTTGCAGATTGGTACCGCTGGCATCATAAGGAACCGTGATCGTTGGCCCCGGTGCCCACGCAGCAGCACATGATCCCGCAGCCGGTGTAGTGCAGTAACCCCACATGGGCACTGCAGTGCCGTCCGGCATACTGGCGCTCATACGTTGCGCAGTCAGATTGACCACTGTCGTGGTGGCAGCCAAAGATGTGCCTGCCATCAGTAGCATCGATACGGAAGCCAGTGTCCGTAAAATCATTTTAGAGTAAATGGATTTCATAACTTCTTTTTCTCCTCGCGATTGTCGCGTTATAACGTTTCGTCGATGAACCAACTATTGGGATCGACCAGCATCATCATAATCATCCCGCCCGGAAATACGTCGTTTGTTGTGATCTCACGTTCATTGTGCGAGTGCCACATATACGCATATCCCGCCTCTGTTGCTCCACCGTTCATATTGAGCGTGCCGGGAGGCAATGGGGTTGAGTTGAAACCCCCATTCGAAGTTTGTATTCCCAGATAGGGGGTGCCGGCATACCACTGACCGTTGGCCATAATCTGCGGATCCGGTGGCGTAACCGGAATCGGCTTGGTGTGGTCAGCACACCATTCGCCATAGTTCGGCGCAGTTAGAGGCGCACCACTGGCAGCGGTGTAATAACCATTAACATCGGGAATACAGACTGAGGCATCTCCTGCTTTATGGTTATACACGTCCCAGTTCAGGCCTTTGCCGGTCCAGGTGAATATCGCATCAAGCGTTTGCCCGGATACGGTCGGGTAGGTGAACATTAATGGCCCTGCCAATTTGCTCGGATCAAGCTGACTCAACAGCAAATTACCATCGCGTGCAAGTACCCGTGCATGGTTACCGTGGAAATGGAACGGATGCTGCCAGCGTCCCTGTCCGACTACACGCATCAACAAACGTTCGCCCGGATGCATATGCGGGTTGCCGTTATAGGGCTGATGAATATAGTTAGCCGAATAAGACGTGTCCATAATATCCGGCATGGAGCGTCCGTTAATCAGATAGTAGTTTGGACGGTATGGCTCGGCCATCACATTGATCTGTGTGCAGGGAGCAATAGGACATGCCATCACCTGTGCTTGTGCCTGCTCGTGTATTCTTGAATCTATCTCGCTAAACTGGAACAGGTACTCTCGATCGTAGCATGTAGCCGCGTGATCGTATGCCGAAGCAGCCAGCGAGAATGCACCTGTTGCACAACCTGCGACTGCCGTATTGGGCAATACGATAATTGCGCCATACAGACCCATTTCAATTTGCAGCTCTGGCTGAGTACCACTGTAATAAGCATAGGTACCTGGCTTGCCCGCAATGAAGGTGTAGCTCACCGTGCTGCCTACAGGTGCCTCAGTGGTTAACAGCCCTGCCTTGGGGCCACCAACAGTAGTGACAACCGGGCTAGCGGTAACCGTAAATCCTGGGAACAGGATAGAAGTGTTACCCGCAGCAGGCGGCAGATTATTCGTCAAATTCACCGTAATCGTATCCCCTTCCCTTACAATCATTGTCGGACCGGGCAACTGCATCAGCGTGCAGCTGGGAGCAGGCCCCTGGCCGGCAACAGCCGCTGGCAGGAAAGATGGGGTTGAGGTTGCAGCGCAACCGTATCCCCATGAATAGATCATTGCCCCGTCTGGCTGGCTGGTAAAGTCTGCACTTGCCACCAGATCGAAAGTCGTACCCGTTATACCCGGCACAGCTGCAATCGCAGTGCTCGTGCATAACAGTGCCATCATTGTCAGCGCGCTGGAGAACAAGCGAGTTACAGTGCCGAGCTTTTTGACTATCAAGTAATTCATCATTGCTCTCCCGGTCAGTTGACGACAATCTCGGTCATCATGCCGCCAAAGTTTTCGGCGTCATTGGACAGATGATCAAGATTGGTCGTGTAAAGAAAGTAAGTGCCCGGTGGGACATTACTCGCGTCAAGGATTACATCCTTGGTCTCACCACCACCCATAGTGATTGAGTTAGTGGTGTAATACAGATTGTTGCCAGCCATATCGCGCAACAGACGCGCATCTTCTGCTATAACCAGCATCGGGATTCCAACCGTGGACAATGTATGGAACTCGGTAATATTTAAATCTGAAATACGCAGCAATGCCCTTTTACCCCGGGGTATCTGAATCAGGGTCGGTTGTGGTTGAGACATGCGCGATACACCATCGGCACCCAATGTAGGGAAAGGGTTGGTGTTAATTGTGTCCGGGTAACCGCGACCGCTGATCATGAAGTATTTATCCTTCATATCAACAAACGCCTCGGGGTTGAAGGTCATACCCACGTAGTGGAAATTCGGATCAAATCCCATCAGCTGAATTGGATATTCAACATCGTAACGGGTAGAACCATCACCATCGTTGTAGGCATATTTCGCGCCACCCACAGGCTGCAACACGCCGCTGTTACCGGTAGCCGGATTTGCACTGGCGGGCAACGGTGTCTGACCGGTACACAGGATATCTGAACAAGCAACACCATCTGCTCCGGGATTGCTTATGTTTGCAGCTTTCAGCGCCACACCCAGATCTTGTCCTGCCGCCGCCCTGTTTTGGCGTGGCCGAACAAAGAGCTGACCGACCATACCCATTTGCAAATGTTCAGGCGGTGTTATATGACAATGAAAGAAATATGTTCCTGCGTCAGGCGCGGTATAGTAATAAGTAAAACTGCCGGCAATATTGATCGCGGCCGACGCATCCGGCACACCATCAAAGAATGAAGAAGCATTTGGATAGCCATGAAAGTGAACCGTATGCTGCTCGAACAGATCGGGGCGCATGATTTGCCCGACGTTGCTGAGGGTCAAAAACAGCTCATCATCTTCATCTATCATCATCATGGGAGCCGGCGAATTCGCAGCAAGAATACCCTTGTTCATGATGTCGGCAGGTTCGATACTGGCCGCATTCGGACTCGCCGGATTATTGAAAACTGATGCTGCCTGCGTACCGGGCAAACCACTTTCAATCGCTTGCGTACCTGAAAGAGGGCCAAAACCAAACAGATAAATCTGGTTGCCATCACCCATTGTGCCGAAACCGTCCGTTCCGGAGATTTCCTGACACTTAACAAAACCAGGATGAGCGGGATCAGCAACCGGGTTCCCGTTTGCATCAAGCGTCGGTGCATTAGGGTGCAGAGCTGTGGTTGGAGGGCATTGAACCCTGAAAGAGGAGGCCATGGCCGGCACCGCCATAAAGAGACACAGTAGTGCGGCAAACCCGCGGTAATAGAGCAAAATTCTAGACATTTGACCCCCTATCCTTAAGTCTTTCAGCGTTGTCAGCACCTTAAAACCACTATACAGTTACACGTTTTAAACGCATGCTCTTTAACTAACGAGCAAAGCACCCATTAACAAAACATTACACAATTTCGATTCTCGTTTAAGAGGCCAATTTGCACAGCAAGGCATACCCTGTATTCGGTTGCGGTATACCCCCCAATTTACGGTAGGGAAATGCTGTAGCAGGAATGCGTTCAGCAGAATGAAAGTACTGCGGGGGCTTGTTATAGGTTTACTTGGTATTTACGATAAAAGCCAAGCACTTTAGGCACATACTCGCGGGTCTCGCGTATTGGCGGGATTCGATTGCCATATTTAACTACCATGTTTTCACCCGCATTGTATGCAGCGAGAGCCAGTCGCACGTCTTTGTTAAACATCTTCAGCAAATCGCGCAAATACTTTGCGCCGCCATTGATGTTTTGTGCAGGATCGTATGAATCGACTACGCCATAGCGTTGCGCTGTTTCCGGCATCAACTGCATTAACCCTATCGCGCCTTTCTTTGAAACAGCTTTTGAGTTGTAGCGGGACTCCACCGAGATCACGGCATGAAGCAGCGCGCTATCCAGACCATAGGCACGCGCGGCTTTGTCAACGATCTGGTTATACTGAATTTTTCTTTCATGTATTACAGGCGGCTTTTGTACTGCCAGCAATGGCGTGGCAGGCATACTTTCTTTAACAACCTCTTTCTCCTCACCAATCAGAACCTGATACCGGTTATCCGCAGGTACATTGCTGAGAGTCACCGAACCTTCTTCATCGGTATAGGAATAGACGCTCGCAGCAGCCTGGCAAACCACCAAGTATCCAAGCAGGCATGGCAACAGATTACAACTGAAAATTCTGAGTAAACTTCTCAAAATGAAACTGACTTTATCATCACTGTCATCCCCACCCTGTTTAATTTTCGAGTCCCGACCCCAGTCACTTCGGCTGAAGATTCTTGCAAAGAGCCGGGTAGTTTCCTGTTAATTATCAACCAGACCTTTTTCTATCGCATACGCAGTCAGCTTGGAGGTATTGTGCAGGTCAAGTTTCCTCATCAAATTGGAGCGATGTTTTTCCACAGTTTTAACACTCAAACTGTAAAATTCGGCGATATCTTTGTTCTGGTGCCCCTCGGCCACGAGTTTTAAAACTTCACGCTCGCGATGCGTCAGTTTGTCCCACGAAGTTGATCCGTTCACATTACTGTTCGTGCCAAGGTAGCCATTTATCACCTTGTCCGAAATATCCGGACTCAAATAGGACTTGCCCTTCAAAATGCTGCGAACGGCAACACGTAACTCATCATGGGTGGCATCTTTAAGCACATAACCGTCTGCACCTGCACGCAGGCTTTCATGGATGTATTCTTCAGTCTTGTGGATAGTCAATACCAGCACTCGCGTATCCGGAAATCGCCGCTTAATATCGACAATCGCTTCGAGGCCGTTCATTCCCGGCATATTCAGATCCATGATTACAAGATGAGGTGATAGCGTTCCCACCAGCTGGATTGCATCGCGGCCATTGGCAGCTTCGCCAACTATCTCAATATCAGGTTCCTGCGACAGTAGCGAGCACAATCCCGCCCTCAGCAAGGTATGATCGTCTACAATTAAAAGTCGACTTTTTTTATTCACGATTTTCCCCGGTTTATATTTTTCAGCATCGTGCAAATTCCTTTATGGTTTTTTTATATGGCTTGATCCAAAACGTTTCGTTGTACTCATAAAAACCCAATCCGAGTACTTTATCTTTTCCTCAAAACCGGCATTGATCAAGCTGAAATGATGTTTTTTAATCGGCTCATCTTCAGACAGACTGTAAACGCCATATATTTCTCCACTTGGCCCCTTGAATAAACCCCAATTGGAACTACCGGTAATCGGATCATTAAAAAGTTTTCTAAGATATCGTTTGGTATTCGGGTAACGCGGATCCTGTAGCAAATCTTCAAGACTCATTGGGTAGCGCATTGAACCTGCCATTGCAAAGCTTGAATATTGATCCAGCGCCTGGCGAAACTGCTGACCGACAAACAGCAACTCTTTTTCCTTTTCACGCCGCATCGTCATGTGCCAAACCTCGCCAACAGACGCAAGAACAACCCCCATGATTGCAATAAAAATCAACATTGCAATGTAGGTAAATCCGGATGATGCTTGGGGCATCAACGGATAGTTTTTCGAGCCTGTTGAAACTGCTCCAGTCGTTTCCATTTGATCGTTAATAATCTTTATATTCTGAACCATCTCTGGCCTTGCCCATTGCGCCGCTTTTCAGATCGTATACACCGCCTTTTTCCGGCACATCCGGTGGCACAACAATCCAGCTCGTGCTGCTTCCGGTAATCGGATCCAGGGGCAGGCTGCGCAAATATTTTTTGCTGACCAGCATCTCCAGCGTATCGGGGTAAATACCGTTATCGCCATAATATTTATCCAATGCCTGACGTGTCAGCGACAGATTCTGGCGCAGTATGGTTTCCTTTGAGTTATCGACACTGTGAAAATAGCGCGGCACTGCCAGACTGAGCAGCAGCACGATGATGGACATCACCACCAGCAGTTCGATCAGGGTAAAACCTTTGATACGCTGAAACATGTTTACGCTCACTCCTCACCAATTTCGGTAGTTAATACCATTCAGCCCGACACCGGGCGACATTGAATACACATCGAATATATCGTCACCCTCTTCGGGGGAGTCTGCATTGCTGGCATAACTTCTTTTTCCCCAGGTTTCATCATCCGCTTTGGACGGATCATTGAACATCAGATCACGAGGAATGCGACGCAAAAAATATATCTTTTTTGTTTTGTCCGGGTCAGTCTCGTCTACAACCCCTTCCACCAGCAACTTCAGCGATGGCGGATAGCCCGATTGAAGCAAAGAAGTTTTTATCCGCCCCTCGTCTACCGCCTGTTTATAGCTATCCAGAGCAGTGCGAATCTGGCGCAGTGACTGGCGCAGCTCCTGTTCTTTGTTGCGCTGCACAACAAGTTCCGCCAGCGGCAATACCATGCTCGCCAATAAACCGACGATAGCGACCGTGACCACCAGCTCGATCAGTGTAAATCCCGATTGAACGCGCCTGGTCATTGCGTTACCGAGATTACATGAGGATCAGGCGCCGATAGCGCCAGAGATCCTCCGCTGGTTGCGGCCGAAGTAATGCGGCTGACGGATATATTCGACGACGGTGACGCACCGACCACCTCGAATTCAAGCGTAACGATGTTGCCGCCGCCGCTTGATTCACCGGTAGCCGTACCGGACAAACCTACCAGCACGATGCCATTCTTGTGGTTGATGGTTTTTACCAGGTTGGTCTTGGCATTATTCTGCTTCATCAAATTTCCCTCTATCACATCGACCGCCTTGAGTACGGATGTGTCATAGCCCACCTGAAAACTTAAACTCCTTACGCCAAGCTGCATGGGTGTGTTGATCATTACGCTGATTTTCTCTCCCACCTTGGCCTTGTTGGGGCCGGCCCATGAAATCACCACCGGCTGCGTCGCCAGATCGCGCGCAGCCTTTTCTACTGCGGCTGTGGCTGCAGCAGCGGAGGCAGTGCCTGCCGGTGGTTGCTGGTTAATTGTCGCTGCTGCATCCGGCGTTTTAGCGGGATTGCCAAAACCAATGCTCCCATTTCCCAACGATTTCATCGTCAGAGAGCTGGTGCGCAAACTGGCTTCCGTGCCAGACCAGTATTCAACTTCGCGCGCATCAGGAAACGTCTTTCTACCCACGATATGCGGCGTGATAGACAGAATGATTTCAGTTTTGCTGGTATTGCTGCCATCGTCAGAAAAGAGACGTCCCAGAATCGGTAATTGTCCAAGACCCGGAACTTTGTTCGATGTTTTTCTATCTTCATCGCTAATCAATCCTGCAAGAATCTGAGTTTCACCGTCACGCAAACGCAACACCGTTGACGCATTACGGGTACCGATTTGATAGGCCTGTGTACCTGATGCGGCTTGAACGATTTCTTTTACAATGGAACTCACATCGAGATGTACCTTGATCGAAATATCGCTATCGAGGTGTATTTCCGGTTCAACCTCAAGCTTCATACCCACATCCATATACTGAATATTGCCGGTAATCACCGGATTGCCAGCTGCCGTTGGTGTCACAGCATTATTTATGACAGGTACGCGATCACCGATCATTATTTTTGCTTTTTCCCGATTTTTTACCCTGATACGGGGACTGGCCAGTAAATTGGTGGTGCCGTCCTGCATCATCAGATTAAGCGTGGTCGCCAAAGCCGGGCTGGTTACCAAATCACCCGCAGTGATATTCTGCAATTGGTTAAGCGTCAAGCCTGACTTAGCTGTGAGACTAAGCTTGGAAGGGAAATTGATCCCTATTTGCGAGAGGCGGGTACGGTTCACTTCCAGCACTTCCACTTCCAGCATCACTTCAGGATCGGCGATATCCTGGTCATTGATCATTTTTTCTGCCAAACGTATCGCTTCAGGAGTATCGCGCATCACGACGGAATTGGTTTTTTCATTGACCAGAATATCCTTGGTTTTAAGCAGTGTTTTGACCATGTTCATCACCTGCTTGGGATCTGAATTGGTGAGGTGGAAGCTCCTGATTTTTAGATCCTGATAGTCCTTGAGTTTGGCGGGTGTATTGGGATAGACAAACACCGTGTTGTCGCTGATGATTTTTTTCTCCAGCTGACTCTGCAGCAGGATGAGGTCGATCGCATCTTCGATCGAGACGTCTTTAACGAAGATCGATGTCTTGATATCTGCCTTCACATCCTTATCCAGCAGGACATTAATGCCGCTGGTGCGTGACAAGGCTTCAAACACCATTTTCAAGTTTGCATCACGAAACTGCAGCGTCACCGGCTTCTTGAATTTGCCTTGCAGGGCAGGTTCGGCCAATAGAATTTTCGCTGCCTGCTCATCTATCTGGCGCTGCAGCAAAATAGCTTGAATATTCCTGGGATTCTCGATTAACACAGGCTTGAGAACGGCCCGAGCACTATCAAGATCGCCTTTCTTATAGTACGCAGTTGCTTCGGAGATTATCCCGATATGACGTTTGTCCATGTCCAGAGCAGCGAGACCATCCCTGGCTGCATTATTATCGGGATCGATGCGAAGAATATTTTCATATGCAGATTGTGCAGCCGGATAATGTTCTTGGACACGCTCGTTATTTGCATTCATCAACAGCCGGTTAATAATCAGATCGCGATTGCGTACCAGTGTTGTCTTAAAACTCAAATTTCCAGGATCTGCTTTGCTGGCTGCGGCCAGTTTGGCCAAGCCTTCCTCATTTCGACCTTCTTCCAGAAGTGACATGCCTTCATTGTGCAAGCGTTGCGCTGCACATCCGGCAAGGATTAGCGTAGCCAGCAGTATATAAATGCTGTGGCGTTTTAATTTAACAAACTGATTGCACATTCTGTTTCATTCTCCCTGACTATCGCAATTCACAATGAGTTACCAGTATTTAATGATTGCTTTATATTTAATGGCAGATAGGTCATCTCCACCGAGCCACGCTCCACACGGTCGATACGATAAGTGCTTTCGATCACATCTCCGATGGAAACGGTAAACACCTGATCACCCTTTACCAGCATGATGACCGTCCTTGGAGATTCCTCGTATAGCCCAAGAAAAGTAAACGGCATCGGTGGTGCTACAGGCTCGGGAGGCGGTGTCGGCTTGGCAGGAGGCGGAGGGGGTGGCGGGACATACCATGAGGTAGAAGCAAATGCGTTGCCGTTTTTTCCCTTTGTAATATGCTTTGTCTGCGGATGCAGACGTTCAAGTTCGATACGAGTTTCATCGGCTGTACGCTGCGAGTTACTCTTGATGCGCGCAGATGCTGCCTTGTCCGGCTGCGCCTGTTTCAACGGCTGCGTTTTCGCTGTATCCAGATTTTCGCCGGATGCCGAGGCTGTGACTACATGCAAAAACGCAAAACCAATCAGGATATATGTGGCTAATGACTGCAAGCAAAAATTCATAGCGCCTGCACCAGATACAGCACCAGCTTGATCTTGGCTTCCACGATGGCATCAGCGACTTTTTGACGCTCGAATTGCACAGTCTCCAACGCGACAACAGGAAGCACTGAAGGCAAGTCAGTCAAAAATTTTCGAATTTGCGGGAATTCACCTTTCACCCGCAAAGTCATTTGATACCTCACCAACTTCCCTACATTGTCACGCGTCACCTTGTATTCGCCATCATTCAGGCTGAGTCCGTTATTGGCAGCCAGTGCCATCAATTTTTCCAGCCACAGCGGTGAACTTTCCTCGGCCGGAAACTTCCGGTAATACTCTGCGAGTTGCTCTTCCAAACTCGGTTCTTTTCCACTGGCCGATTTGCCACCCAATGCAAACTGCTCATTTAACATGGCAACGCTTACACGTGCCAAGTCCAAGCGCGCCTGTTCAGAGCGTATGGTAGAAAAATAAAATGCCGGACACATGGCCAATATGCCAATGGCCACTACCCCAGGCCAGTCCAACCGATGCAGCCAATAACGTGAAGTCCAGCGTATACGATTCCATGAAGGCATTTCATAGGATGTCCCAGAGCGGGAGCGAATATACTGTTGCAGTTTTTCATGCAAAAGTTTCATGACTTGGCTTTCCAAATGGCCTGCAACACAAATCGCACAGGTCTTTCCGGGTCTTGCATTTGAACATGATGACTTTGCAGATAGACCGTGCCGAACACTTCATGATTTTCCATTTTTTTGATGTAATCAATCATAGCCTCTATATTTTTTGCCTCGCCGGAAATCTTTACCTGACGCTTTTCTGTGTCAGGCTCCAATGCCAGCAAAGCCACATTTTTAGTGGCGGCTGATTCTATCGTTTGAAATAAATTTCCCCACGGCAAACTCAGCTGACGCAACACCTCGTTAGCGCGCTTCACTTCTTTCGCCATGCCTTCGCTCGACCGACCTCCCGGATACTGTTTTTTCGCGGCACGTTCAATCTTGTCGGCCCTTGTCTCCAAAAGAGCAGTTTGTGCATTCAAATTTTGGTAATAAATTCCCGTCGTTACCATTATTGTTAGCGCAAGAAGCAGCAGTAATACACCGCCCCAGGGGAAAGGTCTGATATTCTGATAATCAAGTTGAAGTTCGTTCATCGGTTCACCCGCTTATTGCCATGGCAAAACGTCCCTCATATTCCTGAATAAGGGCCGGGTGTACCACCGGAGTTAAATGATGGATTTGCCAGCGTCCATTTTTTGGCAGTGCGTCTGTTCCCAACTCTGGCGCCCATAGGTAAACGGCATTGGTCGCCATATCGGGTTCGGCTAGATAGGTTTCACGTTCCAGCACCAGCGTAAGAGTATCGCGCCATTCGTTGCCTATCCTGATGGTTCGCACATTGCTCCAATGACCATTCTGCAATAAGGCGAGGCATAAACAACCCGGTTCATACAACACAAACCATCCACTCACATTCTGCAATGCAACTCGACAATTGTTGTAAGCAGCCATTAGTCTGGGCATGATTGATTTAATCTTTACACCATTGCGATCAAACATCTCGCGCAATGCAACCAGCAAACGCGTATCAACAGCACTGGCCAACTGAGGCTGCCCGACACTATCCGGGCTCAGGCGCAATTCCCATTGCCCGGTGTCTGCTCCATATAGCTGCTTGAAACAATGACGTGCATAGGCCTCTTCTTCGGCTGCATTGGTCAAGGTATCGCTCCACGGCACCAATGTATAGCGCATGAAATGGTTGGACAGAATCACTTTAACCTCGGTCTTGCGCACCAGGATTCGCGGCAATTCTGCTTCGATGGCCTTGATTGCGGCATCCCATAACGGCTCGCCGCCTATCGCGGGGAAAACATCCAAAACGCTTTTCGCCTCGATGCGCCGCAGCGGACCGCGCCTTGTAAGCGTCCGGCCAAAGCGCACCAGCACGGCTTGTGCGGGGGTCAGTACTACACTTAGCTCATCACACCACAAAGGTAACACGGTTAATCTCCTGTAGTGTTGTTTCACCGCGGCTGGCCATATCAACGGCAATTTCGCGAAGGAAGCGTGTGCCGTTGCGCTGTGCCTCTTCACGTATTAGGCGGGTAGGTGTGCGGGAAATAATAAATTCTCGAATCTGGTCGGTAAGCACCAGAATTTCGCCTATCGCTTTGCGGCCTTTGTATCCGGTGCCGCGACACTGTCCGCAACCCTGGCCGCTGCGAAAATTCATCCCGACCGCCTCGTGCTGCTTGATACCCGAATCGGCAAGCAATTGTTCATCGGGGGTATATTCCACCGAACAATGCGGGCAGTTAACGCGAACCAGCCGCTGTGCCATCACACCATTCAGTGCGGATACAAAACTGTAGGGATCGACCCCCATATGCGTGAAGCGTCCAAGCACATCGAATACATTATTGGCATGTACGGTGGTGAATACCAGGTGGCCGGTTAGCGCCGACTGCACGGCTATCTGGGCAGTCTCGGGGTCGCGAATCTCACCCACCATTATTTTGTCCGGATCGTGGCGCAAGATAGAGCGCAGACCGCGCTCAAAGGTCAGCCCTTTTTTCTCGTTCACAGGAATTTGTACTACTCCCGGCAATTGATACTCGACAGGGTCCTCGATGGTGATAATCTTGTCGTGACCGTTGTTGATTTCCGAGATCGCCGCATAAAGGGTTGTAGTTTTTCCGCTACCGGTCGGGCCGGTCACCAGAAACATGCCATAGGGCACGCTTGAAAGACGGCGCAGCACGGCAATGGATTCATTGTCGAAACCCAGATATGCAAGACTCAGTCCCTTGATCTGATCAGTCAGCGTTTGCTTGTCCAAAATACGCAGCACTGCATCTTCGCCGAAGATGGAGGGCATAATGGAGACGCGAAAATCCACTTCATGCCCGCGTACCGTTACCTTGAAGCGGCCATCCTGCGGTACGCGCCGTTCGGCGATATCGAGTTCCGACATCACCTTGATGCGCGAAATAACTTGCTCGGCCAATTCCAGCCCGGTTGTCGCACCGACGGTGGTGAGTACGCCATCGATCCGGTATTTGATACCCAAACCGGTTGGACCGGTTTCCAGATGGATATCGCTGGCACCGACTTTCAGCGCGTCGTATACCGTCGAGTTAACCAGCTTTACAACAGGACTCGTGTCTTCGCTGATGGTTTTAAAAGAAAGCTCATCGCCCCCGTTTTTAACGGGTGCAGCCATATCATCCGCAGGCAACAGACTGTCCATCGCATGCAAAGTTTCTTCATGACGTGACAGGTATGCGGCAACATTGGCGCGATGTGTAATGCCCCATTCAAAAACAGAAGAAATGCGCTGTTCCGCCCATACTTGCACAGCGACATCGAAAGGATCGCTCATGACCAGAATCACTTTGCCATCGTCTTCACGCAGAGCAATACATTCGCGCTCAACCGCTTCTGAATAGGGCAAGACATCGAAGGCAGCAGCCAGGCGGTGCAAATCGCTCATCTCCAGCAATTCATAATGTAATGTGTTTGCCAGCGCCAATGTAAATTCACTTGCATCAAGTCCTGACTCTTCTTCAAGCACCTCTATCAAACGCCGTTTTACAAGCATTGCCGATGCCCGAGCTGCACGTACTTGCTCAGGGGTAAAAATTAGCGCTGTTGTCGCTGACAGGGTCTCGGCGAAATTCATTGGATACTCCCTGCCAGTTCAAAGATAGGGAAATACATGAGCACAACGATGCCGCCAATCAACAGTCCGATAAAAACCATCAGCAGGGGTTCAAAAAGCTTGGTAAAACGCTCTACCCAACGCGCCATCTCTTCTTCGTAGAAACCCGCAATGCGCTCCATCATCTCGCCCATTTTTCCGGTACGTTCCCCGACGCGCAACATGCGCAGCGCTACAGGTGTGGTGAGTCCGTTGCGTTCCATGGATTGCGATATGGACTGACCCTCGCTAATGCTTTCGGCAGCTAGTGCCAGTTGATCGCGCAGCGACAATTGCAATAAATCAGAAACCATTTTCAACGCGGTGACCACAGGCATCCCGCCGCGCAACAACATCCCCAACGAACGATAAAAGCGCGCCAGTTGATAAAGATGCAGGCGCGGCCCAATTGTAGGGAGGCGCCAGATGCTATGAATTAGCCACAGCTTGAAAAAAGGTCTGGTAAACAGATAAGTCAACGATACGATCAGTAACACAATACCAATCATCAATGCATCGCTGTGATCGCTGATCAACTGACCCCAACCTATCAGCATCCGCGACATAAACGGAAGATCGCCGCCGATATCCGCATAGATGTGGCTAAAGCGCGGTACGACATATAACATCAAAAAGATCATTACCAATCCGCCAACACCCGCTAATAACACAGGATAAATCGAAGCACTAACGACCTTCTGCCTGATACCATCCATTTGTGTTTGATAAGTCACATAGCGTGCCAGCGCTTCTGACAAAGCACCTGTTTTTTCACTGGCGCGCACAGCTGCCACATACAGCGGCGGGAAATTTGATTCGGATTGCTGCAAGCCGTAAGACAAGGGATGGCCTTCGTAAAGGTACTCAACAATTTGCTTCAATGTTTTTTTTATCTCGGGCCTTAGTTCTTTTTCAGCGAGCGTCTCAAGGGCTTCAACCAGCGCCAGACCGGCATCCAGCAGAGCCAGCAATTCCTGGCTAAACAAAACCAGAGGAAATTTTGTCTTGCGCGGCTTGTTCCAGACGATCAGGGACTGCTTCGCTTTGATCGCGATAACCGTATAGCCCTCTGCCACCGCTTGAGCGGTGGCGTCGCTTGCATCAGCGGCCTCCAGCACTAATGCTGTCAGCCCTCCGTTGCCACGCAATGCTTTCACCTCATATCGCATTGCAACTCCTGCTTCGATGTTGGGATAACACGCATTTTATTGATAAAGACGTATTACCAGTTCGTAACATCTGCAGCCTCCCCTTCGCCACCCATCTGCCCATCTTTGCCAAATGACAGGAGATCAAACTCACCATGTTCTCCGGGGATTTTGTACACGTAAGGGTTGCCCCACGGATCCATTGGAACATTTTTTTTCAAATAGGGACCGTCCCATTTTGATTCACTTGCAGGTCGTGTAACCAGTGCAGCCAAACCTTCTTCCATGGAAGGGTAGTGCCCCGTATCAAGGCGATATTGGTCTAGACATTTTTCGAGCGAATCGATTTGCGCCTTGGCCAATTTGATTTCAGATTTGCCTATCTGAGAGAAATATTTCGGCCCCACATAACCGGCAAGCAAGCCGATAATCACCATCACAACCAGCAATTCAAGCAGGGTAAAACCCTGTACCGCACGTACTGAAAACACAGTACTGCAATGCGCATTACGGCAGATTGACGTTTCAAATTTTGGCATTCTCATATTTTTCATAGTGAACTTAACGTTGACCCACATTATCATTAATGGCCTCAAACTTTCTCTGGGCGAAAAACTGTATTTATTTATACCAAATACACTGTATTTTTATATACAGTAAAGCGCGTATATTTATACTAGCCAAAGGTAATACAAGTAGAGGGAAACTTTGATTTGTACAAAGTTTTAATGGAGATGTCTTGCTTATAACTGTCAGACAAAAGAATAACTTTTACCTGACCGGCCAAGAAATATAAATACGCGTACCTTGACCAATAGCAGAGTTGATATAACAAGCACCACCAGAAAGTATCGCACGCTCTTTCATGCTGATTAATCCAAATCCGCCTGATAATGAAAAACTCTTTTCATTATCAGCAGTATCAAACCCCTGCCCGTTATCTTCGATAGAGAGTTGTAGTACGTCACTGTCCTCTACAAGACTTACCCGAATACGATCAGCGTTAGCGTACTTGACTATATTGCTGAATGATTCCTGCAAGATGCGGAATATGGAGATTTTGATTGCTTTAGGAATTTGGTTTTCTGGAACAAGAATATTTTTTTCTATTTTTATATTTTTGCAGGTTTTACCGAAATCCCTGAAGAACCATGACATGGTTGCAAGAATCCCAAGATCATCAATCATTGGGGGGCGCAAATCCATAGCGATTCGCCGTAGCTCACTAAACGCAGCCTCAACTTTTTGTCTCTGCCGCCCAAGAGACTCTCTGACATGGCTGGATGAATTCTCATCCAGTAAAGAAGCGCACTCTTCCAACCCAAGCCGAATCAATGTCAAAGATTGACCAAGACCGTCATGCAGATCTTTGGCAATACGTTGCCGTTCATTTTCTTGAATCATTAAAGTCTGGACTGACAAGTTTCGTCGTTCCTTCTGGGGTGATTTTGCAGTCTTTTCTATCGATACATCTCCTCCCGCATCTCCGATTATCGTGACCGATATTTTTTGAACAACATCATCCATAGAAACCTTGTTTTGTTCAAGCTGACTAGTCTGGCATTTCTGTAATTCAATTTGCATGTGTTGAGTCCCCTTATTAATGAATAGCGAATATAAATATACTCACCTTGCAATAAACTCAAAATACAACCACTTGTCATAACCATACAAGTCATCCCCAACTCAATCATCACGATTTCCGGCAAATACAGAAATAAACTCGCTCACATATATTTTTTTATTATTGAAAGCATCGGATCCCGTGAGATTGCTATTCCCATATCATATTCTCCTGCAAAAAAACAAAAAAATATTTGCACATAACTCTATAGTGCAAATATTGAAAAACTTGAATTATTCATTAGGGCCAAATACTAAATACTACTGCAATGCGATCCTGCTACGGATAACATGCAAACTATATTAGCCAAATACGATGTAACTACAGACATTCATTGCTGAATATTTTTGTGTCGGAATCACTGGTAAAATTTTTGTCCTGAATCATATTGGACGAATGCTCTATGGTAACCCTGTTATCTGCAACCATAATTAATGCCAGATTCAGTCTATCGGCAACACCCAGCTTATGGAATATTTCTGTCAAATGCGATTTGACGGTACGTTCGGTTATGGCACACTCTCGGGCGATCTGTTTGTTGCATTCCCCATTGCTAACCCGCATGGCTATGTCATATTCTCGCTGCGTAAGTTTATTCAGCAAACCGAGCGTGGCGCGGTATGCTTTATTTTTTGATGTGGTTTGACTAAGTTCATCAATAAATCTGGAGGTAAGTGATCTGCGTATCCACATCTCACCCTTTTCTACAGTCATCAGAACCTGATTGAATAATTTAGAGTCGATATCATATCGACAGCAACCCCGGATTCCTGCCTTTAACAGTTCCCATTCCAAATCCTCAGATATTTCATCGCTCAAAATAACCGTTTTAGTCTCAGCACAAAATTCTCTCAAACTATTGACATCAGCGGAGCCATTTAACACGAACAAATCAATATCAAGAATCAGAGTAGTCGGCTTGACCCGCAGCACTGCTTCCTTAAGGGGGTCTAATATATTTGTTATTAATTGCTCATTTATTTGCGTGCTATTAACAAAATTACTCAGTTTGCCTTTCCATAAGGCAAGCCTTTCTTGATTCGAACTCGCAACAATTAAACTTTTTATCATTTGTATATATATTTTGTTTAGATGTTATCGAATTGTGAAAACTTCCCTTTGCAACCTGAATATCATCCCCTTGGTGATATATATTACTATGCATAATCATTTGCTTATATTGTAAGCTTTTCAATTGATGCCAATATTTTGAATTTAATGCCGAAGAAATATACGCTCTGAAAATTATTCGGACATGGGAGAATAATACCTATTTACTAGTAGTTTATAACTATAGCCCTATAGGATTGACCAGCACTACAGTGCCAATTTCAAACCTGTAATAGATAGAT
>Ga0315281_10002812_pt1 | contig 25715 bp, 27 predicted proteins | sample YL17G07_0_MG_FD_204540 | JGI IMG/M metagenome (GOLD analysis project Ga0315281, IMG submission 204540) | Sediment microbial communities from Yellowstone Lake, YNP, Wyoming, USA - YL17G07_0 | ecosystem: Environmental > Aquatic > Freshwater > Lake > Sediment | place: USA: Wyoming | collected... | reverse complement strand
TCGAGGGCGTGACGCCGGACCTGCCGCAGCTGCGCGACCCCGACAACCTGGTCTACTTCCGGCCCGAGGTGCGCGGCCTTGTGATGGGCGGCTACGAGCGCAACCCCGCCACCTGGTCGCTCGACGGCATCCCGTCCGACTTCAACGGCAAGCTCCTCCCCCCGGACTGGCCGCGCTTCGAGGAGATCAGCGCAGGGGCGGTGCGCCGGGTGCCGGCCATGCACGAAGCGGGGATCAAGCAACTGATCAACGGCCCGGAAGGGTTCACGCCCGACAACGAGTTCATCCTGGGCGAGTCGGCGGCGCGCGGCTTCTTCGTCGCGGCGGGCTTCTCAGCGCATGGCATCGCGGGGGCCGGGGGGATGGGACGCCAGCTCGCGCAGTGGATCGTGGACGGCGAGCCGGAGCTGGACCTGTGGAAGATGGATATCCGTCGTTTCGGCGCGCAGTACCGGTCGCGGTCCTACACCCTGGCGCGCTCGCACGAGAACTACGCCACCTACTACGACATCCACTACCCCAACGAGGAACGGCAGTCGGCGCGGCCGCTGCGCCTCTCCCCGACCTATCAGCGGCTGGTCGAGCTGGGCTGCGCATTCGGCGAGAAGTCGGGCTGGGAGCGCCCCAACTGGTTCGAGTCGAACGCAGCGGCCGGCGATGAGAGCCTCCGCCCGCGAGGCTGGGCCGGGCAGCACTGGTCACCCGCCATCGGCGCCGAGTCGCTTGCCACCCGGAACGCGGCGGCTCTCTTCGACGAGACGAGCTTCGCCAAGATCGAGATCAGCGGGCCGGGCGCCCTCGCCTTCCTTCAGCACCTGTGCGACAACGAGATCGACCGCCCGGTCGGCCGCATCACCTACACCCAGATGCTCAACCGGCGCGGCGGGATTGAGTGCGACTTCACCGTCACGCGGCTCGGCGAGGATCGGTTCTTTATCGTCACCGGCACCGCCTTCGGCAACCACGACCTGGGCTGGATCCGCAAGCACGCTCCGGAGGACGGCAGCGTGACGGTCGGCGACGTGACCTCGTCGCGCGCCTGCATCGGCATCTGGGGTCCGCTGGCGCGGCAGATCGTGCAGTCCACGACGAACGATGACCTGGGCAACGAGGCATTCCCCTACATGACCTGCCGGGAGATCACGGTCGGCAACGTGCCGGTCACCGCGTTGCGGGTGACCTACGTCGGTGAGCTCGGTTGGGAGCTCTACTGCCCGATGGAGTACGGGGCGCAGCTGTGGGACACGCTCTGGGCGGCGGGGCAGCCCCTGGGAATGCTGGCCGGGGGGTATCGGGCGATCGACAGCCTGCGGCTGGAGAAGGGCTATCGGGTCTGGTCGAGCGACATCACCCCCGAGGAGACGCCCTACGAGGCGGGGCTGGGCTTTGCGGTGCGCCTCAACAAGGCGACGGAGTTCATCGGCCGCGACGCGCTCGTCGACGCGAAGGAGGCGGGACCGAGAAAGCGTCTCGCCTGCATGGTGATCGATGATCCCCGCTCGGTGGCGCTGGGCAACGAGCCGGTGCGCGTCAACGGGGAGATCGTGGGGCGTGTCACCTCGGGCGGCTACGGGTTCGCCGTTGAGCGCAGCATCGCCTTCGCGTACCTGCCGCCGTCGCTGGCCGAAGTCGGGCAGCGGGGCGAGGTCGAAATCTTCGGCGAGTGGGTCGGCTGCGCGGTGAGCGCCGAGCCGCTCCTCGACCCGGAAGGGAGCCGGATCAAGGCCTGAGAGGGCGGAGCTGGTCCGCGGTCGGGCCACCGTGCTACGAAGCGTGGCGCCGACGCTAGTCCTCGGCGCGCTCCGGCGCCTTCCGGCGCTTGCTGCCCTCGCGCACCTCGTCGGGAAAGGCGCGCATCAGGCGACGCAATAGCGAGTGGAGCTGGGCCTTCTCGTCCTCGGTCAAGGCCGATGCGACGAGCGCCTCACGACCGGCCTGCGTGTCTACCGCCCGATCCCATGCGGCGCGGCCCTCCTCGGTCGGCTCGACCAGGACTCCGCGCCGGTCATCCGGATCGGGGAGGCGGCGCACGAGGCCGGCGATCTCAAGCCGATCGAGCCGGTTGGTCATCGCGCCGCTCGAGAGGCCCATCCCCTCCGCGAGCTGGCCGGCGGAGAGTCGGTACGGAGGACCCTGGTACCGGAGCCGGCCGAGCACCCGGTGGGTGCGGCGGTCGAGCCCGAATTCGGCGAGCGTCGTGTCCATGGAATGGTCGAAATAGCGGGAGAGCACGTCGATCCGCTCGACGATCCCCTCCGTCAGGCGGTCAAGCCCAGGGATCTCGCGAATCCAGACATCGAGCGTCTCGTCCATGTGGTCGGGCTGACTGTCGACCACCGGTTCGGCATCCACGACGACAGTATTGCCCCCGCCTCATCTTGATGTCAAGCCTCTTGACATCAAGATACTGGAACAATAGAGTGATCTCAACAGTCTTAAGATGAAGAGTCTTCGGCTGGAGCGAACAGGGCGGCAAGCCGTCTGGTGGAGGATGAAAAGGTGTTCGGATATATCAGCCAACAGGCGTCCAACGTCTCCGTTGCGCGGCGGACAGCGGACGAGACGATGCTCGAGGCAGCCCTCGCGACGGGGCTGGACGTGCGCTCGTCGAGGGCCTCGGCCCGTCGGGCTCTTGGCGGAGCCATCGTGGCGATCGGGCAGTGGGTCGGAGGCGAGGTGCTGGCCCGGCGAATCGCCATCCGGGAAGGCGACCTCGCCTAGCGCTCACCCTCGGCGTGGTAGCGCCGCTCCCCGGTGGCCGGGTCGATATAGACCCGCAGCCGCTCTCCGCTGGTCGGATCAACAAACTGCTCGTCGGTCGGACGGAACGGGGCCACCGGGACCGATGGCTCTCCGCCGCCCGGACCAACCGTGGAGGGATCGGCCGCCGAGCGCTCGGCAGCCTCGGACCGATAGCGAGCGCGCTCGAAGGTGACTGCCAGAATGGCCACGGCACCGATCGCCGTCGCCCAGAGGCCTTCCGCGGGTGCGCCGCTCGCAAAAGCAACGATGCCGCCGAGCATCATCAGCGCCCCGAGGACCCCGATCGCGATCCGCACGGTGCTCAGCATGCGCCTTATCTACTCGCTTTTGATCTGCTGCGCACTCGTGTCCGGCTCAGTCACGACGGCCGTCCCGTAGGCCACGATCTCGGTCATCGTCTGGCCAAGCTCCGAGCTGTCGAAGCGCATCGAGATCACCGCGTCCGCCCCCATCAGCGTCGCGTTCTCGACCATGCGGTCGATCGCCTGGCGGCGGGTGTCCTCCAGCAGTTGGGTGTACTCCTTGATCTCTCCTCCGACCAGCGAGCGGAGGCTTGCGGCGATATTGCCGCCAAGTCCGCGGCTGCGGACCACGAGCCCATACACCTGGCCCTTGGTTTCGGCCACCCGCCGGCCCGCGATGAACGGGGTTGTGGCGACGATCATGGGGAGACGCCTCCAGTTGCTCACGAGTGGCGTCGGCGGAGGCCGATGGCCGCCTCTTCGGTGGCCGGTCTACTCTACGCCCCGGCAGCCGGGCATTGTCCTCCGCTTCGTTTGATGACCAACAGCCCTTGCACACCGACCACCCGCGCCCCGATCGTGGGTCCCCCGATGCATCCTGGAAGGAGATACGATGCGGGTACGGTCGCTTCTGGCAGGTGCCGTCGTCACGTCCCTCGCGCTCGGCGGGTGCGGCGGATCCGACGGCAGCCCGCGACAGAGCGCTTCGGCCGGTCCGGCGGCCAAGACCATCAGCGGGCAGATCAGGTACGCCGGGACGGCGCTCGATGGCCACAAGATCATCGTGGTCGCGGTTCGCGCCGGCAGCTCGGGAGAGCCCGGTTATTCAACTACCCTGAGCGGTCTCGGCGCCTACGTCCTCAACAACGTGGCTGACGGCAGCTACACGGTGTCCGCCTTCATCGATCTGGGCGATGACATGGGACCTCCGCAGGCCGCAGAACCACTGGGCTGGTACGACACCGGAGGCGACGGAACCGCGGACGAGGTCGTGGTCGCGGACGGCAGTCCGGCTGCCGGAGTGGATATCGAGATCGTCGACCGCTAGTTCCGGCTCAGCCAGGGGCGCTCACGGAGGTCCGGGGTTCCTCTGCGCGAAACCACGCGGAATCCGCCAGTTATCCACACCCGGGTCGCGCCATGATGCGCTGCCAACTTCGGCCATGACTCGTGTTCGGCGGTGACATGGACCTGATCGTTCGCAACGCGCGTCCCCACCCCACTGGAGGGCTCAACCCGGAGCCGATGGACGTGGCGGTCCTCAACAGCCGCGTTGCCGCCATCCGCCCGCGCGGGACAATCCCCGCGGGGGGCGCCACCGAACTGGACGCGGAGGGCTCTCTCCTATCGCCGCCGCTCGTGGATCCTCACGTGCACCTGGATGCGGTCCTCACCGTTGGCGAGCCGCGCTACAACGAGTCAGGCACGCTGATCGAGGGGATCCTGACCTGGGCCGAGCGCAAGCCCTCGCTGACCATCGAGGACGTCAAGCGTCGCGCTCGCGAGGCGATCCATTGGGAAGTGGCGCAGGGGACGGGCCTGATCCGCTCGCACGTCGACATCTGCGACCCGAGCCTGGTGGCGCTGCGCGCCCTCATCGAGCTGCGCGACGAAGTGCGCGACATCGTCGAGCTGCAACTGATCGCCTTCCCGCAGGACGGGATCCTCTCCTTCCCGAACGGAAAGGAGCTGATGCGCGAGGCGATGCGCCTCGGCTGCGACGTGATCGGCGGCATCCCGCATTACGAGCTGACTCGCGACGACGGAGTGGCCGAGGTGGATTTCATCTTCGACCTGGCGAAGGAGACGGGTGCACCGATCGACCTGCATTGCGACGAGACCGATGACGAGCAGAGCCGCTTCCTCGAGGTGGTGGCGAGGCGCACCATGCGCGACGGCATGCAGGGCCGTGTCGTGGCTGGCCACACCACCGCCATGGCCTCCTACAACGACAACTACGCATTCAAGCTGATCCAGATCCTGAAGCGCGCGGGCGTGACCATCGTGGCCAACCCGCTCGACAACATCGTGCTCCAGGGCCGATTCGACACGTACCCCAAGCGGCGCGGCATGACCCGCGTCAAGGAGCTCGACGCGGCCGGCATCAACGTGGCATGCGGCCACGACTCGATCATGGACCCGTGGTATCCGCTCGGCCGCGGCTCGATGCTCGACGCGCTCTCGATGCTGGTGCACGTGGGCCAGATGACCGGACGGGCCGAGCTGTTCCGCGCCTACGAGATGATCACCACCAATGCGGCGCGGGGAGCCGAGGTGCAAGGATGGAGCATCGCGGAGGGATCCCCCGCCAACTTCGTCGTCTTCGACTGCACCGATGAATCGGAGGCGATCCGGTTGCAGCCGGCGGCGCGCTGGGTCGTTCGAGGAGGCCGCGTCGTGGCCGAAACAGAACCCGCGCGCAGTGTCGTGCACATCGGCGAGGAGACCCGCTCGGTCACCTACGTCAAGCCTGCATTCTGAACGTGAAAGGAGGCTGCCCAACGAGTCTCTGACGCCCGGGGGTTGTCAATTGGTGGTCCGGCGCTCGCGAACGGTTCGCGGCACCACGTGAAGGAAGGGAGCGGATCTGGAGATGGGAATGATGGACGCGGTCAGTCGCGAGGGGATGCCCACCCGCGAAGGTGACCTATCGGTTGAGAGTCACGGCATGGAGCCGATCCCCGTAGATGCCCGGTACGGCTCGGTCAATCGGATCTTTACCGTCTGGTTCACGCCGAACCTGGTGCCGGCAGCGTTCTTCATCGGGACGCTGGTGACGCTCGACTTCCTGAAGCTCGGATTCATGACCTCGATCCTGGCCGTCATCGTCGGGAACGTGGTCGGGTCGTACTTCGTTGCGCTCTTGAGCACCATGGGTCCAAAACTGGGCCTCGCTCAGATGCCGGCGGCTCGACTGCCATTCGGCAAGACGATCGCCGTGCCCGGAATGCTGAACTGGTTCAGCACCATCGGCTGGGATGGCATTAACAGCGTCTTCGGGGCCGTTGCGCTGCAACTGCTCACGGGCATGCCGTTCCTCGTCGGCCTGGTCGTGATCGTGGCCTTCCAGGCGGCCCTTGGCATCCTCGGCTACGAGGCGATCCACACGTTCGAGAAGTGGGGGGCGCTGGTCCTGGGGGCCATGTTCGTCATCCTGACCATTTCGATCCTTGGACAAGCCGACACGAGCTTCACCGATGGCTTCAGCGGGGCCGACCAGATCGGCGCATTCATCGGCATGGTGGCCATCGTGGCCAGCTTCGTGCTCGCGTGGTCGCTCTACGCATCGGATTACTCGCGCTATCTGCCGGAGAACACCTCCACCAGCAAGATCTTCTGGTACACGCTGGGCGGCATGGCGCTCGCCTCGGGCTGGCTCGAGATCCTGGGCGTACTCGTTGCCAACAAGGGGATCGGCGGCGAGTCGAGCGACACGATCTACGCGCTACTGGGCGGCAGCGGGGCCGTCATGGCCAGCCTGGCCATGGTCGCCATCTTCATCGGGACGATCGCCGTGAACGCCATGAACGACTACACCGGCTCGCTTTCGCTGCAGGCCGCCGGTTTCAAGGTGAAGCGCGTCTACTCCGCGGCAATCGTTGCGGTGCTGGGCTTCGGCTTCGCATGGCTGCTCCAGAGCAGCGGTGAGTTCTCGGGCAACTTCTTCAACTTCCTCCTGTTCATCAGCTACTGGATCTCGCCGTTCGTCGGCGTGGTCCTCGCGGACTGGTGGCTGCGGGGCAGAAAGGCCGATGCCAACTCGGTCGTCGACTACGCGAAGCTGCACACCGGCACCATCGGCCTGGTGGCCCTGGTGGTCGGTTTCGCTGTCGGCATCCCGTTCGAGGCTTCCTCGCTCGGGTACAGCTGGGGCGGCCCATTCAACTGGGTCACCGCCAACTACCTGCACGGCGCCGACCTGGCGTACTACGTGGGCGGCGGCGTTGCCTTCCTGATCTACTGGTTCGGGGCAAAGTCAGCGCTGCAGAAGGGCTGACCGATCGAGCCCCCGGCGGCCAGGCCGCCGGGGGCTCGCGGCATCCGACCCGCTCAGCCGGCACCTTGCAGCGGGGGCGGCACGTGAACGACCGGGTCCAGGTGCAGCGTCGCGACATGGGCCGCGATCTCCGCGGCGGTGGCGATCCACAGCCCATCGGTCGCCTGCGCACGCTCGATGAGCGCCTCGAGAGCAACCGCGCGGGACGCCCGGCCGGACACGAACGGGTGGTTGGTAAGAACGAAGAGGCCGCCCTCAGCGACGAGCGCGTCGAGTTCGAGGCTCCATCGCGCGAGGACATCGGTTGGGCTGGCGATGACGCCCGAACCGGTGATCCCGGGCAGATAGTTGTACGGCTCCCAGTCGTCCAGGCTCCAGTGCGCCGGCAGCTCGACGATGCTCGCGGCACCTGGTTCGGGACCCGTGGCCAGGCGATAGGGATGATCGGCGTCCATCAGCCCGCTGTCGTAGAGGAAGCCGTGCCTGGCGAGCAGGGCGGGGAGCCGATAGCTGAGCTCCCACATCGGCGCCCGATACCCGACCGGACGCACGCCGGCCACCCGGTCGAGGGCATCGAGCCCGCGCAGCAGGCGCGCCTCTTCAGTGGCCTCGTCGGTGGCAGTGCGTGCCCCTTCGTGCAGATAGCCGTGGTGGCCGATCTCGTGGCCGGCATCTCGAATGGCGCGGATCACCGCCGGCCAGCGCTCGGCGGTGTAGCCGGGCACGAAGAAGGTGGCCCGCAGGTTGCGGCGCTCGAGGATCCGCAGGATGCGCGGCACCCCGGTCCGCGGCCCGTAGGCCTGGTGGCTCATCACGTCGAGCCAGTCCGCGGCCTCGGGATGCTCGAACAGGACCGGGCTCTCCGCGTCGACATCGAAGGTGAAACAGGCGGCGGCGCGCACCCCTTTGGGCCAGCGGAAGCCGAGTGGCAGCGGCGAGCGCCAGTCGAGCGAGGGTTCGGTCATCGCGCCGATCGGCGGAGGGCGACCAGGCTGAGCATCTCGTAGGCAAGGTTCGCCGCCAGGGTCGCCGTCTGGCCTGCCGGGTCGTAGGCCGGGATCACCTCGACCACGTCGAAGCCGACGAAATCGATGCCGGTGAGCTCGCGGACCACCAGCAGCATGTCGTGAGCCGATGGCCCGCCGGCTTCCGGGGTGCCCGTCCCCGGTGCGAAGGCAGGGTCAACCACGTCGATGTCGAAACTGATGAATGCCGGGCCGGCCCCGACCCGCTGGCGGATGCGGGCCGCCACCTCCGTCGGCCCGAGTCGGAAGATGTCCTCGGTGGTGAGGTACTCGAGCCCCAGTTCGGCACGCAGATCGGTCCAGTCAGCCGCGCCGTAGAGCGAGCCCCGCAGGCCGACCTCGATCGAGCGCGCGACATCGACCAGCCCCTCCTCGATCGCGCGCCGCATCCAGGTCCCGTGGTTGTACTTCTCCCCGAAGTAACTGTCCCACGCATCGGTGTGGGAGTCGAAATCGATCACCGCCACCGGACCCTGGGAGCGCATCGCCCGCAGGTGCGGGAGGGTGCAGGCGTGGTCGCCGCCGATCAGCAGGGGCACCACCCCCGCCTCGACGATCGGGGCGATCGCCGCCTCGATGGCCGCGTAGCTGCGCTCGGTGTAGCCGGGAACAATGGCGACGTCGCCGAAGTCGACGCACGACAGGACGTCGAACGGCTTGACGTCCAGGTTGGTGTTGTACGGACGCAGCATGACGCTCGCCGCGCGGACCGCGTTGGGCCCGAATCGGCCGCCGACCCGGTAGGTCACCCCGGTATCGAACGGAACACCGACCACGGCGAGGTCCACGCCATCGAGGTCGTGGACGTACGGGAGGCGGGCAAAGGTGGACGGGCCCGTGAAGCGGGGGCTTTTGAGTGAGTCCTCGGGCTGATAGCGCGGCGCCACGCCCTGAGTCTAGCCACGCGCACGTGCGCGGGGACCCGCCCGCCGACCGAAGCGCGGGTGCGAGTGACGCCGGAGCTAGCGGATCAGGTCGGCCTTCTTGGCTTCGAACTGCGCATCATTCAGCACTCCAGCGGCGTGCAGGTGCTCAAGCGACTGGAGCGTCACCGAGTTCGTGCGGTCGCCGGCCGCATCGGGGCCGACCGCGGTCACAGGCCCTTCAGCGGGGGGATCCGCGACCTCCCCGGGCGCCTCTTCGCGCGCATCACCGGGCTCCTGCGATGTGACAAACGGCTCATCCTGCGGCACTTCGGCCCCGAGAATGCCCGGGAATTCATCCTCGAGCGCGCTGGCGACATCACTGAACAGGTCCACCGGATCGTAGTGCTCCGCGACGTCGTCCGGCGACATGAGCGACTGCCAGACGGCGGTATCGTCGTTCAGCACCTGCCCCTCGAACTGGCCGCGCGGGGTGAGGCTCAGTTGCTCATCGTCCGAATCCTCGACGAGGAGCCCGCCGATCTCGGTGGCGAGCGCCGCGGCCTCCGCCTCGAAGGCTCGCACCAGCGCCGCCGCGGAGGCGTGGCTGCGGGCCGCGTATTCCAGCGCGAGGAGGTGGAGCTCTACCGCAGCGCTCGTTCGCGGATCGGCCTGCTCTGAATCCACGACATGCTCCTTGAGCGGAGGCGGCGGTTGCTGATCATGGAGCCGAAGGAGGGACTCGAACCCTCGACCGACGGTTTACGAAACCGTTGCTCTACCACTGAGCTACTTCGGCCCGATTCAGCCAGGGCCGGAGTCTAGCAGTGCCCCCTCTCGGTGTCACCGGAGCTACTTCGGCGGCAGGGCGCCGTGGAGGAGCTGAGCGCGCCACGCGGCGGGATCTGACGGAATCCCACCCTTGACCCCGGCGCGGATCTTGCCGGCAGGCCGCGGCGAGCGAGCGATCACCTCGCGGTAATACACGCACACGTCGCTGAGCGGGCAGGCCCCGCAGGCGGGTCGCTGAGCGTGGCACACCTCCCGGCCGTGCCGGATCAGCTCCACGTGAAACGGGTAGATCTCAGCAGGCTGCAGCGCCTCCTCGAGAATATCGTGCGCCTGCACCACGTTGGTTCGCGACGGCAGGAGTCCGAGCCGCGTGGCGACTCGGAAGACGTGGGTGTCGACGGGGAGCGCGGGCCTGCCAAAGGCAAACAGCAGCACGATGGCGGCCGTCTTTGGGCCGATGCCCGGCAGCCCGCCGAGCCAGGCCTTCGCTTCGGCAAGCGGCAGAGAGACCAGAAACGAGAGGTCGAACGGCGCATCGGCGGTCGCCTCGCGGACCTCTGCCAGGACGGACTGGATGCGCGGCGCCTTGATGTTGGCCAGGCCGCCGGGCCGGATCACCTCGACCAATTCATCGGTCGGCGCCGCCAGCACCGCATCCCAGGTGGCGTAGGTGGCTCGCAGTCGATCGAACGCGCGCGCCGAATTGGTGTCCGAGGTGTTCTGCGACAGGATCGTCAGCACCAGCTCGGCGGTCGCGTCCAGCCGGGGGGCGCTCCAGCTCGGATGGTCGTACCGCTCACCGAGCCGATCGAGCAGAACCGCCACGCGTTCCCGGCGACGGCGACGGTCAGCCGCTCGCTTCTGGCGGCTCGGTCCTGGCGCGGGGCTCAACGGTCGTAGAGCTTGAGCTGGCCCTCTTCGACTTCGGCTCCCACCTCGCCGCGGATCTGGTCCCAGGCGGCCAGGTCCCACTCGCCGACGAAGGTGATTGCGGTCCCCTCCTTGCCGGCGCGCGCCGTGCGGCCGACCCGGTGCACGTAGGTATCGGCGTCTTCGGGGATGTCGTAGCTGACCACGTACGGCAGATCAACGATATCGAGCCCGCGCGATGCCACGTTGGTGGCGATCAGGTACTGGATCTTGCCGCCCTTGAAGGCGGCGAGGGTGTGATCTCGTTCGCGCTGCGAGAGGCCGCCATGCAGCGCCGCAACGTTCTTGCCGCGACGAGCAAGGGTGGCGGCCAGCCGGTCGACCCCGATCTGGGTGTGGCGGAAGACCAGCAGCCGATCGAACCCGAACTCCGAGGTCAGCTCGAGCAGGGCGGCCACCTTGTCCTGCTCGGCGACGAAGTAGACCAGTTGGCGAACCGTCTCCACCGTCCGCATCTCCGGCCGAACCACGATCTGCTCTGCCTGCTTGTCCATGAACCGATCGCAGATGCGCAGGATGGCGTACGGCATGGTGGCGGAGAAGAGGGCCGTCTGGCGCTGCCGGGGGCAGCGCGCCAGGATCGTCTCGACATCGACGATGAAGCCCATGTCGAGCATGCGATCGGCCTCGTCGAGAATCACGGTCTGTACTCGATCGAGGCGGAGCTCGCCGCGTCGGATGAGGTCCAGCACGCGTCCCGGCGTGCCTACCACGACCTGCGCGCCCTTGTGCAGGGCAGTCACCTGGCGGTCCATGCTCGAGCCGCCATAGATGGCCACCACGGCCACGTTTCGGAAGACGCCGAGGCGGCGAATCTCCTCGGTCACCTGCACGCACAGCTCGCGGGTCGGGGTCAGCACCAGCGCCTGGACGAAATGGGCAGCGGGATCCACCTTCTCGACGATCGGGATCCCGAACGCGGCGGTCTTGCCTGTGCCGGTCTGGGCCTGGCCGATCAGGTCTCGTCCGGCGCGCAGCGGACCGATGGCTCGCGCCTGCACCTCGGTTGGACTCGTGAAGCCCATCTTCTCGATGGCGCGGGCGATTGTGACGGGAAGCTCGATCTCGCCAAACCGATGCGAACGCTGCGCTGCCAGGACGGCGGCCATGAGAGGCGAGGCTGCGAGATCGTCGTCGGGGGTGTCGCCGTTGATGGCTGGCTGGGCGGGCGTCGCGGTCGCTCGACGCGGCGTGTGTGCACGTCGCGGAGCGGCTGGGGATTCAGTCTCTGGCAAACGGGGCTCCAAACGGGAGGGTGGGTCGAGTTCGATCGTACCACGACTCCGCTTGACGAGGCTGGGCCCTCTATCTGATACTCAGTATCACCTGATGCCGCTCACCGCCGTCCTGGTTTCCGCCGGAGCCTTCCTTTCCGCCTTCGCCGGCGGGATGGTGGCACTGCGCGCGGCCCGGTCGGTCGGCATGATCATCGCGGTGGGAGCCGGCATCCGGATCGGCGCCGCCTACTTCGACCTGATCCCCGAATCGGTCCATCACCTCGGCGGGTCGGTGGATGCGGCGATGATCTTCACCGCTGTGGGCTTCCTGGCCTTCTACGCGGTTGAGAAGCTCACCACGCTGCATGTCGGCCACGAGACCGCCGCCGAACTCGACCACGACTCGGCGGAGCACCGTCACGTGGGAATCATCGGCGCTTCGGGGATGAGCCTGCATTCGTTTCTCGATGGCGTGGCGCTGGCTGCAGCGCTGGCGGTGGGCGGTGGGCTGGGGGTGGTGATCGCCTCGGTCGTGATCATTCACCGCTTCAGCGATGGGATCGGCATCGTGAGCCTGCTGTTAGCGGCTCACACGCCACGCGCCACAGCGGTGCGCTGGGTGAGCGTGGTGGCGATCGCGCCGGTGCTGGGCGTGCTGCTGGGCCAGGTGCTGCCCGTCCCCGACGCCACGCTGGGCGCAATGCTCGCGATCTTCGCCGGCTTCTTCCTGTACATCGGCGCAGCCGAGCTGCTTCCGGAGGCGCACCGCTCGGATCGCTCGCGCTGGATCGTCGGCGCCACGCTGCTCGGCGTCGTCGGGATCTACCTCTTCTCGATCTTCGCCGGCGCCGTGGGAAGTCCGCTGTGAGCGCCTCGGCCGATCGGCTGCGCGCGTCCGGCGAGCGAGTGACACCGCAGCGCGTGCTGGTTGCCGACGTGCTCGCGTCGGCCGGTCAACAGCTGACCGCCGGCGAGCTGTGGGACCGCGTCCGGCGGCGCGCGCCGGGAATCGGACGCGCGACCGTGTTTCGATCGCTTGAGACCCTGGTCGGCGCCGGGGTCGCGCGTCGACTCGAAAATGAGGGCCATGTATCCGGGTATGTGGCCTGCCAGCCGGCGCATCACCACCACCTGGTCTGTGGGGTGTGCGGGGCGGTCGAGGAGATCGGCGAGGGGTACATCCGACCGGTCGCGGAGCGCGTCGCGGTCGAGCGAGGATTCGTGATCGACGACGCGCGCCTCGACTTCTACGGCCGTTGCGCGGGATGCGCCGCGGTCAACGGCTAGGGCGCCCCTCCGTCGGTCCTCGGCGACCGGGCGTAGCCGGTGGGATGAGTCAGGCGCCAGGCCCAGGCATCGGCCAGCATCTGCTCGAGCTTCGAATGCTCCGGGTGCCAGCCCAGTTCGCGGCGAGCGCGTCGCGATGAGGCAACCAGCACCGGCGGATCGCCCATCCGCCGCTTGACGACGCGCGCGGGGATCGCGCGACCGGTGACCTTGCGGGCCGCCTCGACGACCTCGCGCACGCTGAAACCGGCTGCCGAACCGAGGTTGTAGACCTCGAAGCTCGAGTCGCCCTCGCCGGTCGCCTCCAGGGCGAGGAGATGAGCGGCGGCGAGGTCGCGCACGTGGATGAAGTCCCGGATGCAGGTGCCGTCGGGGGTGGGATAGTCCTGGCCGAAGATCTGTACGTGCGTGAAATCGCCCGCCGCCACGCGCAGCACCAGCGGCATGAGGTGCGTCTCCGGCTCGTGGTCCTCCCCGTTGCGTTCCGTGGCACCGGCCACGTTGAAGTAGCGCAGGCTGATCGCCCGGAAGTCGTGGCTGGCCGCAAACCAGCGCATGGCGCCCTCGAAGGCCAGCTTGGTCGCCCCGTATGGGTTGATCGGCTCAGTGCGATCGGCCTCGGCGATCGGCACGCGCCGCGGCTCACCGTAGACCGCCGCGGTCGATGAGAAGACGACGCGGTTGACCCCCGATGAACGCATCGCCTCCAGCAGGGTGACTCCACCGGCCACGTTGTTGCGGTAGTAGAGCCCCGGATCGGCCATGCTCTCGCCGACCAGCGACTTGGCGGCGCAGTGCAGCACCGCTTCGATCCTCTCCTCGCGGAACAGGCGCTCCAGCCGCGCGCGGTCTTCGATCGTGCCGCGCCAGAGGCGAGCCGGCTTGACCACGGCCGAGGCATGTCCCGTTGAGAGGTCGTCGTAGACGGTGACCTCGTGGCCTGCCTCGACGAAGGTCTCGACGCTGGTCGAACCGACATAGCCGGCACCGCCGACGACCAGGATTCGCAACGCTGACCTCCTCTCCCGTCGCCTAGCCGACCGCGGCTCGACGCGGCGGACCGTCACCGGCGCCAGGCTCGACCGGGAGCGCGGCGCGCGCGGAGCGGGCCAACGGATCACTGAAGACGGTGGAGATCCAGGAAGCTCCGCCGGCGACAACCGCCAGCAACTCGTCGACCTCGGCGAATTGCGCCGCCGCTTTCACCTCGAGACGGGGCCCGACACTGTGGCGAAGCAGCCGCACGTGGGCAATGGCTTCGGAAGGCAGGGCATCGCCGCTCGAGCCGACCACGTGGTCTGCGCTGGCGCGTTCGGCCAGGCGGCAGGCTCTGCGGACCAGCTCTTCGGGCAGCAGGGAGGCCTCGATCACAACCCCGGCCGTGGCCAGCGCGGCGTGCGCCATCTCGACCACCGAGCGAAGGTCGTGGAGCACCGCCTCCTCGTCTCCTGAGATGAGGGCACCGGCGTTCAGCACGCAATCAAGGTTGACGGCACCGTGCTCCAGCGCACGCGACGCTTCGTAGGCTTTCACGGCGCCGATCTGGCCGCCGTGGTCGCCGCCGATGATCGTGCCCAGGCGAACGGGCGACCGACCCAGCAGGCGCCGAGCCGGCTTCACCAGCCAGGGGCTGACGACCAACCCCGACAGGTCGTGCTCGATGGCGAGCGCCAGGGCCTGGTCGAGGTCGGCCAGCGAGTCGGTCGGCAGGGTCAGCCGATGCTCGAGGCGCGCGGAGAGGCGCGCGAGGGCGGTCATCGCTGGGTTGGGATCCTCCGCTCCAGGTCGATCGGCGCGTGGGCACGCACTCCGGACCGCCGATTGTAGCAGTGCCCTAAAAGGGATCCGTCGAGGCCCACTCGCGCGCGAGAGCGAGCAGGGCCGTGCGCTCGTTGAGCGACGGGTCCTCCAGGACCGCCTCGAGCAACCGCGACAGGAGCCTGCCGATGCCAGGTCCGGGCGCGATGCCCAGCTGATCAGCCAGCATGTGGCCGTCGACCGCGAGTTGGCGCATGTCGAGCGGATCCGCCGCTACCGCCGCGAAGGCGCGAGACGCCAGCTCGGCCGACCCACCCTTGAGCGGCTCGCTGACACCCGAAGCGAGATCGTCGGCTGAGCGCAAGACGAAGAGGTCATCGAGCAGGTCGACCCCGACCCGCCGGACGAAGCGGCGCACCGCGGCATCGGTCCATTCAGGGCTGTAGGCGAACATGTGCTGACGAACCAGCCGCGCAACGCGGACGATCTCGCCGCGCGGAAAGCGCAGTCGCTGGAGCAGCCCCTCGGCAAGGTCAGCTCCAACCGTGTCGTGGCCGATGAAGTGGCCATCGGCCAGCGTGCTGGCCTTGCCAATGTCATGCAGCAGGCCGGCCAGCCGCAGGGTTGGATCGGTGGCCGGCAGCGCATCCAGCGCCCGCAGGGAGTGATCCAGCGCGTCCCCCGGAAGCGTCTTGGCCTGCGGCACCCCTCGCAGCGCGGCCAGCTCCGGCACCAGGACGACCAGCAGCCCGAACCGCTCCATGAGCACGAACGCCCGGGACGGTGGAGTTGGGGCTGTCAGGATGCGCAGCAGCTCGCCGCGCAGTCGCTCGCCCGACAGCGTCGCGACCAGGCCGGCATGCCGCCGGATCGCCGTTTCGGTGGGTTGGTCGATGCGCAGGTCGAAGCGCGTCGCAAAGCGAACCGCACGCACCAGCCGCAGGGCGTCCTCCATGAAGCGAGCGTCGGGATCTCCGACGGCTCGAAGGAGGCCATTGCGGATGTCATCGGCGCCGCCGAACGGGTCAACCAGGAGGCCCGCCTGGCCCGGTTCGGGCGGCAGCCAGGCGATGGCGTTCATGGTGAAGTCGCGCCTCGCCAGGTCGTCGAGCAGGGAGCGACCCCAGCGGACGTGGTCGGGGCGCCGCCGGTCGCGATAACTGCCCTCGATCCGATAGGTGGTCACCTCGATCCCGCGCTCACTGTCGGGGAGCGTCACCGTGACGGTACCGAAGGGGTTCTGCCAGGTCGATCCTGGAAAGCGTGCGGCGACGATCTCCGGAGGCGCGGAGGTGGCCACGTCCCAGTCGGCCGGCGTGTCGCCGCGGAGCAGGTCACGCACGCAGCCTCCGACCAGGGCGGCCTCCTCGCCAACCTCGGCCAAGCCGGCGAGCACCGCCGCGACCGGCGCCGGAAGCGTGACATCGAGCCGATCTCCGTCAGGCATCGGTCCGCCTGCCCCAGCCCAGGCTAGGCGCGGGGAGCGGCTGAGTCGCTCAGGAAGAGGTAGGTACGCCAGGCGTCGTTCTGCTCGTCAGCCAGGTAGCTGCCGTACAGGTAGCGCACGTCGGCCCGGGGGGCGCGTGGCTCGCGACGCAGCGTGATGCGAGCCTCGGCCAGCGTCTTGCTGCCCTTGCGGTGGTTGCAGTTGCGGCAGGCCGCAACCAGGTTCTCCCATTCGTGACGGCCGCCGCGATGGCGCGGCATGACGTGATCGATGGTCAGGTCGCGACTCACCGCGCCGCAGTACTGGCAGGTGTGCGCGTCACGGGCGAAGACCTCGCGACGACTGAGCTTGACGCGCGGCCGGGGGCGTCGCACCAGGTAGACCAGCCGGATCACCGACGGAGCCGCAATGGCCAGCGTCGGCGTGTGGATCACCTGGTGGTTGCGCTCGAGCAGCTCGGCCTTCTCGGCGCCGAGCAGGTTGAAGGCGCGCCTGATGTCGCAGACGTTGAGCGGCTCGTAGTTCTGATTGAGGACCAGCACCGGTGCGTTGAACAATCCGCGCCTCCGTGGCGCGGATGATAGCAAGGCGTGCGTCCGCGGTCCGTAGTGGCAAGATCGAGCCCATTGGGCCCCGCCGATGCCGCGAGTACAATGGACGCCCGGGGCCGGCGGGCGAGCGCCGGCATCGGTCCAAGCACGAAATCAACGCGAAGAGGCTGCATGGCCATCATCGAGACCAGTACCTGGGCGACCAAGGTCGGGCTTGCCCGCATGCTTTCCGGCGGCGTGATCATGGACGTGGTGACCGCCGACCAGGCGAAGATCGCGGAGGCGGCGGGCGCCGTGGCGGTCATGGCCCTTGAGCGCGTGCCGAGCGACATCCGCAAGTTCGGCGGCGTGGCCCGCATGAGCGACCCGAAGCTGATCGAGGAGATCAAGGCCGCGGTCAGCATCCCGGTGATGGCCAAGTGCCGGATCGGGCATTTCGCCGAGGCACAGATCCTTCAGCAGCTGGAGGTCGACTTCATCGACGAGTCCGAGGTGCTGACCCCCGCCGACGAGGAGCATCACATCGACAAGACGCAGTTCCGTGTCCCGTTCGTGTGCGGTTGTCGCGACCTCGGAGAGGCGCTGCGGCGGATCGGCGAAGGGGCGGCCATGATCCGGACCAAGGGCGAGGCGGGCACAGGCAATATCGTCGAGGCGGTCCGCCACATGCGGGCGGTGATGAAAGGGATTCGCGACCTTTCCGGGATGCGCGAAGACGAGCTCTACGCCGCGGCCAAGGAGCTGCGCGCGCCGCTCGACGTGGTGCGCCAGACGGCCGCCCTGGGTGAGCTCCCGGTGCCGAACTTCAGCGCCGGTGGCGTGGCGACGCCGGCCGACGCCAGCCTCATGCGCCAGCTCGGCGCACAGTCGGTCTTCGTGGGAAGCGGGATCTTCAAGGCGGAACGCCCCGAACAGGTCGCGCGGGCGATCGTGATGGCCACCACGCATTACGACAACGCCGAGATCCTGGTCAAGGTGAGTACCGGGTTAGGCGAGCCGATGCGTGGGCTGGAGCTTTCCGATATCCCACCGGAGGAACGCCTGGCCGTTCGCGGCTGGTAGCGGGATCGAACCGATGGCGCAGCCTGCGCCCGCGCCGACCGTCGAGCCGGCCTCACTGCGGCGTCAGCCTCGGGTTGGGATCCTGGCCCTGCAGGGCGACTTCCGCGAGCACGTGACCGCCATCCGGGAGCTTGGCGCCGAGACGGTCGAGGTCCGCCTGCCACGGAACCTGGTCGGCCTCGATGCCCTGATCCTGCCCGGCGGGGAGTCGACCACGATGCGCACATTGATCGAGCTGTACGGCCTGCGCGAACCGATCCTCGCCCTGGCGCGCGGCGGCGCGCCGCTGTACGGCACCTGCGCCGGCCTGATCCTGCTGGCGGAACGAATCCTCGACGGCGGCGAGCCCGTGCTGCCGCTGCTTGACGTGGCGGTCAGGCGCAATGGCTATGGACGGCAGCTCGACTCGTTCGAGGCCGACCTCTCGATCCCTTCGCTGGGCGACGAGCCACTCCACGGCGTCTTCATCCGTGCGCCGGTGGTGAGCGAGGCGGGCCCGGCGGTCGAGGTGCTCGCCCGCGATCAGGACGGCCACCCGGTTGCGGTGCGCCAGGGGAAGGTGCTGGCCACCGCTTTTCATCCTGAGCTGACCCCCGACCGGCGCCTGCACCGTTTGCTGCTGGAGATGATCGGGCGGTGAGCGGCGCCAGTGACGTGATCCGCCCCGCCCGGCTGAGCGATCGGCCGGCGCTGGCTGAGCTGTCCCGCAGCGTCCACGGTGCGACCGACGCCCATCGGCGCTCGCTTGGCGTGCCCGCGCCCTCGACCGCGCTGCCGCGCATCAGTCTGGGGGCGTTGATTCCGTCGTGGCTCCCCCTGCGCTCGCCGTCGGTGCACCTCGTGGCCGAAGCTGACGGGCAGCTGGTCGGCAGCTGCCGGGCGATTGCGGAGCCACATCGCGAGGACTGGGTCATCATCGAGCTGGACGCGGCCGAACGACCGCTGGCGGCAGAAGTCCGCTGGGCTCTGCTGCAGGCCCTGATCGACGAGGCGACGCAGCACAACATGGCGCGCATCCATGCGGCGTGCAGCGACGTGCCCGAGAACATGGAGCTCTTCGGGCAACTTGGCTTCACTGCCTACGCGGAGGAGGAGATCTGGTACAGGCCGGCCGGCGCTGCCCCAGCGGCCCGCTCTTGGTTGCGAGCCAGGATGCCCGGCAGAGGGGCGCCGGGGGCACCGACCAACGGTCCGACCGATGATGTCCTCGCCATGCAGGAGGTGGATCCGTCTGACGCCTGGCACCTGTTCGACCTGTGGACCCACACCACCCCCCCGGCCATCGCCCGTCTCGAGGGCTACGGAGCCACCGACTGGGAGCCCGTTGGACACGAAGGGGTCGTGCCGCGCAGCAGCCTCAACCCTCTCCTGCACTTCGGCTCGGTGAACGCATGGCTGCTGCGCGACGGGGAGCGGGCTGCCGGATTCGCCCAGCATGGCGCCTGCCGTGAGGGACCCCACTACCTGCGGTTCCTGATCCGCGACGGCATCGATGGGCTGGCCTTCCTGCGAGCTGCGCTGGCGGCAGCCGGCAGCGAGGCCGCCGCAGCGGGGATCCTGTCACCGGTGCGAACATATGAAGCCGCCGGGCGGCAGGCCGCGATCGACGTGGGTTTCGAGCCGGTCGGGAGAGTGACGATGCTCGTCCGCGAGGTGCGGGCGGCAACCCGCCAGGCGGTCATGGTTCCGGCAACCTGATCAGATCAGAGCCGAGTGGAGGCGTAAGAGGAGCAGCGTGACCCGTAGAGAGACGACCGACGACCTCGAGGCCCTGCTGGAGGCCCTCCCCCCGGAGATCGTGGCACGGCTGCGCACGTTCAAGAGCCGTGCCGATCTGCTGGAGGTCGTGCTCGACCTTGGACGACGCCCCGAGGCGCGCTTCACGCACGGCGAGGAGGAGCTTCTTGATCGTGAGGTGGGCGAGGCGGAGATCGCCCACGTGATCGGCCATATCGGCGCCTTCGGTGGCGACAACCGCGCGGGAATCGAGCGCACGCTTCATCGGATCAGCGCCATCCGCAACCGTGCGGGCAAGGTGGTGGGGCTGACCTGCCGGATCGGGCGGGCCGTCTTCGGGACAATCGACATCATCCGCGACTTCATCGACGGCGGGCAGAGCGTGCTGCTGCTCGGACGCCCGGGGATCGGCAAGACGACGATGCTGCGCGAGGTGGCGCGGGTCCTGGCCGACGACCTGGGCAAGCGGGTGATCGTGGTCGACACTTCGAACGAGATCGCAGGTGACGGAGACATTCCGCATCCGGGGATCGGCGGGGCACGCCGCATGCAGGTGCGCACCCCCAGCGAGCAGCACGCGGTGATGATCGAGGCGGTCGAGAACCACATGCCCGAGGTGATCGTCATCGACGAGATCGGGACGGAGCTCGAGGCGGTCGCGGCCCGCACCATCGCCGAGCGCGGCGTGCAGCTGGTCGGCACGGCCCACGGCAACACGCTCGACAACCTGATGCTCAACCCGACCCTCTCCGATCTGCTGGGCGGCATCCAGACGGTGACCCTGGGCGACGAGGAGGCCCGACGCCGCGGGACCCAGAAGACGGTCCTCGAGAGGAAGGCGCCTCCGACCTTCGACGTGGTGGTTGAGATCGTGGAGCGCGACAGCGTGATCGTGCACCACAACGTGGCGGAGACGGTCGACGCCATCCTGCGCGGACACATGGTCCCGCCCGAGGCGCGGCGGCGCGACGAGGCCGGCGAGGTGCACGCCTCGACCAAGTACGACTACAAGATCAGCGAGACGACCTCCGGCAATCCCGCCTTCGCGCCAATTGAGCCAACCGGCGGATTCGGCTCCTTCGGGCGGGGGCGTGGCAGCGGTGCGTTGAGCCTGCGGCCGCTCCCTGGCCGAGGCCCGACCCGAGAACCCGCGCGCGGGCAGCGGACGATGCCCGGCGAGCGACTCAGCGGAGAACGGTTCGAACCGTCGGAAGCCTCCGACCCGCGACGCCATCTCGAGCAGGCGTTCCGCGATTCGAGCGGGGCGGGAGAGCGCGCCGCCAACGAAGGGCGGCCCGGCGAACGCCACGGCGGGGTGGGTGGGCGAGCGAGGCACCCGATCGCCCTCTTCGGCTTCGGCGTCAGTCGCAAGCGCCTGGAGCAATCGGTCCGCGAGCTGGGAGTGCCCGTCACGGTGGCGCGAGAGCTTGTCGAGGCGGACGCCGTGGTGACCCTGCGGAACTACTACCGCCGCAAGCCGAGCGCCCTCCGCGAGGCGGAGGCGGGCGGGATCCCGATCTACGTGCTGAAGACCAACACGGTCCTGCAGATGCAGAACATGCTCGCCAGCCTGTTCGACCTGGAGGCCGATCCGTCCGAGGCGGCCCTGCGCGAAACGGCCGAGGCGATCGGCCTGGTGCAGTCCTCCGGCCGGCCGACCGAGCTGGCGCCGCAGAACGCCTACGTGCGGCGGCTGCAACACCAGCTGGCCGAGCGCAACAGCCTGATGTCCCGGTCGCGCGGCACCGAACCGAATCGCCGGGTCGAGCTGCTGCCGGACCAGGGACGGGCGTGGCGGTAGGCGCCGTGAGCGGCGCGGCGCGGCGCGGCCGCTTCATCACGCTCGAGGGACCCGAAGGCAGCGGCAAGACGACCGCGGCCCGGCACCTCGCCGAATGGCTGCGCTCGCGCGGTGAGGAAGTGGTGGTAACCGGCGAGCCCGGAGGGACTCCGCTGGGCGAGGAGGTGCGACGCCTGGTGCTCCACTCGCGCAGCGTCAGCGACGACCTTGACCCGCGGGCCGATGCCCTGCTCTTCGCCGCCGCGCGTGCCCAGCACACGGCCCGGGTGATCCTGCCGGCCCTTGAACGCGGCGCGCACGTCGTGTGCGCACGCTACCTCGACTCATCGCTGGTCTACCAGGGCGCCGGCTACGGGATCGACGCCGCGGAGATCCGCCGGCTCCAGGGCTTCGCGACCTACGACACCCTCCCCGACCTGACCATCCTGGTCGACGTGCCGGTGGAGGTCGGCCTCGCCCGCAAGCGCCACGGGCAGTGGAACCGCTTCGAGGACACGGAGGGCGTGGCCTTCTTCGAAACGGTCCGCCGCGCCTACCTGGAGCTGGCGGCGGCAGAGCCCGAGCGGTATCGCGTGGTCGATGGCTCCCGCAGCGTTGCCGAGACCGACGACCAGATCCGGAAGGTTGTGGAGACACGTTGAGGCGCCCGACGGGTGGCCTGCTGAGGCTTCCCTGCGGCATAATTGGCGCAGCCGGTTGTCATGCCCCGATCGCCCGGTCGCCAAGGAGCCAGCGCAGATGAAGCTCGTCACCGCCATCGTGCACAGCGAGGATGCCGGCAACCTCGTCGACGCCCTGCTGGAAAAGGAGTACCGAGCCACCCGGCTGCAGTCATCGGGCGGATTCCTCAAACAGGGGAACGCGACCATCCTGGTGGGGGTCGAGGACGACCAGGTGGACGCAGTGCTCGAGATCGTGAGCGCCAATTGCCACTCGCGCCGCCAGTTCGTCAACCCGATGCCGCCGATCATGGAGCCGGGCGAGTTCTATATGCCCTATCCGGTCGAGGTGGAGGTGGGCGGGGCCACCGTCTTCGTGCTGCCGGTCGAGCGCTTCGAGCGGCTGTAGGACCGATGCCGACCGGGGCGCCGGACTGGCTGGCCGCCCTCGAGCAACTCGCCCCTGATGTGGTCGCTGTGTGGCGCACGATCGGCGATGACGGGGGCCCGATCCGTGGCACCGCCTTCCGCCGCGAGTTGCGTCGCCGTGCCGGCCCCGGGACGGCGACGGTTATCGGAGCGCAGCAGGATGCGATCGCCGATGCGCTGGCGGCGGTGCTGGCCGGAATGCCCGAGGAGCTGCTGCGCGCGCCCGGTGGCGAGAGCGACTGGAACGTGGTGCAGGCCTTCGCGCACACCACCGGGGCGCGTCGCTGGCTGGTTCACGCGGCCGCCCTGGCCGCCCGCGACGAGTGGCCGGCCGACGCGCCGCGGGTCGTGCCGGGCGTGCCTGGACGCGCCGATGCCGACCGCCAGACGCTCATGACATTGCTCGACAAGAGCCGCCGCTCCGTGACCAACTCGGCCGAGGCGATCGCCGGACACGAGGCCCAGCCCTGCCCGCTCGACCACCCGCTGGTAGGCCACCTGCGCTGCGGAGAGTGGCTCCTTTTCGCCGGGGTACACGACCTCATGCACCTGTGGCAACTGCACGGGCTGCGCGAGAGCTCGGCGGGCTGAGCGCGGGACCGGCAAGTCTGCGGCGCCGTCCCGTCCACGGTCAGCGCGCTCCTCAAACACTCCGGCATTGGTAGGACCGCGGAAGCGACGCTTGGGGCTCTTCGGCGGTCGGATGAACCACCGGGCGCTTGAGTTGCCGAACGAGGGCCTCTGCCGGGCATCTGCGACGGCTGCCCTCCGACGCACCAATGCCCAGGTGTTTGAACCGCGCGTCACGGCCGCCGCCGCATGTCATCCTCTGGGCCATGTCGCCCAGCCAGCGCTCTCCCCGTGCCGCACCGCTCATCCTGGTCGTCGACACAGCCGGCGACCAAGCTGACGATCCGGCGTTCGGGTCGTACGAGGCGGTGGCACGCGCCGGGCAGTTGCTACTCGCTGCGGAGCTGTCCCGCCGCTTCGGTGCGCTTGGATGCGCGGTCCTGGCCCTCACGCCGGTCGCCCCGCCCCCGGGAGAGCGCTTCCACTGGGGCCGGTGGTTCACGGCGGCGGCCCGCGAGGCGCTTGCGGCGGCGACGTGGGATGGACGGCGGTTGGACGCCATCGGCTATGCCGGAGCTGGGTCCTTGGCCCTCGTCCACGACGCCGGATTGGAGACCCTCGTCTCGCCCATCGACGGAGAGGTGGTTGCCAACAACCGCTATAGCGCAGATGCCTTCGTGGTGGCAGGCGACCTGGACACGGCTCTGGCCGCATTGGCGAACTGCTCCACCGACAACGCTGCGGCTCGCTGCCTTGAGGAGGCGGGCTTCGCCTCGCGCGACCTCGGTACCGGTCCGTGGTCCCGCTTCGACGTGGACACGCCGCTCGACCTGGCTCTCCTGCGACTTGCCACGCGCCTGCCCGAAACGCGCCGCCCGGATGGCGCCGTGACCGCCTTCCTGGAGATGGCTACCCTGCCCGGTGGCCACAGCCTGGAGGTCCCCCACCTGGAGGCCCTGGGGGCGGTGCTGCGGGATCGCGACGCGCAGCTGGTGGTAGCCGGCCGTGTCCCGTCCAGCGCGTGGGTGTACCTCGAAACGGAGAGTGCGTGTCGCGTGCGCTGCTTCATCGAGGAACGCGGGATGCGCTCCTCGCGAGACGCCGCGCCCCGCTCGCTGCTCGCCGATTGGGCGGAGCGCCTCGGGCCGGCGGACCTGGTCGCCGAGCTCAGCGCGCTGGGCGACGCCGTGATCCTCGACAGCCGCGTGCTGATGGCCGCCCTTGCCGGATCCTCCGACGCAGCCGCCTGGCCGCCGGCCGAGGAGCGCTTCGCATCCGACTTCGGCGACGCATCGCGGATCGCCACACCCTGGCTCGCGGAGCTGACCTCGGCCGCCGCCGGCGCGCACGTTCCTGTCCTGCTGGGCGGGCACGCCCTGGTCAGCGACGGCCTCCGGATCCTGGTCGATGCCGCATGGTTGGGCCGCTGAGCGTCGTTGCGCGCGTCAACCGGAGCGCGGGCCGGCTGCGCGACGCGGCTGCTAGACTGTTCGCGAGGCGGCCGGCGACCGCGTGCCGGCCGCACGAGATGAGCACAAACCGTGCGAGACGCAAGAGTCTCGCACCTCGAGCACCAACGGAGCTGGCATGGATCAGACCGGACTGCTCTACGTCGTCGGGTTCGGGATCGCAACCACGCTGTTCGTGTTCGCCACGATCCTTTTCTCGTGGCTGATCACCCATCGGCGCCGTCGTCCGCAGAAGGGCCTGCCCTACGAGTGCGGCATCGACACGATCGGTGACACCTGGTCGCGGTTCGGCCTGGCCTTCTACCTGTACGCCCTTCTCTTCGTCGCCTTCGACGTGGAGATCGTGTTTGTCTACCTGTGGGCGGTCACGGTGCGCACCCTCGCGACGCAGGGGATCGTGCTGATCGGCTTGTTCCTGGTGATCCTTCTGTTCGGCGAGCTGTACGCCTGGCGCAAGGGTGACCTGAAGTGGCGCTAGAGGTTCCGGAGCGGATCGACAACGGCACCGGCAATGCGGACGAGCCGCGCATCGTGATCGCCGATCAGGCCAACGATCAACTGCTCCGCGAGTTCGGAATGGAGCAGCACCCGCAGGGCGGCTTCCACGGGCTGCTCGAGGTGATCCCGACCCGGGCCGATTGGATCCTCGACCTGATCCGCGCCAATTCGCTCTGGCCGCTGCTGTCAGGGTTGTCGTGCTGCGCCATTGAAATGATGAGCACCGCCACCAGCAAGAACGACATCGATCGCTTTGGCATGTTCCCCTTCCGCGCGTCTCCGCGCCAGGCAGACGTGTTGATCGTGGCAGGCACCCTGACCACCAAGATGGCCGGACCCCTGGTTCGGCTCTGGGAGCAGATGCCGGAACCAAAATGGTGCGTGGCGATGGGCACCTGCACCACCTCGGGCGGCCGCTTCAAGCGCAGCTACAGCGTCGTCCAGGGGGTGGATCGGGTCATGCCGGTCGATGTCTACGTGCCGGGCTGCCCACCGCGCCCGGAGGGACTGATCTACGGCATGATGCGGCTCCAGGAGCTGGTCAAGCAGCGCCGTGGCGAATGGCCTACCTTCGTCGATCGAGGTCCGCAGCGGGTCAATTGGGAAGGAGACGTGCGC
>Ga0315281_10002810_pt1 | contig 25732 bp, 21 predicted proteins | sample YL17G07_0_MG_FD_204540 | JGI IMG/M metagenome (GOLD analysis project Ga0315281, IMG submission 204540) | Sediment microbial communities from Yellowstone Lake, YNP, Wyoming, USA - YL17G07_0 | ecosystem: Environmental > Aquatic > Freshwater > Lake > Sediment | place: USA: Wyoming | collected... | reverse complement strand
GAGCAAAACCTGCATATTCAGTAGATAACAAGGGCATCCTTTCCATCTCCTGCGCTCCGGTGACGACAAGTGAAGAGGTGCTCTTCTCCAACGAGACCTACACCAAAACCCGGATAGTCATGCACACGCAGAGCGGCGATGTGGTCACCTACCTCGCTGCACCCAAAACCCCGAAGGCCGCAATCGTGTATGCCCCCGGAGCGGGTGAGAAGATCGCCGGACATGAGGAAAGGATGGTAAGGTATGCAGCAGCCGGCTATGCGTTCATGTTTGTAGATACCCGCGGTAATGGTGCGGAAACCCCCGGCATTCCCTTCAGCCCGCAGCTGATCCAGCAGGATTACAGCCGGTTTGAAAACGGGGACTGGCCACAATATTATCTCACGGTATGCGATCTGGTCAACGTGCAGAAGATCGTTTCCGACCGGTTCTCTGTCCCGGTCTATGTAATGGGATCGAGCAATGGGGGACGATATGCAGCAGTCGCTGCGGGAGTTGATCCCCGGTTCGCCGGGTACGTGGGAATCTCCACATCCGGCTGGGGATTGCTGGACTCAACAATTCAACAGGGTTACTCAGGAGATCCCGTACGGTTCGCAACGTCGGTAGAGCCCGGCACCTATTTCACAAAAATAACCCCGCGCCCGGTCTGGATCTTCCATGCGGCAAATGACCCGATCATACCGTTTGCAAACGGAAAACAGTTCTTTGACTCGGCACAGGAACCCAAAACGTTCACCGAATTTTCCGGCGGCCATGGCATCAATAACGATGTCGATACGCAGATCATTATGCACTGGGCGCAAATTTATGGTACACGCGAGTGAATAAGTAATAGCTCCAGAGAGGTTTGAGACCGGCAATGGCAGAAGAACGGGAGATGGACGACGCGCGAAAGCGTTATGAGTTCAAAAAGGCGCTCGAGAAGCTCGAGTTGCAGCAGGGAGACGGGACGGAACTTATCACGATCTATATTCCCCCTGACAAGCAGAGCTCAAGGACGAGTTTGGCCAGTGCGCCAACATCAAGAGCAAACAGACCAGAACCAACGTCCAGAGTGCCATCTCCTCCATCCTCTCCCGGCTCAAGTACTACAAGCGCCCGCCACTGCATGGACTCGCGATCTTCTGTGGTACGGTTAAACTCTATGGTGATCGCACCGATCTCCAGTGCACGATCGTAGAACCCCCCGAACCTCTTAACCTCTACATGTACCGGTGCAGCTCGAACTTCGAGCTCGAGCCGCTCAAACAGATGCTCGAAGAGAAGTCCATCTACGGGCTTCTCGTCCTTGACCGTCGGGAAGCTTACTGGGGCTTTTTACGCGGCAACCGGATCGAACCCATGGGCGGTGCAAACTCAACGGTCCCGGGAAAGACGCGCAAAGGCGGCCAGTCCGCTGCCCGGTTCGGACGTCTCAGGGAGATTGCGATTGCCGAGTTCTATACAAAGATAGGGGAACGGGCCAGTGCCATATTCCTTGCAGAGAAGGATTTCTTCGAGCGGTTCAAGGGCGTGCTTATCGGGGGCCCCAGCCCGACAAAAGAGGAGTTTGAAGCGGGCAACTATCTCCACCACGAGGTGCAGAAGCGGATCATCGGAATCTATGACGTAGCATATACCAACGAAGACGGACTTTCCGAACTGGTGGATGCGGCAAAGGACGCGCTAAAAGGCATGGGCGTCATTAAAGAAAAAGCGTTCATGGACAAATTCTTAAAAGAGCTCGTCAAGGATGCCAGCAATGCTGCCTATGGGGAAGAGAGCATCAGGAAAAATCTTGAACTCGGGGCAGTCGACACCCTGCTCCTCTCGGCAAACCTCCGTAAATCCCGGCTCCGGATAAAATGCCAGAACTGTGATTTCACCGATGAGAAAACAGTTCACATAGATGCAGGAAAATCGGTCCGGGACATCCCCCTCGGTTCATGTCCGAAATGCACCGCACCGCTCATTCTCGAAGAGGAGATCGATATCATCGATGAACTGACCAAACTCGCTGAACAGAGCAGTGCCAAAGTCGAGCTCATTTCCGATGATTTTGAAGAGGGGGCGATCCTCTTCTCCGCATTCGGCGGGATCGCCGCAATCCTGCGCTACAGGACGGGATGCTGATGTTACTTGAGAAACGAACGATACTGGAACGCGTGCTCAGGGAGAGCACCGGCATGGACGATGTGCTGCTGGCAGAAGGCGGGGAGCACGCCGATCTTGCCACGACGATCGCATTCGCACTGGCAAAACAGAAGAAACAGGCACCGGTCAAGATCGCACAGGATCTTGTGGATACGCTTTCGAAACATCCTGAACTCGCGGGAATGAAAATCGAAGCAAAAGGCCCGTATATCAATTTTATTTTCGGCAGGGAATACGTCAGCGAGACGGTGAAGGCAGCAGTGAAACCGGGATACGGTTCACTTGAGAAAAAAACAACACGCGTGGTTCTTGAGCACACGAGCGCCAACCCCAACGGTCCCCTCCATGTAGGACACATCAGGAACTCGATCATCGGTGACACTCTTGCCCGGGCGTTCCGCAAGGCAGGCTACCGGCTCGAAGTGCAGTACTATGTCAATGACATGGGACGGCAGATCGCCATTGTGGTCTGGGGGTTTATCCATCTCGACAACACTCAGGCAGAGGGCGAGAAAGAGGATGCCCATATTGCCCGCATCTACATAGCAGCGAACCGCGAGATCGAGAAGGATCCCCAAATCACCCAGCAGGTCAATGAACTGATGCAGCTGGTGGAAAAAGGCGATACTCCCACGGTCAAGAAGTTCAGGAATGAGGTCTCACGCTGCCTTGACGGGTTCAAGGTAACGATGAATAACCTCAACGTAGCGCACGACCGCTTTGTCTGGGAGAGCGATTTCATAAGAAACGGCTACACCGAGCGGATCATTGGCAGGATCAGGAAACTCCCGCAGGCAAAACAGGAAGAGACGCTCGCACTCGATCTCTCGGAGTTCGGGTTCGAGAACAAGTACGTGATCCGGCGCAGTGACGGCACCTCAGTCTATGCCGCCCGCGACCTTGCGTTCCATGCATGGAAAGGGGCAAACTTTGACCGGGTGATCGATGTGCTCGGTGCTGATCACAAGCTGATTGGTGCACAGCTCCAGTGCACCATGAAACTGCTCGGAGAGAAGGTACCGGAGATTGTCCACTTTGAGTTCGTATCCCTGCCGGAAGGGTCGATGAGCACCCGGTCAGGCAAATTCGTCTCGGCCGACGACCTGATCACCGAGATCAACAAGCGGGCATACGATGAAGTGACCGCAAGGAGACCGGAGCTCGATGAACCGGCCCGGAGGGCAATCGCACAATCAGTCGGTCTTGCTGCTGTCCGCTATGATATCGTGAAGGTGTCTCCCGAAAAGAGCACGGTCTTTGACTGGAAGGAGGCGCTGGATTTCGAGCGCCAGAGCGGCCCGTATATCCAGTATTCCCATGCCCGTGCCTGTAGTATCTTAGAGAAAGCAGGTCCGTTTGAGGAGTGCTACGAGCTCGAGACACCGGCGGAGATTGCCCTTGCCAAACAGATTGCAAAGCTGCCCATGGTCATTGAGCGGGTGATCGCTGAACTCCGCCCGCACATCCTTGCCACGTACTCCCGTGAACTTGCAGACACCTTCAACACGTTCTACCACTTCGACCCGGTGCTGAAAAGCGAGGGAAAAGTCCGCGATCGCCGGCTCACGCTGGTGAAAGCGGCGCAGAACACGCTCAAAGAGTCGTTAGAGACACTTGGGATCGATGCCATCAGCACCATGTAATGCCCTGCGTAAGCAGGGATACCAGTTTTTTTCCGAGACTTCGGGTGCCTCACTCAAGCCCTGCATGTGGTGCAAACGGGCGCTTATGGGTGGCGATATGTGCTACAAGCATCAGTTCTACGGGATTGACAGCCACCGCTGCGTCCAGATGACCCCCACCCTGCGCTGCAACCAGCGCTGTCTCTTCTGCTGGCGATCGTTTGAGCACGAGATGCCCGAAGAAGAGGAGTGTTCTCCTGAAACGATTCTTGCCGGTGTGCACAAGTTCCAGAAGAAAGCTCTTGCCGGGTACAATGCGGTTCTCGACAATACGGTAACTCCTGAACGGTGGCAGGAAGCGCTGGATCCAAAACACGTCGCAATTTCGCTCTCCGGTGAGCCCACGCTCTACAGCCAGCTGCCTGCGCTGATAGATCTCTTCAACGATAAGGGCTATACTACATTTCTCGTGAGCAACGGCACGAACCCCGATATGCTCGGGCGGTGCCACCCGTACCAGATGTATGTCTCGCTTGATGCACCGGATCGGGAAACCTATATGACGGTATGTCGCCCGCAGGAGGATTACTGGAAACGGGTGAACGAGAGCCTTGCCCTGCTGGGAACGCGACGATCCGCAGTGCGGATCACCCTTGTCAAAGATCTCAACGATTTCGCACCGGAAAAATACGCAGCGATGCTGCAGGATTCGGGAGCGTCATTTGTGGAAGTGAAGGGATATATGTATCTGGGATACAGTAGAAACCGGTTGGCTAGAGAGAATATGCCGGAGCATGAGCGTGTACGATCGTTTGCAGAGAAGATTGCAGCCGCATGCGATTACCGGTTCAAAGATGAGAATATGTTGAGCAGAGTGGTCTGCCTGGAGCGTGTAATATGAGGTTCAATCCTGAAGAATGGAAACGAAAGGCGCATGAGAATTTTGAAGGGGCATGGCATGATGGCCCATCGGTTATAACACCGGCGGGACATGCAGCAACATACCCGTGCCTCTCGTTCAAACGGGCTCAGGCGCACCCGATTTTTGCCACCATAAACCGCCTGCGCGAGATCTACCTTTCGCTGGGGTTTGATGAAGCCGAAAACCCGGTCATCATCGAGGAAAAAGACATATACCGGCAGTTCGGCCCTGAGGCGATGGCCGTACTCGACCGGGTCTTCTATCTCGGTGGACTCCCGCGCCCGAACGTGGGGATCGCACGGAAACAGCTCGATGAGATCAACGAGATCCTGATGAGCCACCGGAGCCCGCTCGCCCATAGCGATTCAGTGCCGGTCGCACAAGCCCATCACCATGAGCATTACCAGTCCATGACAAAGGAGACAGAGGAGCACTTACGGGAGACGCTCCATGCGTACAAGAAATCGGAGATCGATGGCGATGAACTCACCTTCGAACTCTCAAAAGTTCTGGGAGTGGATGACGCGCTGGTGGTGCATATCCTTGACGCCGTCTTTCCGGAGTTCAGGGCGCTTGTCCCGGAATCTTCACATTCCACGCTGCGCAGCCACATGACGAGTGGCTGGTTCATGACGCTCGGTGCCATCTGGGAAAAAACAGCGCTTCCTATCCGGCTCTTCTCGGTCGACCGGTGTTTCCGGCGCGAGCAGGCCGAAGGGCCGACCCGGCTCATGACCTATCACTCGGCATCGTGTATCATCGCAGGTGAAGATGTCACCATAGAAGACGGTAAAGCAGTGAGCGAGGCGCTCCTCTCAGCATTCGGGTACACGGATTTCCGGTTCCAGCCGGATGAGAAACGTTCCAAGTATTATATGCCGGATTCCCAGACCGAGGTCTATGCCCGACACCCGGTGCACGGCTGGGTCGAAGTGGCAACGTTTGGTATGTACTCCCCGTCTGCACTTGCCGAGTATGGCATCGGGGTACCGGTGATGAACCTCGGGTTGGGCGTTGAGCGGCTCGCGATGATCGCGTACAATGCCAACGATGTCCGGCAACTCTGTTTTCCCCAGTTCTTCCCCCGACCGATAATGGACAGGGAGATCGCCCGCGCTGTTCATGTGCGGGAAGAGCCGGCATCTCCGGAAGGAAAGCAGCTTACGGCAGCGATTATCCGTGTCGCCGCCGCACATGGAGCTGCTCCCGGGCCATGCTCGTTCGATGCATGGGAAGGCACTCTTGGAGGGGTAACCGTAAAAGTGGCCGTCGAGGAGCCGGAATCCAATGCAAAGCTCTGCGGTCCTGCCTGCGCCAACGAAATATTCGTATACGATGGATCGATTCTTGGTGTGCCGGATGTTGAGAAATGGAAACAGGTGCGGACAGAGGGTGTGTCAACCGGTATCAGCTACCTGAGCGCAGTTGCAGCACTCGCTGCTGCCCGTATTGAAGAAGCAGCCCGGTGTGGAAAGTCCACCACCGTGCAGGTGAAGATGGCAAAACTCCCCAGTGATATCAACTTAAAGATAGAGGAGTTCGCAATGCGTGCCGTAACGGACAACAACAAGAAAGTGGACGTGCGGGGGCCGGTGTTTCTTTCCGTTCGCTCTACAATCAAGGAATAATTTCTTTTTTCTGCTCTGGAGAAATCCTGTTGTTCTTTTGAATTCGCTTAATTTTTTTGGCGTTCATGAGTATTACCCCTCTATCGTGCCTTCAAGTCTGGCGCTGGGAGGGGGTCGCACAGGTACATTTGAGAGGCCATGACCCAGCCGTGACCCGGGATCCAACCATTCATTCCCGGCAGATTCACAGGGGATAGATCATTGCACGGGTTCGCCAGAGAGCCACAGAGGTCCGGGTGGCAATTATCAAATGTACCCATGCGACCCCCTCCAGACCCTCTCATGTTCAGGGCCAATTTTTGCAGAATTCACGTCGATTATTTGAGTCTTCAGGTGCTGGTGTCCGGAGGGGGGGTCGCATGGGTACATATGGAGTGTGAGGGGTGATTCCCAGAACCCCACTGCTCATGTAACATGGATTAGCCAATGCACAGTTTAGGAAGAGGCGGTTTCAGAGCTTGCAGGATCCGTGGCGGGTTCAGAGATCACGGGTTCCCGGCAGAGCTCCCCAAGGATAAGCGTGGTCGCTATCTTATCGAGCGGCTGGTTGTCATTGCCACATTTGGGCGAGTAAATGCAGGACGGGCAGCCATCATCGCACCGGCAGTCCCGTACCAGTGCATGGGCAGTGGCAAACAGATCGGACAGGATCTCGTAGGCTTTCTCCGCAAGCCCGATACCCCCTTCATATCCATCATAAACAAATATAACGGGTTCCCCGTTCTCACCATATGCTGCTGATGACAATCCACCGATGTCCCAGCGATCGCACATCACATATAGGGGCATGAGGGCAATGAGGGCATGCTCTGCGCCGTGCAGTCCGCCAGCGAGATCCAGATTTCCTTTCAAAACATGCTGTTCCGTATTCGGAGAGGGGACCAGCCAGAATGCTTTTGTCCTGAAAGTGAGCGACGGGAGATTGAGAGGCTCAACACCGATGATAGTATCGCCGCGTTTGATCTTATAACCGGTGTACTGTTCAGTCACTTCCACCACCCCAAAGGCACATTTGACGCCATTCAATTCGCGGTTTTCGAGCGTCTCGATTATCGCAAGGTCCACCTCTTTTAAAGGCTGCGTGTAGTAATCCACATCGGCCTCAGTTACGCGCACGATGTGGGTTTCCAGATCCATCTCCTTAACAAGGAACATCTCTCCCTGATGGAGAAGAATCGCACCTTTGTGCGCTTCCCGGTATGCCTGCGCCTGGTCCATCGTTTCAAGCATCCTGCCGTGACACATAATCCGGAATGTCTCACCAGGTATGCCCCCGAGACTTACCAGATCAGCTGCCCTGCCCCGCCCGGAATACACCCACCCGCGGGCAGTCTTCCTGACAAGGTCTGTGGATGCAAGTTCCGGAAGCAATTGCGGGAATGAATCCCCGAAAAATACACGGTCTGCATCTTCGCGCAGGGGAAGCTCTGCCGCAGCGCAGAGCAGGTGCCCGGATACGATATACGGATTGACGGTATCAATGATCGCGTGTTCGTGTGAACGCGAGAAGAAATGTTCCGGGTGGTTCATGAAGTACTGGTCGAGTGGATTTGCCTGCGCAACAAGAATGGCAAGGGATACATCTCCCTTCCTCCCGGCCCTGCCGGCCTGCTGCCAGGTGGACATCATGGTGCCCGGATAGCCGGAAATAATCACGGCATCAAGTGATCCGATATCAATGCCAAGCTCGAGCGCGTTTGTCGATACGACACCTTTCATCACCCCTTCCTTGAGATGTGTCTCGATCGCCCGTCGATCCTCAGGGAGATAGCCAGCCCGGTACGCACAGATCACATCTGCAAGCTGAGCACTTGAACGCCGTGCATCCTCCCGCGCCCAGAGGGTGACAAGCTCCGCCATCTTCCGCGAACCGGTGAAACACAGCGTCTGGAGATCGTTTTTCACGCAGGAGACAAGGAGATCTTTTGTTTCCTGATGAGTGGAACGTTCACCTACGCCATCATAGAACGGGTTATAGAGTACGAAGTGTTTCCTGCCATGAGGCGATCCATTCCCGTCCACCAATTCAAAGGGGTGCCCGGTAAGACGATGGGAAAATTCCATCGGGTTTGCCAGTGTAGCAGTGGACAGGATGAACTGCGGACGTGAACCGTAATGATGGCAAAGCCGCGACAACCTTCGAATCAGCATAGCAATGTGTGAACCGAAGACCCCCCGGTACCGGTGTGCTTCATCGATGACAATATACCGGAGATTGGCAAACAGCGGGCGCCATTTCATGTGCCAGGACAGGATTTGGTGAATCTCATGGGGATTCGAGATGATTATTCGCGAGTTTTCCCGTATCGCTGCTCGTCTTGACTGGGGAGTGTCCCCGTCATAGATTGCTGGTTTTGCTGAAATTCCGGTATAGTGTGCCATACGCTCAAGGGTGGCGAGCTGATCGTTTGACAGCGCTTTTGTGGGGTACAGGTACAACGCACGGGCATCCGGGTCTGTGTTAAGCGCCGTAAAAACCGGAATATTAAAAGCCAGTGTCTTACCGCTAGCCGTCGGCGTGGTGAGGATCACATTTTTACCGGCCCGGATGCGGTTGATGGCATCGCACTGGTGCGTGTAAAGCCGGATGCTGTTCTGATCAAGGTATGAAGTGATACTATCGGGAAGGGGTGTATCAAGTGTACCGTAACGGGAGGGCTCGGGTTTAATAATTTCGGTATGCACCACCCGATTGCAGTAGACCGGATTGGTGGCGAGGAGCCGGATTACATCATCAACAGCCACAGGATTCCCCCATCAGATGAAAGAACAACAGGGCAAGCGAGATGATATCCTGCCGGTTGTGCTCAACAATCGGTACGAGGGGGCCGCAATTACCGGTGCGCAGATACGTCTCATAAAATTCTGGCACCATCTGACCGGGAATGTCATCTTCACGATGAATATGTAAGATCTGCCGTTCGAGTGCGGTAAGACGCAAAGAGGGGAGCTGATCCCGCCATCTCCTGCGGCTGAAATGAAGGACATCAAAATGAGGGATATGGTTATTGGCAGGAGTGCTCATCCCATAGTAACCGAGCCGGTCATAGAGGTAGGGGATATCGAAAGCTTTGCCGTTAAACGTCACCAGTGCTTTTGGCTCACCCGACAAGTGGCGGATCGTCTCTTTCAGGGCTGCCTGCTCCTCAGCGATATCACGGAGCAGGTACTGGTGAACATTCAGAGATCGGTTTTCAATCACGCCAATACCAAAGAGAATGATCGGTCGGGAGAACAGGCCCATCGTCTCGATATCAAGAAAGACATAATCCTGAAGTTCATGCAAACCTGCAGCCCCCAGCACCAACGGGTGTGATTTTGTATGCCGTTTACCAACCAGATCCATGATATCATGGGAATCCCCACGACACATACAGTCAATGACAGGATGGACATGCGATCTGTACTTAGGATGCTCAGCGAGATCATTCAGTGTCTGGTAACCCCGCGCCCGGAGTCGTTTTTCCGTTGCCCGGCCAATCCCCCGCACAAGAGTTAAATCGCTGAGAATGGTGTTCCGGTAGTGATCGAGATCGAATGCTAGCGGGTGGATGGGGTGCGGGCTCATTAATGAGAAGCAGATCCCGCATTCATTGGAGATCTCTTCTCCTGAAAAAACTTTTTCAAAAGGCCTGTCATGGTAACTGGCGATAAGATGATCTAGCTGCTCCCGCGCCTGATCATACTCTGATGAGAAGACAACACTGTTTGAAAAACTCGTCCCGAATATATTGCCATCACGGACAACGTCGTATTCCTTCAGCGTCTGCATGCGCTGGTGCCAGAGGGAACCTATACGGGCAGGTGCATGTGTGGCAGCCATCGTCAGAATAGCATCCAGAAATGAACGTATATACTTCCGGCCGTGCAGGGTGAAAGTGAAAGCAACGCTCGTGTCCGATGGCACTATGAGACGTTTAATCTTTCCGGGAACACAATCCTTCTGGCAGAGGGTGATGCCGTGAAAAACCGGGTATTTAACCGAGACAGTGATGCAGGTCTGGAGAGCATGAAAGGAATAAAGGGCTTTCTCATCGATCTTGACGGAGTTCTCTACATGGGTGACCACCCCCTTAAAGGAGCGCAGGTTGCCATCGGATATCTCCTGCAGAAAAACTACACCTTCCGTTTTGTCTCCAATACAACGCGGAAATGCCGGAAGACCATTGCCAGCCGGCTATCAGTCATGGGGTTTGACGTACCTGAAGAATATATTTTCACTCCGCCCCTTGCAGCCATTGCTTATATGAAAAAAACCGGCAAACGGCATTGCTATCTTCTCACAACCGGTGACGTTAACCGGGATTTTGAGCAGGTTTGTGCACAGGATACCAGTGGAAAGAAAGATTACGTGATTGTCGGGGATGCGGGAGATACGATTACCTATGACAGCCTCAATACTGCCTTCCGCCACCTCATGGAGGGAGCAGAGCTGATTGCACTTGAAAAAGACCGGTACTGGATGGCACACGACGGCCTCTCCCTTTCAGCCGGCCCCTTTGTGCAGGCACTTGAGTTTGCAACAGGGAAGACGGCAATGGTCATGGGGAAACCCTCAAAAGCATTCTTTGATCTTGCTCTTAGCGACATGGGTTTACGAAACGAGCAGGTAGCGATGATTGGAGACGACATTACTACCGATATCGGGGGTGCTCACCATGCCGGGATGAGGAGCATTCTGGTCAGAACAGGAAAATTCCGTGAAGATACGTTAAATAGCACGACAATAAAACCAACGCATATCATCGATTCCATTGCTTATCTGAATGATATCCTATGACAAGCACTTACCCTACAACAAGGCGAGGACAGGCACATGCCCGGTAAAACCACCGTTTTTTTCCTAGGTTTTTTATTTGTTTTTGCGATAGCCGTATCGGCAGCGTATATGGGAGGACTCCTTCTGCCCCATCCATCTGTTGTTTCACCGCATATTGTTCCCCTATCCTCTGATTTACCGCCCATCATTTCAACGCATTCGTATCCTTTTGGACAGGAGATAATTACGATCACGGTACCAGTCAGCGATTCAGTGTACCAGGGTGCAAAAATCACCGATAAAGAGGTCACGCTCTACGGAAACGTATCCGAAGAGGTCTGGGTTACGGACAGTTACCGGTTGATGGTAAATGATCCCGCACAAGAGGATCTTTACCGAGCCCTGACAGGAGAGTTCAAAAAGATTAAAAACAGCAAAGGGCTTTCTGACGATGAATATCTCGAACTGATAGCCACGTTCGTCCAGTCACTCCGATATGAAACACTTACGGATAATCCTGCGAAATTTCCGGTTGAGACGATTGTTGATGGTTCCGGAGACTGTGATGACAAGAGCCTGCTTCTTGCCGGACTCCTTTCCCGCGAGGGCTACCGGGTTGCCCTGATGTCGTTTGGACCTGAGGCGCATATGGCAGTTGGGGTAGCTGCTGATGATTATCTCTATAAAAACACCAATTACACCTACATTGAGACCACAAATATCTCCTTTGTGGGGGTCCCCGCTGATACACTCAGGGGGGGTCTCACGCTGCAATCAAGCCCGATTATTATTCCCATCGGTAATGGCACAAAGATCTATATCAGCGGTAAGGAAACCCGCTCTATCAACAGTGCATACATTCTTTCTGAGAAGAGAGCAAAGGAACTGGAACCACAGCTGAAGAGCCTAGAGTCGGATCTCAAGGTTCGGCAGGAAAAGAACACTCAACTCGAAGTACAGATGCATAGCATGAGAGGTTCGGGCAATATCCAGAACTATAATGCACAGGTATCAGTGCACAACGGGTTGGTCTCTGACTACAATGCACGTCTGAGCACGTACCGGGCACTCTTTGCCCGATATGAAAAAACTGCCCAGGTCCACAACTATATCCTCGAACATAATTTCGACAGACCGGGCGTGTATGAATATGTACAACAGAATATGCCGGGATGACGGCTGGTCTTCCGCTCATCTTTTCTTTTTCAGATCCTTTATCGTGAGAATAGAGGGGCATGGGTTTCCATCGGAGGCCTCTGGAGCGATATCCGCCATTGTTACCCGTTTCAGTGCCATATCACAATACTGTTCAGAGATATCAATCCCGATAAACCGGCGCCCCTGTTTCCGTGCAACGAGACTTGTCGTGCCTGCCCCGTTGAACGGGTCGAGCACGATATCGTTTTTGTACGAGAAAAGTTTCATCAGTCTCCGGGGCAGCTCTTCGGGAAACATAGCGGGATGATCGTAATCCTTCATACGTATCTCCGGAGGAAATGTCCACTTTCCGAGCACCCACTCCTTGAACTCATCACCAGTGATATCGATATCCTCACGTCTGCCGGTCTTCTTGTGCGTCTCCTTGTCAAAGACCTCGATGAATTCCCAGGTGTATTTGATATAGGGCATCGAAGGCGATTTCCAGCTTCCCCACGCGGTGAACTTTGCATTGTAGTTGTTCTTCTCCCAGAGAAACTCTGCTTTCCAGAGAAGTCCGAGCCGGGCGAGCTGGCGGGAGACGATGTGATGGGTTGGGACATAATCAGAAAATAGCGGCTGGACGTTTACGGCGATACGGCCGCCCGGCTTGAGCACCCGTTCACACTCCGTCCATACCAGCAGGAGCTTTTCGAAATACTCATTCCATTCATGCGTATCATCGTGGGGATCCTGCGCATAGGTGTGCCCGAAGTTGTAAGGAGGTGAGGTTATGATGAGATCGATACTCCGGTCCGGAATGCGGACAAGAACTTCCTGTGCATCCCCACATATGATACGGTTCACAAACGGGTGGATCTCCGGAGGTTCAGAGGTGATAAAACCCTTATTGGCATTCTTTGACCCCTGCCTGACCCATGCCTTGCCTTCCTTATCCTGAACTTTTTCAGACCTCATGAAACATGATCCTGTGAGTAAGTTACCATCCGATGGGTTAAAAGATGCCGAAATACCCGTACCGGTTAATAGTAAGGTGAAAAGCGTTTAATGCAGCAATCGACATATTCTCTACGATTGTTTTATGCTGCAGGTCAAAAACTTGTATGTCAATGTCGGCGACAAAGAAGTTTTGCACGACATAAATCTCCAAATTGACGATGGGGAAACACATGTTCTGCTGGGTCCCAATGGATCCGGAAAGACAACACTTCTCATGACCATCATGGGTTTTTCCAACTACACGGTGACAAAAGGGACGATTACCTACAATGGTGAAGACGTAACGAACATGCACGCCCACGAACGGGCAAAACGCGGGATCGGCATGCTCTTCCAGCGCCCGCCCACGATTTCGGGGTTAAAACTGGGAAAGATGCTCACCGCCATTTCCCGGACCAAGCAGGAAAATATTCCGGAACTGGCAAAATCAGTTCATATGGACAAATTCCTTGAGCGGGACATCAATAAGGGGTTTTCCGGGGGAGAGATCAAGCGCAGCGAGGTGCTGCAGCTGATGATCCAGAACCCGGATTTTGTCATGCTCGATGAGCCGGAGAGTGGAGTTGATCTGGAGAATATTTCACTTATCGGTACAACGATCGGCTCACTTCTCGAAAAAGACAAACACCTCGCCAACAGGAAAAAAAGCGGTCTCGTTATTACCCACACGGGATACATTCTCGATTACCTTGACGCGGACAAAGGACATGTGATGTGTGACGGGCAGATCAGGTGTCACGGAAATCCCCGTGAGATTTTAAAGGATATCAAACAGCGTGGATACAAGGAGTGCCTCGAATGCCGTCACACATAACTACCCCGGAACTCTCAAAAACCGACCAAGAGCGACTTGCCCAGTCGGGTATCGATCTCAGTATGACGAACCGGTGCGGCAGCTTCCTCCAGATGGATCAGGACGTAGTTCACGCGGAATGCTCACAGGAGGGTATCGAAGTCCTCTCGTATTCCAAGGCATTCGAAAAATACGCGTGGCTTAAAGATTATAACTGGAAGATGGTCTCTCCTGATAAAGATGAGGTCACAAAATACGTTGCAGCACAAAAAGAGCCTAAAGGTTACGTGATTATTGCCCATAAGGGATCGAGCAATATCCTTCCCATCCAGGCGTGCCTGTACCTGGGCAAAAACCAGATCCAGCATGTCCATAATATCATTATCGCAGAAGAAGGTGCCGAACTCCACATCATATCCGGCTGCACGAGCGGTGCACATGTGGGCAAAGGTGGTGCACATTATGGTATCTCTGAATTTTACGTAAAAAAGAATGCAAAGATCAGCTTCACGATGATCCACAACTGGAGCGAAAATATCGAAGTCTACCCCAGAAGCGCTTCGGTAGTTGAGGAAAACGGGGTGTTCCTTTCCAACTATGTCTGCATGCAACCGGTGAAAAAAGTGCAGATGTACCCAACTGCAACACTCAAAGGTGCAAACTCGGTTGCCCGGTTCAGCAGCATAGTAATCGCCACTCCGGGTTCACTGATGGATCTTGGATCCCGTGCTATACTCGAAGGTGTAGGTGCAAGCGCTGAACTGATCACGCGTGCCATCACCAAGGGCGGCACCATCATTTCACGGGGTCACATCAACGGCAAGACTGCCGGCACCCGCGGGCACCTCGAATGTAAAGGCCTGATCCTGAAAGACGGGGTCATTTACGCAATTCCGGAGATCGAGGGATCGGTTGTCGGTACTGAGCTTTCCCATGAAGCAGCAGTGGGAAAACTCGCACAAGATGAGATTGAATACCTCATGTCACGGGGACTCGACGAGGATGAAGCCACTGCAACCATCATCCGTGGTTTTCTTGATGTGAAGATCACCGGTCTTCCCGAAGCACTGCAGAAGCAGATTGATGCCTCCATTGATGAGGCGGAGAAGTCCGGATTCTGAATCGAGCATATATGTCTCCTTATCCACGAGATGAAGAGCGGCGCAGGATGGTGGAACGCCAGATCGAAGCCCGGGGCATCCATAACCCCCGCGTACTTGCAGCAATGCGGGAGATTCCCCGCCACATTTTTATCCCTTCACCCTATGATCAATCCGCATATGATGACAAACCACTTCCCATTGGGAACGGACAGACCATTTCCCAGCCATACATTGTTGCGTTGATGACGGAACTGCTCCGCCCGGGACCTTCCGACAATGTGCTTGAGATCGGAGCGGGAAGCGGGTACCAGGCGGCCATTCTGTCCCGGCTTGTGCACAGGTTGACCACCATGGAACGGATACCGGCAGTCGCGATTCTTGCCCGAAATAACTTAAAATCATTGGGTATTCAGAATGTTGAGGTCATTGAGGGCGATGGAACACAGGGATATCCGCAAAATGCCCCTTATAATGGAATTATGGTAACCGCGGCGACACCTGAAATTCCTAGAGCGCTTACCGATCAGCTGGCTGACGGAGGAAGGCTGGTAGCTCCGGTAGGAGGTCGTGATATCCAGGAGCTGGTGACTCTTGAAAAACAGGGAGACAGAATGATTTCCGAATACCATGGGGGTGTCAGGTTTGTACCCCTCATTGGCAAGCATGGTTGGGAGAACGGATAATATGGATTTTTTTGACGTGACCCGCCCACTCTCGGGTGAAACACTGGTATACCCGGGGGATGTGAAACCGTCATTCAGTCAGCGGGATGAGGGAAAGTACCTGATCAGTGACCTGCACATGAGTACCCACACGGGTACCCACATCGATGCTCCGGTGCATTACCTCAAAACCGGTGAAACGATTGATACCATTCCCCTCATCAATATGATCGGCAGATGCCGGGTAGTGGATGTGAGCAGTGCGGGCAGTACCATCACTGCAGAACACCTGGCAGGAAAGACAGACAATATTACCAGACTCCTGCTCAAAACGTCATTTTCAGGGCATAATCAGTTCATAGAGAATTATCCTTCCCTGTCTTTTGACGCGGCACATCTCATCACCGGTAAAGGGATTCGCTGTGTCGGGATTGACTCCCCCTCCATCGAATCCTATCACTGCGATGGCACGGTTCACCGGGAACTCCTTGGGAAAGGATGTATTATCATCGAGCTCCTTGACCTCTCAGCAGTACCTGATGGGGATTACGATATGATCGCGCTCCCCCTGCGTCTTGAAGGACTTGACGGATCCCCGGCACGCGTTGTGCTCATGAAAACTTAACAAAAAAGGGAAAATTATGGATATTCTCATCGATTCCGTCAACAAACTTGAAACGATCCTCAAACACAGCGGGTGTGAAGAGGTTGGCGTACTCCTTGATGTGAATCCGGATACGGCGAACTGCCAGTTCGACCGGGGTGCATGTATGACGGCATCGTTCGGGGGAAGGAGTGCAGAGTTTGTTACCAATGATCCAATCCGGGCCCAGACAAAAATTTCGTTTATGTTCGGAGCTCCCCTTGATACCACGGCAATCAGGAGCGCAGCTTGTGCAATGATCAATGTGGCTACGGGTTTTTTCTGCCTCTCGCGTGTTCTTCATGCATGCCCGGGACCTCGTCACGCAGATTGTATGAGAGAACTCGGCACGGCAATTCAGGGAAAGAAAATATTCTGCATAGGCAGCATACCGGCAATCGATGATGCATTCCGTGCGTATATTTTCACTGATCCCAAGGATGCTGATCTGATTCTTATCAATGCTGAAGGAATTATTGATGCCGGGGTGGGAGATCTGATCGCAGAATTCAAAGGTATGAAACGGATTATCTGTCTCGGACCATCAACTGCCGGCGTTGCCCGACTTCAGCAGCTCGAACACTGGTGTCCGTATGGAACGGGCGTGTAAACACTGCACACAAATGAATTAGTGACCCGCTATAAAACAAAAAAGGAAGGGTAAAACTCTTGTTACCAGCATCCCAATAATTTCTCATGCTTTTTGGGTCATCGGGGATACGCAGAAAATTTGACCAGACACTGGTCGAGACTGCACTAAAAGTCGGGTCTGTACTGGCCGCTCACTCTTCAGATTGTATTATCGGAATGGACACCCGCACAACAAGCCCCCTGGTTGCGCATCTGGTTGCAGCCGGCTTAATGGGAAATGGTGGAACAGCACATGTTGCCGGTATTGTCCCCACTCCCACAGTTGCATTCAACACACGTACCGCACAAGCCGGATGCATGATCACCGCCTCCCATAATCCCGAGGAATACAATGGCCTGAAACTGTTCAATCCCGATGGTTCATCCTTCACCCTTGCACAACAGGCAGAGATGGAGACACTCCTGCAAACCCCGCACTGGGCTGACTGGCAGCACCAGGGAACCGTGCAGACTTTTGATGCCATCACCCCACATAAAAACACAATTCTCGATATGATCGACATCAAACCTGATCTCTCCGTTGTTGTTGACTGCGGTAACGGTGCGGGTTGCACCCTAACACCCTCACTACTTACAGATGCTGGTGCAAAAACCACCTGTATCAATTGCAATACCTCCGGTCATTTCGCCCGACCCTCTGAACCCCTCAAAGAATATCTCGGTTACGTTGGTGAAATGGTTAAAAAAACTCAATCTGCCTGTGCGGTTGTTCACGACGGTGATGCGGACCGTATGATGGCGTTTGATAACAAGGGGCGATATATTGACGGAGATCACCTGCTCATGCTCTTTACCCGCTATCTCGGTGCAAAAAAGGTTGTCACAACAATCGACGCCTCAATGATCATCGAGGACATTGCTGAGGTCAGGCGCACACCTGTCGGGGACTCCTATGTATCTGAAGAGCTCCTGAAGTGGGGAGATTTCGGGGGTGAACCTTCAGGTGCATGGATCTTTCCAAAGATTTCACTCTGTCCAGATGGGCCGTACGCTGCAGCACTCTACTGCGAGATCGCATCCGAATGGGATGTTGCATCCGAGCTTGATGCGATGCCGACCTATCCAATACTCCGGGAATCATTCGGCTGTGAAAATGCACGTGAAATTGTTTCATCGCTTGGTGCATCAAGCCCGACAGATGGTATCCGGGTTGCCGATGAGGACGGCTGGTACCTGATCCGGGCAAGCGGAACTGAACCGAAGATCCGCATCACTGCTGAAGGAAATACACTTCAGAAAGCAAAGGAGATGCTTTCAATGGGACGTGACAGGATACAGCAGGGGAAAACTGCTTAAATGTTGTAAGAGGAGCTGTACGTATGGAATGTGTCGTGCTCGCCGCAGGAGAGGGTAAGCGGATGCGTCCTCTCACGGCGAAGCGCCCGAAGGTGATGCTCCCGCTCGCTAACCGTCCAATGATGGAGCACCTGGTCCTTGCAGCGCGTGACGCAGGAATCACCGATTTTGTTTTTGTTGTCGGGTACGGAGAACGGGAGATACGGAAGTATTTTGGGAACGGATCTGAATGGGGGATTCATATTTCCTATGCTGCACAACGACACCAGCACGGGACTGCCGATGCAGTTCGATCTGCCCGTGATCTTGTTACGGGGCCATTTCTTCTCATGAACGGAGATATGATCCTAAAAACCGGCGATATTGAAAACCTGTGCAACCAACCAGCTCCCTGCATGGGTATCAGCACAACCGATCATCCCGGGGATTACGGGGTGGTTCTCGAGGAGGGGGGGGTTGTGACTTCACTTGAAGAGAAATCAAAACAGCCCAAATCCAACCTGATCAATGCCGGGGCATATCTTTTCTCTCAGGAGATCTTCGATCTCATCGATCAGGTGCACTCATCTCCACGAGGTGAACTTGAACTCCCCGATGCCCTTACCGGGTTAATTGCGGAAAAGAGATTAAAAGCCTACCACCTGTCCTACTGGCTGGACGTCGGGCACCCGTGGGATATGCTTGATGCCAATACTACCCTGATGGGATCTCTTGATGCAAAAAATGCCGGGACGGTTGAAGAGGGCGTATCTCTACAGGGTTCGGTTGATATCGGAAAAGGAAGCTTCATAAAATCGGGAACCTATATTGAGGGGCCCTGTATCATAGGGAAAAATTGCCGTATAGGGCCTCACGCATATATCCGCGGGGCTACCAGCATCGGCGATGACTGTCATATCGGGCATTGCTCGGAGATCAAAAATTCAATTATAATGAGCGGAACAAAAATCCCCCACTTCAACTATATCGGGGATTCCGTAATCGGATCCGGGTGTAACTTTGGCGCAGGAACCAAACTCGCAAACCTCCGGCATGATCATGAGAATGTCAACGTGTGCGGAAAAGATACGCGAAGAAAAAAATTCGGGGCTGTCATTGGAGATGATGTTCAGTTTGGAATCAATTGTTCGATCAATGTCGGTTCGATGATAGGGAGCGGGGCACAGTTTGCGCCGAATTCCACTATTGAAGGATGCATCGGAGACAAAGCAACAATCCGTTAGGTGAAAAATGCAAGCCGTCATTTTAGCAGCAGGAGAGGGAAAACGGGTGCGCCCGCTCACAAGGAGCCGACCCAAAGCGATGATCCCGGTAGCAAACCGGCCTATCATCGAATATGTGATTGAAGCACTATTGAAAAATGGTATACGCGACATTGTAGTCGTTGTCGGGTACAGAAAAGAGCAGGTAACCCGTTTTTTGAACCAGCTCGATATACCCATAGAAGTGGTGGTTCAGACCAAGCAACTGGGCACTGCACACGCTCTTTTGTGTGCAGAGTCAAAAATTTTTGGGGATTTTCTCCTCCTGCCCGGGGATAATTACATTGACCCCCAATCAATTGCACACATTAAAGATATTCCCAATGCGATGCTGGTAAAAGAACATCCCAATCCATCGAATTTCGGGGTTGTAATGCTGGAAGACGGTTATGTAACCCAGATTATCGAGAAGCCTGAACATGCCCCCAGCTTCATGGTGAGTACCGGCATTTATTCCCTGAAAAAGGATTTCTTCTCCAAAATACACGGAAATGATATCACTGACGCAATCTCCCTGATGATCGATGAGGGGGAGCGGGTCCGGGCAATTCCCGCTGATGACTGGCAGGATGCAATCTTTGCATGGGATCTCCTCAAGATGAACCATCGCCTTTTGAGCACGCTCCTACCCGCCCGGGAGGGGACTGCAAGCAGACAGACCATCATTCAGGGGGCAGTAAGGATTGGGAAGGGCACATCAATAGGTCCCAATACCGTCATCACCGGGCCGGTTTTTATCGGAAATGATTGCACCATAGGTCCGAACTGTTGCATACTGCCCAATACAAGCATCGGTTCGCGGGTTACTATCGAACCATTCACCTCTATCGGCAATACACTGATCATGGACGATTCCATGATTGGATCCCATTCCCTGATCAAGGATACTGTGCTGGGGGAGCGGTGTACTCTTGCGGATCATACCTCTGCAAGTTCGGCGAGTGGTCTTCTGGAAATTGAAGGTTGTGTAACACGATCGGAATTCGGAGCAATCTTTGGAGATAGTGTGATAGGCGGTTCGTTTTCCCTCTATCACAACTGCATTATCGGAAACAATGTAACTATTGAGGAACAGGGCTGTCTGAAATCCCGGAATATTCCGGACGGCTCTACGGTGATGTAACGTGTGCGGTATTGTCGGGTATGTCGGCAGGAGAGAGGCTGCACCCCTGATCGTTGAAGGATTGAAAAAACTCGAGTATAGGGGTTATGACTCATTCGGCGTAGCAACGATCGGAAAGTGCCTTGAATTGGATAAACACAAGGGAAGAATATCTGAAAATGCCCAATCTGCTATACGGTTAAAAGGAAAGATTGGCATAGGCCATACGCGATGGGCAACCCATGGTATTCCTAATGATGCAAATGCTCATCCCCATCTGGACTGTACAGGAACGATCGCCATTGTCCACAACGGGATCATTGAAAATTATGCGGAATTAAAAAGACAACTCAAAGCCCGGGGGCACACATTTCGTTCGGAAACGGATACAGAAGTCGTCGTTCACCTCATTGAAGAGGAATATGGAAAGAAAAAGGACCTCCTCTTTGCAGTCCAGACAGTTGTCCCGAAACTCGAAGGATCCTACGCCCTGCTCGTTATCGCTAATAATGAAGACCATATGATCGTGGCAAGAAACGCAAGTCCGCTTGTGATTGGAATTGGTGATGGGGAGACCTTTGCTGCATCGGATATGACACCCATACTCGAACACACTGAACGTGCCATGTTTCTTGAAGATGGGGATATTGCCACCATCAGTGGGGGTGAGGTGACGATATACAATCAAGGTACGCGGGTAACACGACCCCTGGAACTTATAGACTGGTCACTTGAGGATGTAAAAAAAGGAGGGTTTGCACATTATATGCTCAAAGAGATCTACGAACAGCCCGAGGCATTCTATAATACCATCCGTGCGGTAAATTCTGAAACACTTCCGGGTTTTGTCCATCATCCCACATCCATCACTGTTGTTGCCTGTGGCTCCTCATATCATTCCGGGCTCATCTTCAAGTATCTCCTTGAGAAGTCCTGCAGAGTTCCCGTACGGCTTGAATTCGCATCGGAATTCAAATATTATCCGCCCCCGGTTGAAGGACTTGTTATCGGTATCACCCAGTCCGGTGAGACTGCCGATACACTCACAGCACTCAAACAGGCAAAAACACACAACTGCAGGACACTTGCAATCACCAATATTTTAGGAAGTAGTGTGAGCCGTGTTGCCGATGCAACAATATTCATGCGGGCAGGACCTGAGATCAGCGTAGCTGCAACGAAATCATTTATCGCTCAGCTTGCTGTGCTTATGCAGATCGTCAACAATATCTCAGATCGAAAGTGCAATGACATGCTCCTGCATGCCCACCAGGCGATTGAGGAGATTCTGCTGATAGATCTTACCGATGCGGTCTCAGCTTGTAAAGGGGCAAAAGACATTTTTTATGTGGGTCGTGGCCCTTTCTATGCAGTTGCACTTGAAGGAGCACTAAAGATGAAGGAGATCTCGTACATCCATGCCGAGGGATATGCAGCAGGTGAACTCAAACACGGCCCGTTTGCCTTGCTCTCATCGGAAACACCGGTCATTGCACTTTGCACACCGGGGGATACCTATGGGGTAATGATCTCCAACATAAAGGAGATGAAGGCACGAGGTGCACCAGTGATTGCAGTTGGAAGGGAAGGGGATAGTGAACTTCCAGATATCGTCGATATTTTTATCCCAATCCCCAGCACAACCCCCTTTGTTCAGGTGCTTACCAGCCTTGTGGTTCTCCAGCTTCTCGCTTATTATACAGCGGTTGCCTTGGGACGGGATGTCGATAAACCCAGAAATCTGGCAAAGAGTGTGACTGTTGAATGATTGAATATGGAATTAATTGTCTTGGCCCGGATGCACAGATATTCGAACCGGTGACCCTTGGTTTTCCCTCACGGGACAAGATGCAAAAAACCGGTTTTACCGGGACTACAATCGGAAAAAATCCGGTGATCCGCTCAGGTACCATTCTCTATTGCGATGTGATCATAGGAGATTTTTTTCAGACAGGTCATAACGTAGTGATACGCGAAGAGACCCGGATCGGTGATCGGGTTTCCATTGGTACAGCAACGGTGATCGATGGTCACACTACCATAGGAAACGATGTAAGCCTCCAGAGCCGGGTGTACGTACCAACCAATACCCGGATAGGGAGTCATGTCTTTATCGGGCCAAATGCAATCTTCACAAACGACCGGTATCCTCCCAGCCGTATCGGCGGACTTGATGGCCCACACGTAATGGATGGTGCAGCAATCGGGGCAAATGCTACCTTATTACCAGGAGTGTGTATTGGAGAAGGCGCATTCGTTGCTGCCGGCGCTATCGTGACACGTGATGTACCCGATCATATGATGGCGATTGGTGCACCGGCAAAGATCAGGGAATTACCAAAGATAATGAAACCTGATACCAAGTAAACAGTAAATCCATCAAATCATAGTCCTGAAAAAAACAACCGGATGCCTCATGAAGATTCTTCTTGTATCAACACAGGACTATATCCACCACCCCATACCTTCACGGCACCATTACCTATTCGAAGAACTGGCCCGCCATCATGAGGTACACGTTGCCCACTTCCATGTCAGCCGGGGTGAGACGCGCCCTACCCGCCTCATCGTAGAAGAGGCTACACAATTCCCCTTTACCAGTCCACTTTTGCATTATACGTTCAATACTCCGTATCATTTCCATATATTCAACAAAATTATCCGTGACCAAGGGATTGATGTGGTGGTTGCTGCCCATGTGCTTGCCGGTACAGCAGTCATCCATGCAGCAAAAAAATACCATGTTCCAGTCGTATTTGATCTCAAGGACTGGTTCCCGGATTCTGCTGCTGCGTATTTCAAAAACAGAGTGATACAGGAAGCAGTCAGAAGAAGTGTTTGGGCAATTACGCAAAGAAACCTGACTCACAGTGATAAAATTACCACTGTCTCACCTTCGCTTGTCGAAAAACTAAAAAGACACGGTTTTTCAGCAGATCTGGTAACAAATGGTGTGGATACTGATATTTTCAAACCGATGAATGGGAGCGAAAAAAGAAAGGAACTCGGGCTTCATGCAGATGATTTTATCATCGGGTTCTGCGGGAGTGTTGAACGCTGGTATGCCATTGATGAGATGATTAAGGCTCTTCCGGAATTGATACGATATCATCCTTCCACAAAAATGCTGGTGGTGGGAGGTTCGCTGTTCACTGATTACGAATTAGAACTAAAAAAACTGGTTGCGGATCTTAACGTTTTAGATCATGTGATTTTTACCGGGATTAAACCCTATGCCGAACTCCCAAGATACATCGCCTGCATGGATGTCTGTACCATCCCCCTTTCACCACCCCAGTGGGGAGATATTGCACTCCCCAACAAGTTTTTTGAATATTCAGCCTGTGGAAAACCGATCCTGATGCGGCCAATTCCAGATGTTGCCCGCATCGGGGGGCCTAATTTGTCGGTCTACCGGACGCAGGAAGAGTATATTGCAGAGATTAAGACCTTGATAGACGACCCGGTCACTTTTTCCATTAATCTCGAAAATTACAGCTGGAAAAAGAAATCACGACAGTTCGAGACGATTTTAAAGTCAATCCTCTGATGCATTAATCCAAATTTATTAATGATCACAACGTTAAACCTACTACCCACGAAAGGTTGGCCTTATGGTACTTTTAAATCTAAAAAACCGCCGAACGTATGTGATAATCGGCCTTGTAACCCTGTTCTCTCTTTTCGCTCTCTGGATCCGTCTCATTCCTATGTTCATGATGGGGAATACGGATATCCTGATGATGGTCGGAAGCGATGACCCGCTCTATAACCTGCGCCAAGTCGAACAGATGCTTGCCAATAATCTCGCATATGCCTGGTTTGATCCAATGACCCTGTATCCCTCGGGTTCGAATATCTACTGGGGTCCCCTCTTCCCCATGATCATCGCCATCTGCTGCATGATCGCAGGTGCAACAACACGGCCGGAGATCATTGGAGTTGGCCTTGTGATTCCCGCTATCATGGCAGCAGCAATTGTTGCAATCATGTACTGGGTGGGCAAAACCTGCGGGGACTGGAAGACCGGTCTATTGGCATCCGGCTTTACGGCCATAGTTACCGGACAGTTCTTTTACCGTTCGTTATATGGGTATATGGATCACCATATAGCAGAAGTCCTCTTTTCCACCCTCTTCTGCGTGTTCTACATGTATGCCCTCCTTTCAGAAAAAGAGACAAAAATTGATCTGAAAGATATCAGCACCTACAAAAAAACCATTTTATTATCTGTATTAGCCGGTATCGCATACCTGCTTGGCCTCTTTGTGATGCCGACAATGATCCTCTTTGCGATGATTGCGGGAATATTTACCGTAATACAGTTCGTCATCGATGTTCACAGAAACCGGACGAGCGAGTATCTTGTTATCATCAACACCGTCATATTTGCCATTGCTATTCTGGGACTTTTTTTATTTGGTTTCAAAGACCCCGGCATGGGTCTTTCCACCTACTCAATCGGTCATATATTCGCATATATCGGCATGATCGTTGGTACAGGTGTTCTCTATCTTATTGCCCGCTACTTGAAAGGAAAAGAGTGGTACTTCTATCCAGCTGCGCTTCTTGGATGTGGAATCTTCTTTGCCCTGATACTGTTTGTAATCAGCCCCGCCCTCTTTAACCTGCTTATCGCATCTTTCTTCGCGTTCTTCGGGCAGGCACCGGTCACTAATACCGTACAGGAAGCACGAGGTTGGGGGTTAGATCTTGCATGGATGACCTTTAACTACGGCCTTATTCTGATGGTTGGGGGGATTCTGGTCATGGCGTATAACAACCTGCGGGACGAACATCCTGAACAGGTATTCGCGCTTGTCTGGTCACTTATCATGCTGTTTTCTACCTGGCAGCATGTCAGGTATGAATATTACATTGCCATAAACATCGCCCTCCTCTCGGCAGTCTGTGTAAGTTTTGTATGGACAAAAGGGCGGGATGATATCTACCGGCTTGTATCCGGTATCTCCCCTGATTCACACCCAGAGGAACC